>Ga0190316_1000086_pt1 | contig 22430 bp, 24 predicted proteins | sample 48701112_MG_FD_161663 | JGI IMG/M metagenome (GOLD analysis project Ga0190316, IMG submission 161663) | Hydrothermal vent sediment bacterial communities from Southern Trench, Guaymas Basin, Mexico - 4870-11-1-2_MG | ecosystem: Environmental > Aquatic > Marine > Hydrothermal vents > Sediment ... | reverse complement strand
GCGATGGTGGGGGCTGAGAATTTGACTTTACCGAGTTTTCCAAGGTAGAAAGCATCCACCATGTTGTACAATGATTGTACAATGTTCGTTATCATGATCGATCAGGATAATTTGAAAAGCGAGATGTGAATGGGAATTGCGAAAACATCAACTCTGATGCTTCTCAACATGATCACCTACCACAACTCCTCTATCCCGATATTCTACATTCTGCGAATGCTTATGCGAAAATATTTATGTAAATTTTAATTTGGGAGGAGATACGATGCCTAAGATAGAACCTTTTGAAAGATATGTTTCAAGATATGAAGAGTGGTTCGAGAAAAACAAGTATGTATACGAGTCGGAACTTCTAGCGGTTAGAAAACTCCTACCAAAAGGAGGGGAAGGTATAGAAATAGGGGTCGGAACGGGAAGATTTGCAGCTCCTTTGGGAATAAAAATAGGGGTGGAACCATCTTCCAAAATGGCCAGGATCGCCATAGAGAGGGGGATAAAAGTTATCAAAGGTGTGGCTGAAGAGCTACCTTTGCACGACGAACAATTCGATTTTGCTTTGATGGTAACGACAGTGTGTTTTGTGGATGATGTGGAGAAGTCTTTTAGGGAAATCCACAGGATACTGAAGGATGAGGGCTACGTTGTCATAGGCTTTGTCGATAGAGAGAGTGAACTTGGGAAGTACTACGAGCTTCGAAAAGAAGAGAATCCTTTCTACAGAAAAGCCACCTTTCTTTCGGTGAAAGACGTGGCCTCAACTCTGAAAAAATGCGGTTTTAAAAATTTCGAATTTGTGCAGACGATATTTCATAACTTAAAGAATGTGAAAGCTATTGAGGAGGTCAAAGAAGGATTTGGAGAAGGTTCTTTCGTTGTAATACGAGCTCAAAAAGAAGTATAATTCTATGAGGGGAAAAGATGGTAATTCTTCCTGTAATTACTGGATATCTCATAGGATCTATTTTACCTGCGTATTTTCTCGCCAAGTGGTTAAAGGGAATCGACATTCGCCAAGTAGGGACACGACATGCTGGCACGACCAATGTGAAACGTAATGTGGGGTTAGGTCCTGCGATCGTAACAGCTGCATACGATACAACCAAAGGATTGTTATCAATGGCTATAGCATCAAACATCTTTCACACCTCCAAACTCGTTGTTTATCTCAGTGGAGTCGCTGCAATTTTTGGTCATGTTTTCCCCTTCTATCTCAAGTTTCGAGGAGGTCGAGGAGTAGCAACAACTACTGGAATTCTCATATTCATGCTCGGGAAGATATTTCTGTCGGTTTTAAAATTCGATACGATACTATCCGATCTTCTTTTCATGACATTCCTTACGTTATCAATTTATATTACGACCAAGGACGAGAACTTCCTTGCAGTCACCATACTCCCTGTTCTATGCGCTTTACTGATCATTCGAGTTCCCTTATCTTTAGATCTTGCCTTCATTCTCTTTCTGATTCTGTACGCTTTTTTCGTAAGCTCCATGAACATGAAAAAGATGAGGATATTCAAGGAAAAAGATGCGAACATCATTACCTGGAGAATTCTGATCCGACCCGCCGCGATTTCTTTCCCCATATTGCATCTTTTCATATCAAGAGCCTCTTTGACATTACTCATAGGTATTTCCTGGGGAATCGCTTTCTTAATGGATTTTGTACGTCTGTTCTGGGCAAGAGCCAATGAATTTTTAATGAAAAGATTGAAAAAATTCAGGATATACAAAGCCAAAGAAGAAAAGAGATTTTCATCCATAACGACTTTTTTGATGGGTGTTTTCCTATCGTATTTGCTTTTTGAAGAGTCGATATTCGTAGCATGTCTGGGATTTCTGATATTTGGAGACATGATGGCGAAGATCATAGGGATAAACTATGGCAGGAAACATATCGTTCGATCCGAACAGGTTAAGACTCTTGAAGGGACTGCGGGATTTTTCGCAGCTGCCCTTACCATATCCTATTTTCTGTGGATCACAAACATATTACCTATACATACAGGACTCGTGGGAGCAGCTATTGCAACTCTTGTTGAATTCTTACCGATTCCTGTCGATGACAATGTGAGTGTGCCCATCCTCTCAGGCTCTGTGATGATGCTGATGTCTAATTTTTAAAGGGTCTTTATTGTTTTGAAAAATGCTCAAATGTGCTGGGAATGGAAAGTCCTATATAATCCATCCAAACTGGGCTTTCATGATGTTTGGCAATGATGCCCATATCGTTCTTCTCGCTTCTTCCTTGTCCTGATCCTCGCTCATCCACCCTAGACAAATCACCAGATTGTAGTATAATGTTTTCAGAAGGGGCTAGCATTCGAAATTTTTCTTGACGTTGAGTATTAATTTGTGGTATAATATAAAATTGGAATTTCGGCCGCCGAAAGGCGGTTTTTTGTTTTTCAGAAAGGGGAAGAAGATGCTGTATTCATACAGAAAATTCGAGGGAAGCATATCAGAGGGAATCCTTTTACGAAGTATACGTCATCGTGTTAAACTCATAAGATTTCCAACGCAATGGAAAACGTCCGATGAGAATTTGAGAGTGGTGGATGTCTTCTACTTTGAACCGATCCATTCCATTAAAAGAACCGTCATAATGCTTCATGGACTTGGAACGAGAAACGTTCTTTATCTTACAAGATTCGCTCAACTCATGGCTTTTCTGGGAACAGCGGTTTTCCTCCCTATCATTCCCTATAACTTTACCAGGACCCCCACAGGTTTTGAAAGTGGAATGGCTTTCATAGAGCCTGACCCCAAAGGACTTCTTGAAAGGTGGCAACACGCGGTCTTGGATATCAGAAACGTTCTGGATGTAATGGAAAAGAAAGAACTTATAGATGACGTCACTCTCATGGGTTACAGCCTGGGTGGGATGCTTGCAACACTGGTGAGTGCTTTCGATGAAAGAGTCAAAAAGTTGATACTGATAGCAACGGGTGGGAATCCTCACAGAATATTCTGGGAAAGCCCTGTTGGGAGATATTTCAGGGAGAGAGTTTCAAAGGGTGGAAAAATCTGTTTTAGGGATAAAGATAGTTGCTACAGAGCACTCGAAAACATTCCAACGTTTTCCAGTTTGGAGGAACTTTTAAACTCAAATACCCCACCGTGTGTCAAATTCGACCCCACAAGATTCGCACCATTTGTGAAAGCGGAAAAGATAATATTCTTTCAGGCTGCTTTTGATCACGTTATACCAAAAGAATCTGCTGAGAGTTTATGGAAAGCTTTGGGAAAACCAAGGAGGAAGATCCTGGCAGGAGGCCATGTAACGGCTCTAGCCACCAGAACTCTTATGGTTCTCCGGATCCTCAGGTTCCTGAAGAATTAACGGCTCTTCAAGAATTTCTTTAGGTGGAAGAACTTTAAGACCCATCAAGTATATGACCCATTTCGCAAAGATGTATTCGAATGGAAGCCATGTCACATGACCTATGGGTAATACATGTTTTTTTGGTTTCCCAAGTTCTCCCCATAGATCTTTTCTTGAAAGGTAGGGAAGTGCCCTATCAAACAGGGCATCGATGAATCTCACCCTGCTGGGATCCAAGGTGTGGGCGAAAGTAAGGGGATCGTATTTCATGAAGGGTGGTACGTTCTCATTCAGTATTTCATAGGGGATCTTTGTTCTCAAGATGGGCAGAAGTCTCTCGTATAGCCTCTTCATTTCCTCTCGATCCCAGGGAAGTCTCCTTCTTACGAAACCTGATATAGGGCTTTTCCATATAATATGATGCCATCCACCTCCGGTTGTCATCAACGCGAGGCGGGAAAATCTCCTCATTCGATCCAGGGCAGCCACGATAACGGCAACCATTCCCCCAAGACAGTACCCTATCAAGATGTTGTTATCCGACCAAACTTTCATCGATTCCAGAAGATCTACCGTGCTCAAAGTATCAACAACGGCGTGATCCCATGCTCTCACAGCGTTCTCCGTGTGTATCTCCAGAAAATCCTTCCCACTCATGGATCTGTTCTTAGTTCTTGTGTAATTGTAAGGTAATATCAGTATGCCCGTAGTTATACTCGCAGCCGACAGGTGCGCTCCCATTTTCAGAAAGAACGGTATGTTTCTGCTACCAAGACCATGCAGTATGAGGGCACTCCCCCTTGATTTTCCTCTTTTTGGTCTGAAGAGGTAGAGTTCCACGATCTCAGTTCCTTCCGCAGGTGAGTGGTACAGGGTTGGAAATTTTATTATGGAACACCTGTATCTTCTTCCTCTCAGAAAATACCCACTCGTGAAATCTATTTTTCTCTTCTCGTATTCGTACACTCTCTCATCCCCTTGAAACGTGTTAATATAATAATACTTGTGAAGATCGAGTGCAAGGTGTCTTTATAAATTCCTATCGGAAAGGTGGTAAAAAGACCCCATGAGATATTTTCTCGGTGTGGATGGTGGAGGAACCAAAACACAGGCTGTCCTTGTGACTGAAGATGGAGAGCTCGTTTCGGAGAGAACAGGAGGGCCCACAAATATACTGGAGAATGGTGAAGAAACATTCAGGAAAAACTTGGAAGATATTTTGAAACCGATTTTGATGAAAGCTAGAGGAGAGGTAATATCGTGCCTTGGAGTTCCTGCTGTTGGTGAGTTCAGAAACAGTGAAAGAATAATATCTCGGATCGTAGAATCGACTGTCGGGTTAAAGCCCACCCTCGTTGTAAACGATGTTGTTGTAGGTTGGGCGAGTGGAACCCTTGGACGGGATGGTGTCCATATCGTCTCTGGAACGGGAGCGATCGTCTATGGAAGGCACGGGAGAAAAGAGATAAGGGTTAGTGGATGGGGAAGTATCATAGGAGATGAGGGAAGCGCTTATCACATAGGTGTTGAAACGCTTGGAGTGGTGAGTAAGCAACTGGATGGTCGGCTTGAGAGAACGATGTTATGTGATTTTGTATTTGAAAGGTTCAATTTCAAAGATCACTACGATTTCATTCAGTGGATATACGATCCACATTCTGACAGGAGGTCTAAAATAGCCTCAGTCGCTGTTTTAACGTACGAAATGGCGAAAAAGGGTGATAAATTCGCTCTCGAGATTCTTGAGAGAGCTTCTGAAGAGCTTGCGTGTGCTGTCATAACAGCTGTTAAGAAGTTGGAACTGAAAAATCCCTTAGTTTCATGCGGTGGAAGTGTTCTTGTGAAAAACGAGATAGTGAGAAAAAAATTCGAAGAGATCGTCAAAGAGAGTGTGAACGCAAAAGTTGTGACAGCAAGGCTGAAGCCAGTTCTAGGTGGAGTGATACTCGCTATGAAGCATGTTTCAGGTGATATACCCGAAGCGATCATCGGAAAATTGGAGGAAGTGAACGAAATGATATGAAAGGACCCGGCAGAAGCCGGGCCCTTCACTCTATAACCTTTTCCATGATCCTTGCAAGCTCCACAAAGCTTTCTTTAAGACTTGCCCCTCCAACAAGGCCACCATCTATATCCCTTTGAACGATGAGGCCGAAGTAATTGCTGGGTTTTATGCTTCCCCCATAGAGAATCCTAACGTTTTCAGAAACCTCTTCATCGTACATATCCTTCAGGAGTTGCCTTATAAAGCTATGTACCTCTTGAGCCTGATCAGGTGTTGCAACGACACCTGTTCCGATAGCCCACACTGGCTCATATGCTATTATCACCTTCAAAGCATCTTCTTTAGAAAGGCCATTGAACCCTTCTCTTACCTGTTTTTCCACAACACAAAAGGTAAGTCCTTTTTTCCTCTCTTCCAGCGTCTCACCAACACAGAAGATGGGAATCATACCGTACTCTATGACCGCTTTCATCTTCTTGTTTATGAGCTCATCGTCCTCCTTGAAAATCCTTCTTCTTTCAGAATGACCCACGATCACATACTCTACTCCAACTTCCTTCAACATAACTGGAGATATCTCCCCCGTGAATGCTCCTTCTTTTTCAAAGAACACGTTTTGAGCACCAAGCTTTATGTTCCTACCTTTGAGCATGTCTCCAATTTCAGAGAGGGCTGTGAAAGGAGGACATATCACTATTTCGAAGGATACTATATCTGCTAGCTCGTTCAAGAGCAAGGAAACGAACTTCTTTGCTTCTGCTATTGTTTTATGCATTTTCCAGTTTCCTGCAAGTATCAGTCTACGCTTTGTTTTTTTTTATCCGCGATACTCGCGATTCCTGGAAGCTCCTTCCCTTCGAGAAATTCCAAGGAAGCCCCTCCACCTGTTGAAACATGAGAGAATTTATCAGAAAGACCGAATTTGTTCACAGCTGCCGCTGTATCTCCTCCTCCAATCACGGTTGTGACGCCTTTTTCGGTTAAGGAGGCTATGGCAAGAGCTATCTGTTTTGTACCTTCTGAGAAATCCTCGATTTCAAAGACACCCATAGGCCCGTTCCACACCACAGTTTTTGCACCTTCAAGTTTGCTCTTGAAGAGTCCTACAGATTCTGGCCCTATGTCCAATCCCATCCAACCTTCAGGAATACCATCATCTATCTTGACCAATCTCTTTTCAGCGCCTTCCTCCAATTTTTGAGCTATCACGACATCGGTTGGAAGAACTATCTCGACACCCCTTTCTTTAGCTTTATCCAGGATTTCTTTCGCTACATCCAGTTTGTCCTCTTCATATTTTGAAGAGCCTATTTCCCTTCCAAGGACCTTGAGGAACGTGAACATCATAGCACCGCCGATGAGTATCTTGTCAGCTTTCTCAAGAAGGTTGTTCATGACACCTATCTTATCTGAAACTTTCGCACCACCCAAAACGACGACATAGGGTTTCTCCGGCTCATACGTGACTTTCGAGAGAAACTTTATTTCCTTCTCCATCAAAAAGCCCGCGACACTCGGTATGAACTGAGCTATTCCAACGTTGGAAGCATGAGCTCTGTGGGCGGTTCCGAAAGCATCGTTCACATGGATATCCGCAAGGCTTGCCCATTCTCTTGCGAGCTCCGGATCGTTCTTCGTCTCACCTGGATGGAACCTCGTGTTTTCAAGAAGGATAACCTCACCCTCTTTTAAATTCTCAACAGCTTTCTTCACCTCATCGCCGACAGGTTTCGGGACGAAGGTAACCTCTTTACCGATCAATTCAGAAAGCCTCTTTGCAACTGGTTTCAAAGAAAGGCTGGGATCCTCTTTACCCTTGGGTCTTCCAAGGTGGGAAAGAAGAATGAGCTTGGCACCTTGTTCGAGAACGTACTTTATCGTTGGAAGAGCCCTTCTTATTCTGGTATCATCCGCGACCTCCCCATTCTTTATAGGAACGTTGAAATCAACTCTCATTATGACCTTTTTTCCTTTCAAATCAACATCCCTCACTGTGAGCTTTTCCACAACTCTCACCTCCTACAAGACGTGAGGGTGGATGATCCACCCTCACATTTTTATCAACATCTCCAGGGTGTCCACAACTCTGTTACTGTATCCGTACTCGTTATCGTACCACGAGAATACCTTCACGAGATTTCCCTTCACGTTGGTAAGGGTAGCATCGAATATACCAGAGTAAGGTGTTCCGACTATGTCACTGCTGACTATGGGATCTTCGTTGTATGCTATGATCCCCTTGAGTTTCCCCTCAGTTGCTTCCTTCATGACAGAATTGATCTCTTCAATGGTGGTTTCCTTTTCAACCACAGCGACAAAATCCGTTATAGAACCATCGGGAACGGGAACCCTCAGAGCAACTCCATCCAGCTTTCCTTTCAATTCAGGAACGACTAGAGCAACAGCCTTCGCAGCACCAGTCGTTGTGGGAATCGTGTTTATAGCCGCAGCCCTTGCCCTTCTCAAATCCCTATGAGGAAGATCAAGGACCCTCTGATCGTTGGTGTAAGCGTGAACGGTCGTTAAAAACCCCCACTGGATTCCGAAATGCTCATGAAGGACCTTGACTACTGGTGCTATCGAGTTCGTTGTACATGATGCGCAGGATATGATGGTGTGCTCAGGTTTCAGGAGATCTTCGTTACATCCTATAACTATGGTCACATCCTCTCCTTTGGCAGGAGCCGTTATTATGACCTTTTTAGCTCCCGCTTTAAGATGGAGCTCAGCCTTTTCCCTGGTTCTAAAAATTCCTGTTGATTCTATAACTATGTCTACACCCAGATCTTTCCATGGGAGCTGGGAGGGATCCGGTTGTGCGAGAACCTTTATCTCCTTCCCGTCTATGATGAGACTTTCAGGTGTGTAGCTCACCTCTCCTTTGAACTTTCTATGAACGGAATCGTACTTAAAAAGGTTCGCGAGTGTCTTTGTGTCAGTCAAATCGTTGATGACCACTACTTCGACATCTGGATTTTTCCTTTCATGAATGATCCTATAGACCAATCTTCCTATTCTTCCGAAACCGTTGATAGCAACTCTCGCCATTCTTTCATCCCTCCTTCTGATATGTATTTCAAATGATTCTTGGTATCCCGAACTGCTGAGAGATCTTTTCGGTCTCTTCCTGACGTTTTTCTTCGATCTTTCTCATGGTCTCGTTTACGGCCGCTATTAAGAGATCCTTCAGCATATCCATGTCTTCTGCAACATCTGGATCTATTTCTATATCTTTTATCTCATAGTTACATGTCGCTTTGACCTTGACAGCTCCTCCACCAGCGGTAGCCTCTACTTCGATCTCTGAAAAGTTCCCCTCCAGCTCCTTCATCTTCTTTTGAAACTCTTCTTGAAGTTTCATCATCTCTTTCAAGAGCTTCTCTCCTTTTCCTCCATAACTTCTACCGCCAAACCCCTTTATCTTCTTCATCTTCTCACTCCTCACCTTCTATTTCAACTCTTCCAGGGAAAAGCCTTAAGATCTTGTTCACAACCTCTTCCACCGTTTCCTTCTCGGTTCTGAGTTTCAGGGATATATCGACAACTCTCCCCATCTTGCTGTTGAAGATATTTTCGAGCTCTGGTAATTTTTTCTTCAGTATCTCATAATGAAAGGCTTTAGTACTATCGAAGATGACTTCCACTTTACCATCTGAGATCTTGACGTCTGCTAGAGCCAGTGCAACGAATACAGAAAGATCTCCTTTTTCCTTCAACTCCCCTAGAACCTCTTCTAAAATCCTCTTCTCTTCTTTCGTTTCTTCTGTCACTTTTTCCTCTGATGCTTTCTTCCTCTCTTCAGGGGGTTTCTCCCTGATCACAACCTTTTCCTTTCTTTCTACCACTTCTTCCTTTAAAAACTTGGAAGCTATGTAGGAAGATCCCACCCTGCATATTAGCCTCTTTTCTTCAAAGAACCTAATCTCTCTCATGAGATTCATGAGTTGTCTGGCAAGCTGTATCAAAATCTGATGGCCGATATCGTATGTTCTGCGGGTTCTCTCTATATCATCCAGAATATCTTTCACAGCTTCCTGCAAAAGAAGTTCAAGATCCTTCCCGCTGTAGTACACTTCGTCCACCACTTTCAAGACTTCTTCCAACTTTCCTTCTATGATGGACAGGACATACTTTCTCACCAGATCGAGTGGTATAAGACCTAAGGCTTTCTCAACGTCCTCCAGTGCGATCTTGCCGCCAGCAGAAAACTTCCAAACCTGCTCCAGAAGTGTCAAAGCGTCTCTCATACCACCTTCCGCTCTTCTTGCCAGAAATCTTAGAGCGTCTTCTTCTATCTCCATCCTTTCTTTTGAAGACACTTCCTTCAATCTTTCAAAAATCAGGTTCTCAGGAAGGTTCTTGAATTCCAAAACTTGGCATCTTGAGACTATGGTGGGAGGAACTTTCTCCAGATTCGTAGTTGCAAGAACAAATACTACGTGCTCGGGCGGTTCTTCTAATGTTTTTAAAAGAGCGTTGAAAGCTTCTTTCGTTAACATATGAACTTCATCTATTATGTACACCTTGTATTTTCCTTCGATTGGACGGTATCCAGCTGCTTCTCTGATCCTTCTTATTTCGTCTATTCCCCTGTTGGAGGCTGCATCGAGTTCCACAACATCCATGAAGGCCCCTTCATCTATGGCCAAACATGACTGACATCGATTGCAAGGCTCGGCATCTTTTCTGCTCTCGCAATTCAAGGATTTCGCTAGAATACGAGCCGTGGTGGTCTTTCCCGTTCCTCTTGGGCCAGCGAATATATACGCATGAGCCACTCTGCCCATTTTTAACGCATTTGTGAGAACTTTCTTGACATGATCTTGCCCAACTATTTCTGAAAAACTCTTGGGTCTGTATTTCCTGTACAGAACCTCCACAAAAACCACCTCAAAAGCCTTATGATAAAATAAATCTTGCTTAATAGGATTATACCAGATGTTCTTAACCTGGAGGGAAAAATTGTGAAAAAAATAACCATAATATTTCTCCTAGTGTTCCTGGATCTGATGATATCCACTGTTGGTGAAACGACTATCTACGAGAAAAGAGTTGTATTCAAAATCGTTTACAATGAAAGTTCTGATCGGGAATGGTTTGAAGATTTTGTAAAAAAAACCAGAAGAAACCATGGACTCCCAACAAATGAAGATTTTCTGAAGGATCTGAAGGAGACCATTTTCGATGTTTCAGAAGAGGTCGGTATAGATCCATTGCTTTTAATAGCGGTTATAGAAGTGGAAAGCGATTTCAGAAATATCGTGGGAACATCAGGAGAGATGGGCATGATGCAGATAAAAAAGGGAACTGCTAAAATGGTAGCTGAAAAGTTCGATTTAAAAGAGCCAGAGGAAGGTTGGGAAGAACTCATTTGGAATTACAAAGAGAATATAAGATTCGGTGCCTATTACCTCAAATACCTTTTGGATAAGTTCAATGGAAATTTGAGAAGGGCTCTTGAAACGTACAACGGAGGTAAATGGAAGGAGGAATACGCTGAGAAGGTTTTAAAAGTCTATGAGGAAGTGAAAGATTATGCGAGTTCTAGTGGTGGAGGATGACGAAAAAATAGCGAGACTCTTGAGAATAGTCCTCGAGGAGAATGACTATGAGGTTAAGGTAGCCCACGATGGAGAGGAAGCGTTGTACCTATACGAGACATACAACCCACATCTCATCGTGCTCGATCTGATGCTTCCTAAAATCGATGGTTTCACAGTTTTAGAGAAGATTAGAGAAAACGATGAAGAGATAGGTATAATCGTACTCACTGCAAGAGGCGAGATCGAAAACAGAGTCAAGGGACTTAAAAAGGGAGCGGATGACTACATTCCAAAACCATTTCACCTTGAGGAACTTTTGGCTAGGATAGAGCGCGTTGCAAAAAGAATCAGGAAGGTGGATAGAATAGAAGTGAATGGGATCGTATTGGACATCGAAAACTGGAAACTCGTTGTGGATGGAAAAGAAATCGGCCTTTCTGAGAAAGAATTTGCTCTTTTAAAAATATTATTCGAAAACAGAGGGCGGGTGCTGAGCAGAAAGGAGATTCTCGAGAGCGTCTGGGGTGATTCTGAAAACATCTCGAAAAACATCGTGGACGTTTACATAAAGCATTTGAGAGATAAGCTGGGAAACAAAGGTGAAGTGATTAAAACGGTTAGGGGAAAAGGTTATGGTGTTCAAGGCTAAATGGAAGATTCTGATAACTCAAACTGCTCTCTTCTCACTTTTTTTAGGAATAGCTCTTCTGATCTCGTACAACGTGATATCGGCTATCTACGTGAACAGGATCATAAGGCAGATGGTAGAGCCCCCACTTTTGAAATTTGAAAGATTTCTGAAGATACCGAATATAGCTGTTTTCGCATTGAACGATGGAATAAAGGTTGTAAGAACTCCTTTCTCCAAAGAGTTAACTGACAAACTGATCGAAGTGGCAAGAAAATTAAAAGATAGAAAGACCTTAAAAAGTCTAGAAGGAGAAGACTTTCTTTTTCTGAAGGTCGAAATCAGGGGCAAAGAGTTCGTGGTCGTAAGACCTTTGGGTTTTGTTCTACACTCTCTCAGAAGGAGCTTTTTGTTCATCTGGATCGTATTCTCGGTTGTGTCTTTCTTCCTGGGTAACATGGTGATCTCAAGAGTTTTAAACCCGATAATGGATATGATAAGACAAGCGAGGAAATTTTCCGGAGAAAATCTGGGAAGAAGACTTCCAGAACCTGAGACCCATGATGAGTTTCAGGAACTCGCAAGGACATTGAACGAAATGCTGGATAGAATTCAAAAGGCTTTTGAAAGACAATCCCAGTTCATGAACGATGTATCTCATGAGCTGAAAACACCTCTGACTTCCATCCTTGGATATTCCGAACTCGCCTTGAGGTTCTCGGATAGGGAAGAAATAGTGAAAGAATCCCTGGATTCCATCAGAGAAACTGCCGATAGAATGATGAAACTGATACAGAACATGCTGGATCTTTCAAAATCTCTGGAAAATTTAGTGATGGAAAGAATCGACATGAGACATTTTTTGGAAAAGCAGATAGAGAACTTCTCGAAAGAATTTCCTGAATTCCAATTCGATCTTTCAGGAGATGGAGTAGTTGTAGCGGACAGGAAAGCTCTCGCCATAGTCGTGAAAGCTCTTGTAGAGAATGCAATAAAATTTTCGGAGAACGAGAAGATCGTGATCTTGAGATGTGGGGATGGTTGGTTCTCTGTTGAAGATAGAGGAAAGGGTATTCCACGTGAGGAACTTGAAAGAATATTTGATAGATTCTATAAAGTTGATAGATCCAGATCAACGGGTGGATATGGTCTCGGTCTTTCAATTGTCAAGAAATACGTGGAAGCCATGGAAGGAAGAATAGAAGTGGAGAGTGAATCTGGAAGAGGGACGAAGTTCACAGTCTTTTTAAGATCTTCCTGATTATGAAAGCCAGGGGTATTGATATACCTAAGGAAAGAGCCGTTCTGTATAGAGAAACGAAAATGGGTGCTTTGATATGACAGAAAGTGTTGAACATGGAAACAAGGGCGATGGATCCAAAAGCTTCCACTATGAAAAACCATCTGTACTTTTCAAAGTGCTTGAGAGTTAGGAAGAATGGAAAAGCCAATATTTCTTTAAAACGAGGCCTGATCCATAAAATGCTCTCCAAGAAATCTCTGAAATTTCTTTCAAAAGATGAAACCCAACCAAAATTACCAGATCTCAAGATGTAGTAGATTCCTACCGGTATGAGGATGAGGAGAAATGGCAGGAATTTTCTCCAGTTCTTTCTTTCCCTGTACAGACCTTTGAAGAAAATAAAAAGTGGGAGCAATACGAGAGACAGTTTAACCCCTCTGAATTCCGATATCTGATTCAGGTGGTAAAAATCACTCAGAGAGAGATTAACGAGTAACGATAATGCTAAAAATCCCAAAATCGTTAACACTCTCTTTCTTTTTGCCAAATCATAGATCGCCAACGTGCCTAGAATTCCAAGATAAGATACCATCAAGTTCTTATCAAAAAACAGAAATAACATTGACAGTATAGCAAGTACAGGATGGTATATGGCGATCAAAAAAACGAGGAGAATGAGCGGTACGATCCTGGGGAATGAGGGTTCTTCCTCTGGGGGAGGGGGAAAACTCACCAGTTTCCCTGGGATGGCCTTTTCCAATCTTTTAACCAGATCTTCTTCATCTATACCAGGAAGGGACCTTATCCATAAAACTTCGACACTCCTTTCAAGAACAGCTCTTCTGAACCTGTGGTATACGTTTTCCTGAGACAGATTGAGTTTCTCGATCTCTGCCGGTTTTATGAAATGAACTCTGAAAAATTTTTGTTTCTTTCTGAACCTTGCAACTTCCCTTGAAAACCTCCAAGAAGGGTCGAACTCCAGGATACCTTGCCAGATATCCCTTCTGTCCAAAATCTTCGCTATTTCTTCTGGATCTTTATTCACAGGTTTTCCTTTAAGAAAAACCACAGATGCTCCCGTAAGTGATTTCATATTTGATGAAAGATCCCATAACTCCACGCCCAGTTCATCCAGATCTTCATCTCTTATGACCGAGAAATTCAATCCTTCAAGATCACATCTCCATCTCAAGGGGAGAAAGGCGGATATCACGATAAAAGACAGGAGAAGAAAGATGTAAAACAATTTATCTTTCAACTTCGATCTCAAGATCAACCCCATCCACCTGCCCTTTCAAGCACTGCGAAGACCAGCCGTAAAGAATGTGCCCTGAAAGAGTTATACCACAGATCTTTATCTTCTCTTCTTTCCCTAAATACATGACTTTCGGTTTCTTTCCCATCTTAGTCACATAAGGGTTCTTTACAAGGAATATTTTCTCTGATGAGTTCCCATATGTATCGACAGCTTTGACATAAACAACATGCTTTCCCAGAGGTATGGATCCTCTTATAGGTTTTCCATCGCACACGATCGTTAAGTCCACCGCCGTCATATCATGTACCGTTATTTTACCATCCATCAGTTCCAGCTCCGGAGGGGTTCTGTCAACCACCCTTACAACCATGTGGATCATACTGTCATCTTTAAAACCAAAGAGATTCATAATGCCAGGCACTCTGGGTACCAGTTCGTGATTCTCCATCCTTTCTAAACTGCTAAACCACGTCATTTCAGGCAATATGAGTTTTTTTCCCAACTCCCAGATCAGTTCGTAATGCTCCCTTCTAAACTTTAAAGGCTCCACATAAACGGTTTGAGAAGATGCCAGTCCAAGCTCGTTTTTGACGCTTATTTTGAGAGTACCACTCTTTTCTAAAACTACAGGAATATTCTTTCCTTTTCTGCCATCGAATTCCCACAAGATGTTGTACCTGTAGCTATCTCCCACTTTAACGAAGACCACCGTACCGAAATCTGGAAAAGTAACAGGATAGACGTCCAAGACGGGCTTTTGAGGTTTAGCATTTATGTCACCATACACAATCCATTCCTTCGGCATTTCAAACTTTTTGAAGAAATAGGATAAAAATTCCACGAATTTATTCCTGTTAACAGGTTCCTTCACATGGATTTTTTCGATCGAATATATCTCTATGGGGAATCTGTCGATTCGAACGCCTTTGAAAATACCTTCTTCAAAATCTTTCACTAATTTTTCGAAGAATTCTCTTGGAACCCTTATATCTCCCTCCAAAACCCCTATTGTTCTTCCATTTTCGAGAACGATGAGTTTCTCTTCTGGAAGTTTTATGGAAACTTTACCTTTAATATCAGGGGGCTCATACACATAGGCAACTCCAGAGAAAAAAGATAAGTCTTCTTCGACTTCAACATGTGAGAATACATTTTCAAATGGTACGAAGCATGTACCGTTGTATGTGTTCACGACCAGTATGTACGAGAAACATGAGAAACTGGCTATGAGTGAAAAAAATATGAAGAGCGATTTCATCTCTATCTCTCCTTCTCAAGGAGAGAGAGAACTTTTGAAAGATCTTCGGGGAGAGGACTTTCAAACCTGACTTTTTCCATCTTCCAGGGGTCAAAAAAGGATACTTCCTTACAGTGAAGAAAGAACCTTTTTAAACCATACTTCCTTTTGAATTGCCTGTTGAATTCTTTATCCCCATAGAGCCCGTCTCCTACTATCGGATGGTTTATGGAAGACATATGCCTTCTTATCTGGTGCTTCCTACCAGTATATGGGATGACTTTTAAAAGTGAAACATCATCGTAATTCTTTAAAACGATGTATTCAGTCGATGCATCCTGGCTTTCTATAGGCTCACTTACGATTCCGCTTTTTTCCACGATCCCTTTTACCAGGCAAATGTAGATCTTCCTCACTTTTCTATCTCTAAACAGTTCTCCCAAAATTCTTGCTGATTCCACATCTTTTGCCACAATCAGAACACCCGATGTCTGCTTATCCAACCTGTGAACGAGATGAGGCGTGAAACCTTTTTCCCTCCCGTAATACATCAATCCTTCTATCAACGTCGCCACATGTATTCCTTTCCCTGGATGGAGGGCTATACTTGGCGGTTTGTTCAAGACGAGGTACCTGTCATCTTCGAAGATAATATCGAACTCCATAGGCTGGGGTTCAAGGGAGTCTTTTTCAATACGCTTGAATCTTTCAAGATTCACGTATCTTATCTCGACAACATCTCCAACTTCCAATTCGAAGGAGGGATCCCTTGCTCTCCTGCCGTTGACATAAACTTTTCCCTTTCTCAAGAACTTGTAAATAACTGACAAAGGGACATCAGGTAGTTTCTTCCTCAAAAATCTGTCGAGTCTCCTATAGTAACTCTGCTTCTCCACCTTCTCTTTAAACATACACTCCTTCAATCCCTCACTTCCACGATATCATTCTTTTCGTTGAGAATCACCACGACAGGCTTCACTTGCTCTTCTGGTGAAGCTATGGCAAAGGACATTATTATGATTCTATCACCTATCTCTGCTCTTCTTGCCGCTGCCCCATTTAGAACGATCTTCCTGCTACCTTTCTCTCCTCTTATAACATACGTCAGGAACCTTTCACCGTTGTTCACATTTGCAACCAGAACCATCTCACCTTCTTTTACGTTCGAGAGTTTCATGATCTCCTCATCTATTTCGATACTCCCAGTATAGTTTAGGTTCTTGTCTGTAACAACCGCCATGTGTATCTTCGATTTCAGATATATTCCAAACACAGAAATCCCCTCCTGGTAGTATATTCTACCTCATCTTCTGAATATGTATCCAAAGAACGAAGCGATGTAGGAAGATGAAAGGACAAGGAATATGGAAAGAGCAATTGCTTTCAAAGAAAACAGTTCCATCAGACGACTGAAGATCTCCTCGTTTGAGAATAACACTTTTATCATAAGATAGAAACAAACACTGGCGATAAGGAACGCTATGGTAAGGGTTATGAGGGATTTTGCAAAGGATCCGAACCTATACCCGATTATGAAGAAAATCACAAGGGAACCAACCCATACAACGAGTGTGGGAAGAGGTGAAAAAGGGCCAAGGATTAACTCGCTCAGGTTGAAAAGAAATGCAAATGAGGATATCAAAAAATCCGTCACCACATTGCATCACCTCAGAATCTTAAAGTCATGAACTTTTCGATCCACCAGTATTTCACCTTCACATTCACGAATCCAGAAATTTTCCAATTTTGCATGTGTTTTCTGACAGGAAAGGAAACCTTTAATCTCCTCACTTCTGAATTCACCGACTGTGAAAAAACCTGTATCATATCATCTTTTTCATCGATTATTCCCAATTGATACTCCATAACGAACACTTTCAAACCTTCAGGAACGAGTAGATTTATCTCACCTTCATACATTCCATCATTTACAGCGATGTTCACGTCCGCCGTCAACTGGTTAACCTTCCTTGTGTAGGATACGCTGAGAAGAATCCCCACAACGAAATTCACACAGAGGAGGGAAAAAATTACGAGGAGAGTGATAAAACTCATTGAAGGGTGCGATTTCATGACATCTCCTTCTTTCCGGACGAAGGATTATCTTTCAAAACCCTCCCTCAATATTTTCAAGCTGCTTCTGTATTCATCTATGAACCTATCCATACTGTTGATTTCCAGTATCACGACTCCTTCAAAACCGTTCTTTTTGAATATGTTTATAACATCTTCGTAGGGAATGATACCCATACCGAGCGGCAGGTGAATGTCTCCCAAACCGTATACGAATCTAAAATGATATGTTTCTGGGATCTCCTTATAAGTTAGCGCATACTCTCCAAGGTTATCACTCACATGAAGCTCTACAATCTTCGGGAGGGCCAGTTCTATTTGTTTTATAAAATCCAAACCGTAGTAGTTGGTTATCGTGAAGAGATGAGCTATATCCAAAGTGATACCAACGTTTGGATGATCCACACTCTCAACTACTTCAAGAACTTCCTCCATAGTTTGAATCGTGTTTTCAACACCTATCACGAGGTTGTAATCCTGAGCCAGGTCTCCTAGAATCCTCAAAGATTCTATCTCCGCTCTCACCTGATCTTTAGCTGCAAGATCCAGATTATGATCTATCTCCCCACAGTGGTACACAACGACCTCTGCTTTTATCTCTTTTGCAAATTGAAGGGTTGACTTCATGACTTCCATATGAAGAGGGTTGAATCTGTTCTTGAGGTTCGTTATATCAGGTGCATGAACCGTGTACTTAAAATTCCATTTCTCAAGGACCCCTTTGACTCTATCCAATCTGTTTTTCAATATCTTCCCTTTCAGTATGACGTCTAAACCTGCTGGGGGTATTTCAACGTAATCCACATCCAGCTTTTTGAAAAATTCAAGCTCTCTTTCAAGTTTACTAAGAACTCCTCCTATTCTTCCCGTATCTACGTTAACGCCTATGCCTTTAACCATATCATTCACCCTCAGAGAACAGCTTCCTCTGTGTCAGGATCAAACAGATGAATCTTGTCTTCGTTTAGGAACAAACTCACCTCTGTCCCTTCTCTGGGTACATCACCAGGCTCTGCGAATATCTTCACGAGTTCCCGCGTTTTATCCGTCATCACGTTTACTATAATATCCCTGCCTAAAGGCTCTAGAACGTACACGACACCCTGTATAGCCCCTTCTTCTTTCCCTTCTTTTATAACAACATCTTCTGGCCGGAAACCAAGAACGTACTTTTTGTTTTCATCCACTTTCATCTCTCTTGGAAGCTTTATTCTTGCTGTATCTCTTACAGCGTATTTCTTTCCCTCTATTGCGAAATCTTTCAAGAAGTTCATTGGAGGATTACCGATGAAAGCAGCGACGAACATGTTCCTTGGGTTGCTATAAATCTCATCTGGCGTTCCATATTGTATCAGCTTTCCCTGGTTGAAAACTGCAATTCTGGACGCCATGGTCATCGCTTCTGCTTGATCGTGCGTGACATATACGGATGTTATACCCAGATCTTCCTGAAGTTTCTTTATCTCCGCTCTCATCATCATCCTGAGCTTCGCATCCAGATTCGAGAGCGGTTCGTCAAAAAGCAATACCTTAGGTTCTTTGACAAGGGCCCTTGCAAGAGCAACCCTCTGTTGCTGCCCTCCAGATATCTGAGAGGGTTTTCTATCAAGCAAGGAATCTATCATCAGCTTTTTTGCGATTTGAACCACTTTCTTGGTGATTTCTTCTTTCGGTAATTTCTTCGCCTTCAACGGGAAAGCTATATTTTCAAACACGTTCATATGGGGGTAAAGTGCATAATTTTGAAAGACCATTCCAATCTCCCTGTACTTTGGAGGGACATCGTTCATTAATATATCATCGAAGTATATCTCTCCACCGGTTGGTTTGTAGATACCTGCCAGGGTCAAGAGCGTTGTGGTCTTTCCACAACCAGATGGTCCAAGGAGCGCCACGAATTCTCCATCATTTACATCAAAGGATATGCCGTCAACGGCCCTTACCTTCCCGAAATATTTTTTCAAGTTCACAACCCTTATTTCAGGCATCAGCCCTTCACCCCTCCGATGGTAAGCTTGATCATGTATTTGCTGACCAGGAAGTAAAGAATCAACGTTGGGATAACGTAGAAAAGTCCAATTGCAGTTACCAATCCATAATCCACGAACCTGAAATCTCCGATGATGGATTTCACGTACTTTGAGAGTGTCCACGTTTCCTGGGAAAATATGAATGTGTTCACGAAGATGAATTCAGACCAACCCGAAAGGAATCCGAAGACGGCTGTAACAGCTATTCCTGGTTTGACAAGCGGTAGAATTACCTTCCACCAAACTCTCATTCTCCCATATCCATCAATGAGGCCTGCCCATTCCAATTCCCAGGGAACACCATCATAGAAACCCTTCATTATCCATGTCCCCCACGGTATTTCAAGAGATGCCTTCAAAAGAATGACTCCTATGAGCTTATCCAGGAGTCCTGTTACCCTGAGAACGTAAAAGACAGCAACAAGCAAGGATATCGTTGGGAAAGCGTGGAGAACCAGCACGAATTTCATCGTGAAGCTTCTTCCTCTGAAATTGTATCGTGAAAGAGCGTATCCTCCCATGCTGGTGGCCAGGATCTCGATTCCCATAACACTGAGCGCGACCCATAGCGTGTTAAGAGTTGCCCTCCATATATTCGGATACCCTTCCATCGTTTCCCACAGAAATCTCCAATTTTTGAGCGTAAATTGAGTTGGTATGAAACCCCGCACCACATCCACACTGAAGGATCTTATTATGAGCCACAGGTATCCTAGGATTATGGGAAGTGTCACTACTATCAAAATTATGAAGATGACTGTGTTCAAGATTTTTTCACTGTTTTTCTGGAAGAACGTTAGTTTGAATTCCCTCTCCATTTCAATCCACCTCGATCCTGGGCCTTTCCATCAAAGCTTCAAATCCGAAGGCTTTCAGATAAAGAAGTGCTGCGATGATACCTATTATGACTAGAATGACAGAGAGAGCTGCCCCATATCCGAATTTAAAGTTCTGGAAAGCTGTGTGATAGGTGTAGAGAGCCCAAACCTCTGTCTTAAAAGCAGGACCTCCATCCGTGATGATCAGGATGTATTCGAAGGAGGTGAGAAGGGAGAGCGTTTGATAAGCCGTCACGAACAGAATTTGCCATTTTATCATGGGAAGTGTGATCCTTCTCACGATAGTAAACCAACTTGCGCCATCTATCATCGCTGCTCTGAAGTAATCAACAGGAATCGATTTGATGGAAGCTGTGAAGATCAACATACCCATGGATGCTCCAATGAAACCGTTTGCGAATATTATCATGAGCATTGGAGCGGAATGAAGCCAATCCTGAGGAGGTAAGTTAAAAAGAGCTCTTATGTTGTTCACAAGTCCATATTTTGTGGGATCGAATATCCACATCCATAGAAGTCCGTAAACGACCGATGGGGTGAGTCTTGGGAGCATCCATAAAGATCTGAAAAAGGATCCCCACCTGTCACTTATAGAGGTTGTGAGGATTGAAAGAAGAAGTGCCATTCCAACGTTGAAAAATCCAAGGGTTGCGAAGGTGTATATCAAGGTATTCTTGAGGACCTTCGGTATCAAAAAATCTGTCGCAAGATCGAAGTAATTCTGAAGCCCCACAAAATTCCATTGGAACATGTAATCCATGCTGGTTAGAGAAAGAATAACTGTCAGAACAACCGGAATAGCGAAGAATATGGTGACGAGTATGAACATAGGGGATAAAAAAATAACGGGCTTGCTGATCTTCACAGTTGATACCTCCCAATTGATTCAAAGGTGGATCCCCTGATGGGGATCCACCTTGCTGTATTTCAATCACTCCTCAACGATAACAACCTTGTCTTTCAGCTGGTTCTTGAGCCTCTTTGCAACGTCATCCACAACTTTTCCAGGGAGTGTTCCTCCTTCAACCGCAGATAGTCCATCGAATATTATTCTGTTGAACTCGTTGAATTTGTCATCGTTCGGTATGAACGAGGAGAATGGTAGAAGTTTCGTTCCCTCGACCATTATGAAATTCTTCTTGTACTCTGGGAACACTGTTTCCTGCCATCTGATTGGGAGGTGTCCACTCTCTATGGCGTGCTTGAAATTGAGTTTTGGATCGGTAGCGAGTGTTATTATGAGGAATGCAAGATCAGGATATTTCGTATGAGAAGGTATCATGTAAACGACTGGGTGAGACAATGTGTTGGGTTTACCCTCAGCGGTTGCCTTGGGCGTTGGAGCTACCAAGAACATCTCCTGGAGTTCCTCATCCGTTTTTCCGTAGTCCTTGATCCACTCGGCCCAATTCCATGTACCACCCATCCACGCAAGAACTTTTCCACTTGTTACATCCTTATGCACGGAGCTCCACGGGGTTCCTATCATCGCCTTGGGTGTTATCTTCCAAACGTTCGTCAGGTTGTAGAAGAATTCGTACACCTTGTACATTTCCTTCTTGTTGAAGACGAAGATTCCCTTTTCTTCGTCGTAGAAATCAACACCGAAACTTGTGAATATCTGGAAGTAGTCGATTCCCATCTTCGGTCTGTGGTAGAGTCCCCATTCTACCAATCCCTTATTGACAGCCTCTTTTGCAACCTCAACGAAATCGAACAGTGTGAATTCACCTTTCCTTATCTTTTCAGGCAAAGCGTTGATCTCCTCGTCACTCCATCCGAGTTTCTTGAGGACTTTTTTGTTTATGTAGAACGGCCTTGCTTCTGTATCCTGAGGTACTGCGTAGATCTTTCCAAGGAACTTCGTGGATTCCCAAAGGGATGGTATTATGTCGTAGTAAACCTCGTCCCAGTACTTTTTGATGTAATCATCCAGCGGGATGATGTAACCTGCCTTTGCCCAGGCACCTATGTCGTCATGGCCAGAACAGAGAATATCGAATTTTTGCTTTGCCTGGAATCCAAAGACGACCTTCTGTTTGAAATCGTCCCATCCCGTTGTGTTGAAGAAACCTTCGAGCTTAACCCTGATATCCGCTCCTGAATCTTCAAGTATTTTGTTCAATCTCTCAACGGCTGCTTTGAGGTTCTCGAACCTGTAGTAGGATGGATTATCTGGCCCAACTGTCCATGCAGTTATGGTTATGGTCTTTACAGAGAAGAACGTAACAGCTGCAAGAAGCATC
>Ga0190316_1000085_pt1 | contig 22612 bp, 17 predicted proteins | sample 48701112_MG_FD_161663 | JGI IMG/M metagenome (GOLD analysis project Ga0190316, IMG submission 161663) | Hydrothermal vent sediment bacterial communities from Southern Trench, Guaymas Basin, Mexico - 4870-11-1-2_MG | ecosystem: Environmental > Aquatic > Marine > Hydrothermal vents > Sediment ... | reverse complement strand
GGCCGGATATAAGCATTTCATGCTGAAGGAGATCTACGAGCAGCCCCAGGGTGTACTGAATACTTTCCGCGGTCGCGTGATGCCGGAGCCCGGAGAGGTAAGCCTGCCCGAAATTGAGCTCTCTCCCGATCTGATAAGGGGCCTCAGGAGGGTGGTGCTTCTTGCCTGCGGCACATCCTGGCATGCAGGCCTTGTAGCAAAATACTGGATAGAAAAATGGGCGGGCCTGCCGGTAGAAGTTGACCTTGCTTCCGAGTTTCGCTACAGGCATCTCATATTAGATGAGACCGTGCTCACAGTCCCGATTTCCCAGTCCGGAGAAACGGCTGATACCCTGGCCGGGCTCCGTATGGCGAAAGGGCTGGACTCACCCGTAATAGCTATTTGCAACGTGGTCGGCAGTACCATAACCAGAGAGTCGGACAGTACAATTTACACCCATGCAGGCCCGGAGATAGGGGTTGCCTCGACCAAGGCCTTTACCAGCCAGCTTTCAGCCCTTTATGTCCTTGCGCTTTATCTGGGCCAGGTCAGAAACAGTCTCAGCACAGGAGATATCAGGGACAAGATATCTGCCTTGATAAGTGTTCCCGGGTTGCTGGAAGACGGCCTTGTTCCGTGGCATCAGCAGACAATGGAGCTGGCGGACACCTTTTACGGCTACAAGGATTTTTTATATCTTGGCAGGGATATTCATTTTCCCATCGCCCTTGAAGGTGCCCTCAAGCTCAAGGAAATTTCTTACATCCATGCCGAGGGATACGCAGCCGGGGAGATGAAACACGGTCCCATTGCCCTGATCGACAGGAATATGCCGGTGGTAGCCCTGGCCCCCCGTGATCACGTCTATGATAAGGTGCTCAGTAATATGGAAGAGGTGCGCTCAAGGCGCGGCATTGTCATAGCCCTTGGAGAAGGAGGCGATGAAGGCATTTCCAGGATCGCACAGCATGTTATATCAGTGCCCGGACCAGAGGATCCTGACATCAACCCGTTTCTTTATACCGTTCCATTGCAATTATTGGCCTATGAAATAGCTGTTGCCAGGGGATGTGATGTGGATCAGCCCCGCAACCTGGCAAAGAGCGTTACTGTTGAATAACAGAATGTCCGCCGAATCGCTTCATTCAATGAAAAAGATACTGGTTACCGGAGCGGCCGGATTCATAGGATATCACCTTTCCAGGCGGCTTCTGGAGGAAGGGAGAGAAGTTGTGGGCCTTGACAACATGAACGACTATTATGATCCGGCCCTCAAGGAGGCCCGCCTTTCCATGCTCACACCATATACCGGCTTCAAATCCGTGCGCATGGACCTGTCGGACAGGGAGGCAATGGAGAATCTTTTTGCGGCAGAGGGGTTTGATGGAGTGGTCAACCTGGCAGCCCAGGCGGGTGTGCGCTATTCCCTTATAAACCCTCATTCCTATGTGGACTCAAACCTGGTGGGCTTTATAAATGTCCTTGAGGGCTGCAGGCATAATGGCATTAAGCACCTGGTCTTTGCCTCGTCCAGCTCTGTGTACGGGGCAAACACCAGGATGCCCTTCAGTGTCCATGACAATGTGGACCATCCGGTTTCCATATATGCCGCCACTAAAAAGGCAAACGAACTGATGGCCCATACCTACAGCCACCTGTACGGCCTGCACTGTACGGGGCTTCGTTTTTTTACTGTTTACGGACCGTGGGGAAGACCCGACATGGCCCTCTTTTTGTTTACAGATGCCATATTAAAAGATCGTCCCATAGATGTGTTCAACTACGGCAAAATGCGCAGGGACTTTACTTACATAGATGACATTATTGAGGGGGTGGTAAGGGTCCTGGACAGACCGGCGGAAGCCGATCCCGGCTGGACCGGCGAGGCGCCTGATCCGGGTTCGAGCTATGCGCCGTACAGGCTCTATAATATCGGGAATAATCAGCCGGTGGAGTTGCTGCGCTTTATCGAGATAGTGGAAGAATGCCTGGGAAAGAAGGCCCGGAAGAATCTGCTGCCCATGCAGCCAGGGGACGTGCCGGCCACCTATGCGGATATTGATGACCTGATGAGAGACGTGGGGTTCAGGCCGGATACCACCCTGGAAGAAGGGATTCCCAGGTTCATTGCCTGGTATATGGATTATTATAAGGTGTGAGCCAGGGGCAATCGCTCAGCCAACATCTCAACAAGCCTGTCGATGCCGTCTTCAGTCACTGCAGAGATATAAGCTGCTTCAGGGCTGGAGCCAGGGATATCTCCTTCCAGCAGGTCTATTTTGTTATAGGCCAGTATCCTTGGAGTGGTTAACAGGTCCATTTCTTTCAGGATCTGCTCGACTGCCATTATCTCCTCTTTTTTATACGGGCTGGTTGCATCGACTAAGTGTAAGAAAAGATGCGCGTCTTCCAGCTCTTCCATGGTGGCCTTAAATGCCACCCGGAGGTCATTTGGCATGTGCCGGATAAAGCCGACGGTATCTGCCAGCAGCGCCTTTTTTGCCCCGGGGAGGTCAATCTGTCGTGTTGTTGTATCAAGGGTTGCAAAGAGCCTGTTTTCGGCAAAGACTTTGCTGCCGGTGAGTAAATTAAGGAGGGTGGATTTCCCCGCATTGGTATAACCAATAATTGAGATCATCGGGAGGCCTCTCTTGGCCCTGCGCTTTCTTCTCTCCGCTCTTCCCCTGGACAGGCCCTTTAGTTCCCGCTCGAGAGAGCTGATACGCTGTTTTACCCTCCTGCGGTCCTCCTCCAGCTTTGTTTCGCCGGGACCTCTTCCTCCGATGCCGCCGGCAAGCCTTGACATGGCTGTCCCCCGGCCTATGAGCCTTGGAAGAAGGTAGCGTAGCTGGGCCAATTCCACCTGGATTTTCCCTTCTTTGCTTTGGGCCCTTCTCGCAAAGATGTCCAGGATCAGCTGGGTGCGGTCTATGACTTTGAGATCCACCATCCTGGCGATATTGTTTAATTGCACGGCCCCGAGGTCCTGGTCAAAGATTACCATGGTTGCCCCCAGGTAAAGGCCCTTCATCAGGATATCCCTCAGCTTTCCTTTACCCAGCAGATGTGCGGGATTGTAGCGAGGAACACGCTGCCATATCCTTTCCAGCACCTCCACATTGGACGAGCGGGCAAGCTCTGCAAGCTCTGCAAGGGATCGTTCCGCCTCGAAGCGGGGATGCTGACTTGCGTGGACCAGGATCGCGCGCTCTTCCGTTCCTTCGAGGGACAGCCCGCCCTGGGATTTCTGCATTTCTGTCTCAAGCTCCTGGATAAAATCTCCAAAAGGCAGGTCGATGGCGCTGGGATGCCGGAAGGTAAGGATTTTCCAGTGCCGGTTTTCAGGGTTTGGCGGCAGGAGGTGGGCAAGGCATACCCGGCCCGGCAGGTTGTCTTTGACCTCAATATTTACCATGGCATCCAGTCTCAGCAAGGCAAGATCCGAGAGATCCTCCGTATCTATTCCGTCATTTTTGCCAAAATGTGTATGAATACACCGCAATCCCTTCAGACGGCCAAGCCCCCTGCGGTAGAAGCTTATGTCCGGTATCAATATACCGTGATGATCGCCCAGAATGACGTGGCGTATTATACCTTTTCGGTTTACTATGATCCCGACTTGTCTGGCCGTATGGCTGGATATCCCGGCTAAAGTTCTTGCTATTTCAGTGGTTAACAACTTGTCTGGGGGTATTTTTCTGCGCAGGAGGCGCTCAAGGTCCCGGCGCTCGGAATGTGACAGGCTTTTAGTGTTTCCGAAAATTTTTCTTGCTATGGCTTAATACTCCTGAAATCGATTATAATTAATATAATATATGTTTCACGCGAGACAATGACAAGCCCGCCCTTACGAAAAACCAAGATAATATGCATAGCCAACCAGAAAGGCGGCGTGGGCAAGACCACAACAGCGGTCAATCTGGCGGCAGGCCTTTCCATTCTCAGGAAGTCTGTATTGCTTGTAGACTGCGATGCCCAGGGAAACGCCACCAGCGGCCTCGGAATCGGCCAAAAGGGGCTGGACAAACACCTCTATCACGCCATCCTTGGCCTGGTCAGTGCGGCCGAAGCGATACTGCCCACATCTGTTGCCAATCTTTCCATTATTCCTTCAAACATGGATCTCGTAGGAATAGAGGTGGATCTGGCAGGACGCAAGAATAGAGAGGGCGTACTGAAGGAGCTTTTGGCTCCCCTAAGTTCCTTTGATTATATATTGCTGGACTGCCCCCCCTCTCTCGGCCTGATAACCGTGAATGCCCTGAGCGCCTCCAATTCGGTGATCATTCCCATGCAATGCGAATATTATGCGCTTGAGGGCCTGAGCCAGTTGATAAAGATCATAAGGCTCGTAAAACACAATTTCAATCCCGGGCTCCATATTGAAGGATTGCTGCTCACCATGTACGATTACCGTATCCGTCTCGCATTTCAGGTCGCCCGGGAGATCCGGACACATTTCAGGGAGTTGGTCTACAAGACTACTATCCCAAGAAACGTGAGGCTGGGTGAGAGTCCGAGTCATGGAAAGCCGATATTTTCATACGAACCGAGATCCAGGGGGGCAGAAAGCTACCTGGCCCTTGCCCGTGAGTTCCTGGGCTGCCAGAGGAGGTCGTGATGAAGCTCAAAAGGGGATTGGGGAAAGGGCTTGGGGCCCTTCTTTCTCCGGAAGACATATATGATTTAGAGAGTCCAGGGTCTTTCCTCTGTCCCATAGAGAAGATCAGGCCGAATCCCGATCAGCCGCGAAGGCGCATGGATCATGATTCTCTTGAGGGCCTTGCCGGGTCCATCAGGGAGAAAGGGGTCCTTCAGCCCCTGGTGGTCCGGGAGGTTGACGGTGTCTATGAGCTGATAGTTGGCGAAAGGCGGTGGAGGGCGGCACAGAAGGCCGGGCTCAAGGCGGTCCCTGTTGTCATAAAAGACGTGAGCCCGGACGAGCTTCTCGAACTGGCACTGGTTGAGAACATACAGAGAGACGATTTGAATCCTCTGGAGGAGGCCATGGCCTACGGCAGGCTTGTCAATGAAATGGGGCTTACACAGTCCCAGGTGGCCTCAAGGGTGGGGAGGGAAAGGTCCACCGTGGCCAATTTCCTGAGGCTTCTCAATTTACCTGACTATGCTCAAACCGATCTGCTTGACGGGCGGCTCGGCATGGGTCATGCCCGGGCCCTTTTGATGCTGGAAGATCCTGAAAGGCAGAGGGAACTCAGGGACGAGATAATAAAAAAAGGGCTTTCCGTACGCAAGGCAGAGGTACTGGCCCGTCGATTGGCTGAAGGGAAAGGGCCGGGCACGAGAGTAAGAAAGGAAGATCCTGACATCAGGAGCCTTTGTGAAGACCTGACCCGCAGGCTCGGTTCCAGGGTAAAGATAGTGCAGACCAAAAGGGGCGGCAGATTAGAGATACGCTATCGTTCTATGCAGGATCTGGAAAGGGTTATACGGTTGCTCAGTGCAGACGGGGCATGATTCCGCTTGAAAAATTCCCCCGGTAAATATCTTATAAACCCGTGGTCCCACGTAACCGTTCACTGGCAGGGGATATTTCTTTTCACTTCCACCATTCAGCCCCTTGTTTTCTTAAGGCTTTTGACATGGGGGATGTCCTGCCCCCTCTGCATTCGCCTTACGCTGCGCTTAAGGCGAATGCAGTTTCCCCCACAGCAAAAGCCGGGAAAACTGCGGGGGCTTCCGTTAAACCGTTCAAAGAAATATCCCCTGCCTGTGAACGGTTGCCATCCGTGCCCTGCCGCAGGAGCGGTTTGCCTTTTGCAGGGTTTCAACCGCGGGCCGGATTGCACTGCCTCTCCGGTCTGCGATGGGTGAGCTTTGAAACCCGGAAAAAGGTAACCGCTTCAAGGCAGGATATAACGGGTTCACCGAATATTTACTAAAAAATGCCATGACGAACATCTCTACCCCTGGGTTTCCCTGAACAGTTCAGGTACCCCGCGAAGCCTCTTGACCACCCGATCCTTTCCGATGGCCAAAAGCACATCAAAGATGCCCGGACCCGCCAACTGGCCGGTGACCACTGTGCGAATGGCGTTGATAATGATACCCGGCTTTGCATCAAGCTCTTCTGCAAAGGACCTTACAGCCTTTTCAGTGCTTTCAGGCGTCCATAACCGAAGCCCTTCCAGGCGATCCGCAAGCTGCGGCAGCCATTCTTTGAGCTCTTTATGTTTGAGCAGATTTTTCTTGCAGGCCTTGGGGTCAACAGGAAAATCCTCCGAGAAGTACGCCCTTCCCAGGTCTGCAAAGTCCTTAAGGGTATGAAAACGGCTCCTGATAAGATCCAGAGTGGAAAGGAACCACCGCCTCTTTTCGCCATCATATGCAGGATCCCAGATGCCTGCCGTGATGAATTCCTCTTTTACCGATTCGGCGATCTCTTCTATGGGCAATGTCCTCAGGAAATGGGAATTTATGGAAAGGGCCTTGGGGTCTGTGAAAAATTTTGGATCTCCCGGCGTATAATTGAATATGGAATTCGCCCGGTTTATACCCTCAAGCGAAAAGGCGTCTATCAGCTCCTCCCTGCTGAATATTTCGCGGTCGTCAGATGTGTGCCAGCCGAGAAGCACAAGGTAGTTCACAAGTGCCCAGGGCAGAAATCCGTGATCCCTGTAAAACTGCACTGATACCAGTTCGCCGTGGGTGCGCTTGGATATCTTTCGCTTCTTGAGGTCCAGGGTAAGAGGCATGTGGGCGAACACCGGACATCTTGCCCCAAGGGCCTCATAGATAAGTATCTGCCTGGGAGTATTGGCAAGGCCGTCCTGTCCACGGATTACATGGGTTATTCTGTCCCGGATGTCGTCCACGGCGTTTGAGAGGAGATAGAGCGGAGAGCCGTCGGATCGCATTATGACAAAGTCTTCGATATCATGGTACTGCTTTTCAATCGGTCCGTAGACCGCGTCATCGAAATATACCGATCCTTGTTGTTCAGGCACTTTGAAGCGAATGACATACGGGAGCCCCAGGGCCTCTTTGGCAGCTACCGCCTCCGGGGTAAGTCTCCTGCAGGTCCTGTCGTATTGAACCGGTTTCTTGGCCGCCAAGGCGGCCTTCCTCTTTACATCGAGCTCTTCCCTGGTGCAGAAACACTTGTAGGCATGACCCGTCTCGACCAGCCGCCCGGCAGCTTTCTTATGTTCCTCAACGTATTCCGACTGGAAATACGGACCCTCGTCCCAATCAATCCCCAGCCAGTTGAGTCCGTCAATGATCCCCTGTATGGAATCGATTGTAGAGCGTTCGAAGTCCGTGTCCTCGATTCTCAATATGAGAACACCCCTGTGTTTTCTGGCAAAGAGCCAGTTGTATATAGCAGTGCGGGCCCCGCCGATATGGAGATACCCGGTGGGGCTCGGGGCAAATCGTACACGCACGTTGTCTTTGGTCTTATCGCAGTTTCTGGATTGCATGTTGTGTGATATCCTTAACCCGGTTGTTTTTTGCCTGTCGCAGATTGTTTTTTCAGGGCTTTTTCGATCTTGGCCCATGGGTCACGCAGCGTTACCGTGCGATTAAACACCAGTAATTTATCGGAAGAGTCTTTGGTATCCACGCAGAAATAGCCCTGTCTCTCGAACTGGTAACGACTCCCGGGCACAGCATTCGCCAAGCTCGGTTCCACAAGGCACGGCGTCAAGATCTCCAGGGAATTCGGATTCAAATTGGATCTGAAATCAGCGCCATCTTCCACTTCATCGGGGTTTGCCTTCAGGAAGAGATGATCGTACAGACGCACTTCAGCCCGGAGCGAATGGGCAGCCGAAACCCAGTGCAGTGTTGCCCTGACCTTGCGTCCATCCGGAGCTCCGCCGCCCCGGGTCCCGGGATCATAGGTACAGCGCAACTCCGTTATTTCGCCGGTCTGTTCATCCCTGACCACTCCCACGCATTTTATAAAGTATGCGTATCTCAGCCGCACTTCACGGCCAGGGGCCAGGCGAAAGTATTTTTTCGGCGGATCTTCACGAAAATCCTCCTGTTCAATATACAGCACTCTTGAAAAAGGGACTTTCCTGCAGCCCATTCCGGGATCTTCAGGGTTGTTGACGGCCTCCAGTTCTTCCACCCGGCCTTCCGGGTAGTTTTCTATGACCACCTTGAGCGGACGCAACACCCCCATGACACGCGGTGCCCGTTGATTCAGATCCTGGCGCACACAGTGTTCGAGCAGCGATACGTCGACCATGCTGTTCCTTTTGGACACCCCGATACGCTCGCAGAAGTCACGGATCGATTTCGGTGTGTATCCGCGTCTCCGCAGACCGGATATCGTGGGCATCCGCGGATCATCCCATCCGGTGACAACGCCCGACTCCACCAGTTTCAGGAGCTTTCGCTTGCTCATGATGGTATGGCTGAGATTGAGGCGGGCAAACTCGATCTGCCTGGGATGACATTCGACTTCCAGTTGGTCGAGCACCCAGTCGTACAAGGGACGGTGATCCTCAAATTCCAGCGTACAGATGGAATGCGTGATCCCTTCGATGGAGTCAGAAAGGCAGTGAGCGTAGTCATACATGGGATAAATGCACCACTTGTCGCCTGTCCTGTGATGCGGCATCCGCTTAATACGATAAATGGCCGGATCCCGCATATTCAGATTCGGAGACGCCATATCAATCTTTGCCCGGAGTATGTGGGACCCGTCTTCGAATTCTCCTGCACGCATACGCTCAAACAGGTCCAGGTTCTCCTCTACGGAGCGTGAGCGATACGGGCTGTCCCTGCCGGGCTCTGTCAATGTGCCGCGGTATTCTTTGACTTCCTCCGGGCTCAGGCTGCAGACATAGGCCTTCCCCTTTTTTATTAACTGAATTGCATACTCGTACAACCGGTCAAAGTAGTCGGACGCATAGTAGAGATGTTCACCCCAGTCGAAACCGAGCCACTTGACGTCTCTTTTGATCGACTCAATATATTCAATGTCTTCCTTGCCGGGATCTGTGTCATCAAAACGCAGGTGGCAGACGCCGTCCTTGTTTTCCGCAGCGATTCCAAAATTGAGGCAGATGGACTTGGCGTGTCCGATATGAAGATAGCCGTTCGGCTCCGGCGGAAACCGGGTCACAACCCGGCCCTCATTCCTGTTTGCTTTCAAGTCCTCCGCGATGATATTGCGGATAAAGTCAGGTGATGGACGAGATTCGGTCATGGTCATATCTGCGGCTCCGTTTCCGTTCCTCTCTAAAGCGTAAACTATTTTTGACTTGTCGTGAAGGATGCCGTTATTTACGGATTGTATTTGGATTCTAACGGTGAAGCAATAAAACCACAAGCGCATGCGGCAATGAAGGAGACATTAAAAAATGCAAAAAAGTTGTTTTAAGTCATTGAAGCCTTTGGACGATAATAAATTGATAGTAAATATCCGGTGAACCCGTTATATCCTGCCTTGAAGCGGTTACCTTTTTCCGGGTTTCAAAGCTCACTCATCGCGGACCGGAGAGGCAGTGCAATCCGGCCCGCGATCGAAACCCTGCAAAAGGCAAACCGCTCCCGCGGCAGGGTACGGATGGCAACTTCCACAGTGGACCACGGGTTCACCGAATATTTACATTTGATATAGATGCGAAACTAAGGATACTATGTCAATCATACAACGTTTAGACAATATTCATGATCTTCCCTCCATGCCTCATACTTTAAACAGTGTGCTGGAAGGCCTTGACAGCATCTCCTCCTCGGCCCGGACGATGGAAAAAATAATCAGAGACGATCCCGTTCTGACGGCAAAGATGCTGCACATAGCGAATTCGCCGTATTATGGCATGAGGCGAGAGGTCAGCAGCATTGCCAGGGCCGTAGTCATTTTGGGTTTTGAGGAAGTGCGAAATATAGCGATAGGGCTCTCGCTTACCGGGGTGTTTTCCCATGATCTGGGCTTTGAAGAATTTGACGCCAAGGGCATATGGCTTCACTCCATAGGTGTAGCCAAGGTCTCCAAGATACTGGCGGAGGATATTCCCGGTCTGGAGACGGATGAGTTATTTACAGCGGGCATGGTCCATGACTTGGGACGTTTTTTACTCTGTATGTACTTTCCGTCTGAATTGAGAGAGATTTTGAAATTGAGACGACAGGAAGGGCTGTCCCTTTCCGGTGCAGAGGAGAAGTACGGACTTACCCATTCAGAGGTAGGAGCATATCTGGCCGAGAGATGGAATTTGAGTGAAATGCTGACGGATGTTATCCGCTACCACCACTATCCCAACAGCGCCGGCCCAAATACCTTGGCCTCATCAGTTGTTTTTCTGGCTGACGAGATCTGCCAGAAAATGAAGTTCGGCTGGCACCTTGAAGGAGAGCCGGACAAGGTGCTCATACCCAGGAGCTTGGGGCTCAGCCAGGATACCGTGAAAAAGGCGGCGCTTTACCTAAAAGACGAGAGAGAGAACATAGAGGCCGGTTGGGGAGCGATATTTTCTGGATAGTCCATTAATTATTGGGCCGGCCCAAACACCCATAAGCGCTGAGTTGTTTTGTAAACGTTCATGGATTATATTAAAAAATGAACGTCGAGCGTCGAATGAAAAACAAATATTCAATACCGAACATTCAAGTAAATATCCGGTGAACCCGTGGTCCGCTGCGGAAGTTGCCGTCCGCGCCCTGCCGCGGGAGCGGCTTGCCTTTTGCAGGGTTTCGATCGCGGGCCAAATTGCACTGCCTCTTTCGGTCCGCGATGGGCGAGCTTTGAAACCCGGAAAAAGGTAACCGCTCCAAGGCGGGATATAACGGGTTCACCGGATATTTACACATTCAACGGCTATTTCTGTTTTTTTCAGCCGTTTTGATACTTGCTATGTTAGCCATTTAGGCTGAAGTATACTGATATCCCGTTTCCGCAATAATTAGCAGCCTTTTTCCCGGATCATAAGTCTGTCTCTTCATCTTTTCCCGTTCACGATGCTGGGCGTTCAATGTTCGATGTTCCTTAAACAGGTGCGACGATGAATTTGCCTTTTCGACTACATTCAGGCTTCTCTCCCTGCGGAGACCAGCCGGGAGCCATTGCCACCCTTGCCGAAGGCCTTCAAAAGGGCCTTCGCCTTCAGACACTTCTTGGTGTCACGGGATCCGGCAAGACATTTACCGTGGCCAATATAATTGTCCGGGCGCAACGGCCTGCCCTGGTGATCGCACCGAACAAGACCCTTGCCGCGCAGCTCTTCGGAGAATTCAAGGCCCTTTTCCCGGAAAACGCGGTTGAATATTTTGTAAGCTATTACGATTACTATCAGCCGGAGGCCTATATACCTCAATCAGACACCTATATCGAGAAGGATTCCTCCATCAATGACTTTATTGACAGGCTTCGCCATTCCGCCACACACTCACTGCTCACCAGAAGGGACGTGATAGTTGTGGCCAGCGTATCCTGCATCTACGGCCTGGGCTCTCCTGAAGAATACCGGAAGATGCAGCTATGCTTGAGGGTGGGCGATGAGTGCCCGAGAGAAGAGATCCTGGCCAGGCTGGTCGCCATGCTGTATGAGCGAAACGATGTCGATTTCCGCCGCGGCACCTTCAGAGTCCGGGGAGATATAGTTGAGATCTTCCCTGCCCATGAGGAAAAGCACGCCGTGAGGGTTGAGCTGTTTGGAGACGAGATCGAAAACATCAGCAAGATTGATCCGCTCAGGGGGCGGACCATTGCCCTCCTGAAAGAGACCATCATATATCCATCGAGCCATTACGTGGCATCCGGAGGCGGATTGGACCGGGCCATTCTGAGTATCAAGGCGGAGCTGGACGAAAGACTCCTGTTTTTTGAGTCCCGGAATAGATTAGTTGAGGCCCAGCGCCTTGAGCAGAGGACCAGCCTGGACCTTGAGATGCTTCAGGAACTGGGTTACTGCCATGGGATCGAGAACTACGCAAGACACCTCTCGGGCCGTTCCCCAGGAGAGCCCCCTCCTGTACTTCTGGACTATTTCCCGAAGGATTTCATAACCTTCATTGACGAAAGCCATATAAGCATTCCACAGATAAGGGGCATGTACGCCGGGGATCGTTCCAGGAAAGAGACCCTCGTGGAGTTCGGCTTCAGGCTTCCCTCGGCCCTGGACAACCGCCCGTTACGGTTTGACGAGTTTGAAAAGGCCGTGGGCCAGGTCATTTGCATCTCCGCCACTCCGGGGCCATATGAGTTTGAAAAGGCCGGAGGGGCCGTGGTGGAGCAGCTCATAAGGCCGACAGGTCTCACGGATCCGCGGATGGAGGTAAGGCCTGCCGGCACCCAGGTAGACGACCTCATGGAGGAGATACAAAAAACCGTTGCGAGAGATGAAAGGGTCCTTGTCACCACGCTGACAAAGAGGATGGCAGAGGACCTCACGGAATACTACTCTTCATCCGGTATCCGCGTGGAATATCTCCATTCCGATATAAAGACCATAGAAAGGAGCCGGCTGATACAGGGCCTGAGGCGTGGTGACTTTGATGTGCTGGTCGGGATAAATCTCCTGAGAGAGGGCCTCGATATCCCGGAAGTGTCCCTGGTGGCAGTGCTGGATGCGGACAAGGAAGGCTTTCTTCGTTCGGAACGGTCTCTTATACAGACAGCGGGGCGGGCCAGCCGTAATGCCGATGGCCTGGTGCTGCTCTATGCGGACAGGATTACCGGTTCCATGAAGCGGGCCATGGAGGAAACCGGACGCAGGCGCCGGATACAGATGGAATACAACAGGCTACACAATATTACTCCGGCCACCATAAAAAAGGCCGTCAAGGATGCCCTTTCTTCAATCTATGAGAAAGAGCAGCAGTTGGATATGCAGATAGCTGAGCCAACAGCTCATTATGGGGACCTGCCGGGTTCAACAGACCCGGAAAAACAGATCAAGGCCCTGGAGCAGGAGATGAAGGCCGCTGCCAAGGAAGAAAGGTTTGAGAGGGCTGCTGAACTCAGGGACAGGATCAAGGAACTCAAGACAGTGAGGCTGCAATCATAGATAGAATGATGACAGCGGAAAGGTTGCCGCTGTTTTCATGACATGATCAGTATCTGGTATAGCGCAGACAGTCCTGTTCGAAATCCTCGATGATTTCATTGGTAAGCGTAGGCGTAATATCGGGAATAATTTCCAGGAACGTCTCTGTTGTCACGCGGTAATCTTCTCCTTTGACATATTCTCTCTCGAAGGCGAGTTGTCTGACCCTCTGAAAGAGGTACTCGATATCCGCAGGGGTAAAGAGCGAAATCATCGGAATGATCCCGTCCACATCCACATCGCCCCGGTTGGTATCGCGCAGATAATACTCGAAAATAGTTCGACGGCCCTGATCGTCCAATCCTCCGACCGGAATAATGCAATCAAAACGACCGGGCCGCAACAGGGCCTTGTCCAGTTGCCGGATGTAATTAGTGGCGCACACCAGGAGGTTATGCCTCTCTTTTCTCTTTAACAGGGGTACCTGTTTGAGGAATTCGTTTGTAATTGATTTGTCGATGCGGGAGGCATGATCCCGGCTTTCCGCTATTTCCTCGAATTCGTCTATGAACAGGACCACCTCGTCGAGATTGCCGGCCTTTTCTATCAAGGTTTTCAGATTTGCACCGAGACGGTCTTCTCCGTCGATCATCAAGGTACTGGGGCTGACCTCGATATACCACCACTGAAGTATGCCTGCTATGGCCTGAACGAAGTGGGTCTTGCCCGTACCCGGCGGACCGAAAAAGATGATGGTGCGGGGCGGAATGACTGCGTGTTTGCGTGCAAGCTCGGTTGCCGTCAGGGGAAGTATAATTCTCTTGTTCACGATCTGTTTCGGCGGCTGGGTCTCGGATATGGTATCCCAGATTGATCGGTCGATCATCTGTGCCCCCAGCGACTTGAGAAGCTGAATCCTCTGCGCATCGTGAAGATCTTGATGCATGGGCTCGATATTTTCCATAAAATCCAGACAGGCCACCTTTATTCCTACATCACGGCCCAGTTTTTCAGAAAGCACCCACTTATGTTGCATTATTTTGGGCCACAGTTCCGAGGCTATATCAGGTTTAACCTTCTGCCCGCTGAACTCATAGATCAAGGCCGTATAATCTTGGGAACCGGAGGTATCTGATAATGTTTTCATATGTCTTTCCACTGTAAAAAATGATAAGGGTTCACAGGTTCCGGGCTCAACGTTCAAGGCTTAAGGTAAACCGCACAACTCCCGGCATAAGAATTCAACCTTGAACCTTGAATCCCTGAATGAACCCGTGAACGGTTACCAAAAAATAAAACGGAGATACTCAAAGAGGATCTCCGCAGTTTTTGTTACTGATTAAGATGCGCTTTTTACTGCTTGAAAATTAAGTTGAATCAGGTCAGTTGTCAAGGCAAAAAATAACTTCCCAATAATCCAGGGCTAGTTTGGGTTCCCCCCTCACACTGCCCTCTACCCCAAGGGGGAGAGGGTTTGGGTGATTCGTTAAGTCTCGTGCCATCAACAGCAATTCGGTATAGGCATGATGCCTTTCCCGGATGGTGTCAGATTAAGCAGCTTTCACGCGCGCATGCCCGGATTTTTCTTTCGATTATTCGGGTGGAGCATTGCCTTCACGGGCTTCTCCGGCAAGGATCCCCTGAAGGAAATAATCACTTATTTGTTTTGCTGCCGTAGCCACACTGTATTTCTTCTTGTAAGAAAGGACCCAGAACCGGGACATTTCATCCAGTGCCCCGAAAAAGGCCCTCTTGAATATCCCTGGCATCACTTCTGGCAGAAAGATTTTCCGGGCCTGACCCTGGCGTACTATGTGTGATATGATGTTGACATATTCGGCAAATTTCTTGTTGCGATATTCCTTCATGAACTTGCTGCTTTGACGCAGCTCTACCTGTATTACTTCTGCCAGATCTCTGTTTTCCTGCACCAGTATCAGGTGCAGATAGGCGAAACGCTCCAGCTTTTCCCGCGGGTCATCAAAAGAGGCGATTTCCTGCCTCACCCTGGCAATGATTTTGCCCATTTCCTCTTCAAATATAGTGATGAGGATATCGTACTTGTTGTTGAAGTAAAGATAAATGGTACCATCAGCCACATCGGCTTCTTTGGCTATTTCTGATATGCGGGAATCGAAAAAACCTTTGCGGGCAAACACACGAATAGCGGCCTTAATTATTTTGTCATGTTTATCCGCGGTCTTCATGAACAAATGTAATATGGATTTTAATGAATGGACGTTCATTCAGTTATCCCATTAATTCTTTTTTTGTCAAGAAAAAATATGCCCCCGTGGTAAATATCCGGTGAACCCGTTATATCCTGCCTTGGAGCGGTTACCTTTTTCCGGGTTTCAAAGCTCACTCATCGCGGAACCGGAGAGGCAGTGCAATCCGGCCCGCGATCGAAACCCCGCAAAAGGCAAACCGCTCCTGCGGCAGGGCACGGATGGCAACCGTTCAAAGAAATATCCCCTGCCAGTGAACGGTTACGTGGGACCACGGGTTCACCGGATATTTACCTCCGTGTTTTTAAAATCCGTGTTTCTGAACGGTTTTCAGAATCGTTTCTTGACAGCGTATATTCCCGTCAGTAATTTACATTTCTGTTTGATTAGCAATTATCCGGTGGCTGATCTCTGCCTGGAGGGATGGCCGAGTGGTTGAAGGCGGCGGTCTTGAAAACCGCTGTACCGAGAGGTACCGTGGGTTCGAATCCTACTCCCTCCGCCAAGGAAATATCAAAACGGAGAGGTGACCGAGAGGCTGAAGGTGCTCGCCTGCTAAGTGAGTGTATGCTGAAAGGTGTACCGTGGGTTCGAATCCCACCCTCTCCGCCAAAAATTATTTTTTGCCAGTGAAAGCCGGCATTTTTTGGAGGTATATCTATCTATGATGCAGGATTTTCTTTTTACGTCTGAGTCGGTAACTGAAGGTCATCCCGACAAGGTAGCGGATCAGATCTCAGATGCCATTCTGGATGCCATATTAGACAAAGACCCTTATGCCCGGGTTGCCTGTGAAACCCTGGTAACTACCGGCCTGGCCTTGATTGCCGGAGAGATAACCACAGATTGCTATGTAGATATGCCCCAGGTTGTCCGTGGCACCATAAAAGAGATCGGCTATTCCAATTCATCCATGGGGTTTGACTGGCGGACTTGCGCGGTCCTTACCAGCGTTGACAAGCAGTCTCCGGATATAGCCCTTGGCGTGGATCGTGAAGGTGACCTGGGGGCCGGGGATCAGGGCCTGATGTTTGGTTATGCCTGCGACGAGACCCCTGACTATATGCCCATGCCCATATGGTATGCCCACCGACTGGCGTTCCGTCTGGCAGAGGTGAGAAAAAGGGGGATTCTGCCGTTTCTGAGACCTGACGGCAAGTCACAGGTCACTATACAGTATGAAAACAGGAGACCTGTCTCGGCGCATTCCATCGTAATAGCCGCACAGCATGACCCTGGAGTCAGCTATAAGGAAGTGCAAGAGGCAGTGATTGAAGAAGTTGTCAAAAAGATCGTAAGGCCTGAGCACTTAACGAAAGAAACAGAATTCTTTATAAACAGCACGGGCCGTTTTGTAGTAGGCGGTCCCTTGGCAGACTGTGGAATTACAGGGAGAAAGATTATTGTGGATACTTACGGAGGCCGAGGTCATCACGGTGGCGGGGCCTTTTCCGGAAAGGACCCGACAAAGGTTGACCGTTCCCCCTCGTATATGGCCCGCTATGTGGCCAAAAATCTGGTGGCCGCCGGTATCGCAGGGGAATGCGAGGTCCAGGTGAGCTATGCCATTGGTGTTGTCAGGCCCCTGGCCATAAATGTACGCACCTTTGGTACCGAGGCCATTCCCCGTGAGCAGATCGTGGAACTCATTGAAAAGAATTTCAGTTTTAAACCAAAGGATATCATTGACTACCTGGACATGAGACGTCCGATCTTTAAAAAGACGGCTGCATATGGTCATTTCGGCAGACCCGAGCCCGAGTTTACCTGGGAACGCCTTGACATGGCGGAAAGTCTCAAGGAGCAGGCAGGATTGTGAGGTGATGAAGACATGAATTATCACATTAAGGATGAAGGCCTGGCAGAGGCCGGGCTTCTGCGCATCGAGTGGGCGGCCAAGAGCATGCCCGTACTGAACCTGATAAGGGAGCGTTTTCTGAAGGATAGGCCCCTTGAAGGAATACGTGTCGGGGCCTGCCTGCATGTCACGACCGAGACCGCATCACTTGTACAGACCCTGAAGGCAGGGGGCGCCGAAGTGTATTTGTGCGCCTCAAACCCCCTCAGCACCCAGGACGACGTGACGGCTTCCCTGGTCAAGAACGACGGCATTCCGGTATTTGCCATTAAAGGCGAGGACAATGATACCTACTATAAACATCTGAGGGCGGTCCTTGATGCAAAACCGCAGATCACCATGGATGACGGGGCGGATCTGGTCTCCACCCTTCATACCGAGCGGAAGGAGCTCCTGGATAATGTGATCGGCGGAACAGAGGAGACCACCACCGGGGTGATCAGGCTCAGGGCAATGGCCTCGGACGGAGTGCTTGGCTATCCGATAGTGGCAGTGAATGACGCCAATACAAAACATCTGTTCGATAACCGTTACGGGACAGGACAATCTACCCTGGATGGCTTTCTCAGGGCCACTAACAGGCTTGTAGCAGGCAGTGTTTTCGTGGTGGCCGGCTACGGCTGGTGCGGCAAAGGCGTGTCCATGAGGGCCAAGGGCATGGGTGCCAGGGTGATTGTTACGGAAACAGAGCCATTGAAGGCCCTTGAGGCAGTCATGGACGGGTATGAAGTCATGCCCATGGCAGAGGCAGCTCCCCAGGGTGATTTCTTTTGCACTGTCACCGGAGATATCAACGTCATCCGCGAAGAGCATTTCCTCAAGATGAAAGACGGTGCCATCGTGGCCAACTCAGGTCATTTTAACGTGGAAATCGATCTCGAGTCCCTGGAGAAAATAACTAAGGGAAGACGTACAATTCGCGACTATGTAGAAGAATATGCCTTGATAAATGAAAGACGAATATATGTCCTGGGAGAGGGCAGGCTTATCAACCTGGCTGCCGCTGAGGGGCATCCCTCAAGCGTCATGGATATGAGCTTTGCCAATCAGGCCCTGTGCTCGGAATATATGCTGAAGAAGGATTTCGGGCTGGAGAAAAAGGTCTATAGCGTGCCGGAAGAGATAGACCGTGAGATTGCAAGGCTGAAATTGTCGAGCATGGGCATCCGGATAGATACACTTACTCATGAGCAGGAAAGGTATCTGGCTTCGTGGGAGATGGGGACCTGAGGTTAAGCCGGAAGACGGGCGGAATCACATAAAACCATTTTCCCTGAATGATAGATGGCCTTTCTTTGTAATAATTATGTGATCCAAGACAGATATCCCAAGGATTTTGCCGGCATCCACCAGTTGTCTCGTGGTAGTTATATCATCAGGGCTTGGTTTGAGCACGCCTGATGGGTGGTTATGAGCAAGGATTATGGATGCTGCCCGATCGGAGATCGCATCTACAAACACTTCTCGCGGGTGGACCTGGTTTGTGTTAAGAAGACCAACTGTCACTATCCTGTTTCCGATGACCTCATTTGCTCCATTCAAAGATATACAAAGGAAATATTCCTGCTTTTTGTGGGCGATATATGAAATAAGCGGCAAGACATCTTCCGCCTTTTGAATAACGAGGCTTTCCTTTAACAATCTCCTCCTTGCAAGCTCGAAAGAGGCCAGGATCTGGCATGCCTTGGCAAACCCGACACCCTCTATGGAGACAAGGGACTTTACATCTATCTTTTCCTTTTCTTTATCAAGCTTTCGCAGAACGGCATGGGCTACCTGAAAGACATCCCTTCCCTTGACTCCGCGTCCAAGGAGGACTGCAAGAAGCTCTGGGTCGGAAAGGGCCTCCGGTCCCTTGGCAGCCAGCTTCTCTCGCGGTCTATCAAAATCGGGGATTTCTTTAATGTGCTTCAAGGCCATTTCAGGTCTTTTTCTCCGGCGCCGTCCGGCCTTCAAGCTCAACAATCCCTCGCAATTGCTTTATGATTCCCTGCCTTATCTTTCTGTTTCTTGTCTTTCGAAAAAGTCTCAAGAGAGTCATTTCTTCCTTGTTGAGGGGTTGAGCGGCTTCAAGGGGATCTCCTCCAGGGATGTATCTTAAGGCGTGGTCTGAGACCTGAGGGATCCCTTTACTTTCCCCAAAAAAAGTGGAAATGTTAACACCAAGGGCCTCCGCTATCTGTTGCAAACGCATAACAGAAATCCTGGTTGAGCCCTTCTCATATTTTTGTATTTGTTGAAAAGAGATATCTATTTTCTCAGCCAATTCAATCTGAGAAAGCCCCCAATTCTTCCTTATCTGCTTGATCTTTTGTCCGATCTCTTTGTCGATCAATAGTTTTTTCCTTTAATCAACACGTCCTTGTTCTTCAATATCAACAAAAAATCAGGAATGTCTAACAACTATCAGTTGTATTTTTTTGTTGATGTTTATATCCTCTTAGTTGTATATTTAACTTCAAAGGGAGAGATGGATGGAAAGGAAGAGGATACTTATCGCAGATGACGAAAAAGTCGTGAGAATTTTACTGTCTGAGGCCCTTAAACCCTATGGTTATAAAATAGATATTGCAGAAGACGGGGTCAAGGCAATAGAATATATTAATAAGAATACGTATGATTTGGTTATCACGGATTACAAGATGCCGAAAATGGATGGGCTTGAATTGACACGGCATATAAGATCGAAATATCCTTCCACTCCAATTCTTATGGTCACTGGCAACGGACCTGTACACCAACTCTTAGAAAGTGGGGCCACGGCCTGTATCACGAAACCATTCAATATCCTCGAGCTGGAAAACATGGTAAAAATCATTCTGAATAACTGAACCGGAAGTCGCTTTTATTGAGTGGTATCAGTATCTGTATTATTGTATTATCCGATACCGATTCAGGCTTGCCGCGGATATATGAATGGATAATAGATGGAAATCACAGAGAAAAGGAAAAAGCTTGAGGACCTATACGGCCAGTATGAAAAAGATGTTGCCGAGTTCAAGAAGTCGGCGGTATGTGTAAAGGGATGTGCCGACTGCTGTATAGACGTTGGAAATATTGATATTACAACGCTTGAAGGCATCATCATATATCGCAGGCTGGCCGCGTTTGAAGAGCCGCTAAAATCGGGAATAAGGGCCAGGCTGGCTCAAAACAGGATGGATAGAGAGAAGGGAAGGCTCTCTCGATGCGCATTTCTCAGGGAGGACAAGACCTGCATGATTTATGATATCCGCCCCTTTAGCTGCAGGCGGCTTTATTCGGTCAAGAGGTGCGATGGCGGGTCGCCGACCATTCACCGTCAGGCACTAAACGTGGCCGGACGGACGGTAGAAAAGATTCAACAGCTTGATTTTAAAGGATATTCAGGGCATATCAGTTACATTCTCTATCTGCTGGACAGGAAAGAATTCAGGAAGGCTTATCTGCGCGGCAGGACCAGACCACAAAAGATAGCGGATTTCGGGCGAAGCCACGGGATACTGATTAATCGTTGTGTCCCTCGCTGAAATTCGGCCAAGGCGGTTTCCTGCCAAAGCAAATATCCGGTAAACCCGTTCCTGCCTTGAACCGGTTACCTTTTTCCGGGTTTCAAAGCTCACTCATTGCAGACCGAAAGAGCCAGTGCAATCCGGCCCGCGGTTGAAACCCTGCAAAAGGCAAACCGCTCCTGCGGCAGCCGGTCACACAGGGGAGCTCCTTCTGGAAACGATTTGCGTCAGTCCTGTAGTTTTCTTGGTCTTTGCAGCATGGGAAACCCCCGGCTCCGGAGCGCAGCGGAGGAGAACGGGGGAGGGTCTCCCATGCTGCAAAGGCCTTAAGAAAACAAGGGGCGAGAGCATGTTGAAAGAAGGAGCTCCCCTGTGTGACCGGCTGCCAATGGACCACGGATGGGTTTACCGGATATTTACTTTTGGCCTTTGAACCCGAATTATGCAGCAGCCAATTTTACCAAATCTGCTTTGTTGTCAGGCACTTGAAGTACAAAAGTACGTCTGCGTGCCTTCCGCCTCGCATCTTTGGCAAACTTGGCTGCTGCATAATTCGGGATGAAGTGCATAATTCGGGATGATATTTGGCCGTTGCTTATGAAGTAAAAACAACAGATGAGAAACTGACTGCCGAGCTGGTGGCTTCATCATGCCATATCTGATAATCGAGTATATTCCCTCGGCACCTGGGCAATACCTCAAGCATACAGGCCAAGGTTGAGAAGCCGCAGACATTATACTGGTCCCTTACACTTCTTGATTCTTTCCAAAAAAGCTCGGCATCAAGCCGGGACAGGTGTTTCAGCAGGTTTTGGTCGTGAGCCATTGATCGACTTTCAAGCGATCTCGCCGGTATCTGATGGCCGAATTTCGGACCTGTGTGGGAGAAATCAACCCCTGCCACAACAAGCGTCTCTTTGTCAGGCTCCATGATCATCTGCTTTAACTGCCGGAGAAATGGGCCGGCCTTTTCCAGGTAAGCACGCCTACTGTATTCATTGAGGTTTGATTGACAAAAACCGCAAAGGATAGGGATAATGGTAAAATCCCTTCCGGCAAGCAGATGATGCAGAAAGATGGTCTGAAACTCTATAGAATGCTCTGAGCGATGAGCAAAGTCACTGCCGGCAACTATATCTCCTCCTGCTTCCTTCAATCTGCGGATTATTGAAGGTTCATTTTTTACGATCCCTTGCGGGGTCTCAAAATCCTTGTCCGTCAAACAGAAAAAATCATCCGCCATATTATGACCCACGCCCAATAATATAATCCTTGACGGTGCCATATATTTGAACATTTGATAGGCGCTTGAGTAAACCTGATATCCTACGGACAGGTCAATGTGTGGTGCAATCAGGGCTACAATTTTTCCTTCCGGCTCAGTAACAGGAGGATGGCTGGCCAAAATCTCATCCAGCATCGCTTTCAGCTCATTTGGACTTCCCGGATAGGCACGTCCGCAATGGGAACAGGGCCTGGTTTTTTTCGAGGAAAAGCTGGCAACAATTTGATCCCTGGCCTTTTTAAATCTCTCTGAATCGAGTAAAAACGATTCATCAAGCCGGGCAAGCAGATCTTTCACCTCGTCCTTCCCGACCAGGGTTCCTCCCTTTTGCCTCATCAGCTCCATTTGCAGGTCACTTAGAGTAGTGGTTCCGTCCAGCAGGGTCATTACCTGATAAAGCGGGAGTGATATCGGCCTGCCCTCCTGAGCCAGCCCGAGATGGTCCTGGATGAAGATCAGCCGATGGCCGGCATACTGGACAGGGATAAATTGTAAATCCCTTCTTGCCATGGGAACTGTTTCATTCATAATAAAGATTATTTTAACTTAATTTATCCCGGCTTGCATGATATTTCACGAGCATTACACTGGGATAAATGAAAAGCACGGCCCGACTGAAGTTACAGAGGCCAGGAAGTCATTAGACAAGATCTTGGAATGGCAGGAGGACGGCATCGTGGAAATTAAGATCGGATCGTCCGTAGTGGAGTTGACACAGGGAGATATCACACAGCAGGATACAGAGGCCATAGTAAATGCAGCCAATCGCACCCTTCTGGGTGGAGGCGGCGTGGATGGTGCAA
>Ga0190316_1000082_pt1 | contig 22763 bp, 19 predicted proteins | sample 48701112_MG_FD_161663 | JGI IMG/M metagenome (GOLD analysis project Ga0190316, IMG submission 161663) | Hydrothermal vent sediment bacterial communities from Southern Trench, Guaymas Basin, Mexico - 4870-11-1-2_MG | ecosystem: Environmental > Aquatic > Marine > Hydrothermal vents > Sediment ... | reverse complement strand
TAAATATCCATTCTCAACATGATGATGCAATATCGGGTATTCCTTGAACCTTTTTGAGATATAACCTCTTAATTTTGACGCATCCCCCTTCACTGTCCTGTCAGTGTTAAACACCAAAACCCCCACCCTCATAATTTCGGAAATACTGATTTCTCCATCAATATGCGGGCATCCGGAACCACTTCCTCTACATACCCCCGCACAACCTCAAACATCTTCTCCGCATCCTCCCTACTCACAGGCTCCAAACCATGTGCAAGTATTGAACTGTTCCTCTTTGATAAAAGCTCCTGCATCAAATTATCTTCAAAGAATCTCTTACCCATCTCGTCGCCTAAATCCTTTAATAGCTCGTAATCCCTTTTTAATGAAAGCTTTATCTTGCCCTTCTCGTCCCTCAATCCTTCATACTTCTCTCTAATCTTTCCCTCCATACCTAATGTCTGCAAGTGCCATATATCCACATTTGAACTGTCTATATCATATTTCTCCCTCAAAATGTATTGGGCAATTAACTCCACCGTTCTATAAAGCCTCGCCACCGCATCATCGTATTTTCCTTCCTCTATCCTCCTCCTCGCATTGTTCAATATGTCCACGATGATGTAAGGTGAAGGTTTTTCCCTGCCAGCTTTTATTAATTTAGCCAAAAATTCCTTGTTCGCTCTAAATTCTCTCCTTATCTCTCTCAAAATTTCATACGCAGACGCATGCTCAAACTTATCCCAAAGATCATAAGCCTGAACTATCTTCCTGTATGTCTCCTTCTCCTCTAATGCCACTATTTTGTCTATATAACCCATCGCTTCACTGAATCTATATGAATTAAATGCCTCTTTTGCTTTATCAAGCAAGAATTTGTCATAAGCTGCAAACAGACTTTGTTCCTTCGGTGCTTCTGTTCCCCTCATTACAATCCCATCTTTACCTCTCATACCCTCTATTAAACTTAATTTCTTCTGATATAACATTGCACAAATAGCTGCACTCGTCGTCATCGTCTTCGTTCCTGATGTATAATCAATAATTATCTCATAATCACCCTCCTTCCTCTTTATTTCCTTCTCTATCTTCACATAGCACTCGTAAAAATCATCTATATCATCCAATCTTACAAACTCGTAATTCCTCAAATCCCTACCTTTCTTATCGTGATATTGAGCCTTCAACGATTCTATTGTCTCCTTGCTCTCTTCAGAGCCAAAAAATACGATGATGTCCGGATTGTAATGCTCAATAGATGTTAAGAGACCATGAGCAAGCCTCACCTTCTTCTCCTTATCTAACCCTACTCCCGTCCCTACCGTCATGAATAAAGCTCGTTTCATTTCATCCCCTCCACTTCACTCTTACCCATCCCAACGGATATTTCGGCTCACCATTCTCAAACACAACCCGCCTCGTCTTTGGGAACTCATCCAGCCCCGCTTTACCCATGCGAAACTTCCTCCTTAAGAATCTTAATAGGCTGGGCTGCAGCAACCTTCCTACGGTCATCCCTTGCCAGCCTGAACCCCATGATAGCCGGAGCAAGAAAGCATCTTCTCTCCTTACCTCCCCCATCAGTCCCTCGTAAAATTCCAAAATTCCATCAAGTTCCCTTCGTGTATTGTATCGTCTGAAAAATTCAATCTCATACTTAATGAGGTCACGAGCAAATTCATTACATATCTTCGGCAATTCCTTTACATATTCTCTCTTGTCCTCAAATTTTAACGCTCTCACTGCATCGCCTGTGAGCAAAAACTCATCAATCCTGACATCAAAATTGAATTTTGTTCCGGGCTTTAATGCCTCTATGAATGTGTAAAACTTCTTCCATTTATGTCCATTCACTGTGGTAGTTAGTGTTCGCACCTCCTCTATCCTCAATCTCTCAACGCTAACAGTCTCAGTATCCGAGATGCGCAAAACTCTCAAAATGTCATACATCGGCTCCTTACCAAAAACTTCCTTCTCTATCTCATCATCAACTCGCTTCTTATTAACATTATCAACACGCCTTATATTCCACAAATAATTTTCAGCTCTGCTGAACTTATCCTCTTCATTCTTCAAGACCCCCCATAATATCGCAGTCCTCATCGCCCCCTTTATTGAACTACCCGGTATATATGCCTCATCTCCCGTCTTTATGTATTCTCTTACCTCGCTACTCCGACTCCTTATCAATCTCATAAGTGTCTCTTTCGTTGAGTGTGAAATATCCAAGGCATACCTAACATGCTCCCTCGCAAGTCCAGGTGCAAACTCACCGAGATATAATGCTTCTCCCTTAGATACTGCTATGAACTTCTGGGAGTCAAACCTATTATCCTCAAACACCTTATCCATATCCGCACGATAGAATCTGTCCGCCACCTCATATTCAATAGGGCTTATCACACCCCCACTCCCTATATGAAGAGGCGATATCACCTCAAGATTCCACCTCATCGTTGCTTCACCAGCGGAACCGCAAATGCAAAACCATACCGATAAACACCATGCTTCTCAAAACCCTTGGGTTTGACATCCGCCATCCCTCCATACAACTCCTTACCATTAACAGTCTGGAAAACAGACCCTTCTGAGAACATCCTCACCACTCTCCTCCTTATATCCATCGCATCCAACGAATATATCCAACCCCCTCTCCTTATAAGCTCATAATAGCTATTCTCCATGCTCTTAAGCTCTTCCTTCATCGGATAGTATAATGAAAGCGTGACAAAATGATTGGCAGATTTCAAGTTCATATCCATATCTTTGCTTTCACATTTCGCTTTAAACAATCCTTTGCCACAAGTCCTATCACCACCAATTCCTTCATCCCCAAGTAATCTTATTGCCGCTTTCACTTCTCTCTCATATTCCCTTTTCCTCATATCCATCATGAAATATAGACCGCAACCCTTAGCAAATGAAACCTCACCAAAGTGGTAAATGTGTGATACATTCGCTCTTCTGTCTATTGCAACTCTCGGCACCTCCTTCCTATTTATTATCCTTATATCTTCATTTTCTTCCTCCACAACACCCAACTGCTTTCTTAATCTTTCCAGCTCCTCATCGCTAAAAAGGATTCCCTGAACGATGTTACTTTCGTTAATATAATCCTTTATCCTGCTCTCTTCCTTTACTATGTCCCAGAAGATGCTCTCCGAAACAAATCTCACTCTATTTAGCCGTTTTAAAAGGTCAAATCTATCTATCTTCTCCTCACTCTTTCTTCCAGTATTTAGCGCCTCTATTAGTCTGTCATCAATGTAATCTCCCCAGTTGATTGAGAGAGGTAAAGGGAAAGTCAATATTTCGCCTGCATAGAAGAACGCAGAGGAAATTAGGAAAGGAGGGTCACGGTTATTGAAATCATTTAATAGCTCATTCAGTTCCCCATAAAGCAATCTATATGCATGCGAAATCGCACTAAATAAAGTATCTGAGTGGATATAATCCGATGTGCTCTCCAGAACACCCTCCTTCTCCCCTAAATGGAAATTCGCTCTCGGCTCCAGTCTCCATATCATCATACTTTAATCTTTTCAATTATCTTTTCAAAGTTCTTTACGATACTTGCGGGCGTTGTATATTCTCCGTTTATCGGCTCCTTCTGCTCTATGTCCACATCACCATTTTCGTAATCCGCTCTTGAGTTCCAATATACCTTCAAATACTTAAATTTCACCTTGCCATAACCACGAGAGCCACTTCCACCGAGATAATCGTGCTCAAGAAGCTCCATCGCTTTGAATACTTCCTTCAAGTTCCTCTTATCTGACTCATTTAGGATATTATATATCATTTCAAACTCAAATTCTGCACCCGCCGGAACCCTCTCCATCTGCCTCGGGTTCGCTGCTGATGTTATTCTATCTATTACATTCTCCCACTTCACTTCTGTGAATTCAAAATCGGTCTTCATATCCCTCAATCTCCGCTTACTCTCCTCCGTTAGCACCGCATCACGAACTATTAACCTCGTCGGCGTTACATTCTTCCTCTCTATCTTTATCTCATTACCGCCTGGAGATGGATAAGGTTTGTCTCTTGTTGTCCTTCCAAATATGTTACATACGATGCAATCTGGATCGTTGCACATGTGAATGCTTATCTCATCCTTCACAACCCATATCCTCTTATCATCACTCGCTAATCCATGCGCCTTCTCTAAGAGAGAGCGCATTTTACCCTTCAACGACGACCCTGGAATATAAGGTTTCCCTTCTGCATCCTTTATCACAGGATTATCCAAGCCACCTATGTCCAGTCCGACAGTGCCACCGCCAATACTCAAGCCAGTTTCCGCTACTATCTTACCTGTTATCAGTATCTTTCCCCCTAAATTTATTTCCATACTCATTCGCCCCCTCCATAATATCTATGATACGCCAGGATAGCCTCGAAAAAATACTTGAAGTTCTTGAAATCTTCTTCACTGCTTATTTTCCTTATACACTCGTCCAGAACTTTCTGCAAATCAACTATTGGGCCAACTAATCTTCCCTCTTTTCTCTTCCCATGCCTTCCCGCTATGTAAGCCATCTTCGGTCTCAATAAATTCAACTTATCCCTGTCGTATTCCCGCATCTGCTTCACCTCACTGAATATAGTCCTTATCTGAGATGTAGACAGTCCCCTACTACCAAGATGCTCACCTAATTTCTTCGCATCTTCCACTAATTTCTTAGTATCACCTCCCAGTATTGATGGTATATCTCTCTTTATCTCATCTATCAATTCCATTTTCATCCCCTCCTATTCCCTCGTCATATATTCCACCCATCTCACTGCAACAGGTAAATGCTCTATATTCTTATAAATAAGACTTTCTATTTCCTTTAATAATCGCTCATTATCCTTTGACCTCGTTCTCGCAATCAAATATGCAAGTAGCCATCTCCACCTGCCATATCTGTCGTCATACCTTGCTGAAAGCTCACCATGCTTCTTCACTTGTGCCTTGTATTCTTCATATATCCTGCTTAATTTATGTAAGAACCCCCGAGACACGCCTGATTCGAGCATTCTCTTCAAATTCTCCATAAGCCCTATGATTCCACAGAACTCATCCCACTTCATCGTCTCTCCGAGAAATGTAATGCGGTCTTTCCCAGATAATTTTGACTTTTCCAACGCCTTTCCAGCAAAATCAGCAGCTTGATATAACGGATATTTCTTTGATGGTGCTATTATAATTCCCGATGATAGAGTTATGTTCGGGTTCATGCACGTAAAATCTCTGAAATCATTATAAATATCCTCCCCAATCATGGGTAATCTGTCCCATGCACCCACTATAAATAAGTCATCTCCACCTGAATAAATCACATATATTTTGTCATTATATTCGCTACCTTCGCTTATCCGCTCTACCCATCCTTTGAAGAACAAAGAGAGCATGAAACTCAAATTTGACAGCCTTGATATCGTTCTGTCCTCGCCCAAGCCCTCAGATAATATTTTCCCGAGATCATCCACATCCGCTCTTAATACCGCCCATCTTTTTATACCCTCCGAATCATTAGCCAAATCATCAAAATCCTTTATCTTTTTATTTTCCATTACATGTGGTGTTTCCTTTGCTATGAACTTAAATCCAAAAGATACATTTGATACATTTACATCTAAAGGCGCCAAGAACGCCGTATCATTCACCTTATATATGGAAATATGTTTCCTATCTATCCTTCCTATATGATTCAAATCTGAATGAAATTCATACTTGAAGCCGAATTCAGACAATAAATCTCTCCATGTATCCCCTTTTACTTTTCCCTCCTTACTATCAATCTCAAGAATGTAATTTGCCTCAGAGAGCTCTTTAGCTAACTCTTCCAAGCTATTGCAGAAATTACATTTCTCCCCTTCCTTTATTTCTCTTCCACAAACAACACAAAATGGCTTTGCCCCTCCTTCATCAAAAGGTCCGAAAATATCATCATATTTTAAGATATGATGACTGTTTAAAATCTCCTCAAATTTCCTCTTTTTCCTGATAAATATTTCCTTTCCAATGTCCTCCCATGCCCTACCAAAATTCTCCATGAAATCATTTGCGGATAGCGGAAGCCATACAAGCACAAGATAAAGTTCTCCTCTGTGCATCTCCAATAACTTCTCTGTAATTACTCTCCTCATTCTTTCTAAATCCTTCTCCGCAGTCTTCGGAGCGAGGATGTAGAAATGACCTCCACCGCAATATAGCAGATTCGTGATCGGTAGCCTCAATTCTCGCAAAACATATTTCGCTATACTTTCCGATAACAATTCCAGATAGAATGACCTGCCACGAAGACCTTTCGCTGCCCCCTCAGATGTTATGGAATAAATGAATTTTTGAACGCCAGAAATATCACCACCAATGAGTAAAAATCTGTGCTTATTTAAGGCTTTTTCTTCTTCATCGCTCAACTTTTCCTTTTTATACCTCTTTTCAAGACCACTTATGACGTTATCGATATACTTCCCGTCCACGTCATACAAACACGAAGCAATCGCACATGTCGTCTTCAAATGATCAAATAATGAAACATCAGGAACATCCTTCCATACCGCAGAAGGCACACACCAAGTATACTTCTGTAAGAGATTGTAAAGCGTATTGAAATAAGCATCAAAATCTATTATCGTTCTTATCCTCTCAACTTCTCCTACAAATTCGCTCCATAACCTATTATAATCAACTCTCAGCCCCCTAACTCCCTCTATCCTCCTTGGGAATATAACATCCCTTTTCAATTCAAGTTTCTTAATGGGATAATAGTATTCAGATGGCCTACCTTTTCCAATGTCAATCGCTGAAAAAATAGACTTTAGCGGGGTATACATTCGCTTTCCTCTCCTCTCACCCTCCGATAATCTCCTCCTCTCACCCGAAGAGAGCCAATCCGCTAATGAAATTATCTTTAACTCGTAATCTTTGGGATTGTGATGATATAATACTAAACGCTCACAATCTTGAAATTCTACCGGCAAATATCTAACGACAAAACTCGCACTCCATTTCGAATGAGCACCATGTTCCCCATAATCTTCAGTAGTGAGGTGATTATACCTCTCATCGTGCGGCTCCCCTGTGCCTTGCCAAAATTTTCCTATGTCGTGCAACAATGCCGCAAGTCTTATCTCCTCTTGCATTGTTTGAAGTATAACTTCAGAATTTAAAAATTTTCTTTCTGTGTTTCATTTTATACATGATATAAACTAAGCCACTGGGGAGATAGCCAATATCACATCCACTAAAAGTAAAAACGAGACTGAGCGCTTTAGTATGCCTTCAAGAAGCATTCTTCGCTTCTGAATATGTCCTTTATCATACCTCTGATTAATGTTTTTTGCTTTTATTATCTGAGAAAAGAAAAGAATAACTGTAACGAAAAATTTAGATGATGCGATATTATAAGTATTTTTCATTCGCAATCTGAAAGAGTGAATTAATAGGAGGAATCAGAGGAATACTTGCACGACTTCTCCCCGCTCAACATCCACGAGACCCTTGTCTGTGATTCTCAGCGATGGTATGACAGGTAGAGCGATGAATGAAAGCGTGTAAATTGCGTCCAGCGAGCATCCCCGTTTTCTCAATTCCGCCTCCAAACGCTCGCAACGCTCCAACACACGCTCAACGCTCTCGTCGCTCATCAGTCCTGCAATCGGCAGTGGAATCTCACTCACAACAAAACCGCTGTCGCAAAGGACAATACCGCCTCCTATTTCAGATAACCTGTTGCAAGCAAGAGCCATGTCCCGCTCATTTGTGCCAATAACGACAATATTATGCGAATCATGTGCGATAGTAGATGCAATTGCACCGCTATTTAAGCCAAAACCCTCCACAAAACCTATTCCTATGTTGCCAGTGCGGTGATGTCGCTCAACTACTGCTGCCTTAAGAATCTTTGGCGCCTCAATACCGATTATTTCTTCTATTTTTGCCTCTGTCACGATTTCATTCTCAATTAAACGAATCACCCTCGCCTTCCTCCTTTTCCCTGTGAGCCTGCATGCTTTCTCCTCCTCAAGAATGAAGTCTTCGGCGGAAACATGCGGAGCATTCACGCTTTTCCCGTGCTTTGGGTATTTGGATTTTCTCTTCTCTCGGAATTCTTTGCTTATTTCACGCCCATTCACAAACACTTTCAGCACCTCAAAACGCTCAAGATTCCTCACGATGACAATATCTGCGATTTTTCCCGGCGTTATGCTACCGATTTCACGCAAATTGAACCATGTTGCGGGGTTGATTGTGCATAATTGAACGGCTTTCACGGGGTCTATGCCCTCTTCAATCGCCCTTCTCAGCAGGAAATCCATGTGTCCTTGTGAGAGCAAGTCCTTTGGTGTGCGGTCGCCGTCGGTGACGAGCATGCAGTTTCGTGTGTCGCATTCCTTCAGAATGGGAGCAATCGCCCGTAAGTTCTTCGCAGCGGAGCCTTCCCTGACCATCACACGCATCCCAAGCCTCAGCTTCTCTCTCGCTTCCTCCGCAGAAATGCTCTCGTGGTCAGAGCCTGCACCGCTCAAAATGTATGCGTTGAGTTCGCAACCGCTCAAAAGAGGGGCATGCCCGTCAACCGCCTTACCGCTCTTTACTGCCGCTTCAATCTTTGCGAAGATTTCAGGGTCGCCCCGCAGCACCGCCTCAAAATCCATGACCTCCGCCAAGCCAACGAATTCATCGCAGCAGTGAAGCAGATTTTCAACTTCAGATGCTCCGATGCTTGCACCTGCGGTCTCAAGCGAAGTGGAAGGAACGCAGGAAGGCACTGTGAAAAATACTTTCAGCGGAGTCGTCTTCGCTTCTTCAAGCATCGCTTCAATACCTGCGACGCCCAAGACATTCGCAATCTCATGCGGGTCTGCGACGACTGCTGTTGTGCCTCTCGGAACGACAACACGAGCAAACTCGCTCACGGAAAGCATGCTCATTTCAATATGCGTATGCCCGTCAATTAAGCCCGGAACGGCAAAATTTCCCCTTGCATCCTCCTCTTTTATGCCTTTGTATCTTCCGACGCCGACAATTATTCCTTTGTGTATGGCAATATCCGCCTCGTGAATCTCACCACTGCATACATTCACGACATTTGCATCCTTAATTACGAATTCCGCACGCTTTTCGCCTCTCGCAACACTCAATAATTCTTCCCTTAATGCGCTATTCCTGAAAATTTCCATTTTCATTTCGCCTCACAAGGAGAAAAATGAAGAGATACCTTTGAACAGGAAAAAGATGCCGAGAGCGGTGAGGAAGGAGGCGACGGCGAGCATTACAGCCTCGTATTTATCTGTGAGGAATTTTCTGCCCCTTGAGAGCGAGAAAGAGAGGAGAGAATACCAAGCGAAGTCGGAAAGGACATGCCCCGCTATTACGACGGCGACACCTGCGAGTGCGAGAGGCGATGCGAGACCTGCGAGCAGGACGGCGTAGCCCGCTGTCGCCCACCAAGGCACAAAAGAAGGGTTGAACGCCGTGAAGAAAGCGCCTCCAAGCACGCTTGCTGCGGCTGCTTTTGCGCCGCCTGCGTTTGCGTCTGTGCCTGTTGCGTCTGTGCCCGTGTCAGAGATGGGAACAGCAGCGGTGGTGGCAGAGGGGTTAGGAGTGTTAGCGATTTCTGCGATTTCAGGGCATTGTTTTGCTTTTCTGACTGCTTCTCGTTGTTGTCGTTGTTGTCGTTGTTGTTGGTGGTGGCAAGCCTCTTTTCTTGCTGAATGAACGATAAGTGTAGCCATTAGGATGAATGCAATTCCGCCTGCGGTGTAAGTGAAGTGCTGAAATTTCAGCAGAATGAAGCCGAGACCGAGCAGGAAAGCGAAAATAAGCGGCATCTCCACGATTACATGACCGAGTGCGGAGAGCGGACCTGAGATGAAGCCCTTTTTGAGCGTGTCAGAGACGACGAAGGCGAAGAGCGGACCCGGAATGACCGCACCGCTCAATCCCGTGAGGAATCCCATGACGAAGAGCTGCGCAACAACGACAAGAGACGCAAGCGACGCATCCATTTCCCCGCCCCCTGCTCTTCTTCCCGCTCCTTCCGCTCCCCCTCCGCAACTCGCAACAAAATTTATTTAATCCAAAAATAAAAGAGAAGGCGTGGGCTGAAGTAAGGCAAGAGGAGAGCAAGTGGGCTCGTAGCTCAGTGGAAGAGCGCCGCCTTCGCGAGGCGGAGGCCACGGGTTCAAATCCCGTCGAGTCCATGTGAAATAGCGGAAGAAGGAAGAGAAAGGTGTGTGAAAAGGTAAGGTAGAGAAAAGAGAGGAGAGGGAGAAGAGGGAGGAAAAAGAGTAGGAAGTGGTTCAAATGATGCCTCAAATGGGATATGACCGTGCGATAACGGTTTTCAGCCCTGATGGGCGGCTTTTTCAGGTGGAATATGCGAGAGAAGCGGTAAAAAGAGGGACAACAGCAATCGGAATAAAGGCGAAAGACGGTGTAGTTCTGCTTGCGGACAAGCGAATAGCGTCAAGACTGCTTGAGATGGGTTCAATTGAGAAGATTTTTCTTATAGATGAGCATATAGGAGCTGCGACTTCTGGATTAGTAGCGGATGCGAGGGTTTTAATAGACAGAGGAAGATTAGAGGCGCAAATAAACAGGATTTTGTATGATGAGCCGATAGATGTTGCGACACTTGCGAAGAGGATATGCGATTTCAAGCAGATTTACACGCAAATCGGGGGCTTGAGACCTTTCGGAACGGCATTACTGCTCGCAGGTGTTTACAACGGAAAATGCTATCTCTTTGAAACAGACCCGAGTGGAGCGCTTCTTGAATATAAGGCGACAGCCATAGGAAGCGGAAGGAACATGGTGATGGAGATGCTTGAGGCGAAGTATAGGGAAGATATGACGATGGAAGAGGCGATTTCACTCGGCTTATCCGCACTTAACAAGGTTACAGAGGGAAAAATAGAGACGAAGAGTGTGGATATTGGTGTTGCAGAGATTGAAAAGGGCAAATTCAGAATATTGACTTCATCGGAAGTGGAGCATTATCTGAAGAAAATGAAGGAAAAAGAGGGGAGAGGAGGAGGAGAAGAATAAAAGATATTTTTTCTTTTGGAAGGGTGGGTTGAGAGATGGTGAGGTTGGAGGATGCGGTCGTTGCTCGTTTAAAGCGAGGAAAGAAAGTGTTTGAGGTGCTTGTTGACCCTTATGGTGCGGAGAAGTTCAGGTCTTCAGCAGAGGGCGGTGGCGGTGGTAGTAGTAAAAGTAGTAAAGTAGGCGTTGAAATTTCAGAGATTATGGCGGTTGACGAGATATTTGAGGACGCTTCAAAGGGAGAGCGAGCGAAAGAGGAGGATTTAAGGGCTGTATTCGGGACGACAGATGTGAATGAGATTGCTGCGAGGATTTTGCGAGAAGGCACAATACAACTGACAACATCGCAGAGGAGGAAAATGGCGGAAGAGAAGCGGAGAGCGGTAATTGACCGCATCGCTCGCATTTGCACGAACCCGCAGACGAACACGCCACATCCACCGAAGAGAATAGAGATTGCGCTGGAGGAGGCGAAATTTCATGTAGACCCGATGAAGAGCGTTGATGAGCTTGTGAAAGATGCGATAAATGCGCTTAAGCCAATTTTACCGATAAAAGTTCACACGAATGAGATTGCTGTGAAGATTCCAGCAGCATACACGGGCAGAATACATGAAATAAAGAGGAATTACGAGGTTGTTAAGGAGGAATGGCAATCTGATGGTTCATTCATTGCGCTTTTCAAAGTTCCTGCGGGGATGAAAGATGATTTCTTCTCGCTATTGAACAGGCTCACGAGGGGAGAGGCGGAGACGAAGATTTTGAGATGAGCTTACTCATGCCTGCGTCTTACGATTTGCGCCGTTAGATGTGCGTCTTGGGAGGTAGTTAAATGGAAATGTATAAGATTGTAGTTCCTGGGGATTTCTTATCGAGGGATGTGAAGCGTGCAGGAGAAGGAACTTATGTTGAAGATGGCTGTGTTTATGCGCATCTTTACGGCATTCTTGACGAAAAGGATGAGATAAAGGTCGTTGCACTCTCGGGAAAGTATGTTCCCCGTCGTGGAGATGTTGTTATCGGTAGAATCGTTGACTTCTCTTTCCCCTACTGGGTCGTGGATATTGCGTCTCCCTACAAGGCACTTTTGCATGTCGCAGAGGTCGCAGAAGAGGGAGAGAGAATTGAGATGAGCAGGATGCACGAGTATTTAGACATAGATGATTTGATAGTTGCGAAAGTGAAGAGTGTTGACGCTTCCATGCGAGTTGAGCTCGCATTAATGAAGGAATTTCGTGTGAGAAGAGGCGATAGACTGATTGAAATATCGCATACTAAAATACCTCGCATCATAGGAAGGCACGGTTCTATGATAAAGATGCTTAAGGAGCGGAGTGGATGCTTCATATTCATAGCAAAAAATGGAAGAATATGGATTAAAGGCAGGGAAGATGCGGTGGATGTCGTCTCTGAAGCGATTTTGATGATTGCTAACGAGGCTCACACATCCGGTCTCACGGACAGGGTTGCGAGAATGCTCGATACTTTCAGATTTCAACGCAGAATCTTTAGGAAACAGGGGGCTGGAGTGAAAGAAAGAACAGAAAAGAGAGAGGTGGGCGGATACGGGAGCGTAGGAAGTGATGTGAGGGAGAGCGAAAGTAAAAGCGAAAGTGAGAGTGAGTGCGAAAGTGAGAGCAAGAGCGAGAGAGTAGGTGAGGGAGGAGAGATTGGTTTGGGTGAGCGGCGAATTTTTGATGAATAGCGAGAGGAGGAGAGATAGGGGAGAGAGATGAAGAAGAAAGGAGTGCAATTAATAAAGGACGGTCGTCGGATTGACGGCAGGGCGTTTGACGAGCTGCGACCGATAAGGATTGAGGTTGGCGTTTTGAAGCGAGCAGATGGCTCTTGCTACTTTGAACTTGGCGAGAACAAAGTGATTGCAGCAGTTTACGGACCGAGAGAGTTGCACCCTCGCCACATTCAAGATGCGAAAAGGGCAATTATTCAATACAGATACAACATGGCGCCCTTCAGCGTTGACGAAAGGAAGCGTCCTGGACCTGACCGTCGCTCTATTGAGATTTCAAAGGTCAGCAGAGAGGCATTAGAGCCTGTAATCATGACTGAATTTTACCCGAGAACGACCATAGATGTATTCGTTGAGGTCTTGCAGTCAGACGCAGGAACTCGCACCGCAGGAATAAACGCAGCGTCAGTCGCACTTGCAGACGCAGGCATTCCCATGCGAGACTTGGTCACTTCTGTCGCAGTCGGCAAGGTTGATGGCGAGATTGTATTGGATTTGAACGCATACGAGGACAATTACGGCGAGGCGGACATGCCTATTGCGATGATTGTCCGCAAAAATAAGATAACGATGATGCAAATGGACGGCAAAATGACTAAAGATGAGATAAAAAAGGCGCTTAAACTTGCGAAGAAAGCGTGTGAGAAGATTTATCAATTGCAGAGGGAGGCTCTTATTGCGAAATACAGTGAGGAAATTGAGGGTGAAGAGCAATCTGATGAGCAATCTGCTCAGTGGCTAAAAGTTTGAAAATGTGAGGCGAGCCGAAAGGAGAAGAGGAGAGGTGAAATGACGGAAGTTGTGGATGAATTGCGTCGTGACTATGTGTGCAACTTAATTCGTAGCGGGAAGCGAATGGACGGCAGAGATTTCCTTGAATACCGGGAGATAAGCGTTGAGCGGGGGTTTGCGAAGAAGGCGGAAGGCTCTGCGAGGGTGAAAATAGGCGGGACGCAAGTCCTCGTGGGTGTGAAGATGGAGGTCGGAGAGCCTTTCCCAGACACGCCTGACGAGGGCATAATCATCACGAATGCGGAATTAGTTCCGCTTGCTTCGCCTGAATTTGAGCCTGGACCGCCTGATGAGAACAGTGTTGAGCTCGCAAGGGTCGTAGATAGGGGCATAAGAGGCTCTAATGCGATAGATTTACGCTCACTTTGCATAGAAGAAGGCTCAAAGGTGTGGATTATTTTCGTGGATATTCATGTGCTTGATGACGATGGCAATCTTTTGGACGCATCCGCACTCGGAGCAATCGCAGCACTCTTGGACACGAAAATACCTTACGAGAGGCACGGCTTCGCACCTTGCGAGGTGAATCCGAAGACGGAGCGTTTGAGCGTTAAGATGCGTCCTGTCGCTGTCACGATGGCGGATGTGGAGGGAAACATCCTTGTTGACCCCAATTTATTTGAGGAAAGTGCAGCAAATGCGAAAATTACCATCACCACAAACGAAGATGGGAGCATATCTTGCATTCAAAAGAGCGGAGTAGGAATGTTAGAGTGGGAAAAAGTGGATGAGTTGATAGAAATAGCGGAGGAAAAGGGTAAAGAAATAAGGAATGCATTCTTAAAATGAAATAAAGAGAGGCGGACTCGTAACTCTTCACAACTTCTCGTCTCGGACTCTTCGAGCTCAGATAACAGCGGAGGCTTTGCCACGCCCAAATTGCTGAAGCAATTTCTTTTATCCGCAAATCATTATACGCTATTGTAAAACAGTTTGAAACTATACATTAAAGATATAAATGGGGAAGGTGATAGGGAGTGTGAGGCTCACGAGCCTGTTTGACCCAACAGAAATGGAGATAGAAGTTGTTATTGATACAGGCGCAACGATACCTGTCTTACTACCTCAGGATGTGGTAAAGTTAGGTGCGAGAAGAATAAGAAAGTTCTTAAGGAGGTGTGAGTATGTATAAAGTAAAAGATATTATAACTGCAAGAGAAGAAGTTTTAGAAGGCACTTTTCAGGGAGTTATTCAAACACATAAAATTGATGCAAAGGAACCTCGTCTTGAAAACAACCCACATGAATTCCTGAAAATTACCTACCCATCTTCAGCCATAAAGAGAACAATAGAAAGAGTAAATGAAAAGCTTTCAGGAATGTCTAATCAAGGAGGCTTTCTGTTAGTTGGTCCTTATGGGTCGGGTAAATCTCACAGTTTGATCGCTCTTTTCCACTTGTTTAACAACCCTCAACTGGCAAAAGAATGGGGGAAATCATGGGGATTAGATATTGATTTACCTGAGAAATCTCGTTCTGTCATAATATCCACAAGAAGATACGATGTTGACCACTTGTGGGAGCCGATTTTCAAGCTTTTGGGAAGGGAAGATATACTCAAGAATGTCAAGAGATTTCCGACAACTGATCAAATTGAAGAGATAATTGGCGACAATACTGTTGCAATATTCATAGATGAAATAGAAAACTGGTATGGAGCTTTTGATCCAGAAAAACAGGCACATCTTATTGAGCAGAATGAAACATTTTTAGAGCATTTGTTAGAGGTTGCTGCAGATCCTACAAAGAAGTTATTTGTTTTCATAACATTTTTGGAGGAGAAAGAGGGGCTGAAGAAAATTTTCAACAGGACAAAGCCGATAAGAATAGATGTAAGTCCGATTGAAGACAGAGAGAGGGTAATACTCCACCGTCTTTTTAATATAGAAAGTGTGGATGAAAGTAAAGTTGAGACAGTGGTGGAAGAATACATTAACGCATACTCAGAACCTATAAAAATTGATGATATTCAAAATTATAAGCGCAGAATGAGGAGAACATATCCATTCCATCCTCTACTCTTGGATACTCTCTTCCAAATATATGAGGCTGCATCTGAAAGGCAAGATATAAGGGGTATGCTGAATGTGCTTGCTGACGCTGTAAGAGACACATATGAAAGAAAAGACCTTATTTTAGTCAGCGATGTTGACGAGAATGCCTTTAGAGGTATAGATTTGAAGTTGATTGAGAAATACGAGTTCGACTTGGAGAGAGTGAAGGATATTGGATTTGCTAAAGAGATACTGAAAACAATATTGATATTCACTTTAAACGAAAAAACTCGTGGAGCAACAGAATCAGATATCCTGTTGTCAATATTCAGCCCGACAGAAGGACACACTTTGAATGCTATTCTTATGGATATTGAAAATATTTACGGCAAACCTCACTACCTTCACAGGGAAAATGGAGCTTATTTATTCAAGCACGAGCTTAATATTTTTGCATTGCTTGAAAAAGAGAAGGATAAGACATCAAAGGATGAAGTTAAAAGTAGAATCGCTGAAATAGTGAAGAAGGATATTTTCAAGAACAGTGTCTTTGTATATGGTTTTGATGAGATACCAGATCATAACAGATTAAAAATTGTTGTATTGCCAGAATCATGGGGAGTAAATAATGAGTTGAGAACGAAGTTAAACGAATTTTACAGGGGAAAAACATGGCAGAACACTTACATTCTCGTGCTACCTGATGTGAATACAGTATTCTCATTTGAGATTCTGGAGAAGGGAAAGAGATTGAAAGCTGCTGAGAATCTAATGAAACAGGTAAAAGATGAAGAGGGAAAATTAAGAAAAATTATTCAAGAGGAAAGAAAGAGTATTGCAGATAGAATAAAAGCTTACTATGGCTATATTGTGAAATGGGTAGAGCGTGAAGGAGAGATAACTTACAGATTGATAAACGTAAGTGCAGATGTAAATGCTATAAAGGAGAAAGCTCGGAGTGATCCGGAGCTGATTGCAGATTTCATCGTTAAAGAGATAGAGGATAAACCGAGCGGTATAAGGATAGAAGAATTGATAAATGATTTCAAAAAATATAGAAGGTATCCGTTCATTCTGGATGACGAAACAATTTACACAGCCATAAGAAACTTGCATAGGGATAAAAGAGTGATAATTCAAGGTGAAAGAGGCAAGTGGTATATTGACGAATCTCCAAGAAGCATAGAACCTTCTTTTGTTGTTATTCATCCAAAGTATGCGCCTGAGGTTGAGAAAGGGCCTGAAGTTTCTGAAGAAGCTATAGAAGAGGGAGTAGGAGCCAGTGAGATATTTGAAATCGAAGGTAAGCCTGAAGTTTCTGTAGAAAGAAAAGAGAAAAAGGAATTATCGCTTACAGGAAACTCCCCCAGAGTCATTCTCAGCCAGATTGAAGCCAAAACAAGCGAGAAAGATGAATTTGAGGAAATTTCTGTGAAATACAGATTTAAACAGAAGCTCTCAAAGCAAGAAATTATGAAATTCGTCAAGCAACTCCCCCATCAAGAAGAGAGTGAAATTGAGGTAGAAGTAGCACTTTGGAGGGAAAAAGATGAGAGTTGAGACAAATTTCGTAATGGATCTTATTGAAGGAGGCAATCCCGTTGTAACAGTAGGAGATAAACTTTTGAAGTTATGGTTGAGTATGGCTGAAAAGGAGAAAAAGATTGGAGATTATTACTGCAAAGGTGAGGAAAAAGCAAAAGATTTTGAAGAATTCATTTTGAAATCATATTGGGAATTTTATGACTTGCTTGCGAAAGCATGTTTGAAGGAGAAGGATGTTTTTCAATTGTATCCGAATGCCACAATTGTGATAATGGATGGAATGAGTATAAGGGAAAGTGCATTGTTGTATAACTTTCTGAAAGGCGAGGGATATAATGTAGAACATAGTTTTAACTTCTCTGCTTTGCCTTCGGATACAGAATTTTTCAGAGAGAAAATAGCAAAGTCTATGAGCAATTTCTCCCAGATAAAAAATCCTCAGAGCATTAGGCTTGCTGGTGATGAGAAGTATATCTGGTCATATTTTCCAGATGTAATGCTGGATAAGATAAAAACTGGGCACACTGTAATTTCATCGCTTGAAGAGATGTATGAAGTCGTGGAGAAGATAGTTATTGAAATTTTGGCAGTGTTGAAAGCAAAGAAAATAGTCATTACATCCGATCATGGATACATAAGAACGGAGGCGGGCTTTGTCTTCCCTGTGCCAGAAAAGGCAAAAAGGAAATTTCAGCGGATTTTCGGTAGCAAAAGATATGTAAAAATGGATGATGTTGATGTTGAAGATTTGATAAAGGAAGGATACATAAAGGAATTCAATGGCTACTACATAGCAAAATCTCGCTATTTGTGGCCTGTTCGTGGTAGATACAGTATTTATATTCACGGGGGACTAAGCTTGATGGAGTGCATTACACCAGTGCTGGAGGTGAGTAAGTGAGTAATGTATACCAGAAGCGAAGTTTTTGTATTTCATGATGAAACTAGGGGGATTGGTGCCCAAAGGCTAAATGGACATATTTTATTATTTGTACCTATGAATCTTGAAATTTTCTCAAGCCAGAGAACACTTTTTGGAAACAATAATTGTCTAATAAATTCGATGAGAGAGCTGTATGCCAAAATAAAAGAACTTCGTAAAACTTTTAATGCAAACCATAAGTTTCATTTTACAGATATAAGTGGCAAAAAATGGACAAAAAGTAACGAAGCAGAAAGGATGTTAGTAAAGATTGGTGTTGATGCATTAAGAAGCAAAAATCCAGAGATTTTTTCAAGACCGCTCTATTGTAAATTTGCTGTAATATTTTACTATCCTCCTACATCAAGTAACCTAGCCTATTATAAGGGAGATAGAAATGAAAAAATTCTAAGATTTAATGAAACTATTCTTAGAATGCTATTAAAGGACGCTGTTCACTATTTGTATGATAGAGATAATAAGGTAAAAATTTTAAAGATTATAACTGATGGTCAACCTTATCACCGAAAATTAAGTGAAGATAGAATACTTTGGAGATTGATTGAGGAAAGTCTAATAGGAACCTTAAGAGAATATGTTGATATCCCACCTGAGACTGAAATAATACACATAGATTCAAACCATAGAAATCACAACGTTACTTCAGAGGAATATGTATATGCAAATATGCTTCAACTTGCAGATATGTTTTTGGGAAGTGTCATTCAATCTTGTTTTAAAGGGATAAAATGGCAAAATTTTTCTCCACACATAGGTGGAAGAGTAAAAGATAAGAAAAGTATAATTGCTTATCCTGTAAAAGAAATGCTAGACAAAAGAAAAAGAGGAAGTAATTTTAAATACAGCGGACACTATAAATCATTTGCCATCTCTAAAGCCAAAATAGTAGATGAAGAACTGCAATTTGAAAATATTATGACCAAGGAAATAGTAATAGATAAAGACTCCGGTAGCATAACTTTATTGAACTTTATGGAGGGAGCAACATGAAACCAATCGAGAAGGATTTCCCCATAGAGCATGTGAATGAAATTGCGGAAAGAGAGGCACACGCAAAGGAAAAGTATAGACCTGTGCTTTTTATACATAAATGGTGGGCAAGGAGACTTGGAAGCGTCTTTAGAACTATTGTTCTTTATACACTTGTTGATGAAAACACTAAGGTTTTGGATGAGAGAACGGGTAAATGGCGAAAAATAACAGAAGAGGAATTGGAAAATCCATGGCTTTTGTATTTGAAAGATGTGGATTTTGGCGATAAAGTTGTCCTTGACCCCATGATGGGAGGTGGAACAACTGTTGTTGAAGCATTAAGGACAGGATGTAAGGTTGTTGCTCAGGATTTGAACCCTGTTGCATGGTTTTTGGTTAAAAAGATTGTGGAGCCGGTGGATATTGAAGCTCTAAAGAAAGCTTTTGAGATGTTGGAAAATCAAATCGCTGACGAAATTAAAAAATACTACAAGACTATATGCCCGCATTGTTTAAAAGAATACACAAAGATTCACGATAGAGAACCCGAAGATGTTTTAAAAGAAGTGATTGAGGAGTTAAAGGTTGCAAATGACTCAAGGGAGGTTTATGAGCAATACTGGTTTGAAGATAAATCAAAGATTGATGACAAGAAGAACATCTTTGCAGACACGATGTATTATTTCTGGATTAAACAAGTTCCCTGTCTCGCCTGCGGAACAAAAGTCCCGCTTTTCAGAGGTTATATGCTTGCAAGAACGAGGGATAAAAAAGGTTATCATGTGATTTGTCCTGATTGCGGGAACATTTTTATTGTTAGCGATTATAAGAAGGATGCAGAGTGCCCAAGGTGTGGAAAGAAGTTTAATCCTGATAAGGACGGGAATGTTGAAGGAAAGTATTACATCTGCACAAATCCCGACTGCGGGCAGAAAAATGTGATTGTAGAAGCGATTCAAAGAACTGGAAAGCCAGAAGAAAGGCTTTATGCTGTTGAATATTACTGCCCACACTGCGGAAGAAAGGATTACAAGCAGGCAGATGAATTTGATTTAGCCCTTTTTGAGAAAGCTAAGGAAGAGTTTAAAAGTGTGGAAGAGGAATGGCTTGGGAAGTTTATTCCTAATACTGAGATTCCCATGGGCTACAATACTAAGCAAATGATAAACTATGGCTACAAATACTGGAAAGACATGTTCAACGAAAGGCAGCTTTTGAGCCTTGGGAAGCTTTTGAAGGCGATTCTGGAGCTGGATGTGGATGAGAATGTGAAGGAGTTGCTGGTGATTACGTTTTCGGATAGTTTACAATACCATACTATGTTATGCGAATATGAAAGACCTGCTAACAAGATTCGAGTATTATTTAGGCAACATGCCTTTCATCCTTCTATAAATCCTGTTGAAAATAATGTTTGGGGTTGTGGTTATGGTCTTGGAACTTTTGAGCATATTTTTGATAAAGTCTTGTTTGGCAAACAATACAATATCAGAACTTTCGAAAAATACATCCGAAACAGCAAAACTCAGGAAAAACTCATGAAAATGCAGATAATTGGAAAACTCGGCAATGTGTTCAGCAATAATGCAAATGCGATGATAACATGTGGAGATTCCTCTTATCTTGATATTCCAGACAAATCCGCTGATGCAGTGATAACAGACCCACCTTATTATGGTAATGTGATGTATTCAGAGCTTTCAGAATTCTACTATGCATGGCTTCGCTTGGCATTAAAAGACAAATACGAATACTTCAGGAGCGAACATGTGCCAAACGCAACAGAAGTAATAGTAAATGAGGTTCAAGGAAAAGACGAAAAAGATTTTATTGAAGGTCTAACTGCTGTTTTCAAAGAATCTGGAAGAAAACTAAAAGATGACGGCTTGATGGTCTTCACATTCCACCATCAGGAGGAAAAGGCATGGGGAGCTGTCTTGCAATCTGTTTTGAACGCTGGCTTTTATATTTCAGCAATTTATCCTGTTCAGTCAGAAAAGAGCACATCCACACACATCTTTCAGAAAGCCAATGTTCGCTATGACATGATTGTTGTTTGCAGGAAGAGAAAGGGGAAGCAAGAAAAAAGATACTGGTCGCAGATAGAAGATGAGATTTACTTCAAAGTTCAGGATGAGATAAAACGATTAGAGGCGAGAAAACGCAACCTGTCGCAGGAAGACATATTTGTCATAACCATAGGAAAGTGCCTTGAGCTCTACTCCAAATATTATCCTGAAGTTTACAGAAACGGTAAGAGAGTATCTATTGATGAAGCATTATCCTCAATCAGAGAAATAGTTGATTCTCAGCTTATGCACACACGCTTTAATCAGGTTGCAGCAGAAACCGACACCTTAACAGCTGTTTATCTATTCTACATGGCTGGAAAAACGAGCATATCCTACGATTCCCTGAACAAAGCCTTGAAGATGAGGAATATTCCGATGAAAGAAGTTCTGGATTCAGGGCTTGTAGAAAAGGAGGGGAGCCAGCTTTTAATCCTGACACCAAAGGAGAGAGCCCAAATCATAGAATCGAAAAGAGAGCTTTCTGCTATTGACAGGGTTCATTATCTATATCACCTCTGGAAAGAGGGGACTATCTTCAAGTTTGGGAGTTCTCTGAGCAACGACGAGAAAACTCTGTGGTCTTCAGAGCCTGTCATTAAAACCCTTGAATATCTCAACGAAATTGAGAGCGATAAAACTTACGAAGATTTAATAAAATTCCTTAGGGATAGGTGGCTTAAACAGAAACAGCTGGAGGTGTAAAAATGGCAGGCATGAATATAGGCTTTAATATCATAGAAAAGAAGGAATACCAAAATCAGATATTCAAGGACAGGATGAGCGTAGTTGAATTTTTGAAGAAGGTTTACAGAGAGGAAAAACTCCCGCTTAACTTTGCTGTTTTTGGCATAGAGAACCTACTTTACTATTCTGAAGAACCAGAAAAAATCTCAATAAAAATAAGAAATCTCTTACAAGATGCTGCAAATTTTCTTGTGAGAGGAAACTACATAATTCAAATTGTTATTGAAGGAGAAATTGAAATTGTGGAGAGTTCCGAGAGACCAAGAATAAATTATAAGGACAAACAAATTTTGCTCTACCCAATATTTGGCAGAGTAAAGCAGGTGGATTTAAAGCACTTTATCGCTCCCTTAAACTTGCAGTCATGAAACTGGAATGGCTGGAATTCCCATTAGCAAGAAGAGTCGGAGCATTTATCAATGAAACGGCACACTTACTGGAAATTGAGAGATAAAAAGGGAAATAACTCAAATGATTTTCAACGGAAAAGATGTGAAAGAGAACAAAGAATTAAAAAAAATTGAAAAAAGGCGTTAAAATTGCCACAGTTTCAGTTGTTTTGCGATGCATTCTTCCCCAGGAACCTCAACAGGATACTTTCCAGTGAGACATCCGAGGCAAAGGTCTTCAGCAGGCATCCCAATAGCATCAATTAATCCCTCAATACTGAGATAACCTATGGAATCTGCATTCAAAATTGAGCAAATCTCATTAATGCTGTGTGAAGATGCGATTAATTCCTCTCTAGTTGGCGTGTCTATGCCGAAATAGCAGGGTGCTTTTATCGGAGGAGAGCCTATGCGCAGATGCACTTCCTTCGCACCTGCACGGCGGACACGCTCAACGATGCGTTTTGATGTCGTGCCTCTGACGATGCTGTCGTCGACTAAAATCACCCTTTTGGATGCGACATTCTCACGAACTA
>Ga0190316_1000081_pt1 | contig 22849 bp, 25 predicted proteins | sample 48701112_MG_FD_161663 | JGI IMG/M metagenome (GOLD analysis project Ga0190316, IMG submission 161663) | Hydrothermal vent sediment bacterial communities from Southern Trench, Guaymas Basin, Mexico - 4870-11-1-2_MG | ecosystem: Environmental > Aquatic > Marine > Hydrothermal vents > Sediment ... | reverse complement strand
ATCTTGAACAAGCATAAAAAGCGAGACGACTGGTTTTTAGATGACTATTCGGTAAATCCTTACTCTGGTTGTTCATTCAACTGCATTTACTGCTACATAAGAGGGAGCAAATATGGAGAAAACATGGCAAACACTTTATCGGCAAAAATAAACGCGCCCGAGCTTCTGGAAAAGCAGCTTTCAAGGAGAGCAAAGAGAGGAGAATATGGAATCATTGCACTATCACCCTCAACTGAACCATACATGCCGATCGAAGAGAAGCTGAAATTAACAAGGAGGTTGCTTGAAATAATTCTAAAATATAGATTTCCGGTTGAGATTGCCACTAAATCGAAACTTGTTTTAAGGGATCTGGATTTATTAAAGGAGATCGACAAGATTGCAATTTTACCAGATGATTTAAAACCCAAACTGAAACACGGAGTAATTATCTCCTTTTCTATCTCAACTCTGGACGACAAATTGGCCAAAATTCTTGAACCCGGAGCCCCTAAACCCATGGAGAGATTGGAAACAATGAAGAAATGTAAGGAGAAAGGATTTTTTACTGGAATATGTTTTATCCCCGTGTTGCCGTTTTTATCAGATTCTGATGAACAACTCGAAGAAACGATAAGAACTGCAAAAGAATACGGAGCAGATTTCATTTTTGTTGGTGGGTTAACTTTATTTGGTAAGGGGCCAGCGGATTGTAAAACTCTTTATTACAAATTTCTGGAAAAATATCATCCTGAGCTTCTACCAAAATATAAGAGTTTATACAGAATCTTTTTTGCACCATCAAAAGAGTATCAAAAAGAGCTCGAGGAAAGATCAACGAGGTTGTGTGAGAAATATGGAATCAAAAATAGGATTGTCTAACAATGCTCCGGACGAAACTTTTCGTCCCTTCACTCCTTGCACTCACCTCGTTCGGGTCATATAACAGCGGACATACGGCTCACTCCGTTCACCCAAACTCCGCCAAGGCGGGCTTCGCATATTTGCATATGTTAGGCGACATTGCAGAAAGGTTTAAAAAGATGATTGACATATTTGGTATTATAATTACAATCCATGGTGAAGGGGGATCAAAATGCTGGAAACGTTGTGCGAAATTGAGGTAAAGAAGATGATGCAACAGTATTTAAAAATATTTACTTGTATACTTGCATCAATTTTCTTGCTATTGCCATATCAAGTTTTAGGCTGCACAATTTTCCATATAGTAGATAAGAATGGTAATGTTCTCGTGGGTAGGAATTTTGATTCAGAAGGAGAAGGAGGAAAAATATGGTTTATTCCTTCTAATGATAAGTATAACGGCATGGCTATTTTAGAACAGCTTGGGCCGAATATGCCTTACGAAGGAATAAACGATAAAGGTTTGTTTGTTGGTATTTCTGCTGTACCAAAAACTCGGACTCCTTTTTCATTTATCAAACCTATAAGAAAAAGCCTGGAAATGGTCAAACTCATTTTAGCGCGAGCGCAAACAGTTGATGAAGCATTAGGTTTATTTTCTAAATATACCGTAGCCTTTGGGGTTTTCCTGGGTAACCCTGTTGTTCACTATATGATAGTGGATAAAGAAGGTAATTCAGCAATTGTAGAGTACGTGGATAATAAAATAGTCGTCATAAAAGATACCTTTAACTCCCGAATTATGACAAATCATTTTATATCAAAGCCTGAGGTTGAAAGTGATAACAAAACATCCTTTGAAAGGTATAATACAGTAAAAAACAATATAGGGAAAATTCATACTGTAGAGGATGTTCAAAATTTATTAAAGCAAGTATGTCAAAATACCACACTATGGTCGAATATTTATGACCTCAACCGCCAACTCATATATGTATCATACAAAGACTCACCAACCGTTATTTTTAATCTTAAAGATGAGCTCTATAAAGGTAGACATGGATATGCTTTGAATTGCTTGCCTGGTAAAAAATCCTTAAAATACATTGAAAACAAAGTCAGGGTAATTCTCAGGCCCCATTTCGGATATGGGTATATGGGTAGAGAAAGAATTTCTCATTACGGCATTCGGCTTTTGCTTCCTGCTGGTAGTACAAAGAGATATGGGGTCGAATTCACAAAATTCAACAAGTTTTTTATGATGGCAGGTATTGTTTTAGAACAAAGGCTATTTGAATGGTTCAATATGTCCATAGGGACGGTTGGATATTTTAACTATAAAAGTGACCAAAATAATAATGTAGTGGGATTGGTTTCAAATTTAGGTTGGGAACCCGACAATCATATCCCCTTTAAACCGTTTGTGACTTACAGAAGCGATGTGATCCTTGAAAAGCCAGTAAAATCAATAAGCTCCATAGTCGTGGGGTTTAATTTTGAATTTTAATGATAGTAGTAAGATTCAACGGTTACAAAGAATGTAGCATAGGATAACTTCACACAACAGCGGATATTCCACTTCGTAGGTGGGTTGGAAGTTGACTTTTGTGTAAATTTCGTATTTTACCCATATGGTTATTGTGAGTGCATGTTTGGTAGGCCTAAACACACGGTATGATGGTACCAACGCATCACGTGACACCATAGTGGCAATGTTACGCAATGGTGAAGCCATCCCCCTATGTCCAGAACAGCTGGGTGGTCTACCCACACCACGTCCACCCAGCACACTAATTGATGGTGATGGCCTACAGCTACTCGAAGGTAACGCACACGTTATGAACGAACATCACCAAGATGTAACAAATAATTTTCTCCAAGGTGCCAGAGAGGTAGCCAAAATCGTCCAACTGCTCAACATAAAAGAGGCATATCTCAAAGAAGGTAGCCCCTCCTGTGGTGTCAACTATACAAACGTGGGATGGACACGCCACCCCGGTATCGGTGTAACCGCAGCATTACTCAAACAGCTCGGGGTTAAGGTTCACGGTGTAGAGTGATGGCTGATATACCCAAGAATTACGACCCCAAGGGGGTTGAAGCCCGTTGGTATAAGTTTTGGGAAGAACGTGGCTATTTCACCGTACAGCCTAACGATACGCGGCCAAAATATGTGGTAGTCATACCGCCACCCAACGTTACGGACGTACTGCATCTCGGTCATGCACTTAATGTAACGATACAGGATATATTCGTACGCTGGAAACGCATGATGGGGTTCGCCACCCTCTGGGTACCTGGTGAAGATCATGCCGGTATAGCCACACAGGCGGTGGTCAAACGTGAGCTCGCCAAAAAGGGCATAACCGAACCCACCCGCGACCAGTTTATGTCCGCAGTATGGGAGTGGACGAACACCAAACGCAAATACATAGCACAACAGTTACGTAGGATGGGTGCATCCTGTGATTGGACACGCGAACGCTTTACGTTAGATGAGGGGTTATCCCGTGCAGTACGTGAGGTCTTCGTACGGCTATTCAACGAAGGTCTAATATATCGTGGCCATTACATAGTGAACTGGTGCCCCAAATGTCGTACAGCTATATCAGACGAAGAAGTAGAGTATGAGGATATCACTGGCAAATTATGGTATATCGCCTATCCGATAGAAGAAGGTGGCACCATAGTGGTAGCCACCACCCGACCAGAGACGATGCTTGGCGATACCGCCGTAGCCGTACATCCAGCCGACGACCGCTATAAGAAGTTGGTCGGTAAACATGCCATTTTACCGCTAATCAATCGCCGCATCCCTATAATCGCAGACGATGCAGTCGACCCCGAAATGGGTACAGGTGCAGTAAAGGTGACACCCGCACACGATCCAGACGATTTCGAGATCGCCAAACGCCATAACCTCGACATTGTGCTAGTGATGGACGAATCCGCTCATATCAATGACAACGGTGGCAAATACAAAGGGCTCGACCGCTACGCTGCACGTAACGCCGTGCTGGATGATTTACGCAAGCTCAACCTATTAGTGAAAGAGGAACCCCACCAATACGCGGTTGGTCACTGTCACCGCTGTGGTACCGTTATTGAGCCGTACCTTTCCGAACAATGGTTTGTACATATGGAGCCACTTGCGAAACCCGCAATCGAAGCCGTCGAACACGGTGATATTAAGTTCTTCCCCAGCCGCTGGACGAAAACATACCTCAACTGGATGTACAACATAAAGGATTGGTGTATCTCACGTCAACTATGGTGGGGCCATAGGATACCCGTCTACTACTGTGAAAACGGGTGCCCACCATTCGCAAGCGTAGACGAACCCAAAAAATGTCCCACCTGTGGTGCCACAAAGTTGCGCCAAGATCCCGACGTATTGGATACGTGGTTCTCGTCATGGTTATGGCCGTTTTCAGTCTTCGGGTGGCCCGAGCAAACAGACGATTTGAAGGCATTCTATCCCACCACGTTACTGGTGACAGCACCTGACATCATTTTCTTCTGGGTAGCACGCATGATAATGGCAGGTTATAAGTTTATGGGTGACAAACCCTTCAGTATCGTATATCTACACGGTATCGTACGTGATGCACAGGGTAGGAAGATGAGCAAATCCCTCGGCAACAGCATCGATCCCATCGAAATGATCGACAAGTACGGTGCAGATGCGATGCGGTTCACCCTAATAGCGGCAGCCGGTGAAGCACAGGATCCCGCACTCAGCGAGAACAGCTTCAAAGCAGGTCGCAACTTTATCAACAAGATCTGGAACGCCTACAGGTTGGTACGCATGTTATGTGAGAAATACGGCCCAGATAGAGCACCCACTGAACCCACAGTAGCTGACAGGTGGATAACATCACGTATGGAGGAGGTAACGATTCAGGTTCATGAGCTGCTGACCAACCTACGCATAAACGGTGCATTGATGACGATGTACGAATTTTTCTGGCACGAATATTGTGATTGGTACCTTGAGATTATCAAAATCGAACCCAACCTACCCGTAGCAATCAAGGTGCTTGAACGCATGATGCGGCTCATGCATCCATATATACCATTCATAACCGAGGAGATATGGCAACACCTACCCCATAGGGGGGATAGCATTGTGGTAGCCGACTATCCACGTGGTAACCCCAACCTCATCGATAAAGAAGCCATCATGTGGATGAATATTTTAAAGCACGTGATCACCGAGGTACGTGCGGTAAGAAGTATCTTCAATGTACCAAAAGGCAAACTATTAAAACTATGTTATAGTGGTGATGATGAAATATTTGAGTTCCTTGTCTCACACACTAACATCCTGCACAAGCTCGCATACGTTGATAACGTTGTGGAGACCACCCAACGGCCACCACACTCCGCAAGCGTAGTGGGTGAAAATTACGAGATATGGATACCGCTGGGTGAGGTAATAGATGTTGAAAAAGAGAAGCAAAGGTTAATGAAAGAAATCAAAGAACTCGAATCCCTCCTACACGCAACTGAGGCACAACTCAACAACCGCAACTTCATAGAGAAAGCACCCCAAGAAGTGGTTGATAAACTAAAAACCAAAGCCACAACCTTCCGCAACAAGCTTACCACCCTACGTCGTAATGTGGAAGGGTTCATCTAATTTATGGTATTTCTGCTGTCTATATTGATTACGCTGCCAACTTACAAGATACTCGATATCGATATCCCCACGATATTACCACAGAGTATCAACATAGTCGAAAACGAGTCATGGAGCTGGTGGTTACTACTGTACTTGATGCCAGGCATTGAACTACATGGCGATACGCTGTATTTCCAGGACACCAGATTACAGGTGTTGGTCAACGGCTATCCAGTGAACTCACTCCGTCATATCATACTGGGAGAGATTGAGCGAGTGGAATTCATACGTTATCCAGTAGTTGGTGACCACAACTACATAAATATTGTCACCAAACGTCACAAGTATGTATTACCATACTCACGTATACAGCTGGGTAGGGAGCCAACCACCGAACAGATACTGTTTTCACGTGCTATAGGTGAGCTCGATTTAACCGTAGTAACCGATTTCGTCTACCCCGAACGACATCACTTCAATATCGGGTATAACTTCAAAGGCTACGATCTCAGGTTCTTCTATCAATCCATACCGTTTGTCAAAATTGCCAGCCAACACTTATCAGCTGTCATATCAAAGGATTACAATAGGATAGCTGTGTGGGTTGAGCTACCCCACATCAAGTCATGGCTTGGTTATACATCAACCCAACACTTTTGGACCCTACATAGGGTGGAGTTCACCCCCGTGCTGTATATGTTTGGACGTATCGATTACTATAATGGGTGGCATTTCGCCATCGGCATGGGATACCTGCCAACCTTCCCCATGCTCATATTCGTGAACCACAGTGATATGGGTACAACAGTGGGACTAAGGTATAAACATAACGAGATATGTCTTAACTACCCCGGTGACTGGGAATCCTCTCGTATATCGATTTATTATCAACAGCGAGAGAAATACATCCTCGGTATAAGCTATTACGGAGGTAAGTTCAAATCAATGCTGGGGTATAGGTTACACCTACCCAAAGGCTTTGTGCTACCAGTATATTACCTATACCCCAAAAACGTACTTGTGGTGGAGTTACTCAAATCCGACATCCACCTCTATGCATGTATCGGCGATAGACTCACAATGGGCTTCTACTGGCAGTTTTGGGATTGATAAACTATCCCAAAACCAGTGACCTTCATAACCCCTGATACAATCGTTCCGCCAGTATAGGTGGTAGCCCCGCCTCCAGTATTTTAGTAGCTGCTTTCTTCACATCATACATCACCCGCAGTATACGTACCACACCGTCTTCCATCAGCACAAACGCTGCACGCGGATCGTAATCCCTTGGCTGCCCCACACTGCCAGGGTTTATCATGTATCTTGCACCCGGCACTATTTCAAACGTATAACTTTCGATCACCCCCACTTTATTATCGCTCTCCCTATAAGCTATCGCTTGATGTGTATGCCCGAAGAAGCATATCTGTTCATCGAACGTCCTAAACTCCCAATCCGCATCCCATACATCAAGTATATATTTCCAGCGTGTAGGGTCTGATGGTGCACTATGTACATAAAGTATATTCTCCTCCTTGTGTGTATACGGTAACTTACGCAGGAAATCCAAATTCTCCGAATCCAACACCTTACTCGTCCATATACATGCTTCCTTGGCGAATGGGTTGAACTCCTCCAACGACGTTAACCCCACCACAGCTGCATCATGGTTACCCATGAGGTTAACCTCTGCCACCTCTTTTGCCTTCTTAACACATAGATTAGGATCCGCACCATAACCCACTATATCACCTAAAATGATGATTTTATCAACCTTCTCCTTATCCAAGAGCTCCAGTACCGCCGAAAACGCTTCCCAGTTACCATGTATATCACTCAGTATCGCCAGCTTCATGCTCGTCGGGTGCACTTAGTGTCTCACGCAACAGTATCCCCTTATATACCGCATCCAGCACACCATTCACAAACCTACGTGCATCATCACTCGAATATTTCTTTGTCACTTCCAGCGCCTCATCTATTGACACCTTTGGTGGTATATCCTCTACATACAGCATCTCAGCTATCGCCCACCTCAGTATATTCTTATCAACGATCGCCAACCTCGTTATATCCCAATTATGTGACACCGTCGCTATTATCTTGTCTATTTTAGGTAAATGATCGATCACCAACTTTATCAACCTACGTGCATAGATACGGCTGGGCACCGGCACCGTGGGCCGGTTAACCATCTCCTCAATTATACTTTCGATACCTGTACAGTTGTGTAACTCCCACGCATACAACACCTGTAACACGAGTTCACGTGCACGTCGCCTATATTTTGCTTTACCCCTCAAAAAACGAGCCATTAAATGTTTTCAACCAGCCCCATCATCTCCAATAAATACAGAGCTGCGTCATACCCCTTGTTACCTGCTTTAAGGCCGGCCCTCGACAATGCCTGATCCTCAGAGTCTGCCGTTATTATACCAGTAGTTACCGGTATCTTATACTTGATGGCAATCGATTGTATACTCCTAAACACTGTTGCTGCTATGAACTCAAAATGTGGTGTATCACCTCGTAGCACAGCACCTAAACATATCACACCATCAACTTCACCTTTATCCAATATCAGCTTCAATATCTGTGGTATCTCCAACACTCCCGGTACTTTATATATCTGGATCGCATCTTCATCCACCATATGACGTGTAAGGCAATCGATAGCACCCTCCATCAGATGTTTGCTAACGAGCTGGTTAAACCTTGCCACTATAATGGCAACCCGTTTACCTTTACCTATGAGCTTACCCTCGTATGTTTTCATCTTCTCTCCTATATATCGATCATATGGCCTAACTTCTTCTTTTTGGTCTCCAGATACCTTTTATTATATGGATTAGCCGGTATCTGTATAGGTACACGTTCGACCACCTTTAATCCATACCCCTCGAGGCCAACAATTTTCTTTGGGTTATTCGTCAACAACCTTATCGTCGACAACCCCAGATCCACCAGTATCTGTGCCCCTATACCGTAATCCCTCAGGTCAGGCGGATACCCCAATACAAGGTTAGCCTCTACAGTGTCGAGCCCCAAATCCTGCAACGCATACGCACGAATCTTATCACGTAACCCAATACCGCGACCCTCATGATGCCTCATGTACAGGAATACACCACAACCTTCGCGGTTGATCATCTTCAACGCCTCCGCCAGCTGTGCACCGCAATCACATCGTAGTGAATGGAACACATCACCCGTCAAACACTCCGAATGTACACGTACCAATACGTTCTGTTTACCACGTACGTCACCCTTAACCAACGCCATGTGTAACACACCTGTGAACTTCTCCTCGTACAGATAGACTTTAAACTCACCCCATTCAGTAGGCAATACCGTAGTAGCTACACATTCAACCAGTTTCTCACGTTGCAACCTGTACTTTATCAAATCCGCTATCGTGATGATCTTCACCCCCCACTTACGTGCAAGTTGCATCAACTTAGGTACACGTGCCATGGAACCATCATCATCCATAATCTCACACAACACACCCGCTGGATATAGGCCTGCCAGTCGTGCCAAATCGACTGCCGCTTCCGTATGACCTGCACGCTTCAATACACCCTCATCCCTTGCCCGCAATGGGAACACATGTCCAGGACGTACGAAATCTTCCGGTTTAGCAGTTGGATCTATCAACTTCTTGATGGTTACAGCACGATCGTATGCACTTATCCCCGTAGTTGTACCCTCAGCAGCATCCACCGACACCGTGAATGGTGTACCGAACTTCGACGTATTGTCGGGTACCATCGATGGTATCTTGAGTTCCTCCAACCTCTCCCCCAACAACGATACACATATCAACCCACGTGCATTCTTGGCCATAAAGTTTATAGCCTCAGGGGTCACCTTCTCAGCAGCTATAATAAGATCGCCCTCATTTTCACGATTCTCGTCATCCACAACAATGACGAACTTACCCTGCCGAATATCTTCGATCGCCTCTTCAATTGTATTAAACTTGTACTCTCTTGACATCGGATTTCACCAATTTAGCCAGCACATCAACCTCTACGTTAACCTTGTCACCCACCCTCTTATGTTTCAGGTTGGTATTTTCCAACGTATAAGGTGTAATATTTACAATAATACCGTCCTGTTTAACCTCTGCTATTGTTAAACTTATCCCATCTATTGCGATACTACCCCTGGGTATCATATATTGCATGAGGCTTGTATCAATTTTAACCTTCATCTCGTAATAACCGTGTCTACGTCGCAAATACGTTATCCTGCCAACACCATCAACATGCCCTGTCACCAAGTGACCGCTCACCCTATCGTTCAACTTAAGTGCAGGTTCGATATTCACCTCATCACCCACATGTAATTCACCCAAATTCGTGCACCTCAACGTAGCTGGCATCACCTCCACGTAGAACCTATCAGCTCGCTTATCAACAACCGTAAGACAGACACCATTGATTGCTACACTATCAGCTACATCGAGCTCATCCACCGTTTTTATACCCAAAACAACGTTACCTCCATTATATTTCTTCTCTACCACCTTACCCATTTCACGTATTATCCCTGTAAACATCTTTTAATCTACTCAATTTAATCTATTGGTCAATAAACTCAATTTATTGGTTAAACTTATTGGAATGGCCCTCAATCACCTGGTAAAACCATCTTCCTGAAGTCCGCCATATCGCGGAACATCGCATATATGAAATTGACAAGCGCCAACCTATTCTTACGTATAGCTGCATCTTCAGCCATGATCAACACATCATCAAACAACCTATGTATGTATGGGCCTAACTCCAACAATAGATTGACCACATCTTCATATCGACGTTCGCGTTTGGCCTCCTCCAATGCTGGCATTATCTCCATAGCCTTGCTGTAGATTGCACGTTCGGCAGGCTCCGTAAGCTTCGCTGTATCGGGTTTGGGGTCAGCTTCCACACCCTCCAGTATATTGCCTACCCTACGTGCAATTATGACCAGATCCTCGAATTCAGGCTTATCACGCATTTTATTGAACGCCATCCCCTTAAGGTACAGATCATACAAGTCATCTTCATCAAGTGATACCACCCCCTCTATGATATCATAACGTACACCTTTATCCTCCATCATCCTACGTAACCTATCCTTAAAGAATGCAAGGTATTTATCGACCTCTGGCTCCCTACCGTAGTTTTTGAATGCAAGTTCAAGCAACGGTTTCAACTTTATAAACAACCCCTTACCCACAACTATACGTACCACACCCTGTGCTAACCGCCTAAGTGCAAACGGATCAAACGACCCCTTAGGTAACCCCTCTATCATCCCTATACCTACGATTGAATCAACCTTATCCGCAATCGCCAGTATCGTCCCTATATCTGTAGCTGGTAGTGGATCATCTTGCGTCTTCGGCAGATATTGCTCATATATAGCGGTGGCAATTTCGGGCTCCTCCCCCTGCAACAATGCATACTCCTTACCTATGATACCTTGTAGCTTTGTGAACTCCTTACCATCACGTAACATGGTGGTCAACATATCGGTTTTCGCCAACCACACCGCACGTTCGAGCTTCTCTTTTGGCACATCAGCAAAATACTGGTGCAAATGTTGTGTTAATTTCACCAACCTCTCAGTTTTATCATAAAGTGTACCCAACCCCGCTCGCCATACCACTTTCTTTAACTCCTCTATGCGGTCACGTAGTTTACGTTTCTGATCCTCCTCAAAATAGAACATCGCATCCTCTAACCTCGACACCACAATGTGTTCGAGCCCCTCACGTACTTGTTCGATATCGGCATCCGGATTATTACCTATGAACAAGAAGTGCGTACTCAACCGTCCATCTCTATCCTTAAATGCGAAATAACGCTGATGTTCACGTAACGCAGTTATAATCACAGGTTCGGGCAACTTGAGATACCGTGACGGAAACTCACCCCCTATAGGGACGGGTGCTTCAACAAGGTTTACAACCTCATCCAATAATTCACGATCCTCTACCCACACTATGTTGTGAACCTCCTCCTCCTTATGGATCGCGTCCAATATCTTCTTGCGTCTAACTTCAGGATCTGGTTCTATCCTCGCAGCTCGCATAAGCTTGAGGTAGTTACATGCATGGTCCACGGTTATTGGTGGATCGAACCTCAACCCATAACTGATACGGTTGCTTTTGACACCGGCAACTTCTACAGGTATCACCTCATCGTCCAGCATAACCACCATCCAGCGTATTGGACGTGCAAACCTGAACCCATCGCCATTCCAGCGCATCGTTTTAGGGAATCGCACCTTTTGTACAAGCTCGTATAACGTATCTGACACCAATCGGGCTACGGGTTTGCCGGGCTCACGTTTTACGTAATACACTACTTCTTTGCCACCCTTCTGTTTGGTTTTAATCTCATCCACCGTAATATTGTGTGCCCTTAAATAACCGATAGCCTGTTGGGTGAGTTCCCCCTTATCTGTAAAGAATTTACTTACTGGTGGCCCATACACCTCTGTAAGTATATCGTTCTGCTTATCCGCTATTCTCTCCACAATTATCGTCATTCTACGTGGTGTATAGAAGGTTTTTACTTCACCATATGGTATGCTGTTTTTTGTGAGAAATTCAACAAATAGCTCCCTAAACGATGTAGCCGCTGGCGTCAAAAAGCGTGCAGGTATCTCTTCAGTCCCTATCTCAACAAGTAATGTTCTACTCATATCCCAGATACTTCTTTGCGATACTGTTGGCCATCCTCCTCACCTTAGCGATAAATTTCTGCCGTTCCTCGGGGCTTATCGCACGTCTTGCATCTAATACATTCAACGTATGTGATGCCTTCACAAGATAGTCGTACGCCGGAAATATGAGCCCACGCTCAAGCAACCTATAGAACTCGTTGACAAAGCTCTCAAACATCTTAAAATGTAGCTCAATATTAGCCTCATCGAAATTAAACACAGAAAATTCGTATTCACGTCGCTTCCATATGTCACCGTATGATACATCGTCTGTCCAGATTATGTCGAATATATCTCGCTTATTCTGTACCAACATAGCGAGCCGTTCCAACCCATACGTGAGCTCCACCGGTATAACTTTCAATTCTATACCACCCATCTGCTGAAAGTACGTGAATTGCGTTACCTCCATACCATCAACCCACACCTCCCAACCTAACCCGCTTGCACCCAGTGTTTCCGATTCCCAATCATCCTCTACAAACCGCACATCGTGTTTCTTCAGCTCTATCCCTATGTGTTGCAAACTACGCAGGTATATGTCCTGTATATCACGTGGTGCAGGCTTCACTATCACCTGATACTGTATAAACTGCTGTAAGCGCATCGGATTTTCTGCGTAACGGCCATCCTTGGGCCGTTTAGATGGTTCCACATACGCAACACACCATGGACGTTCGTCTAACACATAAAAGAACGTGAACGGATTGAACGTACCCGCACCTACTTCACTGCTATAGGGTAACCCCAACACAGCACCATGGTCACGCCAATACTCATCAAGCTTCAACACTATGTCCTGGTACGGTATCATTTTCGCCCTCTTATAAAATGCACGAATATAGGTGTCATAAATATTATTGCACCTATCACAGCACCCAGCTTACCCATGAGTGAGACCAAAGTTACAATAATACCTGCGATCACTACTCCAATAAATATATGTAATAACGCACGCCATACCTGCATACCCATAAGGAATGCAGCTATGGAGCCAGTCCATGCCCCCGTAACCGGTAACGGGATTGCCACAAACATCGTAAGCCCCAAATATCCATAGCGTTCGATAATATCTGAACGCTTACGTACGTGTGAGTATAGCCAGCTGAAAAATCTCCTACCCCAACCTGTACGACTGACGATCACTTCTATTTTGTCCAGAAACTTCAACACAAACGGTATAGGCAGCATGTTGCCGACGATAGCGAGTATGAACACCTGCCATACGGGTAACTTAAACTGCCATATACCAATAGGTATGGCACCACGTAATTCCGATATAGGTAATGCAGCAGTTAGAACCACCTTCCAATACATAAATTATTGGGTAACCTGCTGTTCTGCCACCATACGTGCGTATTTCGACTTTAGACGTGCCCCCTTGTTGGGGTGAAATACTCCCTTTTTAACGGCACGATCTATCATCGAATATACCAACCTCAAATATTTAGGCTTCTCCTCAGGTGGTGCCTGCATCAGTTGCTTTATGGCACCTTTAACTAACCCCTTACGCCACTTGTTTAGTTCACGTCGCTTTATACTTTGACGTAACCGCTTTTTGGCCGATCTTGTATGTGGCATATTGCCTCCTACTTCTATGAATGATAATTAAGGATAACCTAAACCTCGAAATGTCAACAATAAGGTCGGTCGTTGACGAACCGTTTTACGTGGTAATTTATTATGGATGAAAATCTACTGTCGTGTAAAGATAAGGAACATAGAAGTCACAGCTACCAACCTCGACTACGAAGGTAGCCTGGAGATTGACTCTGAAATACTCGAGAAAGCCGGTATAATGCCGGGCGAACTTGTACAGGTTATCAACCTGAACAATGGTGCACGCTTCTTCACCTATATAATAGCGGGTGAACGTGGCAAACGTGAATGCAAGCTACAAGGAGGCGCAGCCCGTCTTGGTGAGGTTGGCGATAAACTGCTTGTCATGGCGTTTGAAATAGGTGAGCGTCCACGTTCACCTACGGTTATAAGCTTGATTGCTGGTAATCAATTTGCGTGATGCCAAAACTCACACAACGTAATCCGTTCCCCTATTTACTCTTTATACTTGGTGTATTCGCTATCATCTATTTGATATCCACCGGCGATAAGGTAGCTGAATTGCTTCGTGGCTCACGTGCTCAAGTTGCTACCCATACCCCTAAGCTTGAACCCCAAGAACGTCTACGTGTTATAGTGCTCAATGGTTGGGGTGTACCCAAAGCTGCCGCCCGCGTACGTGAAATACTCTGGAACGAAGGTATCGACGTCCTCGACATAGGTAATACCGATACCACCCCACGTACACTTATCATCGACCATCGTGCAAAGGATCTATCCAACGCCATGAAGGTCAGAAAGATACTAAATCAAGGGTTACCAGCTTACGAACCCGAAACCTTCATGGGGGTTGACGTTACAATAATATTAGGGAAAGATTTCAACTTTAACAAAATAAGGAGGAGTATCCATTGACCGCATAGAGGTTGACGAGAAGCGTCGCATAGAGGGTATCGCCAAAGATATAGCACATTTCTTGCAAGATAAGAAGGCAGAAGATATAGTGTTGTGGGATGTGAGTGAGCTCACTGATATCGCTTATTATTTTCTGATCGCCACCGCTACATCGGTTACACATTCGCGTACACTTGTACGTGAGTTAGAGGGATGGCTCAAAGAACGTAACATCAACATCCTACACATCGAAGGTGTAGAAGGAGGTCGATGGATATTATTCGACCTCCTGGACATAATAATCCATATATTCCTACCAGAAGCACGTAACTTTTACGACCTCGAATCCATCTGGGGTAACGCACGCAATGTACCAATTTGACATCGACTATATTAAAAAAGCCATCGAGTTAGCTAAGTTAGGTGCAGGTAAAACATCACCTAACCCACTCGTAGGTGCTGTAATAGTCAAGGATGGCAAAATCATAGGTGAAGGCTACCACGAACGATATGGTGCACCCCACGCAGAAGCTGTAGCTATACAGCGTGCAGCTGGCAACACGTTAGGTGCCACCCTCTATGTAAATCTCGAACCCTGTAATCACTATGGGTTGACCCCACCCTGCACTGAAGCCATCATAAATGCGGGTATCAAAAGAGTGGTGATATCGATGGTCGACCCCAACCCACTCGTCCACGGCAAGGGCATACAACGGCTACTATCTGCTGGTATCGAAGTAGTCACCGGTGTATATGAGGAACAGGCGTTATGGCTCAACCGCGGCTATATCAAACGCATAAAGACCGGTATGCCATGGGTCATACTTAAAGCTGCCATCACATTGGATGGTATGATCGCTGATGCAGAAGGTAACTCCAAGTGGATCACCGACCAGCTCGCACGTCGTGAGGTACATATGCTCAGGAAATCTGTCGACGGCATAATAGTGGGGTGGAAGACCGTAAATCATGACAATCCATCACTCGATGTGCGGTTGGTGGATAGCGACCATTCACCACGCCCTGTGATACTTGATACACATTTACGGGTACGAGCTGACGCTAAAGTACTGTCACGGCACCCGCTAATCTTCACCCGTAACCCCAACCGCATCAAAATGAAGAAACCCGTTGAATTGATAAATATTGACCCACACAACCTCCATGCAGTACTTAAAGTACTGGGTGATAAAGGTATGAACATGGTCATGGTCGAAGGTGGTAGCGAATTATTCTCCTCGTTTTTACGTGAAGGCTATGTCGATGAAATCTACCTCTTTATTGCACCAAAACTACTGGGTGCTGGCCTACTATGGACACAAAAGTTGGGAGCACGGAAAATTTCAACCCCTTTCCACCTACAGCTAACACAGGTTAAACCTATCGGTTCTGATATAATGTTGCGGTTGTTGCCCCCACAAAGCTATTTCAATCTTCTTCAAGCCTAAACCTTACTGTGATACGTACCATCACCGCTACGGGTTTATCACGCTGTTTGGCGGGCTTAAATCTTGCCTTCCATGCAGCTTTTATAGCAGCTTGATCCAGCAACGGATGTACCGACTTCGCCACTCTCACCCCTATCACGTTACCCTTTTCGTCGATCTTTAGCAATAACTCGACATCACCCTCTATCTGTGCCTTACGTGCAAGTTCCGGATATTCAGGTTCAGGTAAATATAAAAGTTTGGGCTCCTCATCATATGGCACAAACTGTGGTACCTCCTCAACAGTTACCTCGGGTGGCGCTTTCTCATAGCCAGTAAATTCAGTCTCCTCGATGGTCTCCTGTTCTACTTCCTCCTCTGTTTCTGCAGCCACCGGTATTTTGGGCTTAGGTGGCGGTGGTGGTGCCGCCAGCTGTTTCAACTGCGGTGGCAACATCTCCGTACGTACAACCTCAGGTGCTTTTATTCTGACCTCCTTCTTCTTAGGTGGTGGACTATAAATTGCTGCTATAATAAACCCTACGAGTGCAACAACTACACCTACCTTCAGCAATATGGGGGCGTACCGCTTAAGGTCACGTTCCATCCACTACCCTCCTTTTTCTTTAATTGTGGCAAAATTCACTTTAAGTGCACGTGCCTCCTGCAGTTTATCAAATATCTCTGCAAGTATACCATATTTTGTGTTTTTATCCATGTTGATGGAAACTATAAGGTTGGGATTTATGCGAACCTTACGTTCCATCAACACATAAACTGCATCCATTGTCACTATTTTATCATTTATACAGATCACACCATCCTTATCCACCCATATATGTGCGATATCACGTTGTGGTAACCTCGTAGCAGCTTTCGCTTTCGGTAATATAACACCACGTAACCCACGTTCAGTACGAAATACCGTGGTCAACATAAAGAATATGATAAGCAAGAACGCTATATCACCCATACCGACTGTGGGAATATACGGAGCACGTTCACCCCGCCTTCCGATAATCCTTGTACCACCTGTAACACGTTTCTCACGCATCATTTCCCCCTTCTCGGTGGTGCAAACGCTATACGTTTAGCATTAGCCAACCGCAGTTCATCAAACACCTTTATAACCTTTTCGTATGGGCAGCGGTGATCCACATACAATGAGAATATGAGCTTGGGATTCTCTTTCAGTAGCTGTTCAGCGAACTCCCGTATGCGATCAACTGGCACCTCTATATCTTTGATCTTCACCTGTCCCCTTGCATTAACATAGACCTCAGCAATATTCTCTTTCTTGACACGTACCTCTTCACCCTTCTCGGGTAACACCAACCTCAACCCATGTTCATGCATGAACACCGTAGTAAGTAGGAAAAATATAATAAGCTGGAACGCAATATCCGCCATACCAGGGGTGGATATCTCTCCCACCACTATTTCACGCTTCTTTTTGACCACCCTCATGGTTTCTCCTCGACCAAGAATTTGATCAAGTCGAGGCTCGTAAGCTCCATCTTATGTGCATAGTTGTTACCCTGTGACGAGAAGAACACATGGAATGCCAATGTTGGGAATGCTATACTCAATCCAAACGCAGTAGTAATTAACGCCTCTTTTATACCAGTCGCCACGAGGGTGGGTTCAACCTCTCCCGCAATTGCAACTGCACCAAACGCATGTATCATACCCGACACTGTACCCAAAAACCCTATAACAGGTGCAACACTTGCAACCGCTGCCAACACTGGCAATCCGCGATCTATGAAAACCAGCTCCTCTGTAGCAGCACGACTGAGTGCCTCTTCGATTGCTGTCTTATCAGGCCCTTTCTCTTTGTAAGCTTCTAACCCCGCCTTTAATACCTTAACAAGTGGTGCACGATATTGCTTACAATAGTCGATGGCCGCATCTACACCTTTCTCTTTCGCCAGTTGCTTTATGTCAGCTAACACCTTATCCGCATTCACACGTGCCAGCAAGAAACTTATGAACCTCTCAATAATATAAGCAGCACCTATCAACGCCGCAGCAAGCAATGGATACATGTAGACACCGCCTTCCTTCATGAAATTTACGAATGCTGAAGTTACGCCTGCCACTTTGACCTCCTTTTTGATTTTAAAATTAACCATCTATCCATGAGGTCAACCCTCAGGTATTGCCTTCATCACCTATCTTCATAAAGCTTAAGAAATTCGCCCACAAGATAGAACGATCCCGTCACCAACACCAGATCCGTAGCATCTGTCAACCTATTAAGCTTATCCATAGCGATGACGAGTTCAGTCTGTTCGCCGGTTACGCCTCTTGCGGTGAAGATTTTTGCCACTTTAGCTGGTGACATTGCTCGTGGGTGATTGAGTGGCACCCAAAACGCATAATACACATGGGGTGCAAGTATTGCAGCAATACCATCTACATCCTTATCACGCATAACACTAAATATGAGGAATAACCTCTTATGTGGTATGATACGATTTATTGTATCAATCAGCGCTTTTATTGAACATGGATTATGTGCACCATCAACTATATACCACGGGGCATGTTGTAATATCTCGATTCTACCACGTAACTTCACACGTTCTATCCCCGCTTTGATTTGCTCCTTGGGTATACCCAGCATCTGTGCTGCTCTTATTGCCAGCATCGCATTCAAGGCTTGATGCTCACCCAACAGTGGTACGAAATAGTCTTCACCATCCAGCTGAAAGTATGTACCTTGGAGTGTCAGCTCCACCCTTTTGATACCCGTGGTTGATAGCTCTATGGGTTTGGCACCTTTGAGTTTTGCCACATGCTCTATAACTTCTCGTACCTCAGGCTTCTGTGCCCCATATATCACATATGTACCGCGTTTGATGATACCCGCTTTCTCGCGTGCTATCTGGAACAACGAACGTCCCAGTATATGAGTATGGTCATAATCTATGTTCGTGATAATTGCCATCTTTGCATCCACCACATTTGTTGCATCCAACCTACCACCCAACCCCACTTCCAGCACACTATGGTTTGTACCTTTGTTCGCAAAATACATGAAGGCCATTGTGGTTAATAGTTCAAACACCGTACGTCGGCTGGTAACGATTGGTCTGATAGTATCCATAAGGTACGCAAATTCCTCCTTCGATATACACCTATTTTCAAACTGTATACGTTCACGTACATCCAAAATATGGGGTGACATGTATAAACCTACAGATTCACGTATAATGTAGCTCAACATAGTAGCTACTGAACCCTTACCTTTGGTACCTGCAACCATGATGGGGGTACCAATTTTTTCGTGTGGGTTACCGAGATATTTAAGAAAGTTACGAAACGAAAACAACGACTGTCGATACGGACGTACCTCTTTTTCAAAATCCTTAAACCCATAGAGGAAGTCGAGCGCCTCCTCGAATTTCATTTATAACCCAACTTATAACCAACCGGTATAACACAAACTGTGTGCACATTTTTGAGCATAAAAGTGTGTTCTTTTTTGTAGGATTTGAGTGACACAAGTGCTAACCCCTCATCCCCATACAATAATATCCATAAGGAGTTGGGTAAAAATGTGCCTCCATCTACACTTAACGGTAGTGACTTCAGCTCAACATCTTTCTCCGTATCCCATATTATCACCCTCTTCGTACCTATTATCAACAACTTATGTGAATCTATCGATGGCTTCACCTCCTTAATACTTGTTGACAACCCATAATCACCCACAATCCGGTCTTCGAGCACATCGAGGACCAGTAGCCTACCCTCGTTCGACCACACATAAAGCTTGGTACCATCTGGTAGCATTGTCAGCCCATCATATCCACCAATCCGTATATTTTGCCATTTATCTTCTATTAATCGCCACACATAGAGTGTGTTATCTCCCAACACGTATAGTTTACTCCCATATGGGGTAACATACATATCATGTGCCCCACTTAAAGCAGGTGATGCAGTAACCTGTAATTCCGGTGTAATTATGTAAACCCCTTCGCTATCAAGTACATAGAGTCTGTTTGTTAGCTCGTCACGCATGAACTTTATACCACCTTCGATGGGCAACTTCTTGGTACGTTCAACATTCTTTACCGAAGATTGGCTCAATACCCACACATCTGGTGGCTGCACAAGTATATCTATGAAATCATCACGCCACTCCATGAGCCCCGTCACCCCTGTGCTATCCCATCGATAAAGCGAATCACCCATCACATATAGTGTGTTATGCTTCCATCGCATTTTGGTCACCTCAAACCCCAACCTCAGCGTATCCACGTGTGGTGGCACAAAGGTCACCACATATGCGATGCTGTCACTACATGCTACAACTTTTATCTTCTGTAATTCAACCTCACCCGTAATAGATGCCAGCATAGCCATCAACTCTATAAATACACAAGGGTTCATCGTAACAGTTCGACCATCTCACGTGTGGCTTGCTCCATCCCCACAATGATTGCACGTGCAACTATACTATGGCCAATACTCAGCTCCTCGATTTCGGTAATCTCACGCAATTTACTAACATTACCATAATGTAGGCCATGCCCTGCATGTATCTCAAGCCCTATGCTTTTGCCAAAACTGGCCGCTGCTTTAAGCTTATCAAACGCACCCGGCTTATTCTCCGAGTAATGTGCGGTATTGAGTTCAACCGCATCCGCACCCAAAGCTTTGGCCTTCTCAAGTACAGTGGGATCGGGTTCAACAAAAAGTGTCACCCTCATACCTTTCGCTTTAAACTCAGGTATTACCTCCTTCAGTTGTGCTTCTGTCTTAAATACATTGAGCCCACCCTCAGTGGTCACCTCACCCGGCCGTTCTGGCACCAGACATACGGAATGTGGCCGTTTCTGTAGTATAAACTCCAAAATATCAGGTGCCATGGATAGCTCCACATTCAGAGGTAAGTCAACTTCTTTCAGTAATCTCTCGATATCGGTCTCTTTAATATGACGTCGATCTATCCTCAAATGTACCGTAATACCGTATGCACCACCACGTTTGACACAATTTGCAACCTCGATGATATCAGGATATGGGGTTTGCCTTAACTCCCTCACAGTAGCGGTATGATCGATATTTACACTCAATCGTACCATATCACCTCCTGTAGCATAATATAATACACCAGGTTGCGGGTTGCTCAACCTATAACTTGACATTTGTGAGATAAACTTTATCTCTCTTTTGAATAAGGAGGTACCATGCATCGTGTAGGTATAGCTCTTATGTTGGTCACATCCTCACTATATGGGGTACATAATCTGCAGCTCAATGGTGTAACGTATCTCGTTATCCCTATTGGTACACCTGTACTAATGTACTGGGAGACGGAAGCACCAGGTGCCACAACGGTGGTTAAAGTCTACTTCGATTATAATCATAATGAGGTACTTGATGCAACCGATCCGCTCATCACCTGGGCTACGATTGAAGAAGGGTCGGCTGCCGATCTTGATGAAGATGCCAACTCTATCTTCACGCAATCACAGACCAACTATGTTATTGGTAATTTCATCATCTACGCTGAAGATAACGGTGTATCCGATACAGCCTACCTGGAGGCAACCCCATTTGAACCACCCACTGGCTACATGATATGGGGTTACGTAGAGCCACCCCATAAGGGTATATTAGTGGTAGGGGTGAGCCCATCCTCCATCACAAAAGGTGAGGGGTTGGTCCTCCCGTTACAGGTTGGCAAACAGCTATCGGCTGAACTCAATGCATGGGGTGCATTCACTGATGATGAGGGTAGGTTTGAAGTTCACTTCCCTGAGCAGATAGATTCAGTCCTACCGATAGCGTTCGATGTATGTAATCTAACAGGCATGGTCTCACAACAGTCGCTACTTAACTTTGTAACCGTCGATGGTGTCATACCTGTCGATACAATATATTTCGTACCACCAACCGATTCCGCATGTGGGATAGTGAATGACGATATGGATAGCCCGCTCGGTCCCGATCTGCTGGTATTGGGTATCACCGCGAGTATATTTGATCCCAGCGTACCTATATACATAGGGGTGACACATAACCATGCGGATGGCACGTTTAGTATACCGATTGTCACATTCTGGATATCTGCTGCATATGTGTTTGCGGTATCCACACACCCTTATGTACCCTATCATATGATACCACCGTATATCGACACTATAGCGAGTAACCCACATTTTACGGAACTTGAGTTCATCTCGTACATTGCAGATACAACAATATCAGGTCACGTGTATATGAATGGCCAACCAGCTGACAACATCGTGGTTTATGCCACACGTGACGAAGGTACCAATATTGGTATATCGTTATCCTCTGGTTACTATGAGGTAAGGGTAGCGTCGAGGTTTCCCGAATACGAGTTATCCGTGGTCGTACCTGATACCTTACAGTGTGAGATGGCTGAGACCACGCAGGTGGCTGCACCTGGTGACACCGGTATCGATTTTCACCTCGTATGTGTTGGTGTAGAGACATCACATACCTATCCGTTGTTTGATATCAACCCTATAGTGGTCACCGGCGAGTGTAAGGTTGAGTTTCAGTTAGCTATGCCATCACCTGTTTCCATCATAGTTTACGATATCACCGGTAGATGGATAAAAGAGGTCAATTACCCCATGTTAGCAGCTGGAAGGTATCAGCTTGATATTAGGTTCCCTGATACCAAATCCAGTGTATATTTTATAAGATTTGTAACTCGATCATCATGTGTCACCCGAAAGTTGATATTACTGCAATAGAGGAGGAGCGATGAAAAGGTCCATACTTTTGCTTA
>Ga0190316_1000078_pt1 | contig 23105 bp, 20 predicted proteins | sample 48701112_MG_FD_161663 | JGI IMG/M metagenome (GOLD analysis project Ga0190316, IMG submission 161663) | Hydrothermal vent sediment bacterial communities from Southern Trench, Guaymas Basin, Mexico - 4870-11-1-2_MG | ecosystem: Environmental > Aquatic > Marine > Hydrothermal vents > Sediment ... | reverse complement strand
CATTCTGAGTCAGTTTGAACAGTGTTGCGGATGCTTGGTGGGGCATCCAGATGGCCCTTTCGCTATTTATCTCAACTGTTGAGGAACACTATCCAAAACACTATCCATGTTATTTTTATGGTGCAAGTTAAACCCAGCGAGTGTCCTCTGGGAATGGTCTATACCTACCAACCAGACTACTTCAACGGCCATGCGTTTTTATGTACGTATATTGCTCCAGACTATAGAGGTTATTTCTATGGTGCGGAAGCGAGCTTGCTATTTATCGATCATATATTCGCCTACTACCCATTTCGAAAACTGTATGCCGAGATTTATGAATATAATACAGCCTCGCTGAATAATGTCCTCAAATCTGGATGGCAGGAAGAAGGAAAATTAAAGCAGCACAGATGGCATTCAGATGGGTACAAAGATATGCTTATATTTGCTCTATACAGGGCAGAATTCTACAACCAATTTGGTAAATTGTTATCTTCCTTAAAAAAAATAGGGTAGGCTAAATTATGGTCTCTGGGGCGGTCGCCCACCCCGCCTTTAGGTAACGGACTTACCGTTCGAATACAGAGGTCCGATATTGGAGCTCTTGTCTGGTTAAGATATCAAAGACAAACAAATATCTGGAATCGACTTTTGAGAGATGGTTAGCTCCATCCAGGGATTTTAAACATTCCATGAAGTAGCATCTTGGAACCGAGAACTTAACAAAAGACAGACCCCCCAGCGATATATTCGCCAGGGGGTCTACAGAATCGGACTTCAAGTGCAGACGCCGTTACCGTCGTTTCTCTACTGTGCCATCATCATGTTTTCGATAAGTATCCCATTGCGATAGGTAGTTTCCGTCCAGTGGCCACCATGGCTACCCTCAAACTCCTTTTCTGTCTTACCGCCACCACGATCCCACTCCCTGCTCCAGCCACCCTCGTCATTATCGGAATCAACATCCCTTTCATATCCGCCGCCACCACCACTCATAGTTCACACCTCCTTCAGTAACAGAACATGGACTATAGACCTCTAAATTCATAATACCATCAAGTCAGGGTCTTGTCAAGAAATGCCAGCTTAACGGATGCGTTTCAGCATTAAGGCGAGTAACAGGCCGCACGGGTTCGCCCAGCGATTAATCGCTGGGCTACGGAGCGACGCCCCGTGAACGGGGCTAGCCGGATTAACCCGGCGTTGCTGCGTAGCACGGGGATTTATCCTCGTGCGGATCGCCGGCCACTGCCGGCTTAACGCTTTCCCCGGCCTTTTCCCCTTGCCAAAGCCAAGAAAACAGTTACAATCTCCTGCGGAGCCGACTATCGGCTCCGTTATTTGTGCATAGTAGTTGATGACTGAAGACTAAGGACTGGAGACTAAAGACTAACAACGATGAAGTACCATGACGCACTGCGCTATCTCTACAGCCTGGTGGATTACGAGAAACGACGTATTAAGCGGTACACTCCCGAAGAATTTCGTCTCGAACGGGTGGCTACATTCCTAGAAAAGATGGGGAACCCGCACCGCGCTTACCCCAAGATCCACATCGCCGGCACCAAAGGCAAGGGCTCGGTCGCGGCCATGCTGGCCTCGGTTGCCAGGGCCGGCGGTCTGAACGTCGGCCTCTACACCTCGCCGCATCTCCACACCTACCGCGAGCGGCTGCAGATCAACGGGGAGCCGATCTCCCGGCAGGAAATGGCCGCGTTGATTGAGGAAATCCGGCCCCTGGTGGCAATCGTGCCGGGGATCACCATCTTCGAGGTGGCGACGGCGCTAGCCTTTCGCTACTTCGCCCGCCGGAAAGTTGACCTGGCCGTCGTCGAGGTGGGGCTGGGCGGACGATTGGATGCGACCAACGTCATCACGCCGCTGGTCAGCGTCATCACCTCCCTCAGCCTGGATCACACTTACCTGCTGGGAAACACGTTGGCCGCAATCGCCCGCGAGAAGGCCGGGATCATCAAAACGGGAATTCCCGTCATCTCCGCGCCGCAGCGCTCAGAGGCTATGGCTGTTCTGCGCCAGATCGCCGGCGAACGAGACGCTCCCTTCATCCAGGTGGGGCAGGACTGGACTTGGGAACCGGGCACCCACTCGCTGGAGGGTCAAAATCTGACCGTGCATTGTGCCGCCGCCACTTCTGACCTGGAGGGCGAGTACCAAATTCCACTATTAGGTGACTTCCAACAGGAAAATGCCGCCACGGCCCTGACCACGCTGGCCGTGCTCCAGGAACGCGGGCATGACTGGATCACCCCCGAGGTGGTGCGCGCGGGGCTTAGCCAAACATCGTGGCCGGGGCGGATGGAGGTGCTGAACCGCGAGCCGCTCCTGTTGGTGGATTGCGCTCACAACCCTTACTCGGCTCAGACGTTGGCTCATTCGCTACAGACCTGGTTTCCCGGCAAGCACTGGGTGCTCATCTACGGCGCATCAAACGACAAAGACATCCGGGGCATGTTGCAGGCGCTCCTGCCCCTCAGCGAGCACATAGTGGTGACCCGTTCCTATCACCCGCGAGCGGCCTCGCCTTACACGCTGGCCGATCGTTGCGCGGAGCTGGGCCAGGGGGCCGAGATCGCCATCAATCCCAGCCGCGCGCTGGAACAGGCTTACCGGCAACTCCAACCCGGCTGGGGCATTTTAGCCACCGGCTCCATCTTTTTGGTAGCCGATGTGCGTAAGAGTTGGGGGCAGAAGCGCCAGCTGAATCTCCCGCAGGAAGATTGGGAAGACGAGCCGTGGTGACAACCGGTCTTTGACCGAGCCACAAACGGACACGGTTGGGTGTCGCTGAGCCGCTAAGACGCTGGGACGCTACAACGTTGAGCCGCACCCAATCACCGGTTACCAATCACTAACTTATAGCACAAAGAGGAAAACAATTTAATGGATTGGGATAATAATATGTCTTTCTTGGCCGATGATATTTTTGAGGGGGATATTCCTTTTGAGCATGAGGAAGGCCCTTTCGAAGCCATCGTCCTGCCGCTGCACGACCTGGTCGTCTACTCCCAGATGGTGACGCCCCTCTACGTGAGCCGGCAACCTTCACTCCTGGCACTGGAAACCGCTGTTAAAGAGGACTGGCCTCTGGTGGTCGTCGCACAGCAACCGGGAGCCGAGGCTTTAGAATATCCCGGCTCGGAGGAGCTCTACCGCATCGGGGCCGAGGTGAGCATCATCCGTACTATCCATCTGCCCGACGGGACGACGAGTGCCGTCGCGCAAGGATTGGAACGCACCCGCATCTTAGAATTCACCCAGGAAGAGCCTTACCTCATCGCCCGGGTGGAACCTGTGGAGGAGACCACGGAGACCAGCCCGCTGGTCGAGGCCTTAATGCGAGCTGTGTTGACCATGTTCGAGAAGGTAGTGCATCTCAACCAGAGTCTCCCCGACGAAGCCTATATTTACGCGATGAATGTGGAAGGGGCCGGCCCACTGGCCGACCTCATCGCGCAGATGATCAACTTAGATGTGGAACAACGCCAGGATATCCTGGAGACCTTCGACGCTTTGGAGCGCTTGCAAAAGATCAGCGCGCATCTGGCACGGGAATTGGACGTGCTGGAGCTGGAGAACCAAATCCAGACCCGCGTGCAGCAGGAAGTGGATCGCTCGCAGCGGGAGTATTTCCTGCGCGAGCAGCTGCGGGCCATCCAGCACGAGCTGGGGGAGACCGACGTCTTCACCCGCGATTTGGCACACATGCAAGAGATCATCGCCGAGGCCGAGCTCCCCGACCACGTGCGGGAGCAGGTCGAACAGGAGATGGGCCGGCTCTCCACGATGTCGCCCATGTCGCCCGAAGTGGGCATCATTCGCGCCTATTTAGATTGGCTCCTGAACCTGCCCTGGACCAAGACCACCGAGGATAATCTGGACCTGAAACACGCCGAAAAGGTGCTCCGTTCACGCCATTACGGCCTCCCCAAGGCCAAAGAGCGCATCTTGGAATACATCGCCGTGCGCAAACTCGCGCCGGACAAAAGCCGCAGCACCATCCTCTGTTTCGTGGGGCCACCCGGCACGGGAAAAACCTCGCTGGGGCGCTCCATCGCCGAGGCTCTGAACCGGAAATTCATCCGCGTCTCCCTGGGCGGCATACGCGACGAGGCCGAGATCCGCGGACATCGCCGCACGTACATCGGCGCGTTGCCAGGTCGCATCATCCAGACTCTCCGGCGCGGCGGAACTGCCAACCCGGTCTTCATGTTAGACGAGGTTGATAAACTCGGCACGGATTTCCGGGGCGACCCCTCGTCCGCCTTGCTGGAAGTCCTGGACCCGGAACAAAACGACACCTTCTCCGACCATTATCTGGAGATTCCCTACGACCTTTCTCAGGTGTTTTTCATCGCCACCGCGAATGTCCTGTACACCATCCCGCCCGCCCTACAGGACCGCATGGAGGTCATCGAATTCCCCGGCTACACGGAGGAGGAAAAGGTGGAAATAGCTCGCCGTTTCCTGATCCCTCGGCAGATCGAACTAAATGGATTGTCCAAGCACCCGCCACACTTCCCAGATAGAACGCTGCATACCCTCATCGGAGAATACACCTACGAAGCGGGGGTCCGTAATCTGGAACGCGAGATTGGCGGGCTGTGTCGCAAAGCAGCGCGGCGGTTGGCAGAGGACAAACGCCCGCTGGCAACCATCACGCCGAAGATGGTGGGGCGATACGTTGGCCCGCCCCGGTATCTCCACGAATGCCTGGAAAAGCAGGATGAGGTAGGGGTCGCCATGGGCGTAGCCTGGACACCCAACGGTGGCGATCTGTTACCGGTTGAGGTCGCGCTGATGCCGGGCAAGGGCAATCTCACGCTCACCGGACAGCTGGGCGAGGTCATGCAAGAATCGGCGCAGGCCGCCCTCACTTACCTGCGTTCCCAGGCCCAGGCCTGGAACATTGCGGTGGAGATTTTCGAGAAGACAGACATTCACATCCATTTCCCGGAGGGCGCAATTCCCAAAGATGGCCCTTCGGGTGGTGTCACCATAGCGACGGCGCTTTTCTCCGCCTTCACGGGGTATCCGGTACGGCGCGACGTGGCGATGACGGGGGAGATCACCTTACGGGGGCGTGTTTTACAGATCGGCGGACTCAAAGAAAAGCTCTTGGCCGCCCATCGTGCCGGCGTTAAGACGGTCATCCTCCCGCAGCGCAATCAGCAAGACCTGCGGGAGGTCCCCAAAAACATCGTGCGCAATCTGGACGTAGTATTTGTCGAAGGGATGGAGCAGGTGTTGGATATCTCTTTGATCCGCCCGGCAGAAACAACCCCAGAGGAGTCCTCGCCAGCATAGGATGCCGCGACTAATAGAAGAGCGAGCCTCGCACAAAAACGCGGTGTACTGTTCACAGTACACCGCGTTTGCGTCAACTTCTCGTGTATCTCAGTAAACCGGCTTGATCAAGCCGTAGTTCCCGTCCTCTCGCCGGTAGATGATGCTCAGCTGCCCATCTGTGCCATCCAGGAAAACGTAGAAGAAATGTCCCAGAAGCTCCATCTGCTCCGCCGCCTCCTCTGGGGTAATCGAACTGACCTCAAAGCGTTTGACGCGGACGATCTCGCCTTTCAACGAAGATTCTTCTTCCTCAAGTTCGGCCTCGGGGAAAAGCATTTTCCTTTCCTCGACTCCTTCCATCCGGCGATCCAACTGGCGGCCCTTGTAACGCTTGATCTGCCGGTACATCTTATCCATGACGGCGTCAAATGCCGTGAAGATGTCCCCGCTCCGCTCCTCAGCCCGCAGAATCGTCCGGGGAACACGGATGGTTATCTGCGCCACCATGCGCCGCGAAGCATCGCGGGCATGAGTAGCGGTCAGCTCAACCCGTACATCCTCAATGTCGGAAAGGTAGCGGGTGAATTTCTCCGTCTTCGTATTCACGTATTCGTTGAGACGATCGGTGAGTTCCAAGTTTCGATTATAGATTTGCACGTCCATACGCCCTCCTTAAAATAGTGAGGATTTGGAATTACGGTGCTCGGGCCAACGTAAAAGCATTGACCGCTTCAGCACCTGCCTGCAACAAGACGCCGGCACAAGCATCCAATGTAGCCCCAGTGGTCGCCACATCGTCAATCAAGGTCACGCGCATACCGGCAAGATTCAGCCCTGCCGCACACGCGAAAGCGTCTGCTACATTCTCCTTGCGCTCCCGACGATTCAGTTTGGTCTGCGAAGGAGTGTTGCGTACACGTTTCAGAACCCGCGACCCCACGGGCACATCAATTTGCTTGCCCAACGCCACAGCTAACAACGTGGCTTGATTATATCCGCGCTTGCTTTCCCGGCTGGGATGCAGGGGCACCGGAAGTAACAGGTCACTCTCCATCCCTTGCCTTTGCCAGGCTGCGCCCATCCTGGCAGCCAATGTTGTGATAACCGACTTTCCGCCCCGGTACTTCAAAGCATGCAAGGCCTCACGAATCGGAGAACCAAAAATGAACACCGAACGGATGGGATTCACTCGTAAAGGGGTTTCACTACAGACAGGACAAAGGCCGGGTTTCGACCAGGGACGCCCGCAACGCGGGCAAAAGGGACCTTCGAATAGAGGGATTTGTTGTGCGCACGGCTCACAGAGCCAGGTCCCTACACGTTTACAGCTGACGCAAGAGGGCGGAAACAGCAAGTCCAACCCCCAGCGATAGAAACTCCAAACGTAGCGGCTGAAGTCAATCACATATTTTCCCCATGTAAATGACACGAGTGTGTTTCAAATGGGTGAGTATTTTCCAATGGACACAAGGCCCGCTAGCCGGCACATTTTTATAAGCCGCCAAAAACGCCGGAATTCTTGACCTGCAGGATTGCCGGTCCCAAAAGCACAATGAGGATGGTGGGGAAGATGAAGAAGACCAAGGGGATCATGATTTTGACCGGGGCCTTCCGGGCCTTCTCCTCAGCCCGTTGCCGTCGTTTCATGCGCATCTGTTCCGATTGGATGCGCATGACCTTGGCTATGCTCACACCCAGCTGGTCGGCCTGGATGATCGCGGCCACAAAAGAGGTTAAATCCGGGACATCCAGGCTGTAGGCCATGTTTCTCATGGCCTCACGACGCAGCTTACCCAGTTGCATCTCTTGCACGGTCTTGGCAAAGGCCTTGCTGAGCTCATTGTCCCACTTCTCAGCAACTTTAGCCATAGCGGCATCGAATCCCAGGCCAGCTTCCACGCAAATCGTCAGTAGATCCATGGCGTCCGGGAGTGCCTTCAACGCATTCTCCTGCCGCTTAGAGATTTTGGAACTCAACCAGAGCTGCGGAGACATGTAACCCAACGCGAGACCACCTAAAATCGCCAAGACACGCCGTGAAACAGTCTGATCACTGTACAAAGAAATGAGTAATATCCCCAGCGCTCCTCCCAAGATTGCCCCACCGATGCGCATCAGGAAGAATTGCGCGGGTTGTATTTTATGCGCCATACCAGCCATTAATAACGTGTGTTGGGCCTGCTCTAACGAGTGTTGAGGGGTCATATTTTTCGCAAGCTCGGACAGGCCTTGCAGCATGGGGGTAATCACACGCTCGGTAAAAGGGCGGGAGAGTTCTATCTCCTCTAGGGAGACAGGTTGTCCCAAAGCGGCCATCTCATTGAGCCTGTCCTCTATACTTTGGGACGAACCCGAACCACGAAAGATCATGAACAAGAACACGCCCACCAATACCAAGACCAGCGCTAGCACTGCTTCCATCGCTATTCCCCTTAGACCTCAATACTTACGATCTTGTTGATCACGATATACCCCACAATTATCATTACAGCCGCAGTTCCTAGCATCATCCATCCGCAAGCCTCTGAGAAAAGCGGTTTTATGAATTCAGGATTGTAGAAGTAGATGAACCCCCCCAGGGCAAAAGGCAAGAAGGTAATCAGGTATCCTGAGTAGCGTCCTTGTGCCGTGAGCACTTTGATTTCACCTTTGATGCGGATACGTTCACGAATAGTGAAAGTAATGGCATCTAGGACCTCGGCCAGGTTACCGCCGACCTCCCGCTGCACACTCATGGCCGTGACTACCAAATCCATGTCTTCGCTGGGTACACGGCGGAGCAAGTTAGCCATAGCGGTATCAAAAGGGACGCCGAGCTGTAACTCCAATACGACTCTGCCGAATTCTTGGGAGATGGGAGCCGGCATCTCGTGGGAGATGACTTCCATCGCCTGCAAGGTGCTGTAGCCAGCCCGCAGGGAGTTCACAATGAGATTGAGAGCGTCCGCCAATTGGTCATTAAAAGCCTTGAGCCGTTGACCTTGCCGGTAAGAGACATACCAACGCGGGGCGAAGAATCCCAGCAACAGCCCGACGGGGATGAAAATCCAACGCTGCATGATGTAGAACAGCAGGGCCAATCCTAACGCTATCGTCACATTGAGAACGATAAATTCCCCCACGGTCAATTTAAGATTGGCGCGTGCCAACTGGGTGGCAAGATTCTGCGCGAAACCCCGGCCGGCTACCGCCCGATCTACCGCTGCTCCGATGGCAGAAGGAGTTTCTTCTTTCTTTTTTTGCTCCCGCTTCGCCTTCTTGGTCTTGCCGCCGATGCGTTCCTCAACCAGATCCTGGCCGGTAGAACGTCCTGTAAGCCCAAGGACCAATAATATGACCGCAATGACAACAACCCCGCCGAAAATCAATTCCATCGTCAGCCACCTTTGCTCTAGCGCGCCTAATATCCTCGCAAGCGTTCTCCTACCCCAAAGATGGAAGGAGGTAAATGGATTCCCGATTCCTCAATGCGCCGCATAAACTTAGGCCTCAACCCCGTCGGACGCATATGTCCGATGACCTTCCCGTTCTCGAAACCCACTTGATCAAATTTGAAGATGTCGGAAGTGGTGATGACCTCTCCCTCCATACCCTGGACTTCGGTGATGGCGACCACCCGGCGCGAACCATCTCGCATACGTTCCAGCTGCACGATAAGGTTGATGGCTGCCGCAATTTGCTCGCGGATAGCGCGGTGTGGTAACTCCATGCCGGCCATCAATACCATAGTCTCTAACCGGGCCAGTGCTTCACGGGTGTTGTTAGCATGTAACGTGGTCATGCTGCCATCATGGCCGGTGTTCATGGCTTGCAACATGTCCAGCGCCTCGCCTCCCCGGCACTCACCGATGATGATGCGATCCGGGCGCATTCGCAGGCTGTTGATCATCAGATCGCGGATGGTGATCTCCCCCTTGCCTTCAATATTAGGGGGGCGTGATTCCAAAGTCACGACATGCTCCTGGCGCAATTGCAGCTCCGCCGCGTTCTCCAGGGTAACAATGCGTTCATCCTCGGGGATGTACCCTGATAGGATATTTAGGAAAGTCGTCTTTCCGGTGCCGGTGCCTCCTGAAATAAGAACATTGAGTCTGGAGACTACACAGGCTCGCAGGAACTCCACTATCTCTTCGGTAACAGTACCCAGCCTGATCAGGTCCTCGACAGTTAACGGTATCTTAAAAAACTTACGGATTGTGAGGGCCGGACCGACGAGAGAAACCGGGGGGATCACCGCGTTCACGCGAGAGCCATCCTGCAGACGCGCGTCAACCATGGGACTACTCTCGTCAATACGCCGCCCCAGTGGTGCCACGATGCGCTCAATGATGCGCATCAGGTGCTCCTCAGATTCGAAAGCTACGTTCACCCGTTCAAGCCGTCCGTGACGTTCCACATACACGTTTTTAGGGCCATTAACCATGATCTCGGTGATTTCATCCCCTGCCAACAACGGCTCCAATGGCCCCAAGCCCAAAATCTCCGCCACGATTTGCTCAAATAGACGTTCTCGCTCCACCCGACTGAGCACGATGCTCTCTTCCTCTAAGAGAGTCTCATACATCTGCCGGATAGTCCGCCGCACTTCATTCGTTCTGGAAACGTCCATGCCGGGATCCAGTTCCGCCACCAGACGGTTCTGAATCCGCGTTTTCAAATCCACATAAGCATCCCGTGGTGAAGATGCTGGACGACGCTGCACACTCACCCGCTCCTGAGATGCTGCGTGGGACCGGGATGACTCAGTGGAGTGCTTCGAGGAGTCCGCTCCCTTTTTCTCAATCCGTCTCAGCAGTGACAAACTGACCTCCTACTCTTGGCTCTTTAGGATTTCGCATGATTGAGCCCAAATCAACCGCGAATAGCGCGAATTCACGCGAAAAAAAATAAAAAATCAGTGCAATCTGTGTAATCCGTGGTGAAAAATTCACCTCTCGGTACACCCACCATGCAAAGTCCCAGAGACCCCTACTCTTCAACCGTTACAGCAAATGTCCTAATCCCCGGCGCTGAGGTTGCGATTCCATGTTCGGAGCAATATTCTCCATCTCTGCTCCCAGACGCTGGCTCAATGTCTGAGCCAGGGCGTTGATCGCCTGAGTGACCGCGGCACGGGGTTCCTGGAGAACAAAGGGCACTCCGTAATTGGCAGCGCGCAAAGCCACGCGTTCATCTAAAGGAATGCGAGCCAGAGCCGGCATCATCGCGCGCTCAATGGCTTCCGGCTGAATGCCCATACGTTTGTTCTCCACACCGTTAATAACCAGCCCGACTTTATCCATCGCGTATCCCATTCTCTGGAGTAATTCGATAAACACCCTGGCCCCCCGGATCTCAGGGATTACCGGGCGAGTCAGTATCAAGAACATATCACTAAGGTCAAGCAGGGTTAAAGTTACATCATCCACCGTGTGAGTAGTGTCTATGATCAGGTAATTAAATTCCTGACGGCCGAACTCCAAGATAGCTCTCAGCGGGCGATTCCCGCCGCCTTCATCCACGCCCTCACTACGCAAGGCATCGGCGTCCTCCGGCGTGGGAGGGGCAGCCAACACTTTAAGGCCAGAAGGATGAGGGGTCATCACCGTGTTCAACAGTTCCGCGTCCATTTCATAGGCCCTGGGGGCCAGATCAGCAATCGTTCGCGTCGGCTGGATCTTCATAAAGATTACCACATCCCCAAACTGGAGATTGGCATCTATCAGCGCAACCTTCGTGTCCTGCCCCACCAGGTTCTGCAAGGCAATCGCGGTGTTGACAGCCAGAGTGGTACAGCCGGTGCCCCCCTTGGGACTGAAAACGGTGATGATTTTCCCCTGATGCGCGGAGATCCCCCCCGGGGCAGTCAGTGGGCCTGTCCCCGGCACGAGCATGCCGGTTCCCCGGGGTTTGAGTTTCGCCATGCGGTGAATGGCGTCTAACAATTCATCCGCGCTGGGCGGCTTGGTCAGATAATCTCGTGCACCGGCCATCATAGCCCGGCGCATGTAATCACTCTCCCCCTGCACCGAGAGCATGATGACCTGGACGGTAGGCAGAACTTCCAACAGTTTACTGGTCGCGGCAATCCCGTCTATGCCCGGAAGGTTGATATCCATGAGGACTACATCAGGGAATGTCTCAACCGCAACTTCAATGGCCTCCTCCCCACTGCCGACCATGGCAACGACCTCGATGTTGGAATCAAAGGAGAGTAATTTCCGCAGCTGCTCCCGCGTCTCTGCGATGTCATCTACAATCATAACCCGGATTTTGTTTTCGGCCACTCAGATCTCCTTAGTCTCGCTATTCCTCCACCGTAGGAGTTGCCAGAGGTGTCAATTCCAATGTCTCTCGTACGGGTGTGGAGGCAATGGGCAAATCAGGCGCCGTGTCAGGAATTTGGTATTTATCCAACACGTAACGTAACCAGACAGGCTCGGTGATTGCGGTGGCAGTGTCACCAGCCGGACGCAGTACCAGGTCCAGATCGGCGCCCATCTCCAAGAGGTATTTCAAAACCACGGCGTCCTGGCGCGTCACCAGAAGTGTGATGAGGTCAACTCTAATAGGTTCTACGACTACCGCCGGTGGTGGAGGCGTCGTCTGTGCTTGCATTGCCTCATTCAACATGCTGCCTCCCTCCTCAGTTTCTGCAGGAGACACCTCGGGCATCTTTACTTCCTCTTCCTGCCAGGTGCCGACGTGCCAGACAATGGCATCCTGCACCGTCATCTGCACCACCAGGTTCGGTATATTGCCCGTGCCAGAAGGGTAAATCACAGCATCCTGCCCATTAGGCAACGCCTCGAAACGGCCATAAACACCACCGGTGAATTCAACACTTTCTTCCGCCCCTCCCTTTGGCAATGCCTGGAACATATTAGGGAGGGGACTTTGGAACTCTTCATCCACGGGGATAAGTTTAATAGCCGCCAGTACGTCCACATGGTCACCGGGGAGAGGCGCCCAGCCCACAGCCCCCTGCGTATCCATAGGGATGGCATATGCCACTCGCCCCGCCTCGAACCAGGCGGCAGAGGAACCGGATACCGCGAGCATTTCGCCCGATTCAAGCAACATATCGGACACCACGGGGAACCCTCGTGGGATTTCCATACGCGCAAACTTACCATCCACTTGTTCAAGGGAATCGAAGTATGCCAGTGGTAACGAATCCTCCGGCCACGGCTGCATGATCACAGCGTTATCCTTCACCAGGATGGGATTCCCGCGACCAATATTCTGAGCCGCTACCACAATGTCCACGGTACGGTTCAATTCTTCGGTTGGCGTAGCCTCAACAACCTCCTTGCCAGAGCCTCTGGATTTCCACCAAAAGTAACCGGCCACTGTGCCAAATAACAAAAACAAAGCAATAAATATGAGGGTTTTGTTGCCACGCATTTGGAAACCTCCTTACCGAGCTAAATTCAAGTTGAAGGACACCATCGGAATTAACAGAACTAAAGATAATATACCATTCCCTTACCAATAAACAAACGCTACTATATGGAGTCAGTTTAACACATTCTTGCCCTTATGTCAATAATCCCAGAGAAAAAGAGAAAACCAATCAGCAGAACCATACCGGTTGTTTTTTCCACCCATCGCACAGCTCCAAATTATTCTTGTGTAACGGGAAGGGTAAGCTCCACGTGCATACCTTGCCCAGTCCCACTGGCGAAGGAGATCTTTCCTCCTAGCATCTCAATGCGCTCCCGCAGGGTGGGTAAACCGAGCCGTCCAGCATCGGCGGTCGTGAGCTCATCATCCAGATCAAACCCGCCGCCATTATCTTCAGCCACTACACGCACTTGTTTTTCGCCCATGTCCAGGGAAATTTTAATGCTGGAAGCATGTCCATATACCCGGCCAATGTGGATCAATTCCTGGATCACCCTAAAGATAGTGACCTCCTTATAAGAGGCCAGACGCTGTTCCTTACCTGTGATATTGAGCGTCACTCCCGCGAAATCCTCCGCTCTCAAACCTTCGACGTACCGCTTGAGTGTGGGAATCAGGCCAAGATCGTCCAACATCATTGGTCGCAGCTCAAAAATGAAATCCTTGACACTCCGGAAAGTGCGCACCACGTTCTTTTTCAAATCGGCGAGCTCCACCTGGGCTTGTTTGGGGTCTCGCAAGAAAAATCGTTCACAAATTTCAGCCTGCAACACCAGGTTCGTGAGCGATTGCGCCGGCCCATCGTGAATCTTACGCGAAAGCCTTTGTCTTTCGCGTTCTTGCGCCTCAATAATGTTGACGACTAAAGATTGCGGGAGCGCACTCTCCTTTCCTGCTTGAGCAGGCATCCCGTCCTGGGGCAGACCTCGCTCCAGAATCTTCTCGTAAAGCTCTTCCAGGCGTGTCAGGTTATGTTGGTCACTCTGCAACTTCTCAAGTTGCCCGCGCATGGTGAAGAGGCGCTGCTGACTCTCAATTATCGTTGTGTACGCAGATTTGATATCCTCACGAGGCATAGTATCAAACTGCGCCTCCACCTGACGCAAACGAGAGGCCGCCCGCGCATTTTTTTGAACCAACCGGTCTACTTCCGAGGAAGTTTGCTGGATCAACATATCAACTTCCTTGAGCTCTTGCTGAATTTTCTTATGCTCACGGCGACAAGATTCTAAAAACTGATTAGAGGTATTCTCGGTCATTGTGCTCCCTTACCTACAGATTGTCATCTGATTCTTCAGGTGAACCCGGCCTCACTCAAGACTTCCGCTCCGCCATATCGGGCAAGCGCACCCAGCCGCGTCGTAGCGCATGAATGGCAGCCTGCGTGCGGTCAGAAAGATTCAGCTTGGCCAGGATAGAGGTGATGTGATTCTTGACCGTTTGCCGGCTGATGCCTAGCCGGTACGCGATCTCTTTGTTGCTTAACCCCTCAATGATCAACTCTAGGATTTCCATTTCCCTGGGAGTTAAGGGAGAAAAAGTCACATCCTCCGGCTTGAGCCCGTAACGCCGATAACTTTCCAGAAGCCATTGTTCTGCCTGGGCCGGGGTCATGCGCTTCCCTTCAATGACGTAGTAGCCGTTTGAAACGGCCCGCACCGTATCAATTAGCCGCTCCAGATCTACATCCTTAGCGAAGTAGGCCGAAGCCCCGATACGAATCGCGTGGTAAATCTGCTCCATGTCATCGTAGGCAGTCAGAATGATGAAGTTGAGCTCCGGGTGACGGTTCTTGATCTTCTGGGTGACTCGCAATCCATTGATTCCCGGAAGACTGACATCCATCAAAGTCACTGCCGGACGCACCCGGGGGATCATTTCAAGCGCCTCCGGCCCATCCGCGGCCTCCGCCACCACAATGATGTCTGACTCGGCGCTCAGGACATCGTGTAAACCCTGGCGGAAAAAAGGATGATCATCAACAATCGCCACCTCTATCATGTGATTCTTGACGGATTGCGACCCCATGGTATCTCTCCTTACTTCTGGCACTTCCAGTATATCACAACACACGCCAACGGGAAAGTGCCCCCCTGACAGTGAGAGACTAAGATTCCCACGCGCGCTTCAAACTCAAGAGACCAGGCTCCTCATTGTGGAGCATCAACGCCAGCAGCTGTTCCACCGCTACAAAGACCCAGCTCAAGCCCCACGGCCCCAGTCCACTGACGGCATAAACACGCGGTAGTCCCGGCAGCTCCCCCACAAGAGGCAAGCTATCGTGGCTCTGGGCGAACCAACCACTATAACGCTCCAACATGGTGGCTTGCGGGCAGAACCATTCCGCCGTCTGCACCAACAGGGAGTCAGGCCCCTCTGCCGGCGAGGCTGACCAGGCCGCAAGCTGCTGGTGACCCGCCCAATCCTGAAGCAGAACGCGCCCCTCGCTCAATACCAGAGGGATGGGAACCGCCTCCGCGCAGATACAACCTACCGTCTGTACCGGCCACACCTGCACTACTTGGGCCAGGGCGTGATTCAGATGGGTCACATGCGCTCCCCCGGCCAGCACCACCACCCTGGTCCGCAAATACTGCCGTCTGGCCCAGACTCCCAGCTCATCGCCCTCCGGTTCGATAGACTTGACCTCCGTGTCGGTCTGCACGCTGATGTAGGGGTGAGCCAGCAACGCCTGTGTCAACGCGACGGGGTCAAAAGCCAGGTCATCCGAGGTTCGCAGACCGACCAGCATATCCAGCCCCGTGGCATCCTCCAGCCGCACAGAGAAACCCGCTTCCGTCAGCAACGACACCGACTGTTGCAGCTGCTCAGCCGCCGCCCCCTCGCGCACCGGACGTAGACTGCCGACTTGTCGAACGGCAACTCCTACCGAGGCCGCCAGCGCGGTCAAAATAGCTAAGTTGCGGCGGGTATATTCCCAGATGTGACGCGCCCGGGCCTCTCCCTCCCTGGCGGATAAGGCAATGTAAGGCTCCGGGGTGCCCAACAGCGCCAGACCACCTCCGTGACCGGTGGCTCCTCCGGCGACCTCACCAGCCTCCAGCACCGCCACCGTTAAATTTTCCTCGGCCAACCGGCGAGCCACCAGCGCCCCGCTCAACCCCGCTCCTACCACCACCACGTCACACGAAACCGGCAGCAGCTGTCTAGAACCAGGGGATTCCATCATTGTTGACATACCCAGCTCCTTTCTAAGGGCGCGGCGGCGCTGCGATGAGAACCGCCTGATCGAAAAATGCTGCGTTATTCACATCAGGATAATCCGGCTCGGCGAAAAGGCAAACCGTCACCCGGCCATTCTGACCCACCACCACACGGGGCGAGGTGATAGTCACCACCCCATCATCTTGATTGATGGTGACCTCTCCCCACTTGGCCCCGCTGCAATCATCCACGCCATTGATATCCACGCCCGCCCCCAAGCGCAGTTTCTCAATGGAAGAGAATGCACTTGCCTTGACCTGGAAGTAAACGGTGCTCCCCGCCGTCACGCTCACCGTCTGACGAACCCAAGCCTGGAACTTGACCCAACGTATGGTCTCAATCTTGAGTGTGGAGCCGTTGATACAACGCGCCGGATCATCGGCCGCCTCAAACTGCGGCTCGGCATACGAGTTTTGGGCGTCGTAATTGTCACCGGGCCGGTAATTGACAAAAGCATCCCATTGCCAGCCGGGGATACGATTGGGCATCAACATGTCAAAATCCGGGTTGACCAGCTCCACCGGCCCCGGTGTGGGTACAGGCGTGGGAGTGGAAGTGGGGAAAGGGGTACGGGTCGGGCGGGGTGTCCTGGTCTGACGGGGCAGCAGGGTAGGTACCGGCGTGGAGAGCGGAGTCGGAGTCCACGTCGGAATCTCGACGGCAGTGGCGCGGGCCACCAGTGTCGGGAGCGGTGTCACTGACAATGACTGCTGCTGCATTCCCCGGACAACCGTACCGGCCAAGATAGCGATCACCACTACATCTACCAACGCCAAGATTGCCAGGATTACCTTCTGATTGCGGCTCATGGAACCCTCCTACTTCATCGTATGTGTCTGTCGCCCGCGCCATGGCCCAGAGTCAACTTCCTGGGGCTGAGAGCCTCCCAGGCTAAAAGAGCGAAGTTCCTGGCTGCGCCGTGGAATCTACGACCTGCGGGCTAAAGTCCAGCGAGAGCGCGATTTGGAAATAGTGCGAATTGGCACTACTGTAAGTCGCGGCTACTTTTCAGCGCACTAATCACCAATCACTATTTACCAGTCACTAACTCATTTTCAAAGCAGACACCAAAACACGCCTTTGTCATTTCATCATTCTTCATTTGTTCATTTCTTCATTCGTCATTCTCTTCAACCCACCAACTCGCCCATCGCGGTGGGATCGTAGCCGGGCAAAGAGGCCACCGCAGCGCGAAATTTCGCATCCGCCAGCAACTCCCGCAGCGGCGCCAGCAGCTCGCCATCCCAGACGTGACGTGGCACGACCAGGTCGTAACGTTCCCAGGTCAGAGGGACAAAATCCAGACCCAAAGCCTCTGCCGCAGCGTGTACACCCATCCCGCAATCGGCCAAACCCGTCGCCACATCCACCGCCACCGCCAGGTGAGTGACCTCTTCGCGGTCGTAGCCCCGCAGCTGCCCGGCGGTGATCCCCGCCTGGTTCAATAGATAATCCAGCAACACGCGCGTCCCCGCGCCACGCTGGCGATTCACGTAAGTCACGTCGGTGCGTGCCAGGTCGGCGATGCCGTGGATGCCTTTGGGATTCCCGCGCGCGACCATGATCCCCTGTTCGCGGCGGGTCAGCGTCACCACGACCACCGGCGTGTGCGGGAGGTAGCGCCGGATGTAAGGGAGGTTATACTCGCCGGTCTCCGGGTCCAGCAGATGGGTGCCGGCGAGGTGCGCTTCACCCCGGCGCAGGGCGAGCAACCCGCCGAGGCTGCCAGCGTTCGCGCTAGCCAACCGCCGAGGAGGCTCCCTTTCCGCGAGAAATTGGGATATCAGATCGAGTGTCAAGTCGTGACTGCCAATCGCTAAGATGGTGTGATCGAGTTCTTCAGGCGCACGGTAGAGATTCACCGTCACCTCATCGCCCACATCCAACCCCTCCAGGAAACGGGGGATGCGGACCAGGCCATCGGCGCGCACCAGGGAAGTGAGCACGCCCGCGCCTCGCGCCAGCGGCGCGGCCAGCGTGCGCTCCCCGACCCGGCCCACCACCACCCTCACGAATTCATCATCGGCGACTGGAGAGAGCAATTTACGGGTGATCTGCGCCTGCACCGTGGGGCGCTGGGGCAAAGGCAGTCCCAACCAGCGACACAACAACGGCTGCACAAAGAGCTCGCCAGTGAGTGCGGCAGAGACCGGATAGCCCGGCACGCCGATCAGGGGCACGGCTTGCTCGCCGATGGTGCCGATGACGACCGGATGTCCCGGTCGCACATTGATCCCGTGGACCAGCAGCGTCCCCAATTCTTGCACGATCCGCGCGGAGTAATCGCCCCGTCCCGCCGACGAACCGGCGTTGAGTAGGATCAAGTCGGCCTGCGCGGCGGCCCGGCGCACCGCCTCGGCCAGTGCGATGGGATCATCGGGGATGATGGGGAAGCGCAAAGCTTCTCCGCCCCACATCTCCACCTGCGCGCCTAACACGAGGCTGTTGTATTCGATAATCTCACCCGGCCGGGGATCAGGGCGCGGCGTGACCAGTTCATCGCCGGTGGGGATCACCGCCACACGCGGGCGACGGCGCACCAGCACCGTGGCGTAACCGGAACCGGCGATGGCACCCAAGTCTACAGGGCGCAACCGGTGGTTTGCCGGCAGCAGCAATTCCGTCGCCACGATATCCTCGCCCACGGCGCGGACATTCTGCCAGCGGGCCAGGGGGGCGCGCAGCACCAGTTCCTCGCCCTCCAGCTGCGCCTGCTCCACCATGACCACCGCATCAGCCCAGCGCGGCAGCGGATCGCCGGTGTCCACCGGCGCGGCAGCGGTTCCCACGCACAGACGCACCGGATGCGCGTCACTGGCCCCGGTGGTGTCGGCGGCGCGTAGCGCGTAGCCATCCATCGCGCAGGCGTGATAATGTGGAGAAGAAAGCCGCGCCCAGACCGGCCCGGCAGTCACCCGGCCCAAAGCCACATCCAGGGACACCGCTTCTCCGGCGAACGGTTGCCAGCGGCCCGCCTCCTCCAGCGCTTGCCGTAGCCGCTGGCGGGCTTCATCTAATGCTACTTCTTGGAGATAGATATTGCGGGTATGTAACATGCCCATTTCCTAACGTAAGTTATTGTAATGATACTCCAATGTTGCGCAGATGACAAGCGGAGGAGCAATTCTCCATTCTCCATTCATCATGCGTACATTTGCAGCTCTGCCGCGCTAGGCTATAATCTGTCACAGGAGGCAACATCCCTAAGATGTTGAGGAATTTATGGAAACTCACCTACAACAGTTCTTACACTACATCGAATTTGAGCGCGGCTATACTGCCAACACCATATACGCCTATAAAAATGACCTGGGGCAGTTTCAAAAATTCGCCCAGACGCAGGAGTTGAACGCTTGGGAATCTTTGACACCGGAAATCTTGGAGCAATTCGCCGCCATGTTACAGAACCGCAACTACCAGCCGGCGACCATCGCCCGCAAAATCGCGACCACACGCTCTTTCCTGCATTTTCTCTTCACAGAGGATGTCATCTCCCAAGAACTTAGCAAGTGGCTGCACCAACCTAAAGTGGGACGCCGGTTGCCTAAAGCGCTTTCCCAGGAGGATATCCAACAGTTGCTAAAGACAGCCGCCCTCCACAAGACGCCTCTCGGCCTGCGCGACCAGGCGCTGTTGGAAGTTCTCTATGCCACCGGCCTGCGGGCAACCGAGATCATCACCTTGCGGCTCGGAGACGTGAACTTCACCGAGGGGACATTGCGGTGCGTGGGCAAGGGCGACAAAGAGCGCGCAATCCCACTCCATGACCGGGCACAGGAATCGCTGAAACGTTACATCCAGACCGGGCGACCATTCCTGTTGAGTGACTCCGGCGAATCTACAATTTTCCTCAATCGTGAGGGCCAACCTCTCACCCGGCAAGGGCTGTGGTTCATTATCCAACAGTGCGCCCAGAACGCGGGCCTGGAGAAGCAGGTGTCACCGCACACGCTGCGCCACACCTTCGCCACCCACCTGCTGGAAGGGGGCGCGGAACTCCGCGAAGTCCAGGAATTTCTGGGACACGCCAGTATCACCACCACGCAGATCTACACTGAGGTATCAAGCCGGCGCAAACGCGCCGCCTATGACCGGGCACATCCTCGGGCTTTCGCCCAGGATGCAGAAGGCAAACTTAACAAACAGGAGACACCATGACGACAAAGTTCTTCACTATGCAGGATTTTCAAGCAGCTGCCGCCGCCATTCGGCAACGCACCGAGCTGCAACCCAAAGTGGGTTTGATCTTAGGCTCAGGTCTCAACGACCTGGCCGACTCGACTGAGGGCGCGATCAGCATCCCTTACGCTGAAATCCCCAACTTTCCCGTCTCCACCGTCCAGGGCCACGTAGGCCGGTTGGTGCTGGGGATGTTAGAAGGACAGGCCATGATGATCATGCAGGGGCGGGGCCATTTCTACGAAGGGTACTCCATGGGTCAGGTCGGCTTCCCCATCCGGGTGATGCAGGTCTTGGGCGTGGAGTTGCTCATCGTGACCAATGCCGCCGGCGGGATCAACATGACCTACCGCGCCGGTGATGTCATGATCATCCGCGATCACATCAACTTGCTCGGCATGACGGGGCAGAACCCCTTACACGGCCCCAACATCGCCGAACTCGGGCCGCGTTTCCCCAGCATGAACGACGCCTACGACCCGGAACTGCGCCGGCGGGCGCGAGAGCTCGCCCTGCAGGCGGGCATCCCCCATCACGAAGGAGTGTACATCTGTCTGTCAGGCCCGAGCTTCGAGACCCCCGCCGACGTGCGGCTACTGCGGATCATCGGAGCCGACGCCGTGGGCATGTCCACCGTCCCCGAAGTGACCGTGGCACGTCACGGCGGGATGCGGGTTTTGGGGCTTTCGGGGATCAGCAACACCCTCTCCGGCGAAGCCGGTTCGCCACCCCCCAATCACGAAGAGGTATTGGAAGCCGGCAAGCTCCTCGTGCCACGCCTGGAGACCATCATCCGGGGTATACTCGCCTCCATTTCCCTTTAAGGAACCGGTGCATAAGTCATGAATGTGGTGTTACAATGGCTTACCCAGCGAGCGCTATTGCTCTACCTGGTCTGTCTGCTCGGCGCGGTCGGCTATGCTGCGACGGCGCTGGCTGCCCGGCGCAAACGTGAAATAGCGCAATTCTCCTTAGAAAAAGAGATCGCCCAACAGCAGGGCCGGCGCGCCTGGGCGGTCGCGGGGCTTTTCCTGGCGTTGGGAGGCGTGATTTTCCTGACCGGCCGCTACATCGTCCCCACGCTACCGGCGTCGGAGACGGAAACGGCGACACTTGAGGCTGGGCTGACCCCTCAACCGACGACGACAGCCACGCCAACCATCACCCCATCACCGACGATCACCGTCGAGGTGGGGATCACACCGGAGACCACGCCGTCGCCCATGCTGGTTGAGTCGCCCACGGAGACGCCTACACCGACCGTGACGCCCACCCCCACGCCGTTGCCAACTGCCGAGCCGCCGAGTTGCCCTTCGCCGGATGTGCAGATCATCGCTCCAGCAGCCGCTGCTACGGTCTCCGGCATAGTAGAGGTGCGCGGGACAGCAAAGATCAACTCCTTCGGTTATTACAAGTTTGAGGTGCAGTTCCCCGGCTCCGATATGCCCAATTTCATCCAACAATTCGATACACCTGTCGAAAACGGTATCTTGGGCTACTGGGATATTTCCAATCAGGAGATTTATCCCCCCGGAGGCCCCTATCGCTTCCGGCTAGTGGCGGTGGACGTTTACGGGAACACCACGAATTGCATCATCCCGCTGTATATCAGATAGTGATTGGTGATTGGTGCAGTACAGCGTTGCAGCGTCTCAGCGTTACAGCGTCTCAGCGGCACGACGACTCAAGAGAATCACAAATTACGAATCACGAATTACGGACCATCGAATCACTTTAGTCGGGTAATCAAGACTGAAAAGATATGGGGGAGGCTTTAGTGCGGATTCGCTCAGCTCGCAACGATGACTGGAAGACTTGCCTGGAGTTGAACGCCGGCTACGAGACCGATGCAGCCTGGCAAATGGAAGAGCTGCATGGGGATGGTGAATGGGGGATGCACTTCCGCGAGGTGCGGCTGCCGCGCCGTCAGCAAATCGAGCCACTCCTCACGTCCGAGGAACTGCTGCGTGCCTGGCAACGCCGCGATGGTTTCTGGGTAGCGACCGAGCGCTCCAAAATTCTGGGGTACCTGGCGCTGGTGCTGGAAGTCGAACACCGGCAGGCACGCATTAGCGACCTGGTCGTAGCACCGGCACACCGACGGCGGGGAGTGGCCGGGCGACTCCTGCAACATGCGACCGCGTGGGCCTTGCGGCAAGACGTGGAGCAATTGATCTTAGAATGTCCGCTCAAAGCCAAACCGGCAATAGCCTTTGCCCGTAAACATCATTTCGTCGTCTGTGGCTTTCAGGATGTCTACTGGCCCAGACAGGAAACTGGCCTGTTCTTCCGCAAGCGCATCCGTTGATTGGTGACTGGTAACCAGTGATTCGTGATTCTCGATTCTTGATCTGTACCGCCTACTGAACTCGACACTCACCAATCACCAGTCACCAGTCACCAATCACCAGTCACTAACTTCCAGAATAAAGTGCATAATGGGATATTGGTCACACATTTTAGCCAGGGTTAATGATATATTGACGGCCAGTGTAGGGGCGACGGCCTTCGCTCTCCTGCTGTACCTCTTTTTCTACAATCGTAAAAGCCGGGTAGCCCGCAGTTTCAACGGATTATTGGCGTGCGTCATCGTCGTCTATTTAGCAGACCTGCTACTCACCGGCAACAATGCCCCCCGGCTCATTGACCTGCTCTTACGCTTCCAATGGTTAGGGATCGCCTTCACGCCTGCCCTCTACCTGGAATTTTCCCGCAGCCTGCGCCTCTCGGTCCGCAAGAACCACTTTCCCCACTGGGTACGCTTCCTGGGTCTCGCTATCAGCAGCGTGGTCGTGGTACTCGTCTTCACGACGGACCTGATCGTCCACGATGTCACGCTCACAGCGGGCGCTTATCACCTGCAGGCCGGCTCTCTCTTTTACCCTTTCGCCCTGCTCTTTGGCGGCGCGGCCCTGTGGGGTTTGCAACAAACGTTAGATACCCGCCGTCGTTGTTACACCCGCGCGGCCCGGCGGCGGATGGGTTATCTCTCCATCGGCTTCGTCGCGCCGGCTCTGGGGGTCTTC
>Ga0190316_1000077_pt1 | contig 23424 bp, 17 predicted proteins | sample 48701112_MG_FD_161663 | JGI IMG/M metagenome (GOLD analysis project Ga0190316, IMG submission 161663) | Hydrothermal vent sediment bacterial communities from Southern Trench, Guaymas Basin, Mexico - 4870-11-1-2_MG | ecosystem: Environmental > Aquatic > Marine > Hydrothermal vents > Sediment ... | reverse complement strand
CAGGCGTTTGGCATACCCTTTTTTCGTGGCGATCAAGCGAAGCGCCTGTATCAGCGTCTCGGCATTACCAAACCCGAGATCAATCTTGAGTTCCTCCGGTGAAAGCACCTTCTTTTCCACCAATTCCATGGCAGTGGCAAGGGCTCCTCCTGTTGCGACCGGATCGAGGCCCATTTCAGCACACAGCATGCTCGCCATACCGATTGCCGGGAGATCGCTGATCCCGCAGTTTACCCCGAGGGCACCGATTGCCAGATAGCTGGGCACCATACCCTTTCCTTGATACATAGGGTGCTTGACAACTGATTTCTTAATACATGCAACAGGACACGCAAAACACCCGCGACTTTTCAGGATAAAAGCGCTGTTTAACGCCTCTGTACCTATGTTTTTCAACGAAAGGGCCGCCCAGCGGAAATTGTTTTGGGGCAGCATCCCCTTTTGATAACTCAAGCCCACCAGAAAAGCGGTTCCCCACTGGGACATGGATTGAGAGACAAAAGGTGCGCTATTCAGCTTGTTGATCAGGGTATTGACTACCTTCACAAACCGACTGCCGTCTGCCACGTACAGGGAATGCCGGCCTTTCACGGCTACGGCCTTGAGATTCTTGGATCCCATAACCGCGCCTGTACCGGCTCCTCCTGCAGAGAGAAAACGGTCGTTAACAACATTGGCCAATGGGAGTAACCGTTCGCCTGCAGGGCCGATCGATATCAGAAATGTCTCCCGCGCGATCCATTGATCACCAAGGTTCTTTTTAAACAGGTCTTCAGTCTCGGCAGTAGAACGTCCCCAGTATTCCAGAGCGGGAAGTATTCTGACTTTGTCGTCAATAATTGAGAGAATGACCGGAGTTTCTGCCTTGCCCTCTATAATGACCATGTCGAATCCGGCGAACTTGAGCTCAGCGCCGAAATGCCCGCGGATCTTGGCGCAGGCCAGGGTCCCGGTTAATGAAGACCTGGTTATGACATTGCAGGATGCCCCTGTTATGGCCCCTGTTCCGACCAGTGGACCCGAGGAAAAAATGAGCTTGTTGTCCGGAGAAAGAGGGTCTGTCCGAGGATCGACCTCATCTGTAAAGACCTTTACTCCGAGACCGCGTCCGCCCAAAAATTTCTTAAGGAGTCTCGGATCGATCTCCTCTATACTATGTTTTCCATTGGTCAGATTCACCCTCAGACAACGACCGATACATCCATCCATTTCCTATTCTCCCGGCTTTGCCATTGTATGAGACCGCCAAGCGCCCACAAGCAGGCATGGTTGACCGCAGGGACTCTGTTTGCCTCCTTATAAGCGCTAAGTTGTTTTGAAAAATGAACATCCAACATCGAATGAAAAACAAATATCCAATACCGAATATTCAACGGCTATTTTTGTTTCTTTTCCGCCGTTTTGATACTCACTATGTTAGCCATTTAGATTGAAGGCTGAAGTATACTAATATCCCATCTCCTGCAATAATTAGCAGCCTTTCTTCCAGGTCATAAGTCTTTTTCTTTTCCCATTCAACATTCAACATTCGATGTTCGATGTTCATTTTTTAGTAAGCCCATCCGGTGAAAATAACTTAGCGCTTATGCCCCTCATGCCTGCCTTTCTGTACACTTATACATTATGCCTCGCCCTTGAGCCACTCTACGGTCTTGTCTTTCAGTGCTTCATCACGAGAAAATGTGATGCACACTGTCCGGCAACAACCACAGCCGATGCACTTGTCAGTATCTACATAAATAGAGCCTTGCTGATCAATTATTGCACCTAGCGCGCATACCGGCAACGCAAAGCAGGATGCGCAGTTATGCTTACATATTGTATTCAACATGATTTATTGACCCCCTTTAACAAGTATGATCATGTATATCAATCGTGTAAATTACGAAAGGATACTATCCCAGAATCTTGTCTACCTCTTCTGCATCTGCGTCCATGACATGGGAAATCCCGGAAACTTCCGCAGATTCTTTGGTCAGGGCCATCAGATCGTTACGGTCAATATACTGGACGGCGAATTTCCTTGCCCCTGCCATAAGCTGCTGAAGGCCCTGTTTCAACCTGTCGATGTAAGAATACATGCCGATGGCCCCGGCAGGGAGCTTGCCAAAATCTTTCCCGAAGCGCTCCTTTAATTGGGCTCCGACTGCAAAGAGACGCATATAGCCGTCTTCGATATCCTCCCCTTCCAGTTCCATTTTTTCAGCCATCAGTTTCCCATGAGTCTTGCCTACCATGGCGGCAGTGAAAATGGCCCGGCCAAGGCAGATGGCCTTTACATAGGGTGCCCCAAGGGCAATGGCCTTAAAGATATGGTCTTCCAGGGACAGGCCGCCGGCAATGGCGATCGGCGGGATATAGGCCCCTTTGGAAGCCAACCGTTGGCACATCTGATAGGCCAGGCATTCCAGTTGTACTGTCGGGATGCCCCATTCATTCATCATGCGCCAGGGGCTCATGCCGGTTCCGCCTCCTGCCCCGTCTATGGTAAGGAGATCGATCTTTGCATCCGAGGAATATTTTATGGCCCTGGCCAGGTCGGCAGGACGATATGCACCTGTCTTGAGAGTCACATATTTTGCGCCTACTGAACGCAGGTGATTAACCGAATTGTGAAAGGCCTCTTCTTCCACCATGCCGAGGCGTGAGTGACGTTCAAACTCTGTGATGCCGCCTGCCCTGAATGCTTCCTGCACAGCCGGATTGGTCGGATCCGGCAACACGATATAACCCCTGTTTTTGAGTTCCGTGGCCCTCTCGATCGAATGCAGCTTGACCTCGCCCCCGATATCCTTGGCGCCCTGGCCCCATTTAAGCTCAAAAATCTCAATTCCCAATTTTTCAATTACATATTCAGGCACGCCCAATCTGGTATCTTCCACATTCGCCTGAATAATGATGCCTCCGGTACCGTCATACCACTGATTGAAGGCATTGATGCGGCGTTCCATCTCCGGCGACCTGGAAATCTTTCCGTTTTGGAATTCCGCCTTCGAATCCATACCGCAGATATTTTCGCCAGCTACGACTATTACCCCGGATATGGCCGCACCTATGGCCACGTCTTCCCAATTAATGCGGGCAATATCAGTTGACCCCACCGCGCCGGTAAAGACAGGGAAGTTCAGCTTGATACTGCCGTCAGCGCCGACAGCCGTAGTAGTATCTACGGCCGGAAATGTGGCTTTATCCGAATCGGCTTCAATGCCGACCGCACCTACGGCCGTCCCCTGAATGTTGAAATGGGAGAAATCTACAGGGTAATCCTTTTCAGAACCAGCCGTGATCGTACCAAAGGGTGTCGGGTAGATGACTTCCCTTCCTTTAAGGGCGGACCTGCCTATCTCGCAAGGCCCCTCGCAACCGTCAACACAGGTCACGCAGATCCCTGATACGGGAGCCGGTGTCATACGTGTTGTTGTCAGCGTGGCAGCACTGTAATTGGGTTTGCTAAATGACATAACAGAAAATCCTCCTAATTTAGAAATTGACCGTAGAGTTTAAGCAGAATTGTAGTTTCCGCCGCAAAAAAAACGTCCGCCACCCATAAGGGAGGCGGACGCCTTTGTCAGCCATGTGCTTTAAAACGGCTTCCTACGCCTTTGTACGAAACCTTACAAATCTGTAACAACCGGGACATATTTAAGGCTACTAATCCATCTTGTCAAGACCTTTCCGCTCCAGTTCCTCCGAAAGCAGAACTGCCTCTGCCACATGCCGCATGGATTTGCGGGAGTCCATGCTCCGTTTTTGAATCCAGCGAAAAGCCTCATCCCCGTCCATTTTGCGTCTGCGCATAAGGATTTCCTTAGCCCGCTCCACCAGCTTTCGGGTCTCCAGTTCCTCCCTGATCACCTTGGTTTTCACCATGAGCTCTGTGTTGAGAATTGCGACCGCCGCCTGATTGGCGACTGCTGTAATGAGGTTTACCTCTGTTTCTGAAAATTCGTAGGGTTCTGCTGTAAAGCAGTTGAGCACCCCGATCACCTTTTCATCCTTTACCTGAAGCGGCACGCTGACCATGGATACCAGGCCAAGCTTTTTGGCCATCTCCTTTTCCTTGAACCTGGGATCTGTTGACACGTCTCTGATAATAAGTGGTTGGTTGTGGGCAGCCACAAAACCGACCACTCCTTCGTCCATGGTCAAAGATCTGTCCTTCAGATAATCCGGGGCTATGGCCTGCGTCGCTTTCAGCCGGATCTTTTTCGGATCGGCACTTTCGTCTATGAGCCACAACGAACAGATCTCAACACCTGTTACCCTTGCCGTTACCATTACGATCAGCTTCAGAATATCTTCAAGATACTGGGCTGAGGTAATGGCACGGCTGATATCCGTGAGCGCTTTTATATATTTGTCATAGGTTTCAGGCTTGTTTTCTTCCATTTGTTATGCCGCTTTTTAGAAATATCTCAACATAAAGGATAATATCCTGCAGGTCGTTCTTCTCATCGTAATATCTACCCGATATCCCCATGGTATCTCTGAAGCGACTTCACCCGACCATGCCCCCTCCGGCAGGCTGCGATTCCCCTGGCGGCGGCAACGGCCGCAGCCGTGGTGGTTATATACGGTACCTTATATTTGATTGCCGCCTTTCGGATGTAGGAATCGTCGTACTTGCTCAGTCTGCCGCTGGGTGTGTTGATGATCAGTTGAATCTCATTGTTTTTTATCCCGTCAACAATATTTGGGCGCCCTTCGTGCATCTTGCGGATCAGCTCGGATTGAATTCCGTGATCTGCCAGGAATCTGCGAGTCCCTTCAGTCGCCTTGATCTTAAAGCCAAGCCTGTCAAACTGCTTCGCCGCCTCCAGGGCAGCATGCTTGTCTCTCTCTGACACTGTGATAAGCACGGTCCCCTCAGAAGGAAGACTTTGTTGAGTCGCCTCCTGGGCCTTGTAAAAGGCCAGGCCGAAAGAGTCCGCCAGCCCCAGCACCTCCCCTGTGGATCGCATCTCAGGACCGAGGATCGGGTCGACCTCCGGGAACATGTTAAAGGGAAAGACCGCCTCCTTGACCCCAAAGTGAGGGATCGATACGGGCCTGATATTCAGGTCTGCAAGCTTTTTGCCCAGCATGAGCTGCGTGGCCAGGCGGACCATGGAAATGTTGCAGACCTTTGAAACAAGTGGCACGGTCCTGGATGCGCGCGGATTGGCCTCAAGTATGTATACCATATCGCCGGCAATAGCGTACTGGATATTCATCAGGCCGACCACACCGAGTTCCACAGCGATCCTTTTTGTATATTCGCAGATGGTATCAATGTGTCTGGCAGGAATACTGATGGGCGGTATCACACAGGCCGAGTCACCCGAGTGGACCCCTGCCAGCTCGATATGTTCCATCACAGCAGGCACAAAGGCATCAGTGCCGTCGGAAATGGCATCTGCTTCAGCCTCAATGGCGTTTTCAAGGAACTTGTCGATCAAGATCGGCCGTTCCGGCGATACATCCACGGCTGCGGCCATATAATGCTTTAGCATCCCCTCGTCATGGACAACCTCCATGCCCCGCCCCCCAAGCACATAGGAGGGCCGGACCATGAGGGGGTAGCCGATTCTTTCAGCCACGCCAATAGCCTCTTCCAGTGTGCTGGCCATGCCCGATTCGGGCTCAGGAATACCGAGCTTTCTCATCATCTTCCGGAAACGGTCCCGGTCCTCGGCCAGGTCTATGGTCTCAGGTGAAGTGCCGATGATTTTGACACCGGCCTCAGCCAGCTCATTGGCAATATTCAAAGGGGTCTGCCCGCCAAACTGGACGATCACCGCTTCGGGTTTTTCCTTTTCGTAGATGCTCAATACGTCTTCGACCGTAAGCGGCTCGAAGTAGAGCTTGTCTGAAGTGTCGTAATCGGTTGAGACGGTCTCTGGATTGCAGTTTACCATAATCGACTCAAATCCCCCGTCACGCAATGCAAAGGCAGCGTGAACACAGCAGTAATCAAACTCGATCCCCTGCCCTATACGGTTAGGCCCGCCACCCAATACCATTATCTTGCGCCTGTTGCTCGTTTTCACCTTGTCAGTGGCATTGTAGGTGGAGAAATAATAGGCTGCATCCTCGACGCCGCTTACCGGCACAGGCTCCCACGCCTCTGTCAAGCCCAGAGAGGTGCGCCGATGCCGGATATCTTTTTCAGGGATTTCAAGGATCTCAGACAGGTACCGGTCTGAAAACCCGTCTTTCTTGGCCTGTTCCAGCAGATCGTCGGGCACTGCAGTCCCCTTGTATTGCAGGATCTTTTCCTCAAGCTCCACCAATTCCTTCATCTGCTCAATAAACCATGGCTTGATAAAGGTCTTTTCATAGAGCGCTTCCACGCCGGCTCCCTTTCGCAGTGCCTCGTACATGATAAACTGCCGCTCGCTCGATGGCTCGACCAGAAGTTCCATCAATTCATCCAGCGATTTATCATTAAAGTCCTTGGCAAAGCCGAGTCCGTAGCGGCCGTTTTCCAGGGAGCGAATCGATTTCTGAAAGGCCTCCTTGTAATTCTTGCCGATGCTCATGACCTCGCCCACGGCACGCATCTGTGTGCCCAGCTTATCTTCAGAGCCCTCAAACTTCTCAAAGGCCCACCGGGCAAACTTCACTACCACATAGTCACCCCAGGGTGTGTACCTGTCCAGGGTCCCCTCTCGCCAGTAAGGAATTTCGTCCAGCGTCAAGCCCCCTGCCAGCATGGCGGAAATAAGCGCGATGGGGAAACCGGTCGCCTTGGAAGCCAGGGCGGAGGAACGGGAGGTCCTGGGGTTGATTTCGATCACTACCACGCGGCCGGTCTTGGGGTCATGGGCAAACTGGATGTTGGTGCCGCCTATGACCTTTATGGCCTCGACAATGTCGTACGACCATTTTTGAAGCTGTTTTTGCAGTTCCGGGTCGATAGTGAGCATGGGGGCCGTACAATAGGAATCGCCCGTGTGCACGCCCATGGCGTCCACATTCTCGATAAAACAGACAGTGATCATCTGGTTCTTGGCGTCGCGCACGACTTCCAGTTCCAGTTCCTCCCATCCCAGGACAGACTCCTCCACCAGAACCTGGCCCACCATGCTCGCCGAGATACCGCGGCTGGCAATGGTTCGCAGTTCTTCCACGTTATATACGAGGCCGCCGCCCGTTCCTCCCATGGTATAGGCAGGCCTGATGACCACAGGGTAGTCGAGTTCAGCGGCAATTTCCTCGGCCTCCTTTACGCTGAAGGCCGGTTTACTCCTTGGCATCTCTATGCCGAGGCTGTCCATGGTCTCCTTGAATGCGATCCGGTCCTCGCCGCGCTTGATGGCATCGACCTCAACGCCGATTATCTTGACACCGTATTTATCCAGCACGCCCGTTCGGGCCAGCTCTGAAGAAAGGTTCAGGCCGGTCTGGCCGCCCAGGTTTGGAAGAAGGGCATCCGGCCTTTCCACTTCTATGATTTCCTCCATGGCCTGGAGATTCAAAGGCTCGATATAGGTCACGTCTGCCATTCCGGGGTCTGTCATAATGGTTGCAGGGTTGGAATTGACCAGCACTATCTCATAACCGAGTTTGCGAAGGGCCTTGCAGGCCTGGGTGCCGGAATAGTCGAACTCGCAAGCCTGGCCTATAATAATTGGCCCGGAGCTTATAATCATGACTTTCTTGATGTCATCACGTCTTGGCATTAAATTATCCTTTCATTAGAAATCATTATTCAACCATCAAAACTTCGCAACCGTTCACGGGGTTACAACGCCAGTTTTATCGCAACCTACCGAGCTGTAGGCGTTTACAGGGTGCTGCAGATGCGAGGCGGAGGATACGCAGACGTACTTCCTGTACTTCAAGTGTCCGACAACAAAGCAGATGCTGTGCCCTGTGAACGCTTACAAAATTTCCAAACTGATAATAACCCCCCTATATTGAAAATGTCCACGGACTAAAGTAAGAATATAATATGCTGGGAAAACGATTGCCCGGCAGAATTCATTAAGTCTCTATTACAGATTTTAACCCTTTCGGCCTGAAGTGTCATCACAATCAGAAGGAGGAAGCATGTGCCGACTCAGCGCCATCACCTCCAGTTCATATTTTTCCCCAATGGAAAATATCCTGGCGCTGGAGACCATGAAAGAAGGACATGACGGCTCCGGTCTTGGCCTGGTCATGAAGGATCTGGGCGGGCCATTTGAGGATCTCAAGAGCTATCCCATCCTTTCCGGCTGCTGTACCCATAAAGGCCTTGAGATGCTGGATGATTATATGCAGAAAGCAGGCTTTCGGGTCAAATACAGTTGGGAGCCGAAGATCAAGCATGTCGCGGGCATGGAGACAGGACCCCGTGACCACTACTTCGCAAAGGCCTATCAGTATCCTTCGCCATATGAGCCGAAGGCCCAGGTTGAGTGGGAACAACTCCTGCTTGAGACCAGGCTGGACCTGAGGCGTATGGGAGAAAAAGATCAGTCCCTATTTATATTTTCTTTCTATCCTGATTGTCTCGCATTGAAGGAAGTGGGAGATCCGTTGCAGTTAGGGGAGTTCTTCAGCCTGGATGATCCGTCCCTGCAGGCCAAGGTGATCCTGGCCCAGGGGCGGCAAAACACAAACTACGCCATCTATCTCTATGCCTGCCACCCCTTCTTTATTCAGGGTTATTGCACCATGACTAACGGCGAGAACACGGCCTTTGTTCCTATCCGGGAGTACCTGACCAGCCGCGGATTCCCCGGTTACATGGGCTACAACAGCGACAGCGAGGTATTCACTCATATCCTGCACTTCAGCCACCGGCAACTAAAATATCCCCTGACATATTATAAGGACGTCATTACCCCCTTGAAGGACGAGGAGATCCGCGAGCGAGCGGACGCCGAGGCCGTCAGCCTGCTCAAAAAGAGTCTTCGGCCTCTGTGCATAGACGGTCCCAACATGGTCATCGGTTTTATACCTGATGGAACAATCTTCATGGTACAGGACTCCAAAAAGCTCAGGCCAGGGGTTGTTGGCGGGGCCAAGGGAAAATACGCACTTATGAGCGAGATGTGCGGGCTGGATAGAGCAATCCCCCGGCGTGACCGCTCTGCTGACATTTTTCCTTCAAAATATGACATGGCAATAGTGACACCCAATGCCCGGGAGGTCCAGGTATGGAACCAGCTTCACGGCTAGACCACAATGGACAATTGACGCTGCAAGACTTCCCTTACATTATACAATGGAGGGAAGACCGTTGTACCCGCTGCGGCCGTTGTACTGCTGTGTGCCCGCAGCAGGCTATTGAGCCGGCCGTCTTTGCCCGGCGCCTTGTGTACTCTGAATCCGGGACCCTGATGCCCAGTACTGTACGAAAGATAACCCACGGGATCCGCCAGGTTAATGACATTGAACGTTACTGCACCGGTTGCGGAATGTGCAGCCTGGTATGTCCGAATGCGGCAATCGCCCCGTATTACAATCCGCGGCACAAATTTCTGTTTCACAAGAACCTTGGAGGAACGCCGTATAAGCGCGGCGGGAGGCGCAATGATCCCAGCCCAAGCACTCTGGACAAGCTCAAGTTCACCCGCATCTCGATGCTGACAGACCCCGCCCTGGATGCAGGCAGGCACGAGTTCCATATCCGGACCCTTTTAGGGCGTATCCTGCCCCCTGAGAAGCTGCCCCTCAAGGTGAAGGATAACTTATTGACAGTAGGAGACGATACCTTCATCCCTCCTGTGAGGGAGATATTCCCCATCCGTATCGGGAGCATGTCCATAGGCGCCGTTTCCCCGCCCATGTGGGAGGGCCTTGCCATGGGCATCACCTATCTCAATGAGGTGGAGGGGATGCCGGTGGTTATGTGCTCCGGGGAAGGCGGCATGCCGCCCAGGCTCCTGCGCTCCCGCTTCCTGAAGTATTTCATACCTCAGATCGCATCCGGCTACTTCGGATGGGATGAGATCATCCATGCCCTGCCGGATATGGTTGAGGATCCGTGTGCCATCGAGATCAAGTACGGCCAGGGTGCAAAGCCGGGGGACGGCGGCCTTCTGATGTCCTACAAGGTACTGAAGCTTATTGCCGGAATCCGCGGTGTCCCTATGTACGTCGATCTTGCCTCCCCCCCCACACACCAGACTAAATACTCCATCGAGGAGGCAGTGGCCAAGATGATCCAGTCCATGTCCATGGCCTGGGGTTTCCGTGTGCCGGTCTATCCCAAGATCTCCGGCACCAGGACCGCCCGGGCGGTCCTTAACAACCTGGCCAGAAATCCTTATGCCGCTGCCTTGTGCATTGATGGTGAAGACGGCGGGACCGGAGCGGCCTATAATATTTCTATGGACAAAATGGGGCATCCCATTGCTTCCAATATCAGAGACTGCTATCTGGATCTGGTCAGACAGGGGAAACAGAACGAGCTTCCGCTCATCGCTGCCGGTGGAATGGGCAAGACAGGGAACCTGGCAGCAAATGCCGCTGCCATGATCATGCTCGGGGCCAGCGCCGTAGATATGGGGAAATATATCATGCAGGCCGCAGCCGGGTGCCTGGGCGACGAGTACAACCGGTGTAACCTTTGCAACACCGGCAAGTGCCCACGGGGCATTACCACTCAAAACCCCAGGCTTTACCGCCGGCTGGACCCTGATAAAGTGGCTGAACGTGTGGTAGAGGTCTTCAAGAGCGCTGAGACAGAGCTGAAAAAGATATTTGCCCCCATGGGCCGGAGTACGCAGTTGCCGATCGGCATGTCGGACGGCCTCAGCGTAGGTGACAAGGCTATAGCGGAGAGGCTAGAGATTGATTATGCCTGCTAAAGAGCCGCTTGCAAAACCCATCTTTTGCCCGAGGGCTGCGTTGCTCGTCGGTGAAAAATGCTCATGTACACCCAGTACACTATGCTTTTTCACCTCCTCGCGCCTTGCCCTCGAACAAAATCTTGAGTTTTGCAAGTGGCTCTTGCGAAAAATTCCTCATTTCCGGATCGAAAACCGAAGAAAGATAACCCTGAACGGTGAACTCTGAACCTCTGAACGTTTAAAACAATTATAATTAGTAATTATGACTTCGGAAAAAGTGACAATTAACGGTAATCCCGGCGGCCGCCGTGTCTCCTCCAAGGCCCTGGAAGAGCGGATACAGCAGGCCGTCACTGACGGGGCCCGGCAACTGGTTGTCGAGGCCCAGGGGCAACATGGCATCGGCGGCCGGATCTGGCCCGGGAATGAGAAGGTCTCCATAACCGTTCGCGGGCCGGTGGGCCAACGCCTGGGCAGTATGGGCATGTACGGGACGGAGATTGTGGTCGAAGGCAGTTGTTCAGACGATGTGGGCTGGCTCAACTGCGGTGCCAGGATCACGGTGCTGGGGGATGTGACCAATGGGGCACATAATGCCGGTGCTCAGGGGATTCTGTATGTGCAGGGCGGCGGCGGTGCCCGTTGTGATACAATGACTAAAAGGAATCCCCGCTTTGAACCGCTCCAGTCCTGGTATTTCAGAGACGTAGGTGATTCCTTTGCCGAATTCAAGGCAGGGGGCATTGCGGTGGTCTGCGGCGTAAATCCCCGAAATCCTGAAAACATTCTGGGCTACCGGCCCTGTGTGGGCATGGTGGGCGGCACCATCTACTTCCGTGGCCCCATTAAGGGATACAGCGCCGGGGATGTCAGACTTGCGGATCTTACCTCCAAAGACTGGGAGTGGCTTACTGAAAACATAAAGCCGTATCTAAAGGCGATAGACCGGACTGGGTACCACGATCTTTTGGCCCAGGACCCATCGCACTGGAAAAAACTAATTGCCTATACCCCTGCAGAGCGCACGGCGCGACCGGGATTGAAGATGCCCCTCAGCGAATTTCATGTCCAGGTCTGGGAAAAGGATGTGGGCCGGGGAGGTATCTTCGGGGAATACATCGAGCACCCGCAGACGGTGCTTCCCTATATCACGACCGGCGCAGACCGCCGGCTCAAACCGGTCTGGAACAACGAGAAATATCTCCCTCCATGCGTAGCTGCATGTCCTTCAGGGATACCCTCGAATAAACGCGCGGCCCTTATCAGGGAAGGTCGCCTGGAAGAGGCCCTTTCCCTCGTCCTGAAATACAGCCCTTTCCCGGCAACGGTCTGCGGCCAGCTCTGCCCGAATCTCTGCATGCAGGCCTGTACCCGCGCACAATTTGACAGACCTGTGGACATCGCCGCTATGGGACGGCTTAGTCTGGATGTGCCTGCCCCAAAACCTGCATCCCCTACCGGGCGTAAAGTTGGTATCATCGGCGGCGGGCCCGGAGGTATGTCAGCGGCCTGGCAACTGGCCCTCAGGGGGCATGAAGTAGATCTCTATGAGGCGGCCGGAAAACTCGGGGGCAAGGTGGAATCCTGTATCCCCAGAGAACGCCTGAACCATGAGGTGCTGGAAAAGGAGATCTCCCGCTTCACAGAGATCGGAGTACATGTACATCTTGGCCAGCGAATTGACCTGAATGCATTCCGGGAGATTTACCGGGATCATGAAGTCGTGATCATTGCCTGCGGTGCACACCAGCCCCGCACCATCCCCTTTCCTGGAAACGAAGATGTCACGGCCGGCATCGAGTTCTTAAAGGCCGTTAACCTGGGTAAAAAGCCGGACCTAACGGGCCAGAAAGTCGTCATCATCGGCGCCGGAAATGTGGGCATGGACATCGCCTGCGAGGCCTACAACTGCGGAGCAGAGTCGGTTACGGCAGTGGACATCCAGGCCCCTGCCAGTTTCGGAAAGGAGCAGGAGGCGGCAAAGTCAAGAGGGACCCGGATCCTCTATCCCAAAATTACGGAACGCTATGACAAGGCGGCACGGACAATATATTTCAAGGACGGTACGTCTCTTGAGGCCGATACGGTCATCATCTCCATTGGCGAGGTCCCTATTCTGGATTTTCTTCCCCGGGAGATCCATACCGAACGAGGCTATATCGTGGTGAACGAAATGGGCCAGACCTCGGATGTGAAGGTCTTTGCCGTGGGTGACGCCACGCAGCCCGGATTGATCACTCATGCCATTGGTGCAGGACGCAGGGCGGCAGAGGCAATCCATGCCATGATGATGCACACGGATTACGAACCTGAAAAGCGGCCTGCAATTCCCTGCGACCGGATTAAGCTTGTCTATTACGAGGTCTCCCATGGCGAGGAATTTGTCCCGGAACAGGAGGCCGACCGCTGCGCCTCCTGCGGGGCCTGCAGGGATTGCCACATGTGTGAGACCGCATGCTATCACGGGGCAATCAAGAGATTAGGGGGGCCGGGGGGAGAATTCGAGTATACAGTTATCGAAGACAAGTGCATAGGGTGCGGCTTCTGCGCAGCCATTTGCCCCTGTGGGGTGTGGGAGATGGAGGAAAATATTTGATGATTCCGCTGAAATACCCCATCTGCTGCGTTGCATAGGAGCTGAAAGAGGGCACATTCACATGTTGGTAGAATTTAGTAATGAACATCGAATGTTGAATGGAAAAAGATTAAGAAACAGAAATAGCTGTTGAAGGTTCGGTATCGGGTATTTGTTTTTTTATTCGATGTTGGACGTTCGACGTTCGATGTTCGATGTTCATCTTTCAAAACAACCACGTTAGGTTGGCTATGATAGCTTTTTGAGCGGAATCAATGAGGTATAATGGATAAATGATTGCGATCATTGATTACAAGGCCGGAAACCTGAAGAGTGTGGAACGTGCTCTTAAGAAGCTGGGGTTTCCCTGTTGTATTACTCAAGACAGGGAAGAAGTACCCGGCTATGAAAGAATCATCTTTCCCGGAGTGGGGGCGGCCGGTCAGGCAATCGCCGACCTGAGACATCTTGGTCTGGACAAAGTCTTGAGGCATGCCTTTGAGACCGGCAAGCCGATCCTGGGAATATGTCTGGGTGCGCAGATCATACTGGATAGAAGCGAAGAGAACAGTACGCAGTGCTTAGGATTAATCAGCGGAGATGTGAAGATGTTTCCCTCTCCCCTTTTTTCCAAGGAAAATGAGCGCCTTAAAATACCCCATATGGGATGGAACGGCGTTCATTTAGTCAAAAGGCATCCGGTGCTGGAAGGGATTAAGCCGGCTGACGAATTCTATTTTGTCCATTCCTATTATCCAATGCCTGCTTCAGACAAATGCGTCATCGGGACTACTGATTACGGAATAGAGTTTCCGTCCATTATCGGCTGCAAGAACCTGATCGCCACGCAGTTTCATCCTGAAAAGAGCGGAACCCCTGGTCTGAAAATCCTGAAAAACTTCTGTACATGGAACGGTCATTATGCTGAGTAAGAGGATCATACCCTGTCTTGATGTGAGAGACGGGAAGACAACAAAAGGTATAAAATTTAAAGAGAATGTGGATATCGGCGACCCGGTGGAAATGGCCAGGTTCTATTATGAAGAGGGAGCGGACGAGATCGTCTTTTATGATATAACCGCCTCCAGTGAGAGGCGTGACATTATGATAGATGTTGTTCGCCGTGTGGCTGAGGAGATTTTCATACCCTTTTCCGTGGGCGGTGGAATCAGGACCATTGAGGACATGCGCGCCGTGCTCCTGGCCGGAGCGGAAAAAGTGAGTGTCAATACCGCAGCAGTGAAGGACCCCGAGATCATTTCCGAGGGGGCAAGGGCCTTTGGGAGCCAGTGCATCGTCCTCGGGATGGACGTCAAAAAGGTCGAGCCTTCCGGCAGAACTCCGTCAGGTTATGAAATCGTCATCCATGGCGGCAGGACGTATACAGGCATTGACGCACTTGCCTGGGCCAGAAAGGCCGAGGATTCGGGGGCAGGTGAAATATGCCTGAACTCCATCGATGCAGACGGTACGCAACAGGGTTATGAAATCGCGCTGACGTCGCTTATTTCCGGAAACGTGAATATCCCGGTAATTGCCTCCGGCGGCGCCGGAAACATAGACCACATGTATGATGTGTTGAAGTATGCCAAGGCAGATGCCGCACTCATAGCATCTATTGTCCACTATGGGACCTATACTATCAAACAGATCAAGGACGAACTGCGCTCCCGCGGCATAAAGGTCCGCAATACCTGGTAGAAATGAAAGCCTTATTGGCCCTGGCAGACGGAACGGTATTCAGGGGCCGTTCCTTTACCGGCCGTTGCGAGACAAATGGCAGGACGGGCGCCTGGTCAATCCGGGCATGGATCTTGATCAATTCCAGTGGCCTGACAAACCTGGCTCGTGGCGTGTAGTGGCCATGGATTTCGGAGTAAAGCTGAATATATTTCGATCCCCGGAAAAGAGGGGACGCACCATCCTCAGAGGTGAAACGAGTTTACGAACTGGATGTATGCAAATTGACAGAAGAGCTATCAGATATGGCCAAATTTCCAATTTCTATTTTCTAATTTCAGCGTTCCGTGAACGGTTATAAGCTAAGATATGAACATTGATGTCATCATCTTATCGATCGCCACGCTGATCGGTCTTTACATGGCAGCCAATATCGGCGCCAATGACCTTGCCAACGCCATGGGGACCGCGGTCGGCTCCCGGGCCTTGACCCTGAAGCAGGCGGTAATAATTTCGATAATTGCAAATGTACTCGGCGCTACACTTGCAGGCGGGTATGTAACCGGCACTATCAGCAAGGGAATCATCGACCCGGGTCTCCTGATGGACGCGCCCAACAGCTTGATGCTCGGGATGTTTGCCGCACTCATCGCAGCCGGCCTCTGGGTGCATCTGGCTACATACTTTGGGCTGCCTGTCTCCACCACACACGCCATCGTGGGCGCTGTGGTCGGCTTTGGGATAATAAGTGTGGGCGCAGGCGCCGTCAGCTGGGGCAAGATCATCAGTATCGCTCTCAGTTGGGTCATTTCACCGGTTGCAGGGGCCCTGATTGCAGGAGGCATTTACTATTTTCTTGAAAAAAGGGTCATGGCCGCCGGGGATCCATATGCAGCAGCGGTTCACTATGCACCAGGCATGATCTTCTTTGTGATGTTGGTGCTCATCCTTTCCTTTATATTTAAGGGCCTCAAGAATCTCCATCTGGAACTCGGTTTTTTCTATACGGTGTTGCTCACTATCCCTTGCGCGGCCCTGGCGGCCATGTTCGGCCGGAAATGGGTGCGCTGGCAGGTACATGTTAAATGTGAGCTGGGGCCCAATCCCCAGGGGTTCTCCCCCGCCGAATGTCTCTTTGCCCAGCTTCAGGTACTGGCGGCCTGTTATGTCGCCTTTGCCCATGGAGCCAACGATGTGGCAAATGCCGTCGGCCCGCTTGCGGCCATCTTTTCCGTGGTCGAGACCAAGTCAGTGGCCCTGCAGGTGGAGGTGCCGTTCTGGATGCTTTTCATAGGCGGCATCGCTGTGGGCGGTGGGCTTTATGTATTTGGTACCCGCGTCCTTGAGACCATAGGAAAAAATATTACGGAGATTACGCCGATCCGGGGATTTTGTGCACAGTTCGGAGCAGCCACCACCATTCTGATATGCTCCCGCCTTGGCTTGCCGGTTTCAACCACCCACGTGCTGGTAGGATCAGTGGTGGGCGTGGGGCTCATGCGGGGCATAGGGGCGCTCGATCTGCGTATCCTGAAAAACATAGGATTTTCATGGGTAGTGACCCTGCCTTTTACGATGGTCCTGGCCATGCTTATATACAAGGTGCTCGCCCTCTTTTTATTATGAATCTATTATTGTAAAACGGGTACCTGGAGGAGGAATATTTTATGCGCTTATTAATCAGCTCGCTGTTTCACAGATCTCCTTTTGAAGATCTGCAAAAGCACGCCGACAAGGTCAAAGAATGCACCCGGCTTTTCAGAGAAGCCGTTGTTTGTCATATCGGCCAGGAATGCAAACGGTTCGACCTCCTGACAGAACAGGTAGCCCGTCTGGAAAGCGAGGCCGATGATATCAAGCGCAATATCCGCAACCATCTGCCCAGGGGCATCCTCATGCCTGTGGATAAGTTTGAGTTCTTTGACTACCTGAGGGAGCAGGATAAGGTCCTGGATGAGGTAGAAGAGGCCCTGTTCTGGTTATCCTTCCGGCCCGAAGGTATTCCGGCCGAGTTGGCCGCAGATATCCATGACCTGATCGAAGCCGTGATTCCGCCCATTGAAAAATTACCCGAACTGGTAACCCTTGCCAGAGAGTATTTCAAGAGCAGGTCCGAAAAGCAAAGGACCAGGATGAAGAGCCTTATACGGGACATTCGCCAACATGAAAGAGAGGCCGACCATCTGGAGCGGGAACTGAAATTCAAGATTTTCACCACCATCAAAGATGCCCTGGTAGTATATCACCTGGTCAGGCTGGTCGAGCATATAGGCGCCATTGCCGATCATGCGCAGAATGCCTCTGACCGCATGCGGGCCATGATTGCAACCTGAGATCGTGGCAAAGATAATCGAACGGAAACGGCCCCATGCCATTCTCCCGACCCTTGGGGGGCAGACAGGTCTCAACACGGCGGTGAAGGTTGCCGGGACCGGGCTCCTTGAAAAATTGGGAGTGGAGATGATAGGTGCCTCAATCCCGGTTATCCGCAAGGCCGAAGAGAGGGAGCAGTTCCGTGACGCAATGGGCCGTATCGGCCTGCGTGTGCCTGAGAGCGGCATCGCAAGGGACATGGATCAGGCAAGAGAGGTTGCGGGAAGAATCGGTTATTCCCTGATTATCATGGATAGTTCCTGGCCGGAAAGGGTTCTTTTTCGCAATCTTTGCGTCAATCCGGGGGGACTCTTGCCTGCCTATCAGCCGGCATCCTGCCAAGGAGCATGATATGATAATTCTGCCATCAAGGTCACCGCGTGAAGAATGCGGGGTTTTCGGGGTGTTCGGGCATCCCGAAGCAGCCAAGCTCACCTATTTCGGTCTCTATGCCCTGCAACACAGGGGGCAGGAAAGCGCCGGAATATTCTGCTCCGACGGCAAAGTAGTGCAGGAGCATAAATCCATGGGCCTCGTAAGTGAAGTATTCAACGAGGCCAGGCTAAAGGATCTCAAAGGACATATAGCCATAGGGCATGTACGCTATTCCACTTCCGGTTCTTCAGTCTTGCAGAATGCCCAGCCCTTCTGTGTATACCATGCCGGACATACTCTTGCCGTGGCCCACAACGGAAACCTTGTGAATGCCTATTATATCCGGAAAGAGCTCGAAGGGCACGGTTCCATCTTCCAGACCACCATGGACAGCGAGATAATCGTTCACTTGTTGGCAAAGGCCAGGGATCGAGGTCTGGATGAGGCCATAGCAACCACCATGAGGCTCATCAAGGGGGCCTACTCAGTTGTCATGGCTACGGAGAAAAAATTAATCGGCTTCAGAGATCCCCTCGGTTTTCGCCCTCTGTGTATCGGCAGACTGAATAGCTCTTACGTTCTGGCCTCTGAGACCTGTGCGCTGGACCTCATTCAGGCCGAATACCTCAGGGATGTGGCACCTGGTGAAATCGTGATGATAGACTCCAACGGGCTCAGATCATTCCAGGGGGTTGAGGCGGGAAGGAGCGCAAACTGCATCTTTGAGTTTATCTACTTCGCCCGTCCTGACAGTAACATCTTTGGGCAGAATGTCTATACGTTCAGGAAGACCCTTGGGGCCGCCCTTAAAGATGAGACAACGGTAGACGCAGACCTGGTAATGCCCTTTCCGGACTCCGGAAATTATGCTGCAGTGGGTTATGCCCAGGCCGTTAAACTGCCTCTTGAGCTTGCCGTAATAAGAAATCACTATGTCGGCCGCACATTTATCCAGCCCAGTCAGTCCATGAGGGATTTCGAGGTAAGGATCAAGCTGAATCCTGCAAAAGAGGCCATAAAGGGTAAAAAAGTGGTAATAATTGAGGATTCGGTCATAAGGGGTACAACTACCAGGACGAGGATCAAGGCGATAAGAGAGGCCGGAGCCAGGGAGATAATCTTGCTCGTCAGTTGCCCGCCCACCCGTTTTCCCTGTTACTATGGCATTGATTTTCCCACCACGGACGAGCTGATAGCTGCCAAGCAATCCGTGGAAGAGATCCGCAAATTCCTCGAGCTGGACGGGCTTCACTACCTGGACATTAAATCGATGCTGAAGGCCGCTGGCGGAGACTCCCGGCGCTTCTGCCTGGCATGTTTTAATGGAGAATACCCGATCCCTGTAGATGAATTTGCTGGAAAACTCGGGCTGGAGAGACCCGGACACGCCCAAAGTCACGATAGAGATTGAAACCGCAGAGATCAGGCGCGAAAGAGACCGTCTGGACGACGGCTTTTGTAGATAAAAAGGAAAAATATTATTATATTGATGAAAGTAAGTATCCGGTGAACCCGTTATATCCTGCCTTGAAGCGGTTACCTTTTTCCGGGTTTCAAAGCTCACTCATCGCAGACCGGAGAGGCGGTGCAATCCGGCCCGCGATCGAAACCCTGCAAAAGGCAAACCGCTCCTGCAGCAGGGCACGGATGGCAACTTCCACAGTGGACCACGGGTTCACCGGATATTTACTGCTGAAAGTCCTGCATGCAGCGCAAGCGCTTGTGCTGCGTGAAATAGATTTGGAAAAGGAAACATAATGCATCTGCAAGCAACCACCATTTCGGATGCCTGGTATCAGATCCTGTACAATTTTGAATCCGAGGCCTACCGCCAGGATATCGAGAGGGGATCCTTTGAGAAAGAACATTACCGGCTTCAGATTCCCTGGCTGTCTCTGGAGATCATGCACCCTCTTCAGGATATGATACCAATTATTCCTCCCGGATGTTCCGCGCCTCCCCCGAACACCATGGAATATGTGAAAGAGTATTTCATTGACTATTTGCTGGGAGGCAAGCTGCCCGGAAAGAATGAGGCCTATACCTATGCATCACGGATAGACGTTCAGCTGGCCAAGGCTATACAGATTCTCAAAGATACTCCCAATACGAATCAATCTTCCATCATTGTCGGGCGGCCGGAGGATCTGGATCTTCGAGACCCTGCCTGCCTCAGGGCGATAGACCTGAAAGTTCATGATGGCCGTCTCGATGTTGCAACCTTTTGGCGCAGTTGGGACATTTGGGCCGGCCTGCCGACCAATTTAGGAGGTTTGGCACTGTTAATGGAATATATCTCCGAGGAAATAGGATTTGGGGTGGGAGTCTTAAGAGCCGCAAGCCAGGGAGCCCATATTTATGAATATCAACTCCCTTTTGTGAAGGCCAGATTGGGAAAGCAGGAGAGCCCTTAATCCTTGATACCTATCCGTGACACCATCAGGTCTGAGACCTATCCAGTCATCAACAGCATCCTGATTGCGCTCAATATCCTGGCCTTTCTTGTGGAGCAATCGCAGGGACGGGCTATCGATGAATTCATTTTTACTTACGGGCTTGTGCCTGCTCGTTATTCCGTGCCCCGAATTTCAGTTTACTTCACAACTGTCCAGCAGGTGATACCTTTTTTTACCTTTATGTTTATACACGGCGGCTTTTTTCACATTTTGGGTAACATGTGGTTCCTTTATATCTTCGGCGACAACGTAGAAGACCGGCTCGGACACTTTCGCTATCTCGCGTTTTACTTGTTGTGCGGATTGGCTTCGGGGATATCGCACCTGGTTCTCAACTGGACATCTCAGATACCGACCATAGGAGCAAGCGGCGCCATCGCAGGCGTGATGGGGGCCTACTTCATACTCTACCCCAGGGCCAAGGTCCTGACCCTGGTACCCATCTTTTTCTTTCTCCACTTTATGGAAATTCCGGCATTCCTGTTTCTCGGGTTCTGGTTTCTCTTTCAGTTTTTGAGCGCAACGACCTCTTCAGCCCAGGCCGGCGGTATTGCCTGGTGGGCACATATCGGCGGATTTGTTTCCGGTATCATTTTTTTGAAGCTTTTTCAGTTGCTGCCGGAAACACGCACAGGACAGAAGTTCAGGGATCTGACCAGGAAGCGTGCTTCACCGCGCCTGCAGGTGATTCGTCCAGTCGGAACAGGAGATGGCCCGAACCTTTACGATACAATCACGGTCAGCGGGCGTGAGGCCCGTTCCGGGACCCGAAAGCTGGTCAATATTGCCGATGGCGATAAAAAAAGGACCTTTGTCCTGACCGTACCCCAGGGCATCTCAGATGGGAGCAGTCTCCGGCTGAAAGGGATGGGACGGCAGGTACCGGAAGGCGGGTATGGCGACCTTTTTCTGAAGGTACATATCAGGGATTAGGGTTTTTTGTATCCCTGGTTCTTGTAGGCCAGTGCCAGGAATTCCTCCTCGCTCAGGACGGGTATTCCCAGTTCCAGCGCCTTCCGCAGTTTAGACCCGGGATTTCCCCCGGCAACTACATAATCCGTCTTGCGGCCCACTGCAGAAGCGACCTGGCCGCCCAGGTCCCGGACAATGTTCTTGGCCTGTTCCCGGGTGAGGGAAGACAGCCCCCCGGTAAAGACAAAGGTCCTGTCTTTTAGGGGTGAGGTCCTTGCCTCACGGAGATCGGTGAACCTGATTCCGGCGTCAAGCAAGGACTCCGTGAGCCTTAAGTTCTTGTTGTCGTCAAACCAGGATCGTATGCTGAAGGCCGCTTCAGGGCCTATTCCTTCCACTGCCATGAGCTCTTCTTCGCTTGCATCCTTAAGCGCCTCCATTGATCCAAAGTGGTCTGCAAGGAGCTGTGCGGTGACGTCTCCAACATGTCTGATCCCCAGGGCATAGAAGAATCGTGCAAAGCTTGTCTCCTTGCTTGTTTCTATTGCAGAGAGGAGGTTTTCTGCTGATTTTTCAGCAAAACGATCAAGGGACAGGAGATCGCTCAGCTTGATGGAATAAAGGTCTGAAATGCTCCGGACCAGCCCTGCACTGATAAGTTGTTCAGCCACCTTCGGACCAAGTCCTTCTATGTCCATGGCCCCTTTACTGGCAAAGTGGGTGAGTTGCTTCACAAGCCTGGGGAAGCATTCGGGATTCGGGCACCGCCATACGGCCTCTCCTGGTTTGCGGCGCAGATTGGAACCGCAGACCGGGCAGGTCTGCGGCATCACAAATACCTGTTCCTTTCCGGTCCTTCGCTCAGGCAGCGGCCTGACCACTTCAGGAATGACGTCTCCTGCCCTCCGGACAATAACCCAGTCGCCTATCCTGACATCCTTGCGGCGTATCTCGTCTTCGTTGTGGAGGGTTGCGCGGCTTACCACCACTCCGCCCACTTTTACAGGTTCCATCAGGGCTATAGGGGTGACGGCACCGGTACGCCCAACGCTGAGCTGGATATCGGTAATTCTGGTTACGGCCTGGGCTGCCTCGAACTTATAGGCCAAGGCCCAGCGCGGACTCTTGGCCTTTGCCCCAAGGCGTTTCTGGAGATCAAGGTCGTTGACCTTGATGACTATTCCGTCTATTTCATAATCAAGGTCTTTCCTTTTTCTGTTCATCCGCCGGTGATAATGTATTGCTCCACGGATGCCTTTCTGCTTTTCCGCCATGGGGTTGACTCTTAGCCCCCATTTCCTGAGAGACGAAAGCACCTCCCACTGCGTCCCGAAACTACAGCCTTCCGCTATTCCGATCCCGTAACAAAAAATATTCAGGGGACGGCCGGCGGTAATGTTCGGATCAAGCTGGCGAAGGGAGCCGGCCGCGGCATTCCTGGGATTGGCGAACGGGGGCTCACCGTCTTCCATACGTTTCTTATTAAGACGCTTGAAGGCGTCTTTGTTGATAAAGACCTCGCCCCGCACTTCAAGGCGGCCGGGTGGAGAAAGGTGCCTCTCGATGAGCCTGAGAGGCAAGGATCGAATGGTCCGCAGGTTCGCGGTTACGTCTTCTCCTGTGTAGCCGTCTCCGCGTGTTGATCCAAGAACAAACATTCCGTTTTCGTAAACCAGTTCCACGGCAAGACCGTCCATCTTAGGTTCAACCGTGTACTCAATCTCTTCGTCGGTCTGCAGGAGTCTCTTTGCACGTTGATCAAACTCCAGGACCTCTTCCTGGCTGAAGGCATCGTCCAGGCTGAGCATGGGGATACTGTGGGATACGCTGGCAAATTTTTCTGAAGGTGGTGCACCGATTCGCTGTGTAGGCGAATCAGGGGTCACGGTTTCAGGATATTTGTCTTCGATCTCCTTGAGTTCGCGCATCAGGGCGTCGTAATCGGCATCGGTTATGACGGGCTGGTCAAGGACATAATAGAGGTAATTATGGTAATTGATCTCTTCCCTGAGTTGTTCTATGCGCTTTAGTATTTCAGAAGATAGGCTCATTTTTGACAACCTTTGAACCCGTGAACGGTTACACGACTTCGAAGTTTATGTGCATCCGGGCGACATTGACAGCCTTGACCCTGACGTTCACTGTTTGGCCCAGGCGGAAGATCCTGTGAGTCCTTTGCCCAACCAGGCACTGCCTGTCCTGATCGAGCGTATAATAATCATCCACTATGTCTACCAGGCGGACGACTCCGGAAATGAACATGTCCTTGAGCTCAACGAAAAAGCCA
>Ga0190316_1000076_pt1 | contig 23709 bp, 28 predicted proteins | sample 48701112_MG_FD_161663 | JGI IMG/M metagenome (GOLD analysis project Ga0190316, IMG submission 161663) | Hydrothermal vent sediment bacterial communities from Southern Trench, Guaymas Basin, Mexico - 4870-11-1-2_MG | ecosystem: Environmental > Aquatic > Marine > Hydrothermal vents > Sediment ... | reverse complement strand
TCATGAAGAAATGACGCGAATAGGCTACCATTATGATAGAACTGCAGTCGCGCATGTCTTATTAGACCTTGTAAGAGATGGAATATTAACGCGTGAGGGTAGGCCTAGAAGGTATGTTTATGTCCAGAAGAGGCCTCCTTAACCCGGCCATTTTAGGCCATAGTCTTCGTTATGATCATTATGAGGATCTCTGAGGAGCGTGCAGCGGCATCTGCTATCTCGTCCAGTGCGAGTACGAAGTCTTTCAATTCAATGAGAGTGAGGATGTCGTTTTCACGTGAAAAGATCTCCTTTATTAGCCTCAATTTAATATCGTCAGCCTGCTCCTCCAGCTCCTTTACTTTTATGGACTTCTTTATTGCGTCACTTGAGTTTTCTTCTAGACTTTTTATGGCTTCACCCAAGGCTTCAACAGTCTTCGCGACCATGTCCACGTAGGGATCCAATAATGCCGAATAATTCTCCAAGGCCTTTCCGATCCCACTTCGAGAGATTATCTGAGAGGATTCTTTAGCGGAGTCAGCAATATCATCCATATTATCGAAGAGTCTTATGAAGTCCTCACGTAGACCAGAGAAGAATGAACCATTACAGATTTTAAGTAGGGATTCAAGATGAAGATCATCTGCTAATGACTCATAGACTGAAATCATCTCAATCTTCGTATCGAGTACGCTAGGGGAGCTGAGGGCCTCTTTCCCCATTACCATAGAAAGTAATGTCTTTAGCTCATTTATAACCCTAATTATCGAGTCTAAGTAATCATTTAAGAGACGAAGAATCTTATTCTCCCTTCCTCCGAACAGGCGAGATAACGAATCTTTAAGCGACATCTTCTTCAGTCCAGCTAAATCTAATTTGAAGGATTGTATACTTGAGTTTTTCGTGCCAAGTCAGAGATCTTATTTTTAGGGATATAAATCAGATAGGGTTTCTACGGCCTTTTCCACGATAGCTTCTCCCGTTCCCCTCTCCACATAGCTATGGAATCCAGTCCACACTTGATATCCTCCTAGATCATAAGCTTCCAAGTCTGGGATGTATCCTATCCAGTCATTCGCGAGTTCTATGATGTATGTGTAGCGGAGGGGTGAAAGCCTCTTAATCTTAATTCCGAGCTTTGTGAAGAGCTCGCCGGGAACGCCGACTAATGCTATGTCCCCTAAGAGGATGACGTGGATCCATGTCTTGCGTTTCTCACCTTGATTTTTCGAGAGTTCCCTTCGCATCTTTCTGAAAACCTCAATTATAGGCCCTGGGTTTTCCAGTCTCTTATTGCAGTAGTATGTGACAGCATCATCCTCCTTCTTCTCATCAAATCTTCTAACTCGATATTCAAACTCATGCTTTACTGAAGCTATACGCTGAACCGTTCGAAGTCGTGATTCCGAGAGAGCCTCCTTAACGGCACTCTTTATTCTAATAATCATCTCATCAGCTGATAACTCAAGATTATGAGTTGAGCCCGAAGCTCCCGGTAAAAAGAGGGTCGTTCCTCCAAGCTCACTCTCGAGTTCCTGTGCGGCTAATCCATAGAAGCCTGGAGAATAGGCATCCGGAATCCTTGTTCCAATATTATGAGTTGAATGATTAAAGAGTAAAGCCTCAACTTTCCCGTTTTTTCTTTTAAATGTTATTACTGGCAAATCGGAGTCGAATGGAGCCGTAGGCCTAATAGCGTCATCTCTAGGTCCATACCAATATATTGTATTGTCTGAGAGCAAAAGCCGGCTATTCTGCCCCACGGTGGATTCTATTCCAAGCCAAAAATTCATGGCAGCTTCATCCATTCTTTCCTCAGCCATTTCCACGGCTGACAGAATCGACTTCTTAACATTCTCTAGAAATCTATCGTCTTTCTCGTATCCATGTATAGTTATGGTTGTTGGAGCGTGGTGAGTGTGCGTGGCGCATATCAGAATATTCTCGAATGGAATTCCATTCTTTCTCTCAATCTCTAAGCATACATCATCAACAAAATCTTTCTTAAGTGCTAAGACGTCGCATGAGACTATACAAACCTTAATGTTCCTTTCGATTATGACGGCTGAGGCTCTAAGCTTACCTTCCTCAGCAGATGCGTATCTTGGCAGTATACCTCCGCCAATCACCATTGATCTATCATAGTCTATCTCTGCCGAAGCGGCCCCAACCTTTAAGATATCCACATCAACCACCTTAATTAATGATTTACAATCGGATTTAATTAGCCTCTCCATAGCATTTAGTTCCTAAGCAATATAAAGCCATGACCTTCACTTAAGACTTGATGGCTTGGAGGATTTGAAGTGAAGCGTAGAGAAATTCCTATCCTAGCGGTATCTCACTGCATACTTAATCGCTCAACTAGATGGTGGCAGAATGGAAAGTCAATAAATAGCAACATCGGAATGAACCTTCAAATTCTCGAATTGTTATCCCGCTTTAAAGTTGGAGTGGTGCAGATGCCCTGCCCAGAATTTACATTTTGCGGTAATCCACGTCCGCCGAGAACAAGAGATGAATACTCAGTGCTACCCGGATTCATAGAGCACTGCAGAAGACTAGCCGAAGAGACCGCGAAGAATCTAAAGGTCCTAGTTGAGAAAGCTGAGAATCCGCCCGTTAAGATCCTTGCTGTAATTGGAGTTGAGAGATCGCCAACCTGCGGCGTAAAACGTACTCCGATAGGGAGAGTTGGAGATAGACAATATACAGACGATATGGGATTGTTCACCAATTTACTGTCTAAGAGCCTCAGAAGAGCCGGTTTGGAGGTGCCATTTATTGGAGCCGACTTGGATAAGCCTGAGGAACTCGCAAGATCGATATGCAGACTAATCAATTGCTGAATCTACAATTACTTCTTGTATTGTTCAAGGAGAGACTCAGCCTTTTTTATGCCCAAGATTGTTAGGCGATATTCCCCTTCGGGTGTCCTCTCCACAAGCCCGTCAGAAACTAGTTTTGGCATCTCATTGGAGACTGTCTTTTGGGCTTTTCCTATAATCCTAGCGATCCCCCTGGTTGACATTGAATCTCTCTCGAGTTTTCCCAGCATCTTCCCCAAATATGCGCCGAGAAGCACTAGGCATATAGCATCTTTAGCTGGAGCATCAAGATCTGACTGTAAGATGGGACCTTCATCGCTAACTTTTATTAGATCTGCAGCCTTCTTTGAGAGCTCGGCGACGTCTGGAGCGTATGTTATACTCTGCAGAACCCTCAGATTCGGATATATCTGCGTCAAGAATTTTATGGTTAATTCCAGAACTTCATTTATGTCTCCTTCAAAGTCAGCCTTGGCCTCACCGAACTCCAATCTCACCCTCAATTTTTCCTCTTTCATCATTTACGCCCTTTCTCCGCCTCCTATTTTCGGAAGAACCTCATCCATGAACCCCTTTAAACCCAAAGTTGTTATTCTATATTCTCCCCGTTCAACCCTCTCAACCCATCCTGAGCTTGTGAGCTCACTTAATCTAGCCCCAACAGATCTTGACTTTCCTCCGGTCAGAGAGATTATCTCTGATGTTGCAAGAGTATCCTTCTCGGTCCTTCCAGTCATATATCCGATATATGCCTTCACAAGCTGGAGGAGAATCGCGTCTCTCTCCCCGCCTATTCTATCCTTTGGGACGGTAACTACTAGGCCTTCTGGAGTGAAGGCAATCAATCCCTCAACGCCCTTTAGGAGATCTTCAAGCTCAACCTTCAAGACCAGTCTTGACGCTAGATCATAAGCTGGAAGAACCTGCTGAATAAACTTTAAAAATGACCTTATAACCTCGTTAGGGCTTCCCTTAAACTCCAACTCCATATCTTTATACTTAACATAAACTTCTAAGGTTTCTTCTTCCCCGCTCAAAGAGCATCCTCCATTACGCTCTTTATCTATTAAATGCTATGGCCGAATTGATCAATATTGAATTTAAGGAATTTACTGATTATATCTGCATGTCACAAATAAAAAAGATTTCTGTTAAATGAAGAATTATGGGGAGTAATTCCTAACGATCTCGTCTACAATCTGGATTATCCTATATTTCTCCGGTAATTCTTTGATTAACTGTTATTGATCCATGCTTTCCTTTCCTCTTTGATGTATTCTGCGGCTTTAGTATTCGTCCAGACTTCCTTGTGGAGGCCGCGCATATAATTCGTGTAGCTCTTTGGCTTAGGCTTCATCAATATTTGTCCATCCTTCACTGAAACGATAAGCTCATCCCCATAGTTAATATTCAGTGCTTCAAAGCTTGTTTATTCTACATGCCCGTCAGTTTTGGAGCTAATCTTTAAGGGGATACTTGCCAACTTATATATGCAGATTAATCTTCTATTAAGGGTGGTGGGATTCTTGTCTGAGATAAGGGTTGGACTGGTTGGAGTTGGGAATTGCGCTTCGGCCTTGGTGCAGGGGGTTGAATATTATAGGGATATTGATGATGAGGCGAATTGTATAGGTCTAAGACACCTGTATGTGGGCCGTTATCATCCAAGGGACATAAAATTCGTATGCGCCTTTGATATTGCATCCGGGAAGGTTGGGAGGGATCTTTCAGAAGCCATATTTGCCGAGCCGAATAACACCTTAAAGTTTGCTGATGTACCGAGGCTTGGAGTTGAAGTTTTGAAGGGTCCTGTTCTCGATGGAATCGGCAACTATACTAAGAGAACCATTAAGGTTGATCCTTCCATAGAGGTTGACGTTGCTGAATCTTTAAGGAAAAGCGGCGCTGAGGTTTTAGTGAATCTTCTTCCAAGCGGAGCTCAAAGAGCCTCCCGATTTTACGCCCAAGAGTCCCTTAAGGCCGGCTGTGCCTTCATAAATGCGACTCCAACGATAATTGCAAGCGATAAGGATTGGATAAGACGATATGTCGAGTCTAAACTTCCAATAGTTGGAGATGACCTCGCAGATCAGGTTGGAGCAACATTCCTCCATAAGGTTCTACTTGAGACATTGAATAGAAGAGGAGTTAGAATCCTCCGAACATACCAGCTTGATGTTGGAGGGGGAACAGAATCCGCTGAGACCCTTGATCGTTCAGGTGAGATCAAGCGAAAAATAAAGACCGAATCTGTAACTTCAGTTCTTCCTTATAAAGCAAGTGTTGTGGCCGGCTCAACAGATTACGTTGAATTCCTAAAGAACAGCCGAGATAGCTACTTCTGGATTGAAGGCACATATTTCGGAGGTGCTCCACTACAAATGGATATAAGATTATCAACAATGGACGCCCCAAATGCTGGCTCAATACTTCTCGATGTGATACGTGGAGTGAAGATCGCTCTTGACAGAGGCGATGTAGGACATATCCTCCCAATCTCAGCCTACGCATTTAAGCATCCGTTGAAGATCATTCCGCTCTTAGAGGCGGATGAAAGATTTGAGGAGTACATTAAGGGCGGATAATCAATTTCATAATATAGTTTTTGGATGATGCAGCGTGGCGGCGGATGCATTTTCACAGCCTAAGAGGAGACATGTAAGATTATCAGTTGCTATTCCAGCGTCTATAGTATCTGATGTTCCGCATTTAAGGGAGAAGACTCTTAGAATAGGATTTATTGGAAGAGCATTGGCCATATTCCGCGTAGAAGAAGTTATAATCTACCCTGACATTCCAAACGTGGATCAGAAAAGAGACGCTTCTATCATAAGTGAGATCCTTTCATACATGGAGACTCCTCAATATTTGAGGAGGAGACTCTTTAAGATAAGGCCTGAACTTAGATTTGTAGGCATTCTTCCCCCTCTTAGAACCCCTCATCATCCCACACGAAGAAAGGAGAAAGAGTTGAGGAGCGGAGAGTATCGAGAGGGCATTGTAGTATCGTCTGATGAAAGAGGAGCTATGGTTGATATAGGCATCGAAAGGCCGATACTTATCCCAAAGGCTTTGTTACAGAGAAATTTGAGGGTCACTGTCAAGGTGAAGAGAAAGGGAAAGATCTTCATCGGCGAGCTCTCAGATCCGAATCAGATCAAGACTTATTGGGGCTATGAGGTTAGAATATCCAAGTCTCCTTTAGGGCGTATTCTAAAGGAAGGCAAGTATGACTTGACAATAGCAACATCCCGACTTGGAAAGCCTATAACGGAAGTCTTGAATGAGATTTCAGATTTATGGGGGAAATCTAAGCGGGCGCTCATAGCTTTTGGTTCTCCAACCCGCGGCTTAAAGGAGATACTGAAAGATGAGAATATTAGCCTTGAAAATGCATTTCACTTCATAATCAATACGATACCAAATCAAGGAGTAAAGACCGTTCGGACGGAAGAAGCCATATACGCAACACTATCATTAATGAATTTCTTATTTCCTGACTGAATGAGATTAATCGTGGAGGATCTCTATTCTATGGACAGAATTTAAATTTATGAATACTTCGCTTCGATCCTCACGGCTTACAACTTGAGGTATCGGCTGCGCAATAGTCGATCTAAGAACGGTCGCCTTACCCTCTGAAAGCCATATTCCAGGCGGGTTACGAGTAACAGCGACAAGGATGCCCTCATACCCATATGATTGATCCAGAATTACATGGATCTTCTTACCAAGATGACGTTCAAGCATATGAAAAATTGTAGGCGGAGGAGTGTTGCTCGACATATTCTTCATCATTCATGAAGACACTTAACAAAATAAGCTTTTCTATCATATAAAGGCGTTTTTTCCTCTAAAAATTTAAGGTTAACACTATTGCCTCTAAGCGTTTTTCTCCATTCAAAAACAATTATGAATTACCGTAGAACATTAAATTTACAATTTTTATACAAAATTAATATCTCAACCTTTTTATTATAACTCAAATTCAAATATGTCCGTGCTGGAGTCTCAGATATGAGAGGCGCTACTGAAGGAGACATTAGGGAAAAGGCTATAAGCAAGTACTCGTCCCTATTTACCTTACCCTCAAAGAAGAGATGCTGCATTCTATTATGGATACAATGCATGCTCTCGGGCATATTTACATTCACGTTAAATGCTCCATCCATTCGAGGATTGACGCTTGGATCCATATTTGGAGTCTGCTTATTCCTCCTAACTTACATCGGAAATCATGCTACACGCCGCTGGATTATGCATAGAGATTCCCTTCTGAACATTAAGAGAGTAACCTTTCTTTCATTTATTTCAAACATAATTCTGACGGTCTTTATCATCATTGACATTGCCATCTCAAGGATATATGGTTTGGAGAGCGTGTCCTTTAAGGCGTCATCATTCGGGCTCTTTTGCTCATTACCGATTAGGATCTTAGCATTCAAGGCTCTCTCGTTTCTTAGTCCATGGAGAGCGTATGCTTCCTCTCTTCTCCAACCCATGATGTTCTTAGCGGCATTCTTGATTTCGAACCTTCTCCCATTCAGGCGGGAATGGAACATTCCATTTGAGATAGCCGCATCAACGCTTTTTGCCATCCTAGCGACAAATCTGCTTATTAAGATACTGAATAAAGTCGGAATTGAAAGGATAGGGATTCCATCCATAGTGCTGGCTAGAGCCTTTTTCGCGAATTGGATGGAGGGAATATCTAAGCCCATCGAGGAGATATTTGAGCATCTCAGCATAAAATCTAATGTTAAGGTTTCAATGATCGCGTTTAAGTCGAGTAGTAAATTAAAGGCGATAATGGTCATTCCAGAGATCCATCCGGGCCCATTCAAGAATGTTGGGAGCAGCTACATTCCAAGCATGATCAAGGAGGCATTGGAGGGAAAGTTCAGGTGCGTGGTTTCAGTATTACATGGGATCTCAGGACACGAATTGGATCTGGCCTCTCAATCTGAAAACATGAAGGTGATCAACGCATTACTTAAAGCGGAATTTAAGGATTTCAAATGTGAAGGGTCGCGTTTCATACACTTATGCAAGGAGGGCGTAACGGTTAATTGTCAAGTATTCGGTGGATTCCCTCTACTTATAATTACGCTCTCACCAAACACGATGGAGGATCTTCCCATCGAACTCAAAGAAGCGATCATATGCGAGGCTAAAAAGTTCGGTTTTAAATCAGCCCTACCAGCAGATGCACACAATAGTCTAAGCGGATCATTCGATGCGGAAAGGGTTAAGCGGCCAATCCTTGAAGTTGTCCGCTCAGCTCTAAAGGAAGCATCTTCCGCTCCAACTTCGAGATTTAAGATCGGGGCCGCCAGCATAATTCCATCTGAATTTAGCATAGAGGATGGAATGGGACCGGGAGGGATAAGCATTATAGTAGTGGATGTCGAGGGATGCAGGACTGCTTATATCGCTATTGATGGTAACAATATGGTCTCGGGACTTAGGGAGAAGATCCTCTCAGAGATTAAGGATTTAGGTATAGATTATGGAGAGGTTATGACGACTGACACTCATGCAGTAAATGCCGTTGTTCTAAGCAGTAGGGGATATCATCCCATCGGAGAAGTTATAAGCCATGAGAGGCTGATGAAGTATATTCGAGGATGCATAAAGAAGGCCGTTGGAGAACTTGAACCCGCAGAAGCATCCATATGCGAGATAGAGATACCAAACGTGAAGATTATAGGGGAAAACCAGATAAATAATCTCTGCGCGGTCACAATTGAAACCTTAGAGAAGATGAAGAAAGGCTCGCTTATAATCTTTCCCGTATTCGCTTTAGCACTATTATCTCTTCTGGTTTTCGCTATTTGATCGATGGATTTAAAAGGAGGAAAGGAGGACAATACATAAGCGTCCAGAATGAACTTGAAGGAGACAATTTGATGTCTGAGGAAAGCCATGTCCTAATAGGTAAGAAGCCGGTTATGAAGTATGTTTCCGCTTGTATGGCATCCTTCAATGCTGGTTCGAAAAGAGTAGTTCTGAAGGCCCGTGGGAAGGCGATTAGCAGGGCAGTAGATGCAGCTGAGCTCCTCCGCCGAGTATTCATGAAAGATGTAGAAGTTGAGAAGATAGAGATAGGAACAGAGGAAGTTGAGAGACAGAATGGAATCAAACTGAACGTCTCAACCATGGAGATCTCACTGATAAAGAAGTAAGGCTCACTGCTTCCTGAATGCTATATTTCCAGCTGCCCCGCTGCCTCTAATCTCTGAGGGTAGATTGGGGAGTATAGCGGTCTCAACTGATCCGTCAATATGGATTTCAAGATTACCATTTAAGTCTCTGCGTACCTTGGCTCTGAAAATTTCAATGTGATCACCTACCTTTAAATCTGAAAGTTCATCCACTTTATTATTCCATAATACAACTATTATTTTTCCAGTTCCATCATCCACGCTGATCCTTCTCACTTTACCGGATGTATTATCCTCTCTAGTAAAAGTATTTGTTGGGAATATTTCGGTCACAACTCCTAGGATATTCACTCTAACCTCGGAATCTCCGATCTGATTGATCCGTCTTAAGAATTTATGGAGAGGTGGAAAGTCATCCTCGGATATGTCGGGAGGAGAAACCTCGATTTTGCCTCTTAAGCCAACATTTAATTCTACTTTACCATCATATCCTTCACGTGCATAACCATGCGAGATCTTGATGATTTTACCTAGAATCTCGGATGGTTCAAGCATTTCTGTCTTTTCTCCCCACACGACAACTCTAAGAATTCCAGTTTTATCAGCGATGTATAGGCTTCTCATCTTACCGCTTTCACCACTTGACTTCGTGAATATACGTGTAGGATTAACATGCAAGACTCGACCAGCCGTCGTCACATTATTTAATCCAGAGATTATATTTCGTATGGCCGTTCCCTTTGCCAAGGAGAATCCGGATATTTCTAGACCTAATTCGGCTGCGACTGCCCTCGCTGCGCTCTCAACAGTCAGAAATCCCCTCGATTCTCTGATCTTCCTGTTGATCAATTTGCAAATCTCATCTCTCGTAAGATCTTTTCTGGATGACAGGATCTTCCTGATTATTTCATCAGCGGACATCGTATATTCATCATAATGGAGCATTGATAAAAGCTTATTTGAGTCAAATTAATACTTCAATTTGGGATGAAAGTTGCCGATGCACTCGCCACTAATAATTTTGGGGCTTACTCTGATAATTCTCGGATTCATAATCTCATTTTTGGCCGTTCTCTTAATGTTCATTAGAGCCGGCCCATTCAAAGGTAAGACTAGGGGAGGAGGCCTTATCATGATAGGCCCTATACCGATAATCTTTGGAACGGATAAGGAATCTGTGAAGATACTAATTCTCCTTGCAGCAGCTCTGATGATCCTAGCGATAATTGTAATTTTCCTCACAGCAGGAACGTAAACTAATGGAGGAACATCCTCATGGGAAAGATATGCGAAATCTGCGGGAGAAACCCGGCCGTATACGTATGCAGTGAATGTGGGAGAAATGTATGTCCAGAATGTTTTGAGCCAGATGCTTGGATATGTTCCATCTGTTATGAAAAAAGACGTAAGGCATCAGGGAGAGGTCCTTCCACCCCTCATCTTTTTCCTACAAACCTCCTAATGATAGGTTTCCTCTTAATATTTCTCGGCATGATCCTCATGTTCATCGCCGGATTGACCGAAGGAGCCTCAGCTTCGTCGGGCCTCATTATCTTCATAGGCCCAATCCCAATAATTTTAGGGGCTGGAAAATATTCCTTACTTGCAGTAATCCTTGCCGTCATATTAACGATTTTCGGAATTATATTGTATATCTTCCTCAGAAGGCTAGGTTTTCGAGGCGAATTATATGAGGAGAAGACCGTATAAGTGGGATATAATATTAATGTGCTTAATCGCAGTTTTTTTGCTCAGAGAAGACCCGCCTCTTTCCTCGCCATAAATCATATAAAAGAATATCATTATGAGCACTATTAGTGTGAGCCCAATTAGCATATTAATTATCATCCCAAAGTATTCTCCAGTACTCAAGCCTCTCAACCCACAATATTAGTTACCTTATCAAGTATTTAAGATGTAACCTCTCTCCACTCCCTCATAAGTATATCGTAGAATGAGTCTTCCTCTTCGATCGTATCGAATAATCCTAAACTTTCAGCTATCCTCTGCGCTATTAGATGATAGCAAAGATGAGCCTTACCATCCATAACATTAAAGTAAAAGTCGTCACAAGAGCAGAAATTGGCTACTGGCATAACTAAATAATCTCTTCTTCTACCAACGACTATCCATACTATCCTTCCACTAGGCTTGAATATGTATCTCTTAACTCTTCTTTCATTAACGGCCTTCCATGCATTCAGGAATCTTGAGCCGAAGATTCTCTTAAGGATGACTATTTGCTCATCTTCTAATTTACCCTTTCTTCTGGCCTCATTGCAGATGGCATTTAGACATTCAATCTCCGAATTAGCCTCTTTCATTAGCCCTCTCCATTAATTATATACTCATTCCGTTAAATCCAATTCTCGGATATCATCTTGATCTGACCGAGATAGCCAAGGAAAGTTCCATCCAGCAGGTAGATTTCTGCTTTGTTAAAATCTATACTTCCTGAACGTAAAACGGGACCGATGAATCCCTCAAACTTCCCCTTACTCAATAATCCATAAGTATTTACTGGTTGACCTCCGAGAAAATCATTAAATGAAGGCATTATAATTAGACTTTCAACGCTAGGCGTTATATTAAGTCTCTTCAATACGTCTTCAAAGTTCTCATCCCTTTCCCGTTTCAGACCGTAACCTTTAAGCACAGCCTTCGTGAGCATCTTAGAGTTGCACGGAGCCTTAACCCAAACCTGACGTGTTATTCTGAATCCCAATGGGTCTCTAAATGTAATCACCGGATGAATATGACCAATTATTAATGTTTTACAGTTAAGCATCTCCCGTAAGGGCCATGTATGACCATGAAAGACTCCAATATCTCCTATTATTATGCCTCTGCTTGGAAGTAGATCAACTCCGTCTGGCAGCAGAGCTTCTATCTCCCCATCATGGTTTCCCGGAACTATCTGAACCTTGCTGATCATGCCGAGGACATTCTCAAAGAAGTCCGGCACGTCACGCCACTCCTCAGCCTCTATCTTCGCAATTGTATGCTTAACATCTCCTAAGATTATAAGCCGATCTGGCCTTTCCGAGAAGATTATCTCCTTAAGCCTCGTAAAAAGCCTCTTAGTCTGTGAGGGAATATATATGCCCTCCCCGGCTAGAGAGATCTCCCATCCTATATGAAGATCAGAGATTACTAGAATTCTCTCATTTCCATCATTGATTATTAGAGCCGCATAAGGACTCACGATTCTCAAACTACATTTTCCAGTCATAATCAAAAAGAATAATTCCAGATAGATCTGATAAATTTACCTAAAAACGACATTTTCAATTTTGGATATTATCTACGAGTATAACTCTTCAGTCGCAACCGCGATAATCAAGAAGCGTTTCAATCTTGTCAGGGGAATCTTCTCGTCATGTTCATCTCCATCAAAAAGGCTGAAGATCCCTCCAGACTCCCGCAATATGAGCATCCATGACCCTTGAGACTACATAGCATATCTCAAGGGATGCTGAGCCTAAAGACCTTATTCTTTTAGCCGCCTTCATAATTGGGATTATCCACTCAAGCCTCTCTCGGGAGTAGAGGAGACATCAATGCTCACTATCGATTCGCTTAGATCAGAAACATTTGAGGTCTTTATTCTCTTTCCATTAAGCCATGCTCCCTTCCCTTTCTCAGCGGCGTATAAGTTACAATTAGACAGACTTATTACAACGGCTAATTCTATATCTTTAAGGGTATCTCCGGATGCTACTGCTAGTGAAGCTGAGGTGAACTTTAATCCCCTGATAATATTAGTAGTCCCGTCAATAGCATATACGACCAGATAGGCGTCTGCTTTATCTTCGAACTTAAGAATCCCATTCTCTTCGCCGATAAATATGCATGGAACATTTTCGTCGCGGATATATTTGATAACTATCTCTTCCGCTACGCGATCGATAAGTCTCGTATGGTCTCCTCCGAAGCCTCTGCCAACAATTATTCCACCATTGTTTGAGCCGAGGAGAGGATGAACCGCACGGTATATGCTCTTGGCCGTTTCAGTTAAAGCCTTGAGGTCGACATGGGACTATTCAGTTCACCCATAGCCCCTTATGGCATCCAAGAATCCAGATATATTATCCTTTATAGATTGGAGGAATGGATGCTTGATTTTTGTTATGTCTTTTATGTTTTCTAGGCGGGCTATTCGAAAGTAGAGCGGAGGATGAGGATCCCATCCTATCCATTCCTGAATTCTATAGGCTGGGATCCTTTCGTATCTAAGCCTTCTATAGCCTATCTTCCTCAAGGCCTCAGCGAGAATCTCAGGATGTCCGAGTCTAATGGCCGACTCGAGATCGGCCCTTGCCTCAAAGAACTTGGCGATGAAATAGATCAACGAGAATACCGCTAGGATGTAGAGGTACCCGAAGAACATGAGCAAAGGCCAGAAAACATAGACTCTAAGTAAATATTCAGTTGCAGATAATGCGAAGAGCATGAGGGGATCTCTACCTTTTAAGTGGCTGAATTCATGTCCTATCACTCTTAGTATCTCATCTTCTTCCAGATGAACAAGCAGTCCGCTTGTTATGAGTATTATTCCACGGCTTGGACAGGGCCCTGAAGCCGCGGCATTCGGGACTATTAAATTTGCAATAACTATCTTTGGGATTGGTAAACCGAACTTTTCAGATGCCTTCTTAACGATATCATATACATTCACAACCTTTATTGACATGCTATCAGGATTGCATTTGAAGCCATATTTTGAGAATACATCGCTTACAGTTTCGTAATCAACCGCCTTTCCGAGAGCTATGGTTCTATCGTATATCTCAGCCTTTATCCTCATTAAGATGGATCTATTGAATCTCCGCCTGAAATATTCATATTCCTCAGGTGAGAGGTGATAATGAAGTATATGAACTGAGGGCTTCTCGGGAGTTATCTCCCAGCTTCCCATCTTCACGATTATTTTATCTGAGAAGAGGAATATTGCGAATTGGATTATGACAAGTAGGATTGGGGTATATGGCCCGAATATCGCAAAGAGAAATAGGCTGATGGCGATGAAGACTACGAAGAATAAAAACATGCTTCCAGTGAATAATTTATAAATTAGGTTTTCCCCTTTTCTACTTTTATCCTCCGGGATAACTGGTTCGCCTTCAACCCAAGCGAAATAGAAGCTGCTTCGTCTAACCTGCTCCTCAAAAGTTCGAACAACTAAAAATAGATCCTCCTTTAACCTCTCAATTACTTCCTTCGGAACTGGACCTCTGGATGTGACCTTGATTTCCACGGGTTTTCCAGCACTGATCTCGGTTTTCACAATCCACATTCCCATAGGATCAGGAAGAACAAATGATATGAAACGCGTGTTATCCGAGACGATATTTACGAATCGGCTCATTCGCGGCAACAAGTAATGGTAATGGATAAACCTAATTAGTCCACTGTAAGCATCCGGAGTGATGTCAGTATCTATCACAAAAGATGTCACATTTTCGTCCATGAACATGTTATCCACACTTGATCTCAATTATATCATAATATATTAAAATGTCAAGTGTTCAAATGGCCGTTTTATATATCTCACGTTGTCCCCGCCTCCCAACTTGATAAATACTCTTCCTGTTCCTCCGTCATCTCATCTATCTTAATATTTAATCCATTTAGCTTTAGGCGCGCGACAAGCTCATCTATCTCCCTCGGAACATTATAGACTTGGGGCTTAAGCTTTGGTCCTTTAGCAAGATACTCGACGCATAATGCCTGATTTGAGAATGACATGTCCATCACCTCGGACGGATGGCCCTCGGCTGATGCCAAATTTACGAGTCTACCCTCTGCGAGGAGGTAGATTCTCCGTCCATTTTTAAGCGTATACTCCTCCAGATTCGGCCTCACTGTTCTCTTAGAGACTGATATTTCCTCGAGGTCTGGAACGCTTATTTCAACATTGAAATGTCCACTATTGCCTATTATCGCTCCATCCTTCATCTTAAGCATGTGTTCTTTTCTGATGACATGAAAATTCCCCGTTGCTGTTATGAATATATCTCCCATATTAGCTGCTTCGATCAGCGGCATAACCCGGAATCCATCCATAACCGCCTCTAAGGCTCTAAGGGGATTGACTTCTGTCACTATAACGTTCGCGCCCATCCCCCTCGCTCTCATCGCTAATCCTCTACCGCACCATCCATACCCGCAAACAACGAAGTTCTTTCCGGCCAAGAGAACATTTGTTGCTCTTAAGATCCCGTCTATCGTGCTTTGCCCCGTTCCATAACGATTATCAAAAAGGTACTTTGTATAGGCATCGTTTACGGCTATTATTGGATATTTAAGTTCTCCCTTCTTGGCCATCGCCTTCAGTCTATTGACGCCAGTCGTCGTCTCTTCTGTTCCGCCTATAATGCCATTTAAGGCTTCTGTTCTACTCGAGTGAATCGTGCTAACTAGATCAGCGCCATCATCAAGCGTTATTATGGGTTTATAATTGATAACTTTATTCACGCACCAATAATATTCGTCGGTTGTCTCTCCACGCCATGCATAAACGTGAACGCCCAAACTTGCTAGTGCAGCAGCAACCTCATCTTGTGTAGAAAGGGGATTTGATCCGCAGAGTGCAACTTCAGCTCCGCCAGCACGTAATGTCTCTATCAGAACTGCCGTCTCCTTCGTGACATGTAGGCATGCACCTATCCTCATGCCCTCGAGTGGCCTTTCCTTCTCAAATCTCTCTCTAATCTGCTTTAGAACTGGCATATGCTTGGATGCCCACTCTATTAAGAGGATGCCTTTCTCTGAGAGGCTTATATCCTTAACCTTATAGCTACTCACTGTCTCTTACCTCATGAGCTGAAAACAATTTTTAGAAAGGCGAATTTGAATTTATCTTTTTTGACTTCTTTTGGATGATTCTCAGCGGTCTTATCTCGCCTTAACATGCTTTACTATTGGGGGTTTAACCTTCTTTAGGACCCTATATCTACAGTAGGGACATCTTATTCCAAGTTCAAGCTCAGAGGATTTTACAAGAGCGCCGCACTTTAAGCATTGATAGAGTATTGCTGGCCTCTCCTCCTCACCCTCTTCTGATATCATAAATCTTTCCCTCTCGATCTTATGGATAAATTCCATTTCAGATATTTAAACTGCATGCTTTGAGATCCTCATTAAATCTTTTTCCAGTCTTTCAACTCTCTCCCTTATTTTCTCGACTTCCTCTCTTATGTCCTCATCTAAAATCTCCTTCTTTCTCATCGCATTGGATCTTAAAATTAGTTTTAGTAGATCGGATTTGTATGCCTCTAGGAGCAGCCTAACATTTGGTATTAAGCAGTGTCCACCTATCACGCCCGGAAACATCGGCGGCCGATCAAATCGAACCCTGTGAGTATCCTCTATGAAGTCAACGATCTCATCGAAGTCAGCGTGAAAGCGCCTGCTTATCCTATGCATCTCTTGGAAACAAACGATCATCCAAGCCCTATACGTAGTCTCAAAGAGCTTTGCCAGCTCTGTCTCCCTCGACGACCTTAAAATCTTAACTTTAAGCCCTATCTCCTTAAAGTGCTTTGATGCCAGCTCCGCTGATGGATCATCAACGCCGCCAACATATTTCGTCCATCTCCTAATCTCCAATTTCATATGTTCTGGGCTTTTATGAACGCCTCTTACAGGCGAATGTGCAACATGCCTGCAACTTCTTTTTCCAATCTCTTCTGTAGTTCCTACTGGAACTGTGCTGTTAATTATGGTTATTTCTGGATCAAAACTGTTCATATATTCTAGTGTAGACTTTATGAAGTCTCCTCGATTATAGCATGGAATGCAAATATGCATGACGTCAACCTTACCTTTAGGCGCGTGAGCATTGATCATTCTTATCTTCTCGACGTCTAAGTCTATTCCGTAAACTCGGAATCTTCCACTCTCAACAATAATCTCGTAGAGGGGACGACCGATCTCCCCTAATCCGATGATGAGAACGCTCTTCATTGACATACACTCCAATTACATAAAATTCCTTAATGGATTATTTATATAGATGTGGAATATCGGCAATTCGCATGTGATGATAGGGAGATACAACCCATTTGATTTTTATATCTCAATTGCGTTAGACGGTAGATCTTGAGGAGATATTATCTGATAACCTCAGGTAACGTCTGGGCTATTAAGATAGATAATTCATTTTATGAGAGATCTTCTCCAAATATTTTTGATATCATTTGGTATTGCCGAGCGTTGAGTCCATGTCGTGTTTGAGAGAGTATCTTGCTAGAAGACTTGAAGATTGGGAGTTAAGGATCCTGCCGGGCTCATATGATATAGTCGGCGACATAGCAATCATTAGAATACCGAATGCTCTGAGGCATAGAGCCGAGGAAATAGCCAAAGCTATAATGGAGATTAACAGTCATGTTAGGACTGTTCTCAATCAGGTTTCTCCGGTCTCCGGTAGTTTTCGCCTTCGCAGGCTTGAGTGGATAATGGGCGATAAAAGAACTGTTACTATCCATAGGGAATACGGGTGCCTCTTTAAGGTGGATTTAGAGAAATGCTATTTCTCGCCTAGACTCTCATATGAGAGATATAGAGTTGCGGAGCTAGTTAGACCGTCGGAAACCGTAATTAATATGTTCGCTGGAGTGGGATGTTTTTCTATCCTTATAGCGAAAAGATCCAAGGCTGATAAGGTCTACTCGATCGATTTGAATCCTTGGGCGATCAAGTATGCCATTGAGAATATTCGGCTTAATAGAGTGGAGCATGTAGTAGAGGCTATTCTTGGAGATGCAAAGACTATCATTAAGGAGAGACTTTTAGAGACCGCGGATCGCGTCTTAATGCCCCTACCGGAGAAGGCATACGAGTATTTAGATTATGCTATAGATGCATTAAAGCCGAATGGGGGGATGATCCATTATTATGATTTTACACATGCAGGGAGAAATGAGGATCCAATATGCAAAGTTAAGGAGAAAATTAGCCGTAAACTCAATAAGTTTGGGATTGACTTTAAAGTTGAATTCGGCAGAATCGTTAGAACTGTTGGTCCCCGATGGTTTCAGGTAGTCCTTGACGTAAGAGTAAACAAAAGGATTAAAAGAGCTGACCTTTAATTTTACACTATATTGCAGGAGTGATTTTATATGAAGAGAAGGCTTATGGATCTTCTTGCCTGTCCAATTGACAAGTATTACCCGCTAGAATTATATGTTTTCGAAGAAAAGGACGAGATAGTTGAAGGTATGATCGTATGTCCAAAGTGTCTCCGCTGGTATCCGATCAGAGATGAGATCCCCGAAATGCTACCTGATGAACTTAGAAACAAAAGGGATGAAATCGAATTTCTTAGAAAATGGCAAGATAAGATCCCAAAGAAGATATTATATGAGGGAAAACCCTTCAATCTTAGCGAAGAACAGAAAGAATCATAGATTGAGCTCTATGATCCTTCGCTTTCCGGCTGATTCAAGGATGGCCTCAGCTATCTTAAGGGCCTTAACTCCATCTAAACCTGTCACTATGGGTTTATCATTATTCAGAACGGAATCAACGAAATGCTGAAGCTCCAGCTTTAATGGTTCCTCCCATTTATAACGCGGAATCAAAGTTTGATTTGATGTTTCAATAGTTATTTTCTGCGTTATATAATCGACTGTTATTATTGCTTCGCTTCCGGTAACCGTGAGTTTTCTCACCTTATATGGCGTTAGCCAGTTTGCCTCAAGAAAGGCTGATTTCTCATCTGGAAATGCAAGCATCACTTGAACGTAATCCTCAAACCTTTTATGTCTCAATCTTCCAGCTCTTGCGTAAACTGTGATTGGATCCTCCTCAAATATGAACCTCATGAGGTCTATATCGTGTATTGCCGTGTCCTTTACTACGCCGACATCTCCTATCCTTTCAGGCCACTTTGAAACTCTCTTTCCAGTAGCCGAGACGGGTCTTCCAATCATTCCCTCCTTAATAGCTTCCTTTAATCTTTTGACGGCTGGATTAAACCTCTCTATAAATCCGACAGTTAAATGTAGCCCTGCCGATTCGGCGGCTTCAAGCATCTTCTCAGCTTCGTCAACTCTGCTTGCCATGGGCTTCTCGACTAGAACATGCTTCCCGGCGTCGAGAGCTTCCATTGCCTTCGAGTATAGATTTGTGGACCAGACGCAGATGGTTACAGCGTCAAAATTCTCTTTTCGATAGAGATCTCTGCTGTCAGCATAGGCTTTTATATTGTATTTTCTTGAGACAACATCTGCCCTTTCTCTGTTAATATCGCATACGGCCACCAGCTCCGCCTCTGGAATCTCGCTTAGAACGCGAATGTGGTTTCTTCCCCAGAATCCAGCTCCTATCACCGCTAGCCTTAATTTTCTCATCTCTTCCGTATACCCCTTCCTAAGCCGCGATATATGAATCCTTCCCTCTCAGCTTTATGCGGATCGATTATATTGGCTAAATCAACTATTATTGGAGGTTTCTTCATCATGGCTCTTATGCTTCCAAGACTTAGTCTCTCGAATTCTTTACGTCTTACGGCTATAACGAGGCAATCTGCATACTCCAATACCTTCTCTAGCGTCTTCTCCGCAGGATAGCCCAACTGAAGAAGCTCATCGGATTGGAAGCATGGATCGAAGACGCTTACTTTTCCACCTCTCTTCCTTAGGAGCCTAACCAATTCTAGAATCTGCGATCCTCTTGCCTCTCTGAGGCTACGTGAAGCCCCGAGAATCGCGATCTTTGCCCTCTTCACATTTTTTCTGCATGAGTGTATTGCATCTCTTATAAGGTTGTATGCCTGCTTTGAGGCTTCACCATTCATTCTCCGAGCGAGGGAGGCCATTCTAAGTTTGATTCCAATGTTTTCGGCTTCGGAAATTAAGAGATGTGGAGTCTCAGTTGATCTTCCACCTTCAATATTGGGAATTGATAGGTAGCAGTGAGGCTGACTGTTTACTGCTCTTAAAACTTCTATATAATCGATCCCCATCTTCTCGCAGAATGACGCAAGCTCATTTGATAGGGCTACATTCACGTCCTGATATATGTCACTAAAGACCGCCGCGGCTTCCGCTGTCTTAATATCGTTGAGCCTTATGAACTCCCCATCAGATATTAGGCGTAAAACTGCCTCAGCAGCTTTTAGGCTCTGCTCATTTATCGCCGATATTATCCTTGTGCCTCTCCTTAGATAATCCAACTCTCCTCCAGCTGGCGCTGCGGCTGGGCTATATGCGATTCCGAAGTCTACGCCTGCCTCCAGCCCTGATGTTCTTTCAAGAGTCTTAATTATCAAATTTTCTGTTATGGAGGGGGCTAGTATGCTCTGGACAATTATCAGCGATCCGGGATAAAGGTTGAGTCCAACCCCTCTGCAGTTCTCTTCAAGTTCAGTGTATATTGGTCTCTTCTTTCCATCTATAGGTATCTCATCTGCGAAGAATATGATATCGCTTGATGATATGGCCTCTCGGATGTCAGTAGTTGCTCTCAGCTTCTGCCTCGTTAAATTCTTCCTTAACATCTCATTGAGCTCTTGTTCGTTGAAAACGATTGCTCCCTCGTTTATTCGCTTTGTAATGTAGGGGTCAGAATTGAAGCATATTGCATTAAGATCAGCATCTGAAAATAAGCATGCCGTAGCCAATCCTATTCTTCCACAATTTACAATTGTAATCCTATGCCTCTCCTTCTCTTCAGGAGTGTTTAGTTTGAACTTGTCGAGGGCCATAGCTTCGGTCATTCCATGCTTCCTCGAGGATACTTTATCGAAGCTGAACAAAACGGAAGATGCAGCAACCGATGAATCCTCCCATCCACTAAATAAATTCTTATATTATGATCATGATATATCCGTCTTTACCATTAGATTGTGTTATTGAGTCTTAAGGTATTCGCATATTAACAGTCTTAATCATCGAATCCATAATGACCTTTTAGACAAAAAGAATTTAAGCACCTTTCGAGATTATCCTTTTTCTCTGAAAACTCCATGTAGGGTGGTAGTCTTGAGCGGGAATAAGCTGAATCCAGCCCCACTTGGATTAGCCGGGTTCGGATTTACAACTGTCCTTCTAAATCTTATAAACGCGGGTTTGCTCGATTCATCTGCGATGCCAGTAGTCTTAGCATTGGGAATATTCTATGGCGGTCTCGCCCAGATAATAGCTGGCATCCTCGAGGCACGGCTGGGCAACACATTTGGGGCAGTTGCCTTCACATCTTATGGACTGTTTTGGTTGTCTACTGTGAGCATAATTATGGGATTCTTTGGGGAGGCATCCAAAGCAGCAGTGGCCGCTTATCTTTCGAGCTGGGGAGTCTTCACAGCCTATATGGCAATAGCCACTAAGAGCCATGACAGAGCGACAAAGTTCATCTTTACGACGTTAGCTATACTCTTCTTCCTGTTGGCAGCCGGAGAATTTAATCGGACATTGCATGTTATAGGAGGATATGAGGGGCTGATCTGCGGTTTTTCGGCGATATATGCGTCGGCGGCAGGAGTTATAAATGAGTCCTTAGGCAGAAAAGTCCTTCCAACCTAAAATAATTTCATTTTTAAATTTTTAAAAATAAGAGGTGGAGATTATAGTTTGAGCGGTTACTCGATTATCTTGTAGACTCTATCTCCTTCCCTTACTCTCTGCTCAACCTTTAGCCCTATGCTCTGTCCAGCCTCAGCAGTCGTAATATTCTTATGTTCAATCTGCATCGATTGGACCGTCTGCTCAAAATTTGTAGTTGCACCCTGAATAAGTATCCTATCTCCGATTGATAACTTGTCACTTAACTCCACAACTGCAACGCTTATTCTCGTAAAATAATGCGTAACTCTGCCCACTTCCTTCAATTTCCTCTCCGACATACTATTTTCACCTTACAAAAAATTAGTCAGTCAGCCTTAAATCATTTTAGATTGGAGGTTGAACTTACCAAAAGACTTAAAATTTCAGTTCAACATCGTTCAATATAGGTGCGGGGGTGTCCGAGTGGTCAAAGGAGGCAGGCTTAGGACCTGCTGGCGTAGGCCTGCGCGGGTTCGAACCCCGCCCCCCGCACCAACCATATAATAATTAGACTTAATCTGCATTTTCCATACTGATCATCAAAGATTTTCAGATCACTCCGACAATAATGTTTGAATCTTGATGACATTAACGGCTTATTTTATCTTGTTAGCTGGGTGATCCATGCTCGGATCTTACTGCTCTCTCTTGAAGATATATTTTTCTGGCGTTTTCTATTGCTTCCCTAATGTTTACTGGATATGAGAATTCCAATCCGACCTTCTCATATAATATCCGAATTATTCTGCTCTCTAAAAATGATGAGCCGGCTTCGCCGAAGAGCTCCCTTATATTATCTATTATGATCGCAGTTTTTTCCTCCGCTGATTCCACCTTGCAGCTTTGCCTTAAGAAGTAAAGAAGCGTTCTCTTCGTTGATTCTCCAAGTATATCTAATGCTTCTTCCACAGATTCAATTAGGAGTTTATCAAATTTTTTTATGTCGGGCTCATCACCCATTCATATCACGGGCGTTAATTTAATCTTAAAGTGCCTCTCATCTGCCTCGAGTCCTACATTCAGGAGTGGAGTCTTTGGTTTTATTCCCCTAATGAATAATGCACCGTGCATCATTTCTATGCGCAGGTAAACATCTGATAAGGCGGCTAGCTGATCTGCCACGTGGATCAGGGGCCTTATAACATTAAGTCTGACATCTCTACTATTTCTGACTAGTGCGACATCCTCACCCAAAACTTTTAGGGCCTCCCTCTCTCCATAGTTATACTCCATCGTATCGAATCCCACTATAGAAAGGACTGGTTTTCCAGTCTTCTCTCTCAATTCTGAGGCCATGGACCATATCTTTCTCATATCCTCCTCGAGTGATCTGCCCTCCAAAAGGATTATGCCGTTCTCCTCCCTTCCCTTATAATCTGTTATAACGAGATTCTCGTGAAACTTCTGATCAACAAATAGTGTTAGCGTTTCTCTTATTGTTCGAGCGCTCATGCCCTGAGGTGGAAGGATGACGACTCCATGTCCCTGATTTAGGAAGTTACATGCCATTGGGCATATTAGCCGTTCAATCGGGAATGCAACGTCACTCTCGATCTCTATGAGGTTGTAGCCTCCTCCACGAATCCTTCTGCCTAAATAATCATCGAGATCCTTAATGCCCGTTGAGAAATGGTTTTTTCCGTGAGGAATCACCTCATACTTCGTTATGGGATGTATTTCTGGCATTCTTGAGATCGGCAATAAGACCTGGAATCCATTCTTTAATGTGAATACATATTTTGGACGGGTAATCTCGGACCATCTATTCTTCAATATGGATAGCTCTCTGACGATGACCCCATCGTATTCTCTTCTTTGCAGTAGTATGACCACATCGGCTAGAAATTCTTCTATTCCATATCCGATTTTTTCCTCTCCGTATGGAATCTCTAGGATGAGCAACGTTGTGCATTCAGCCTTTCTTAATACTTTGCTTAGAATCGTGTGTATGAATGAACGCATATCTATGGGTCTCTTGAAGGCTTGAGCTACGGCGGAGAATGAATCTATGACGAGTCTTTTCGCCTTTAACGAATATATCCTATCTAAGATCCAGTTGAATACATCTGATATTCCCTCTCCCTTCACAGTAAATAATTCCAAGAACTGAAATTTTCCTTCTGCCATAAGTCTCTCAAAATCATATCCGAAATTCTTCATGTTCTCTATGAAGGATTCGCGGCT
>Ga0190316_1000073_pt1 | contig 24760 bp, 45 predicted proteins | sample 48701112_MG_FD_161663 | JGI IMG/M metagenome (GOLD analysis project Ga0190316, IMG submission 161663) | Hydrothermal vent sediment bacterial communities from Southern Trench, Guaymas Basin, Mexico - 4870-11-1-2_MG | ecosystem: Environmental > Aquatic > Marine > Hydrothermal vents > Sediment ... | reverse complement strand
GCCGTTTTTGAGCATTCTCCAATAGACAGTTTGAGATGCACTGTCTGTGTTCTGCCCACCAGCATAAACTAATGCGGTGTATGTTATAGTAGGAATATCCAAGCCATTGAGTTTGACAACGGGCAAATCTGCCTCCGCAAGGGTTATGGAAATCTGCGATTCCGCAGGCTCTGAAGTTGGCAGCGAAGTCGGCGTGCTTTGTAAATTCTCAACGGCATCCTTTAACTCTATCGTTATGATTTTCAGCGTTTTCCACTTTTCTGCGCTTATTATCGTCATCTTTCCATCTCTTTTACTCTTGCCTCTTCTTCCTCCTCTTTTAACCTAATCTCTTTCAGTCTCGGCGAAATCTCACTTGGAAAGAAATCCTTAGGCTCCACTTCTATACTCAATTCTCCATTTAAGCGATGGTAAGTCCATGATTTCCACTTGAAGTCCTTGATGAATTTCTCTATATCTTTCTCGCTTAGACCCTTGAAATCTAAAACTACTCTCATACTTTGACACCTGAGTAGCCGATTAGTCTTGCGTTTGCAGAATCTAAGTTCTTCACTTGCAGATATTTCGTCTCGTTTACGGGAAATCTCAAATTAGTCCAAGCGCCGTTGCCAGTAGCGGAATCAATTTTGATGGCGTTTGTGCCATCTGTGTGGTATATTTCTACATCATACTCATGCGTTATTACCAAAATTATCCACTCCTCGCCTGTTGGCGGCTTAATGTCTAAAGTTCCGTCTGCGGCAACCGAGACTATATCCGCCACGACTGTCATCGCTCATCTCCCCCTCTTTTCTACAACACCAAGCTCATGACGATGATTTCTTTCTTTATGTCTTCGTAGTGCTTTCCGTCAACGGTGTCGGCGTCCTCTGCGCTATCCACCTTCTGGTTTTCATTCACATCATATACCTTTTTCCGCATCACATCAGGCATATAAGCCATTTCTCTCACCATATAAGCCAGTTTGTCCCGTCGCTAACATATTCGTAAGCCTCGTTCTTTTGGGAAATTGTATGTGAAGAAGCGCCGTCGATTGTCTCAGTGCCAGATGGTTGGACAGTTACCGTGTTTGAGCTTGCGTCGGTTTTCTTCACCCTAACTCTTGCACCGTTGGAAGGCGACGGTAGCGTTATTGTGACTGCGCCTGCGGAGGCATCAACGGCTAATGCCTCGCCGTCTGCTGCTGTGTAATTTGCACTTATATTTTTAACAGTCCATCCTCCTGGTGGAGACGCCCATGTAGGATTAGCGCCTGCGCCCTGCGTCTTTAAGAACTGCCCTGCTGAACCTGCTGGCAGTCTCACGATGTTTCCGCTTGCATCGACATAGAAGATGTCGCCTTGTGCGATGTCCGAAGGAATCTTGAACACATTGTTCGCAGCGGTGCCTGCGTCTGCGCCATCTACCTTGTCAGCATCGTCTACCTTCCCGTCTTCGTTTGCGTCGTAAGTTGGCTTTAGCATCCATTTCGGGTGATATGCCATTTCTCACATCACCTCCTTTTTTATTTATCATGTTTATAATATAAACCATTCAGAACCATTACAGTAAAAAGCATAAGCTTCGTATTGTGTTTTCAGTGTAAGTGTTGTCTTTCCGTCTATTTTAGAAGTTCCTGCGTCTACGATGACTTCGTTTGCAGTATCATCAATTTTCTTGACTGCAACTCTCAAATTCGCTGCTGGTGTTGGTAGTGTGATTGTTATTGGATTCGCTGAAGCTTTTGCTAAGATGAACTCGTTTGAGGATGCTGTATAATCGGAAGTAACTTCCTTCAGAGTCCATCCACCGCTCGGAGGAACATCACCGAAAGTCAGTCCTGTTTCATCCGCTCTCACGAGAACAAACTTTGATGCGTAGCCCTTGTATGAGTTTGGTGTGTCTCTGAGCTGCTTGAATTTTTCTGCCTTTGACTCTGCAAGCAGGTATGATATGATGTCTAAGGGCATTTTCTCTCACCTTAACGCATTAGCGTTTTCCAAACATCCACTGTTACGCTTGCGGCGTCGTCTAAATTGACGATTTGCACTTTCGTGTATTTTTGTAATAGTGCAATTGGCACTGTTCTCTGTCTCGTAGCGCCTGCAGAGAACGTTAAATCTTTGTAATAACCTGCGTTTTCGGCATCTTCTACGGAATCGAAATTAGAGTTATCTGGAGAATAAAGCCATCGCACTCTGACACCTGAAGTAGCAGAGGGATTATAAGAAGCTTTTACGGTTACGACGACTGCGGAGTAGCCTTCGCCTGTAATTATAAATTCGCTCAGCGACGAAGCACTTATTGTATGAGCGGATAAAACCTTTTCTGGCTCCTCTCTCTCGCTTCTTATAGTAAGCGGAGGAGGAGAGCTTATAGGAAATGCGACGAAATCTATTGTCGTCGCAGCTGTAAATTTCAGATGTAAATAAGGGAAGTATAAAGCCCAATTCGCTGTTAGAACTTCTCCTAGTCTTATCGTTCGTTCTCCTGGTGCAGTGAAAGATATGATTGTTTCGCCAACATTTATCTTTGCGTAAGAGAGGTCAGGCTTTCGTGGTGCTGCTGAAACGGCTTCTAAGATGACGTCGCATGGGTCGCTTACTTTCACGTATATCACAAGGTCTGGATAATCCTCTTTTCTTAGAAGAAGAGTATCGTTAGCGTCGATGCTTTTGTTAAATGCTACTGCTACAGGAAATAAGCCTAGACCTTGCTGTCTCCTATAATATGGTTTTATTTCTGACATTTTCTAAGTGTTTTAATACTTCGGTTTCTTCGTCTAGAGCGAAAACTATGACTTCTTCGTTGCCTTCGTAATCGGTTTTTCCGTTAATTTCTACGCGGAGATGGCATTTTCTTTTCTGCATTTTTATCACCTTAAAGATTCGAGAACTCCTAGGAAGGTTACTGCTGCGCTCATGAGTTCTCCCGAGAAATTATATATGTAGAGGTAGATTGAGTGTTTTTCTCTTATTTCGTGTGAAGGAACGAAAGTTAGTGCGTCTGTTATGAGGAAGTAGCGATCGCCTACGACGCCTGGTGTTCCAATTACTATCCATATTTTGTTGTAGATGTTCATAGGCATGTTGTCTTCGTCTGTTGCTGAACACATAGCGCCTTTCATTAGAAGTCTGTAATTTTCTGGAACTGTATAGACTTTTGTTGATGCGACGCTGAAGGGCGGTATTCTGTTGTCTGCTTCTTCTGTCTTTTTGAATTCTATTAGGACGCTCCATTCTTTTTGGTTAGGATAGAGTATCGTTGGAAATTTTATTTCTCTGCTCCAATCTGGAAAGCCTATACCTGCTTTTCTAATAGGCATTTCTCGGGTCTATTACTATTAGAGGGTGGAAAGTTGAGACTTGAACTAATACGGAAATCCAGTGAGGATTTTTCGTGTCGTTGTTTTTGTATTCTGCTCTGATTGTTCTGTCTTTTGGGATTTTTTTGACTAAGAAGAAAGTTTGTGTTGTGTCTTCTAGCGCTGTCCAGGTTGTGTTTTTCGGGAAGATTTGTTCGCCGTTGAAGATTAATCTTAGACCTACTCTATTCTGACAGCCTGAAGGGAAAGAGATGAGTGTCCGAGATGTCCAGACGTCGTAAGGCACTCTCTCTTCTCTGTAGTCTTCTTTGTTCGGCTGAACTTCGCAGCTTAGGTCGATTACCCAGCTTTTGGCTTCCATTTTTGTTTTCCTTTGTTTTTATTTTATTTAAATTTTATTCTTTTCTGGTTTCTTCTTCGTATTTTGTTTCTAGCTTTTTTGCGAGTTCTTCTAGGTCTTTCTTTCTTATAATTTTTATTTTTATTTCGTTGTTCTTTTTGAGAAGAACTCCAATTTTTTCTTGCATTTTATCACCTCCATAATATTTCTGTCATGTCTTTTATTTTCTTGCAGATTTGTTTTAAGTATTTGTTTATTCCTTTTCGTGCGGTTTCGTATTTGATTTCCTTGTTTTTGAGTTTTCTTAGGTAGTTGTCAATCTTTTCGAGTTCTTTTGAGATGAGGAAGGCATATTTTATGTCTCCTAGGCATCTTACTGGGAGTTCTAGTTTGATTGATTTTCTCATAATTTCGACGAGAGTTGTGAAGTCGCTCATTTCATTTAGTTTTGTCTGAAGTTTTAGTGCTTCGGGAATATCTCCTCGTTGAGTGAATGTCTCGTGCCATTTTCGGTATGTGTTGATGATTTTGAGTTCTTTTTCGTTGAAGTGTTTTCGTATTTCTTCCTCGGGAAGTCTCCATAATGTTTCGAATTGTGAGAGAAGTTCTGTAGCGTTTAATATTTCGCCTTCAATTATAATGTCGTGGAGTTCAGTAAGGGCGACTAAAATGTCAAATTTTGCGCTTTCGCAAGTTTCGGGAGATAAAGCAATTACTTCTATTTTTCTCATTTGTTATCACTTTCTAGTCTAGGAAAGACCATTTTAGTTTTTGGAGGGTTTTTAGGTGTAGTGGTGATAGCGAGGCTTTTGCTTGCTTTTTTGATTCGTCGTAGTCTATGTTGTAGAGGTCGCAGAGTGTTTTGTTGTATTGTTCTATGGTGTCTAGAATTGATAGGAGGTTTTCGTCGTTTGTTATGTAGGCTAGGGAGATGTCTTTTTTGCTGGTTAGTAAGTAGGAGGCTTGGTTTTCTATGTGTAAGGTTCTTTCTGGTAAATATGGTAGAGTTGGTATTGAAGGGAGAGGTTTTCTTGCTCTGTAGAGGACTTGGTATTGTGCTTTTTCTAGAGGGACTTCTTGAGTTGTGAAAACTTCTGTTTCCCAGAAAAGTTGCGCGTAGTAGGCGTCAAAAGAAGGGAAAGATTGGCGTAAGTGGAAAGGGTAGAAGTATAAGACTGGTTTTGTTATTTGTAAGATGTATTCTAGCGGGTAGATTAGGACTATTTGTGTTAGTTCTTTCTGGTAGAGGGTGTAGTAGCCGTCTAAAGAGAAAGCTAATATAGTGTGTTTGGGAACTAGTTTTTTCTTTCTTCTTACGAAGGCTAGAGATAGGGAAGAGATGATGCCGTGTGTTGCGTATGAGAATTTCATTTTAGCCGAAGATTTCTTCTGCTGGTATTTTTATGAGTTTGACTTCTGGTTCGAGTGGGAAGGTTTCTTTGAATTGTGTGTAGAAGACTATGAATTTGCCTGTTTTTGGAAGAACTACTGATGGGTCTTCGTATATTGTTTTTATTGCTTCGTGGAAGTTTCCTTCGATGTAGAATTTGCGAGCATTATTTAGAGGAACGAATATTCTTGTTAGGGTTTTGGTTTCTTCGTCTATGTGGTAGATTGGCGTTAGTGTTTTGTCTCTTTCTAATGTGGCTGCTTCTATTGTTTTTCCTAGTAGCGGTTTGGGCATCTTGTCGTATTGGCTTTCACGAAGTTGTGTTACTCCTTCGAAAGTGTATGCTATGAGAGGTGTTAGTAGCAGTCCTTCTAATGCTGTTTCGAGAAGTGCTCCGTTTTCTCTGAATATTGAGATTTTTCGTATTATTTCTGCGGAGAGTCTTGTTAGGTCGTGTTCAAATTTTCTTGTTTCGTCTGGTGAGCCTGTTATGTGGTGTGTTAGCTCGTGGATGCAGTGGCTCAGTGCTTCTTCTTCGACGGCTGATAGGTTGTTTATGTTTTCTATTATTTTGTTTTGTTTGTGCATACCTATTATTTCGTCTTCTGAGGTAACGTAGTAGATTTCTGGTCTTTCTTTGTTGTAGAATCTGAGTGTGTCAGATAGGATGTGGCATAAGGCTTGGTAGGTTGCGTAGTTCATGCGAATTTTTGTTCCTTCTTTTGTTTTGAGGAGAGAGTTTAGTTTTTGTGGTGATAGGATGCCTTTTTCGTATTTTGTCGCTTCTGCTATTTCTTTTTCGATTAGGTGTTCTTCTAAGGAAGGGATGTCTCCTACTTTTCTGTCTGAGTAGATGACTTTAATGTTATTGCGAATTGCGTATTCTAGTTCTTTTTTGCTGTTTGTCCAGGCTTGGATGCCTTTTGATTTTAGGTAGTTTGTTATAGCTCGTTTGAAGAAGAATAGTGTTAATGATTTTGTTTCTAGAAGGACGTATTCTAAGTAGTTTGTGTTTATTTTTAAGCCGTAGGGTTGTTCTGAGGAGGTTTGGTCTATTAGGTCTTTTGCTAGTTTCTCTTTGTCTGAAGGCACTAGTAGATTTATTAGTTCTGCTATTGCGTTTATAAGTTCGTCTGTTGAGGTTACGTGGGTTCTGTCTTCTGAGAGGGTTACCCACCATAAGTTGTAGCTGTATAATGAGGAAAAACCTGTTAGTTCTTTTAGCGTGTTGACGTAAATGTCTCTGACGTATAGTTTGTCTGGTTGTTTTTTGATTTTTGAGGGTTTGGCGACTTGGCATCCTGGGACTGAATATGTTGCTTCGACGAAGGTTGGTTCTGAGTATATCATTTCTTTGATGTCTATGCGAGGTGGGTTGTAGATTTCTACTATTGTTTTTTCGCCGATGTTGTCTATTGTGCCGATTAGGAGGTATAAGTCTTTTCCGTCTGTTAGGAAGCGGTATGCGTTGTCATGGCTGTAGATGTAGATTTGGGAGCGTGGAAGTAAGCGCATGGCTGCGACTTTTAGTCCTTCGCCGTAGCGTCCTCTTTCCCAGCATTCTTTTTCTGAGCCGCCGATTTTTAGGTGCTTTGGTAGGAGTTTCTTTGATGGGTTGGTTATTACTAGTTTGTTTGGTTCTGTTTTGATTTGTGGTTTTGTGTCGTATCTGTCTGCTTCGTCTAGTGCGTTTTGTATGAATTCTCTGATTGCCATGAAGTCTGTCCAGCGCCTTAGCGCCGCCGCTTTAATTGCTATGAAGTATTTGATTGCTAAGAGCCAGTTTGGTTCGTTTGGGAGTTTTGAGTGTTTGATTAGTTTGCTGAATTTGGTGTAGGGCATGCTGAATTCTATGTCTAGTTCTGTGAGTTCGAATCTTTTAGAGAGTTCTTCTAGGTTCATATTATCACCTGTAGGAGTAATCTTCTTCTAATAGGTCTCTTAAGATGAGTTTTACTTTGTTTGCTTGTTCTGTGTCTAGGACGATTCTTGTTAGGATGTTGTCTTTTGGAGAGTATAAGATAAATAAGATATATTTCTTGCCTTCGTAAGTGAAACTTGAGATTGAGAGGTGAGAACAATCTATTATCATTTCTTGATTTTTTGCTTTTGTTGCTTTAGTTTTTCGTAGAGTTCTTTTATTGTTTCTTTCAGGTTTATTTTCGGGAATTTTATTTCTGGTTTTTCTAGCGGTAGCATTCTATCACCCCCTAGAGTTCGTATAGTATGATTTCTGCTAATTTTTCTATTTTGTCTAGATTGAAGCAGTCTTGTGGTGTTGAGATGTTAGCTTGCAGATATGTTCTTATTTTTGCTATTGCTGGATATTCTTGTGGAAAGAATCTCTTGACGGTAGATGCTGGTAGAAATAATATAATTGGTATGGTAGCGTATATCTCATCTGCCGAAAAGAGATATAAAGCATGTAGAACGTGTCTCATGTTTTCGTGAAGCTTTTTTACTGTGTGAATGTTTGCGATTTGTTCTGCTTTTGCTACTGCAGGTTTGTAAAGTGGATTATTTGTCTCTGCGTAGAATTCATTAATGATAAAGTATGCTACTGCTGCCACTCTATAAAGAGGAAACTTTGTTTGGTCTTCTAGAAAGCACATCATTCTTCCTGGAGCATAAAGCCAATTTTCCATGACTCGAGCTTTTTCTTCCGAGCCTTCTACACCTGCTTTGTGCTTGTTTCTATGACCTAATTCGTGTCCAAAATAATGAGATATTAAGTCTTCGAGAGATATTCTGCCGAATTTCCTCAAGAAGTTATATGCTCTTCGTAGTTCTTTGGTGTTGTAGTATACGATATCGTCTTTCGGATTGTAGGCTACTCCCTCAATACCTCTCTTAACTTTTACTTTATGTTTTTCTGCTAGAGATTTTATTGTTTGTTCTATTTGTTCTTCTATCATAGTTCGTATAATAAGATGTTTGCTAGTTCTTCCATTTTGTCTGTGTCGAAGACGTCGTTTGGTGTTGTTATTTCGTTTTCTAGGTAGAATTTGATTTTTCGGATTGTTGGATATTCTTGGTAGAAGAGCTTGAAGTATTTGAGAGGTAAGCATACTAGAGGGTCTATGAAGTAGCCTTCTATTGTTTCTGGTGCGAAGAGGATTAGGAAGTGCATGAGTTTTCTTACTTCGTCTAAGCGACGTTTTAGTATTGTTACTGTGTAGGCGATTTCTGCTTTGTGGATAGTTGGGTTGTATAAGGAGTTTTCTTTTACTGCGTAGTGTTCTTCGAAGAGCATGTAGGCTATTGACGTTGCTCTGTATGTGGCGAATAAGTGTTTTTCGTTTTGTGGTAGGATGTCTATTGCTACTGTTGGTTCGCGGAAGAAGAGCATTAGGACGTCTTCTATTACTTTTGCTCGTTCTATTCCGTAGGTTTTGTATTTCTTTCTGTGAGCTAGTTCGTGTCCGAAGATGTGAGTTATCAGGTCTGTTAGGTTGATGCGAACGAATTTGCTGAATAGCTCGTAGCATCTGTTTATTAAGGCGGGGTTGTAGAGTATAGTGTCTTCTATGAAGAGGTAGGCTAAGGGAGAATGTAATGTTTCGTCTTTCTCTGTTTTTATGTTGTAGGTTTGCGAGAGAGATTTGATTGTTTCTTCTATTGTCATTTCTTTAGGAGTTTTATGATTGATTTTGCGTATTTGAGAGATAGGGTTCTGCCTTCTTCCATAGATAAGCCTCTTGTGATTAGGAGGATTTTGTCTTTTTCTGTTTTTGTTTCTATTAGGATGTCTGGGTCTTTCGTTATTATTAGCATGAAATCACCTCCTTTCTAACAGGCGTCTTACTTCTCTTTCTCTTTCTAATTCGTAGGTTGCTGGTTTTATTTTAGGGACTTTTATGTTGTATTTTTCTAGGTAGGAGTAGATTATGTCTGCGTATTTTGCGCTGACGTATGGTAGATAGGTTAAAAGTTGTTCGTAGTCGCCTTTTCTTTTGAGGTCTAGTGCTCTTCTTAGGTGTTCTACTGGGTATCTTCTTGAGACTTTGTTTAACCAGATGCCTGTATTGTGTTCTAAATACCAGTTTGCGTCTATGAAGGTCAGTGCTGTTATTCTGTCTGTTAAGTATAGTTGGAGAGTTTCTGCTATTCTTGCCCAGGGTCTTCCGCCGTAGGCATGTCGCCAATTGAAGGCTCGGAAGATTATTGCTGTGGATTCGGAGAAGTATAAAGGTTTCGTGAAGGCTTGGACTGTGCCTTGTAAGTATGCGCAGTATTTTTCTAGTTCTGGTATGATGTCTGCTCTGTTTATTTCCTCTGCGAAGTGTATTACTGAGGAGAGGTATGGTATGCTTACTGTGTAGAACATGTGAGCGTCGTTTTCTGCTTTGCTTTTGAGTTCTTGTAATTTACGGGGTGTTATTTCTGTTGGGTCGTAATCTGCAAAGTCTGGTAAGTGGCGAATTTCTCTTCCTGTTGCGTAGATGTTGTAGTAGATGAAGGAATGCAATAATGCTGTTTTGAAGTTTTCGTATAAGCGTTTGAATTGCTTGATGTTTGCTATTTCTGAGAGGTAGTAGAGGCAGTAGAAGAATGTGCAGGTTCTGTCTGCGTATTCTAGGAGCTCGAATGACTTGACTATGTGAGGAACTGGTTGATAATGTAATTTTGGCTTTGATGGTTTCGGTATTGGTAATTCGCCTTTTATGTATTTCGGTAGGTTCTCAAAAAGTTTTATGTTTTCTAATGCGTCGCAGGCGCTGTGTGGTATTTTTCTGATTTGGTCTTTAAGGGCTTTTATGTCTTCGTAGCATGTTTTGTGAAACTCTAGTGCTTCGTCTTGTAGCCATATCAGTCCTGCTATGTCTCTTAAGAAGAGCAGGAGCGTTATGAAGGGAGGTGATAATTCTTTTTCTTTGTTGTTTATTTCTTGTATGACACTTATTGCTATTGCTTTTAAGTAGCCTATGTTTATCGGTTTTGCGAAGCAGGTTAGTTTTCTAGGTAGTATGTCTTGCGTAGTCGGTATTGTGTTCAGCCACGCTAGTGATTGTCTGACTATGAAGAATTTTGTTATTATGGAGGATTGTGCTAAGTATGATATAAACATGTTTGGATATTCTCTTATTAGGAAGTGGTATGGTCTTAGAGATTTTATCATGCCTTTTGTGAAAAATTCTAGTTCTTCTTTCGTTTCTGGTGAAGTGTATCTGTAGAGAGATATACAGTAGTCTATCTGGTCTGCAGTTGGTGCTGGTGCTTCTAGATTTTTGTATTGTTCGTGTAGTTTTATTAATCTCATGATTTCTCTTTGTGGTTTGTTTTCGTAGAGAGCGTCTATTATTAGGTAGGCTGGTGAGCTTGTTCTTGCTCTTGAGAGTAGGGTGTTGTGTGCGAAAAGTAGTTCGCCTTTTATTTTGCCTTTTCTTAGGAGTTCTCTTTCTCTTTGGATTGTTTTAAGGAGTAATTTGTCTAAAATGTCTGCGTCTTCTAGGTATTCCTTGATTAGGTGTTCTGGTATTTCTTTTGCGAATAAGATTCTGTCGTCTATTGGTTTTTTGTATTTTAGGTCTTCTAGGAGTTCTCTTATTATCGTTTCCGAGAGCTCGATTTCTTTTATCATTTTTATCTGCTTCTACATACCCCGACTATTGAGAGTTCTATTTCGCGCCTCAGTTCCTCCTCCGTCATGCGTCCTTGTAAGTAGTTTCTGACCTCTTCTTCTATATTTCTCGGTAATAAATCGAAGTATGATACGAATTCACTTACAATCGACTGAATATCCGACGGCGTTAGTTCTCTAAGTTTCCTCGCTAACAGAACTTCTCTTTCTATCGAAGGATGATAAGCATTCTCCCACGCTAGCGAAATTCCTAGTTTTTCATCTAGCTTACGAATTATCGGGTAAGGTAACTTTTCTGAGAGAAAAATCAATTCGTTTGCGTATAACCTATAGGCTCCACGCTTCTTCGCTACGACAATATAATAAATATGATGAGCTAAGTGAGCTAGAAGCCTTGATGTTATCTCTAGCTTCTTGAAGGAAGGTATGATTATTATTCTCTTCATTTCTTATATAGGGAGACTAGTTCTTTCAAGTCGTTTAGTAGTTCTTTCTTTGATTCGTAGGCTTTTTCAAATGCGTAGTAGTTTGGTTTTTGCCAGAGAATTGTCATGTCTAGGTTTAATAGAGCTCTTAGGATTGACTTGTTGCCGAAGATTTCTCCGTAGAGGTATTTCTCTTTGCAGATTGTTATTGATGCTATGTTGCTGTTTTGGAAGAAGAGGTAGATTTCGCAGTCTCTTGTTGATGTTTTTGCTGGTTCTAAAGGTTTTAGGATTTCTTCTATTTCTTTCATTAGAAGCGCTCACCTCTTCTTATTTGTTCGCAATAGACTTTTAATTCTTCTGGGTTGAATGTGCAGGCGAAGCGAGTTCTTATGTCGTATGCTACTGCTTCTAGGTCTTTTACTACTTTCCCGTATTGTTTCAGGCGATTGAAGAAATCGTATTCTTCTTTGAAGGTTTCCTTAAAGGAGAATTGGTTTATGTCTTCTCGCCAGCCTCCTGATAGGAGGAAGATGTTTCTTCTTACGGCGTAGTTGTCGCCCCATATATGATTTGTTAGGATGTCTGAGAGCCAGATGTTGCCTATTAGATGAAATATGTTTATGTGAGCTGAGATTTTTGCTCCTGTTACTGCTACTACATTAGGGTCTGAGAAGTGTCGTAATAGTAAGTTTAGCCAGCCTTCTGGGTAGATTTCTGCTGCGTCTACGCCTACTATTATGTCTGCGTCTGTTTGTTTTGCTCCTAAGTTTCTGGAGGTGAAGATGCCTCTTGGTGCGTAGATTATTTTATCTACATAAGGTCTTGCTAGTTCTACTGTGTTGTCTGTGCTGTAACTGTCTATTAGGACGAATTCTATGTTTTTTCTGTATTCGTTGAAGAGTGGTTGGTCTAAGATGCTGTAGATTGTTTGGAGGACGAAATCTTCTTCGTTGTATGTGCAGAGTTGGATGCTCACTTTTACTTCTGATAAGTCGACGTCTGGGTAGTTTTTTGTTTTTACAGGAAGTTCCATTCTGTGCTTTGCTGCATAGGTTAATAAGATGAAGGAGAGAGGTAATGTTAATAAAGCAATCATATCACACAGACTGTATTATGCTGATGATAAGTAAGAATGCTATTGCTATTACTAGGACTTCTAATATAGGCATTATATCGAGTTCTTCTTCCTCTGCTAGACCTAGATCCTTATCGATTTCTTCCATCTCTTCTGGGTGATTTGCTAGTAGATACATGTTGTAATTATATAGAGATTTCTTGGCGTCTTCTGGTAGGTCTTCGCCTGTGAAGGGGTCTTTATCTGGTATTTGCTCTTTTGCGTAGTCTGGATGCTCTGAGTCTATATGCATCTTTAGCTGTTCTTTCGATTTGAAGCGTTTGCCGCAGACTGGGCAGATATATGGTTGCTCTACTATTAGCGGTTTTGTTATTGTGTAATAAATTGTAATCATCAAGCCTATTGCACTGAGAACTAGAGGAACGATAATGTATAAGACTATCGCAATTACGATTGCAAGGACTGCTGGTGAGGTTTTAAAGCCTGGAGCTGTGCCTTTTATTCTTACGTAGCCTCCCCATCCTAGTTCTGAAGGTTCGTAAGCCACACTGTTTGCTAAGACAGGTATGCCGCGTTTTTGTGATTCTTTTTCTAAGTCTTCTCTAAATTTATCTAGTTCTTCTTTTGATGGAATGCCTGTTCTTGCTACTGCTGTCGTGGCTTCGAATTCTACGTATTCTGGTATATCGCCTATCGTGAGGACATGAGAATCTTCTGCTTTCCAGTCCCAAAACTTCCACCATTCTGGTTGTTCTCCTATCGCGTGTATGATTAAGTAGTTATCTATTTTTGTTTTTAGTGTTGTCATAGCGTAGACTAGCGCTGAGTATTTTTCATAACCCAAAGTGAAATCTTCGAAGAGAGTTTCGAAGTCTGTCACTTCTTCTGTCGTTGAGTATCTGAATTTTGAGGTATATTTTTTCAGCGAGCTTCTGCTGAAGTTCCATAGCGTTATCGCTGCTTCTTTGTTTTTCCGACCGTTGAATCTGAAGGTCGGAACTATGAGATGTGGTTGAGGAGTTTCTGTGTAGAAATAAATAGAACTTATAACTGGATAGGGCTCGTAAAACGATATTCCTGACGGACCTGAGTAGTAAACTTGGAAGTAACAGACGTCGTAATCGCTTTCGCCTTTTTCTGGCGCGTAATCTCCTCCTATATGAACTGCGATTGATTGTCTATGCGTGATGAAAATGTTTTTCTTTTCGCTATTTATAGTTATTTCTCTTATTATTGGAGGTTCTTCTGAAGCCGAGAGTGTTGTTTCGTATCCTACTTCTAGGACTAGAAAGTGTGGTTCTTTTATGTCTGAAACAAGAGCGACGTCTTTGTATTCGAATGAATCTATAGAAATTTTGTAGGCTGATGTTTCCTCGCCTTTCTCTTTTATTGCCGTGACGATGAGATAGATGTCTTTTGATACGTCTGCTAAGTTGTTGATTCTAAATAATACGTAGTATTCTGCTTTTGATAGTGATACGCAAGGTGCGTAGAAATCTCCTTCTAGGAAGCCATAATAGCCTGCGCAAACGCCTGTGCCTTCTGGTCTATGTAGTTCTATTGGTGAGTCTGTTAATTCATACATTTTGCTCACCTTATTATTGATTCTTTTAGGTTTTTGATTTTTTTAATTATTAGTTTTGCTCTTTCTGATAAGTGTGGAGGTAGGTGTCTTGTTGCGTATGCTAGTCGGAATTCTGCGTCTGTTAGGGCTATTAGGCAGGCTATTTCTTTTTCCTCTTCTTTTCTATCCATTTCTCTAATGCCTCCTGGTGTAGTTCTCTTACCTCGTCTAGGATTGTTTTGATTCTCTCGTCTCCACAAAAGTGGAGTGCTCTCACTAGTGCTTTTCTTGCATAGTAGATATGGTATAATGCTGTTGTTATTTCTTGCATTTCTCCTCAAGCTCCTTTATTTTTTCTGCTAGGGTGCTTGTGTGGTTAGATATTTCTTTGATTTTTGTTTCTAGTGTTGCTACTTTGTAGATTAGGTAGCAGAGTTGAGTAAACATGACGCCTAATATTATTTCTTGCATTTTACAACGACCTCCTGTATTCTGAGACGAATTCTTTTAGGAGGCGGTTCAGTTTTGCTGTTTCTGCTCTGATTATTTCTTTTAGTTCTCTTTCTTCTGAAAGTAGGTCTCTCAATTGAGATTCTTTTTCTCTCAGTTCCGATTCTACTAATTGTATTTTTGATTTCGCTTCTGCTATTCCTTCTGGAGTCGTCGCCATGCTTAGTTGGTGTTTTAGCGATGCTATTCTTCTTCTTAAGCGGTTGATGATGTCTCTGAGTGAGTGGATTTCTGGCGTTAGTATTTTTAGGCGGTCTCTTGCTGATTTTAGTTTTTGTATTGATTCTTCATATTTCGTTTGGTAGTATTCCCATCTCATCTTTGAGCACCTGCTACTATCATGGCTGAAAGAGCTGCTGTTAGCTCTTTTGTTAATATTGTTACTAGGAAGACTATAAGTGACCAGAGAAATGCGTATAGTAAGGTTTCTTTTATGTATTCTTGCGTTACTATCGCGGTCATTTCTATTCTACTGTTTCTTCTATTAGTTTTGAGAGCAGTCTTGTTAGTATTGTTGTGAAGAAGGTTATTATCGCTGCTGTTAATGCTGCTACTACTAGTTCCTTTTGCTTTAAAAGTTCTTCTTCTGTCATAGAAGCTCTGCTATTTCTGTTTTGAAAGTTTCTTCAAAGGCTCTCTTGACATCGTAGAGCTGCGAGATTGTGTCTCTTAGTTCTTTTTCTTTTGCTCTGATTTCTTTTTCTATTTCTTTTCTCTCTTCTGGAGAAGCTAAAATTCGCTTTGCTTTTAGCGATGCTATTTCTTTTCGTAGTTTCTGTGCTTTTTCGAATGCTGTGTTGTATCTACTTGAGAGTTCTTCCCAAAGCATAGTTCTTCACCTCCTTAGTAGCCTCTTATTAGTTTGTAGAGTTTCAGCCCCGCTACGATAACCACGAGCGCTACCATAATCCAGAACGTCCATGCTGCGTATTCCTTTGCGTCCTCTTCTGATACGCCTAGCATTTCGTAGAAACTCGCTATTGCGTCTATTATTTTTTGTAAAATATCCTCTAAAATATTCTCTTCTTCTTCTTCTTCTTTTTCTCCCTCCTCACTTGCTTCTTCTGGCATTCCATCACCCCTTTCTTATTTCATTCTTCTGAGTATTTCTTCTAGGATTTCTTTTAGTAGTTTCTTGATTTCTTCGTCTTGTAAGGCTTCGTTTATTCCGTTTTTGAAGACTTCTTGTAGCCATGTCGATAGTCTTTCTTTGGTTTCTTCGCTTATTAGTGATTTGACTAGAGATTTTGCGAAGATTTTTGCGAATATGAAGCCTAGGAACATTAGGATGAGAGAGCCTATCACGAAGCCTGAGATTGAGATTAGGAGAGATTGAAGCATTCTTTTACCACCTCAGTTAGTGCTGTGAAGAGTTTGCAGTGTATGCTTGGAGGTTTGTATGGGTTGCCTGTTACTTCGAAGTTTGAGGTGTAGCATAAGCCGCATAAGACGTTTTTGCAGGTTTTGCACTTCTCCATAGGATAATACGGTTTCGGTAAGTGCTTTGGTTTTATGTTGTAGATTGTTCCGTAGTTGAAGTTCATTTGCTTCCACGTTAAGCAGTGGTAGCATGGGTATAATGTGCCGTCGTAATCTATGCAGACTGAGTTGCCTGCTCCGCACATGCCTCTAATTTTTCTGTTTGATTCCAATAATCTGTAGATTTTGTTGTATGGAAAAGGTAAGGTTTTTGCTGTTTTTAAGATTTTTCTTGATTGTTCTTTTAAGGTTTTTAAGTGCTTGTCTTTTATTGCGTATTCGGATGTCCAGTCGAAGTTGAATGAGATTGCTTGTGTTATCTGAGAGAGGTATAAGTAGTTTTCGTATAAGCGATGAACTTCGTCGCCTGGGACTACGCAAGCTATGTTGAACGGAATGCCTAAGCCTTTTACTGCTAATATGTTCTTTTCGACGACTGAGGAAGTTGGGTGATTTCCTCTTAGTCTGTATTTGTCTTGCCAGATACCGTCATAGCTTATTAGTAAGTGAATGTTGTGTTGTTTTAGGAGTTTTAGTAGAGATAGAGGTAAGTTATAGCCGTTTGTCGTTATTCCTGTTACTAAGCCTGATTCGATAAATTTCGTCAGTTGAGAAGAGATTGTTGGTTCTGTTTGAGGGATTTCTAAGAGTAGATGATTTTGTTTTGCGAAGGCTATGATGTCTCTTGTCATTCTTGATGACATATCTCCTTTTCTCTCTTTCTTGCTGTCGTAGCAGTATAGGCAATTGAAGTTGCATTCGTTGTTTATTCTTAATGTTGCTTTGAAATGTAGTTTATGAACTTTACTAATATCAGCAGAGGGAGATATAGGAATCGGCGTAGCTTTCTTGCTATCTTCAGGTGCAAGTCTGAATAGTATATTCTCAGTATCAGCGACGGTAGAATTCTTCTGATTCTTCTTAGTGGTTCTAAGCAGTCTACTAAAGGTGTTCCGTAAGAAACTACCATTATCGGACATTTCACTTCCTCTAATAGCTGACAAGTCTCTTCACATGTTTCTTTACATGTCGCTTCACATACTGATTGACAGGATTTTTTACAAGATATCTGGCAGAATATTTCGCAGTTCTCGGCACATATCAGTTCTTGACCTTTTTCACATGCTTCTTCGCAAGATTTTTCGCACGTTTCTTCGCATGTTGATTCACAAGTTGATTGACAACTTGATTCACAAATTGTTTGGCAGGAAGTTTTGCATGTTTCTTGGCAGCTTACTTTACACGTTGATTGACATATTGATTCGCATGTTTCTTGACAAGAAACCCGACAACTCGTTTGACAAGTTGATTTACAAGTTGTTTGGCAGGATTTTTCGCAGCTGCTCTGACAGCTTGATTCGCATGTTTCTTGACAGGAAATTTCGCAAGACGTTAGGCAGGATTCTATCCATGCTGATATTGATGCTTTGTAGTCGTCGCATAAGTCGCCTATTAGGTCAATTTCGCTTTCGAAAAATACAGCTGATTCGCCTGGTTTTAATTTCTTTGTTTCTGTCGGACTGCTATAGTATTTTTCTCCACCTTTGTATAAGTAGTAATTACAACTTACTTCGCATTCTGCGTCCGTGTTGTTCTTTATTATCACACATAGATAGACCCATGTGCCACAACCCGTCGAGGTTATTGCGCTACATTCGTCACACGCGTCGCACGTAGAGCAATCCTTGACCCACTTCGATTGGTCTTCTAAACCTGGGTCTAGAATGGAAGTAATCTCGAGCTTAACCATCTCAATCCCTTAGCTAGGGTAACTAAGAAGCGAGAATAGTATGCTTTTACCATGAAAGCAGGTAAAAGCGGTTTTATTTTTCTTAGCGGTTGAATATAGCAAATTAGCGGAGTTCCGATAAAGAGTATTGTTAGAGGGCAGACTTGAGTTTCTGTTTCGCATGCTTCTTGACAAGCTAATTCGCATGTTTCTTGGCAGCTAAGTTCGCATGCTTTTTGACAGGCTTCTTCACATGCTTTTTCGCATGCTAATTCGCAAGTTTCTTGACAAGATAACTCACAGGTTTCTTGACAACTTAGTTCGCAGGTTTCCTGACAACTTAGTTCGCAAGTAGATTGGCAGGATAATTCACATGTTTCTTGGCAAGTAAGTTCGCAGGTTTCTTGGCAACTCAGTTCGCAGGTTTCCTGACAGGAAAGTTCGCATGTTTCTTGGCAAATGAATTCGCATTTCTCTTGGCAAGATAACTCACAGGTTTCTTGACATGTTAATTCGCATGTTGTTTGACATGCTATTTCGCATGTTTCTTTACAGCCTTCTATGATTAGAGTTGGTATCCAATTCTTTTGTTCTTTATCGTTTGCGTCTATGAAAGAAATGTATGTTATCGTTCCGCATTCTGTTTCTATCGAAGACTTGTCGTGGAAGAATCTCGGATAACCTGTTAATTCTACTTCTATTATATATTCCTCGTCTTTGAAAATAGTGTCGACTTCTTCGCTGTCTTTTTTGATTAAGTAAGATGACACGCTAGCCGATGCTCCTGGTGCTGGTATTGTTTTTAGATTTTTGACTTTACATGCTAATTTAGGTTTCAGTTTGCCTTCAAAAGTTCCTGCTATTGAAGGAAAGCCTCCGTCTGGAGAACCTGTTGAGCAGCATCTAGACGCTGTTTCTTCGGTTGTTTCGCAAACTAATTCGCAAGCCGTTTGACAAGACTTCTCACAGGCTGTTTGACAGGTTACTTCGCAAGCTGTTTGGCATGTCTTCTCGCAAGTTGCTTCGCAGGTTTCTTCGCACGTTTCTTGACAAGTTAGTTCGCAAGTTTCTTGGCAACTTAGTTCGCAAGTAGATTGACAGCTTATTTCACATGCTTCCTGACAGCTTAGCTCGCAAGTAGATTGACAAGAAGCTTCACAGGTTTCTTGGCAAGATAACTCACAGGCTTCTTGGCAGGACAGCTCGCAAGTTGATTGACAACTCAGTTCGCATGTTGATTGACAAAAAGTCTCACATACTTCCTCACAACTTAGTTCGCATTTTTCTTGGCAAGTTATTTGGCAAGCTTCTTCACAACATAGTTCGCAGGAAGTTTGACAGGTTTCTTCACATTCGAAAGAAAGGATAAGTTCTACGGTTTTATAAACTCTTGCTATTTCCCTATCAAGGTCGCCGTCCGCAAAATGAATGCGATAGTATTCGCATTCAGGGTCTAACTCTATTTCATAGACTTCGTCTATATGACCAATAGCCGAACGAGAAAATATCCTCTCAAAAGTTTTCCCGTCTTTCGATTTCGATAAACCTATGTCATACCAACCGTGTGCGCGCCATCTTATCTTTATTTTTGCGGATAGTAGCCTTAACTCTGGTATTCTTATATCTATCGTTGCTCTTTGCTGTCCTTTCTTTGAATTGTTTTCCCACCAATTGTTTAATTCTCTTGCTACGTTGTCTGGGTCGTTTAAGCGAAGCCAGTGAGGGTCTGTTGATTCTAGCCTTATTGTTAGGGTTTGCTGAATCGGAAGAACTGGAAGATTCTCCCAGTTGTTTCTCCAATATTCCTTTGCTTTTTCTTCGCTTGTAACTTGTGCAAGCCCTATATGTATCGCACCTCTGAAGGAATGCGTGATTCTTCCGCTATCGCCTATCTTCGGTATTCCGAGAAATACTGCTTTGAAGTTGTTTTCATCTGTTCCGAAAACTAGATAGTCTAGGCAGTCATCACATGTCTTGAAGCAAATGCCTTCTGATGGTTTGCCTTTAACACATTTCCATTCGAAGCTTGTTAGTGTTATTTCTGTTATATGTATCCACTTATCTAATTTGTAGCCGCCCATTTCTACTCCTATGTTTATTGGCGAGCCGCTTACGTCGTCTCTGCCTCAGCCTGAGACGTCGGCGTTTTCTACAATTTCTATTGTTTGTATTATGATTCTTAATCATTCGCTTAGTCCTTTCTCGCTGCTGCTTCTGCTCCGAGCCAGAGGGAACCGATTATTTTTATGATTTCGACTGCCTGGTCGACTGGTAAAGCACCTTTTATTAATGCCGCGAAAGTTCCAATTAGAATAATCCATACGGCGACTCTACCTTTTGCGAAAAGGTCTTCTAGCATAATATCACCTCCTAGGTAACGGTAAGATTTCTTTTATTTTCTGAAGAAGAGTTTTTTCTCTCTTCTCTGCTTCTACTTGCAGTTGCTCGAGTTGCTGTATAATTGATTGTTCTTCTTCTGAGTTATCGAGTTCTACTGCTATCTCTTTTGAGCCGTCTCTTAGAATTATGTTTCTTGAAATTTCTACTTCTATTTCTTCTATATAAGAAGGTGTTTTTCTCCTCAAAGATATTCTCTTCATATTACGGAGAGATAATTGGATAGCCTAGAACAGCATACGCTACTCTGTAGACTGAGTTTGAACTGTCTGCGTTTGTTAGTTTGATTGACATGCTACAGTTCTTTTCTAGAATTGGATAGTCTGTGTCTTTCTTTACTGGTATGTATTTGTCGTTGTAGCGTGTGCCTCTAAGTGAGTATGGAAAACCTTTCAATAACGTTACTTCGCCCGCTTTGTTTAGGAGAGAGAAGTCTAATAATAATAAGTGCTTATTTGTTACTTCGTCGGCGTGAATTATTATTCCGTCTACTGCAAAAGAATATTTGTCGCCGTCTATCGCTGTGTCTGTTACTGGTTTAGTGTCTGAAGGTGCGATTTCATCATAAGTTCTAATTAGCATATAGCGAAGTGTTCCGAGCTTCATTTTTAATAAAAGGAAAAAATAAAAAAGCTCATAACCACTTTTCTGCCGCTGCCTTTGCGTTTATGTATGCTTGTCTTGTTTCGGCTGGCATTCTGACTATGTAGATTGCTTTTGTGTATAGTGTAAATTTGCCTGTTTGCGATGGTGTTACGCCTGACTTGTTGACGAAGATGAATGCTAACTTGTGTGGATATTCGACTCTGCGATACTTCTCTGGTAGGACTCTTAGTGAGAATATAGATGAACCTCCATAGCGACGAGATGCGTAATACTGGAACGTGTATTTTTCGGTGTCATGACCTGTTTTGACGAAGACTTGTCCGCTTGCGATAGAGACTAGGACAACATCGTTGCCTGGTGCTGTTACGTCAACTGGTGCAATCGGCTGTTCTCTCAAGGCGTATGCTGCTGTATAAATTGCTGCGTGGTCTGCTGTTTTATATGAGTTCTTGAGCACGTCTAAGGTTATTGTTGTTTTGTCTGTTCCCGAATTGTAGTCTATATTGACAACTTTCGCTATCTCTGCGTTGTTGTCATCTGCTATCATTACTTCTGTTCCGACTGAGTAGATGTCTCTGGCGTCTCCTGAAACCACTACGCCCACTGCGGAACCTGCATCAACGTCTGCATCTAACGATGTCTTGACGAAGTTAGTTGTCTTGATGAGCACCTCTTCCTCTATGTATTTAGTGCGACCATCTGAAGGTGGAAGTATCATGTGGTCTAGTCTAGGCATTACCTTCAAATCTGTCTGGTCCCAGAAAACTCTGAATTCTACATCCTTCTCTGAGATTTCTGGATGGTTCCAGAGAACTTCTATAGGCTCGTTGAGTATGTAGGTTGTTTCTGTTGTTGGAACTATTGTTGCCTTCGGGTCATTCACGTTCCATTCTTCAAACTTCGGTGAGACAACGTCTTCTGTTCTGAGAACATAGTTAATATCTGGTTTGAATTCTGTTACTTCTACATTCTTGTAGTAAATCGGAACTACTCGCTCGTAGGCAAGCTTGCCTTTCAGTGCGATTAAGAAAAGATTTATTGGATGACTGCCTTCTAGGACGTTTCTGTAGAGTGTGCCTCTGAGGTAGATTCGCTTGTCTGAATCTAAGCCTCTGATTTCTAGATAAGTCTGTAGAGGAATCGGAAGCTCGAAGCCTGTGTTTATCCAGCGACCATTCTCCGCTAGAGAAAATCGCATTCTGTTCCTGTTGTATTCTGTGTGATAGTAAGGAGCGATAAGGTTGTCAATTCTTATGTATTCCTGGTCTTTAACGCCGAAGACAACTGTCGTAGGACTGTCTGTTCCGATTTCTCTAACGAGTGCGCAGGATTTTTGCCAGTCCTCGAGCCTAAACTTGCCGTCTTCGAGGTCTGAGCCTTTTATCACTAGTTCCCAATTATCGAGTTTTTCGATTGCCATTCTAGATTTCCACCTCCGAGAAAACTAAGTCCTCTGGAGAGATTTCTTCTACTCTAGGTTTAGGAGCTGGTTTCGGTGCTTGTCTCTGTGTTTGCGTTTGTGCTTCTTTTCTCACCTTCACCTTCTCTTTTTCTCTTCTCCTTCTTATCTGTATTGCTCTGACTGACTGCCTAATGTGCATCCCTATCACCTCAGGCTGCTGTCCAGAGACCCAAGACTGCTCCAAGCATCTCTATGAGATTAAGCACTTCATAGAAGAACGCTCCGCCCATGAAGTTGCCGAAGAAGTCCAAGACGTCTGATTCGTAGGTGTATCTCGTTGTTCTGAGAATTCCGAAAACTGTAGGAGGAATTATGAGACCTGCTGTAGTGTAAAGTTCTGCTTGCATGTATTCCTCTTCTGTTGGAGTTTCACCTGATTTGATTTTGTTTGCTATAACTCCTGAGATGTAGCCGTGGAGGAAGACCCAGACTACTCCTCCAACGACCATGCTCGCTATGCCTGTCCATCCGAGACTTTCAAAAAAGCCTCCCATGACCCCGACTACTGGCATTTTACATCACCTCTACATCAAGATAGCAACCTCCTCTGGAGGCAACCACGTTCTCAACTCTTCAGGCGCAAGCACTTGACGAAGCTCCGTATACATGCCTTTCTCAATCATTTGCTGAATAACTGCGTCTCTCGTTGTTCCTTCGACTGCTATTGACCACTTATCCTTCTCCTTACCTTTCTGTGCTACCTCGAAAGCAACTTTAGGCATCAGAACTGGAATGCCCTGATACTTTGCGAGGACGTAACCTGTTTTGCCGCGCATGTCAGGCACCCAATGCTCCACGAAATCCTTAAGCCTCTTCTCTATATTCTCTGCTCCTGCCTTAAAGCCCGCTGCTTCCAGCGCACTCTTAACTGCGGATATTCTCTTGTTTGCGAGCTCTGTCTTTTCGTCTGCTGATGCCTCCTTCTGCCACGTCTTCGTTGAGTATTTCTCCGTATTGAATGTGATGCCGACTGTTGAGTGCTTGTGCGGAGCTGCTCTGCCGACGAGGTAGATACCGACTCGCCTGCCGTGTGGCTTCTTGAAGACCCTGATTTCGCTGCTCCTCGCTATGGAGATAACTTCTTTTACTCTACCAGGGGGAACTCTGTTAATTTCAGGCGCTTTTGCCATTTTACCACCCCCCTTTCCACTTCCATTTTTATTTTTTTCATTCCTATTTAAATAATTTTCCCTTATCTATGGCAGTATGCGAAAAGTCTAGGTATATATTCCTTGTCTTTTCGCTCGAAGATTACTTCTGTGTCTATGAAGTAGTTGTTCCTGAATAATATGGCTGCTACTGCTAGTAGCTTGCCTCCGTGCATTCCTCTTGATTCCAGCAGGAGGCTGTTATACTGAAGCGCTATATAGACGTATGTTGATACTGGCTTTTTGCCTACTATGATTCTCGGTAAGGTTATTTTTATTCCGCAGTCGCAACTGTATGTCGCTGTTTTGCCGTCTAAGATTAGTGTATATCTACGATTACATCTTATACACCTCAAGTTGCTTTTAAGCACCATATATGAAACCATAAGCCTTGAAAAAAGGCTGCGTCTTCAGAGGAGATTACTTTTCCGCAATACGCACAGCGATAATGTCTTTCAGGCAGAACCGATAGAAGTGCTTGCCTTATATCGTCTCTTGGTTCTCCTTTGAGTGCCATTCGCTCGAATAACAGTAGTAATGATTTGTATTGTTTATTTTTTAACAAGACCTTTGCGTATTGCCTCATTTTCTCTTGCTGCTGCTCCTAATAAAGTGCCTACCGCTATTTCCACAATACCTTCTCCTGCTCTCCTTAATCTCTTCCTCGATTCTTCTGAATTTCTCTCACAAAGAGCGTTTACTATGTCTCCGAGAGTTTCACCTAGTATGACGCCCGATGTCATCTTCAATTTTCGCCATTTCTGATTGTCTGATTCGTATAGGCTGTCTAGCGATTCTATTAATGCTTCTGCTGTTCTCACTGCTGCGTCCGCTTCCCTCAACTCTGCTTCTGCATCTATCTCCTCGATTTCCTCTTTCTTCTCCTCCTCTTTCGCCTTCTTCTTCCTCTTCAAAATTGCTTTCATTCTCGCAACACCTCCTTTATCTCTTCTTTACACGGAACCGAGATAACTACTCTGTTCTTCTCTACTATCATCATTATATCTCTTACTATCGCTTTAATGTCTACTCCTGGTATCCAAGATACGAATGTCAGAATTTCTTGGACGTCTGACTTTATTATGTCTTTGTTTTTCGGATTAGTTATTACTATGTTTGCTCTGTTCTCTTCTTCTAGGTCTAAAGATATGTCTTCGCAGTCGTATCTCTTTATTAGTCGCTGCTTCATGTTTTGGAGTTTTTGCTTGCCTTCTTCTGTCTTCGCTTCTTTCACCAGTTCCTTCAGTGTTTCCTTCGGATTTTTCATAGCTTTCGCTAGTATTCCGCTTGCTTTTAGTGTCAGTAATACCAAATTAAATTTCTTTTTTAGCTCTGACTTATCTTCTCGCATATTATCCACCTCCGCAGTAGGTTGTCGTAGCGTGATTTTTTGTTGTTTATTTCAAAAGGAGATTCTCTGTGAAAAATTATTAGATTGTTACGGATTATTGCGTAGCAGTATAAATAGGGAGGTCTAGGTAGAGGAAAGTAGTATTTTGAGTGATAGAAAAAGAGCATGTCTGCAAATTCCATGTATCTGTATGATAAGGCTCTTTTTGCACAAAGCAGCATGTCTTTGCAGATGTATAGCCTGTCTTTGAACGCAAAGCCTTTAGGGTATTTCAACATAGCCCTTAATACTTCTTGTCTTATTTCCATAGTTCCTCCTCCCTTAATACATATATCTCGTGAGGAAATATCTCATCTGCAAATCGCCTGGCTTGCTCGTTCCAGCCTTCAGGGAAGA
>Ga0190316_1000072_pt1 | contig 24802 bp, 23 predicted proteins | sample 48701112_MG_FD_161663 | JGI IMG/M metagenome (GOLD analysis project Ga0190316, IMG submission 161663) | Hydrothermal vent sediment bacterial communities from Southern Trench, Guaymas Basin, Mexico - 4870-11-1-2_MG | ecosystem: Environmental > Aquatic > Marine > Hydrothermal vents > Sediment ... | reverse complement strand
TAAGCATAACCGCATAAATTTCTATAAAATTTCTCCATAAGCTTTTAAATTGAAATTGATTGGTTTCGGAAGACGATTATTGTTGAAATGCCATACAAATTTCCTGAACCTGGATACCAATTCCTTTATACCTCCAATAGCAGAAAATCCATAGACTTTCGGCTTTATCCATCTCCAAAAAAGTTCCACTGGATTATACTCAGGAGAATACGTAGGCAGATAAAACAAGTGAATATTTTTATGTCGAGACAAGTACTGTTTCACTTTTTTAGACTTGTGTATGCTGGCATTATCCAAAATGATTATGATCTCGTGTTTTGGGGTACGTTGTCTCAGCTGCGTCAAGAACCACTTAAAAGCATCACTGTCAGACTGCCTGGATTTTTTCCAGTAAAATCTTTGTGTCATAAGATTCAAGCAACCAAAGAATGTGAGACTTTCCCGCTTGCAGGGTGTCGGAATCTTGTGGCGGCCACCTTTTTTTAAACCAACCTTGAACCAGGTAAGGCTCTGTAGAAAAATGCGATTCATCAAGGGCATAAATCTCACAGTCTTTTCTTTTGATGAGTTCTTTGATTTCATCGACTATCTGGCGAATAGCTGCGTATTTCTCTTCTGGAGAGGGCGCTGTTCCAGGAACTGTTTTGGCAGGACGTTTGTAGGTATACCCCATGTTTTTTAGTGCCCGTATAACTGTGTCTTTACTGACCTCTATATTTAGGTTTCTTTTAGCAGCATGAATTATTAATGGAACAGTCCATGCGTTTTCCTGGTAGCCATGCATTGTGGGTAGATCTGAAAGTATGGTCTCAATATATTCCATTAATTTCTTCCTTTTTTCATTCGGCCTGCCAGGTGAAAATTCCCGCTTCAACCCTTTGATACCATAAGCCTTGTAACGTTTAAGCCAATCTCGAACAGTGTGTGGGTGGCGCTTAAGCAGTCTGGCAATCAGAGGTACAGATCTCCCCTCAGCATTCATAAGAACCATAAGGGCCTTTTCTGAATCTTTTGATGATGCCTGACGGCGAAAATTTTCCAGCTCCATTCGTTGATTATCCGATAATTGCACCCTGATCATACCTTCCTCCCCAAAAGGTTTTTGACCAGGATCTCATCCTTTAAAAGAGAAGTCAAGATTTATTATAAATATTTATGCGATTGTGCTTATCAAAATAAACGATTACCGCAAAAAATCATGACTCAAACCTTGCGCCAACGGGAACCGGCCTGCCCCTCAGGAATTCCGCGCAGGGCATACGCCTCTTCCCGGGCCACTGAAGCTCCCTGATACCCAGACAGCCCTTTCCTGCAGCAATCACCACGCCGTCCTCTCCGGCACGGCAGACCGTGCCGGGCTCCATATCCCCGGCCTCCATATCCACAACAAACGGCCTGTAGAGTCTCAGACGCTGACCATTCCAAAGGGTATAGGCCCCTGGTCTCGGATCAAGGGCCCGGACCATACATGAAATACGCATTGCAGGCTGAGACCAGTCCAGCCTTGCCATCTCAGGCTTGATGGGAGGGGCGTAGCTTGCATCTTCTTCGGGCTGGGGTCTTGGTTTTAAAGTGCCCTTGTGCAGCTCTTCCAGTGCCTGCACAAGCAGTCCGGCCCCCAGCTCTGCCATACGCTCATAGAGCTCGCCGAAGGTCTCCTCCGGCCCGATGGTCAGGGTCTCCTGAAGGAGTATGGGACCGGTGTCCATCCCGGCATCCATCTCCATAATGGTTATGCCGGTCCCGGTATCCCCTTGTATAATGGCCCACTGTATCGGTGCCGCCCCTCGATACCTGGGGAGAAGGGAGCCGTGGACGTTGACAGGCATTATCCGCGGGATATCAAGCAGCTCCTGAGGAAGTATCAGGCCGTAGGCAGCAACGACCAGAAGGTCAGGCGCAAGGTCCCGAACCTGATTCAGGAACTCCGGGGAGCGGGTTTCCTCGGGCTGGAGCACGGCAATACCCGCCCTTTCCGCCAGGACCTTTATCGGAGAAGGGCTCAACTTCCTGCCCCGGCCCCTGGGCCTGTCGGGCCGGGTTACTGCGGCCACCACCCGATTCGGACCCTCAATCAAGGCCTTCAGCGCCGGAACTGCAAATTCAGGAGTACCCATAAATACAATTCTATACGAATTCATGACTACCACGGACTACGGGAAAATGTGTATTTGATCGCGGGACGGCCACTCCTTGATCAAATACAAAAATGGTAACCGGTCACAGGGCGAGATCTTCTGGAAACGATTTGCGTTAGCCCTGTAAGTTTTATTGGCTTTTGCAGCGGGGGAAACCCCGGCTCCGGAGCGAAGCGAAGGAGAACGGGGAGGGGGCAGGAATCCCCCGCTGCAAAAGCTTTATAAAACAAAGGGCGATAGCATGTTGAAAGAAGATCTCACCCTGTGACCGGTTACCCAAAATGTTATTTAAAAAATGCTCTGCTACTCTTCTTTGGGGCGGATCTTTGTCCACTTTTTCCTGAAGAGGAGCTTTCTCGCAGGACTCAGACGGTCTACAAAACATATACCCTTAAGGTGATCCAATTCATGCTGTATGCACCGGGCAAGGAGTCCTTCGGCCTCAAGTCTGATCTCCTTTTCGTTCCGGTCGTAGCCCACAAGTTGCACCCTGGCGGCCCGTTTTACAGGGGCTGAATAATTGGGAACGCTCAAACAGCCCTCCTCACCCGCTTCTTCTCCCTCCCATTCTGTGATACGAGGGTTAATTAATACTATAGGATTTGGTCCTCTTTCAGAAGGAGTTATGTCCATGACCACCAGTTGCTTGAGCTCGCCTATCTGGTTTGCTGCAAGGCCCAGCCCTTTGGCCTTGTACATAATCTCCAGCATCTGGTCGATCAGGCCCTGGAATTCCCCATCTATTCTATTAACCGATTTGGCCTCTTGCCTTAATATTTCATGCGGATAGATTAGTATCTTCTTCATAACGACAAAATAATAAGGTCTGCAGGCTGATCGGGCAAGTACTACTTTGGATATTATGAGAGCTTATACCTTTAGAAAAGATCTTCTGAGACCTGCAGCCCGGGACTTCCGCTTCCTTTTAACCCGCGGATACCCGAGGAAGTCTGCTCTTTTATTTGTAGGAGACCACTTCCAGCTCCATCAAGACGAGCGGGACCTGCTCTATCGCGGGGTCTTCACAAGGAGACAGAGCATGGCACGTCATGCCAAGATGGTGAGTGCGGGAGAAATTAAAGGGGAGGAACTGATTATAGACGGGCACAATGTACTTATTACTCTTGAAAGTGCCATAAAACACAGGCCTCTGCTACTGGCAGACGACAATTTCGTCCGGGACATCAGCCGCATATTTCGACGCTTCAGGCCCACAGATCACACAAAGTCCGCCTGGAATCTTGTTGAGGGGCTCCTTTCGGACTATCCGCCGTGCCATGTTACAGTGCTTCTTGATGCCCCGCTTCCCAAAAGCGGGGAGCTTGCGGCAAGAATCAGACAGTGGATGAAATACTCAAAAATCAAAGGGGATGTCACTACGGCCGCCAGACCTGAATCATTTCTTCTGGCGCTTGAAGGTATCAAGGCAAGTGCGGATTCGATAATCATAGACCGTTCTGCCAGAGTTTTCGACCTTGCAGGGCATATCATAAGACGGAGGTTGCATCTTAAACCGATGCCGATCCCGTAAAGCTGTTAATTGAAGATATTATGACAGGTTTTTTAACTCCCATAGTAGTTGTATCGGCCTTTATAATCCTTTTTCCCGCAGCCATAATAGCCGGCCTTATCGATGATTCCGGGAACCGGGTCCACAGGCTGGGAAGGCTCTGGGCAAGGACTATCATCAGGGCATCAGGCATCAAGGTAGATGTTGAAGGCCGCGACAATATACCCATGGAAAGGCCGGTAGTATTCGCGTGTAACCATGCAAGCCAGTTTGATATACCGATATTGTATGAGGCCTTGCCTGTACAGTTTCGTTTTGTAGCCAAGAAAGAGCTCTTCAAGATTCCCTTACTTGGTTTTGCCATGCGTCTCGCAGGTTACATACCTATTGACAGGTCCGGCGGTAAGGCGGCCCTGCGCAGCCTGCAAGAGGCTGTCGGGAGCTTAAAAATGGGCAGATCCATAATCATCTTCCCGGAAGGTACCCGCAGCCCTGACGGCCGTTTGGGGCCTTTTAAGACGGGAGGAATACTGATTGCGGTCAGGGCCGGATGCCCTATAGTGCCTGTAGCCATAAGCGGCAGTCACAATGTACTCCCCAAGGGAAGCCTCAGGGTACGCCCGGGCCGGATAAAGGTAACCATTGGCCCCCCTGTCCGGACCGTGGGCCCAAAAGGCCCTGTACACAAGGATATCGTGACAAAAGAGGTGCGGGAGAGCATTTCCTCCATGCTGAACGGTGATCCCTGAACATTCATGCCGTCCTGGGTACTATCTGCCACAGCATTCATACTGGGGCTGGTCATCCTCTCCAGCGGGGCCGAAGCTCTCATTAAAGGAGCCATACGCATGGCCCGCCTTTTGAGAATGAGTCCCATTGTAATCGGTCTCACTGTTGTAGCCTTCGGCACATCAGCCCCTGAGATGGGCGTGGCACTGTCTGCAGCCCTTTCCGGCAAGCCTGATATCACCATGGGAAACATCTTGGGAAGCAATATAGCCAATACGGGATTGATTCTGGGGCTCGGGGCCCTGCTCACTCCGCTGCCTGTCCGGCTGAGGATGCTCAGAATAGAGATACCCTTACTGGTAGTAGTAAGCACGGTTCTCTGGGCATCCGCAATAATGGGCCATCCGGGGCGTCTGTCAGGCCTGGCATTACTCACCATCTTCACGGCCTATTGCCTGACCTTGTATCGTCACAGCCGGAAAGAACCATATATAATACAAATAGAATTCGAAAAGTCTATCAACAACAGGGATTCCTTTTGGTTTGACATCGCACTGGTTATAGCTGGCCTGACAGGACTGGTTATCGGTTCCAAATCACTGGTTTGGGGGGCTGAAAGAATTGCCGTGCATCTGGGCGTACCCGAACTCATAGTGGGCCTGAGCCTGACAGCCGTAGGGACCTCCCTGCCCGAACTTGCCACGACATTGGCGGCGGCCCGTAAGGGCCAGACAGATCTGATCCTGGGAAACGTGGTGGGAAGCAATCTGTCTAACCTGTGTGCCGTGCTCGGCGTCACGGCCTTTATCACCCCGATCGGAATAAACCCGGACCTGCTCTACCGGGATTTTCCCGTGATGGTGGCCTTCAGCCTTATCCTGTTGCCCGTCATGAGGACCGGGATGAAAGTAACCAGATGGGAGGGAGCGGCCCTGCTCCTGTCTTATGGTGCGTATGTTATCTCCCTGGCTATCTTTTAAAAATACTTCAACTTGACCTGTATTGTATATATTTTAAATAGGTACAATCTTTATTTGAGAGAACGATCCATTTCCGGATGGAAAACCGGATAGAGGCAGCAGCCATGCAGAATAACAAGGGAATAGCGACCCTGCCTGAGATGGTCAGGCACTCGGTTGCCGAGTTTGGAGACCGGCCCGCACTTATTGCAAGGCAACCTCGGGGAGACAGGGTTATCACCTTTGGCGAGCTTGGCAATAAAGTTGAATCTTTGGCCAGAGGGTTGATAGCCGATGGCTTACCAAAGAACGGAAAATGCGCGATACTTGGGCCGAACTCTCCTGAATGGGCCATTGCCTATCTGGCTGTCACCTGTGCCGGCGGAATCTGTGTACCCATAGACTCTCAATTAACCGAAAACGAGATACTGCATCTGATGGCTGACGCCAAGGTGTATATGGCCTTTGTGGCTCCCAAATTCCTGGACCGCGTGCTCAGTACCTCCAGGGGCTTTCCAAGACCAAAACATGTGATAGTCCTGGCCCTGGATACCAAAGGCATCCCGAGAAATGTAATGCCCTTTGAAGAACTCTTCAGGCATGGACAACGAACGCGGCGCCCTTTACCAAACAGGGATCCCGGAGATATAGCCGCCATAATCTATACATCAGGGACGACCGGCAGGCCCAAGGGCGTCATGCTGACCCACGGCAATATAGTTTCGGATATAGCCGCCTGCTATCAGGTAATGGAATTCGGGCAGGAGCGCTTCCTCTCGATCCTGCCGATGCATCACACACTCGAGTGTACCGCCGGGTTTCTCCTTCCCATATACAGTGGTTCCGCAATCACTTTTGCCCGGAGCCTGAAGTCGCGCAGCATACTGGAGGACCTGAAGGCCAGCCGTGCCACCGTGATGATCGGTGTCCCCCTGCTGTTCCAAAAGATGCTGGATGGAATTCATCGGGGCATTAAACGTATGCCTTCCGCGCAGCGAATGATATTTCACATAATTATGAATGCGGTCAAGACAGGTGAAGGTCTGGGCATGAAGAACCTGGGCATGCACTTCTTCAGAAATCTCAGAGAGCTGGCCGGGCTCGGTTCCCTTCGCTTTCTGGTGGTTGGGGGCGCTCCGCTTATGCCAAAAATTTCCAGGGAATTCAGGTGGCTGGGAATCAAAATGCTCCAGGGCTACGGTCTTACCGAGGCAAGTCCCGTGCTTACCATCAATCCCGTGGATGAACCAGTGGATGAAAGCATAGGCAAACCACTTTCCGGAGTAGAGGTAAGGATACTTGAACCGGACGAGAACGGCGTTGGGGAACTCGCATTCAGGGGACCGATGATTATGAAGGGCTATTATGAAGACCCTGAGGCCACGCAAGAGGTGCTGGACCCGGACGGCTGGCTGAAGACCGGGGACCTGGGATATCGGGACAAGAAAGGCTATCTATACATCTGCGGCAGGGTCAAGAACCTCATTGTCACCCCCGCCGGGAAAAACGTCTATCCTGAAGAGATAGAGGCCTGTATCAACCGGAGTCCCTTTGTCCTGGAATCAATGGTCTATGGATATAATAAAGGGGCTGGAGAAGAGGTCCGTGCAGTAATAGTTCCGGACTACGAGGCCATTGGCGGGTACTCTTCTGGAAAACGCCGGAGCGATCAGGATATAAATAAGCTCATTTCCAGAGAGGTCAAAAAAGCAAACAAGATGCTGGCTCCTTTTAAAAGAGTGGTGTCCTTCACTCTGATGGATGAAGAATTCCCCAAGACATCTATCAGAAAGATCAAGCGCCACCTTTTCAAACTTCACGTAACTGATAAATGATACTCTATAATGATTGACTGGTCTTCAGATCTTAATCCGGCTCAGTTTGAGGCCGTAACACACATATCCGGCCCGCTTCTTGTTGTTGCAGGACCCGGCACAGGCAAGACCAGGGTCCTCAGCTACCGAATCGGACGCCTGGTAGAAACAGGCACCGCCAGACCCGACCAGATACTTGCCATGACCTTTACCAACCAAGCGGCAAAGGAGATCTCCGAGCGCGTATCCCGGCTCTTATGCGGCGAAATTTCCGCAGGGCACAGACCAGATGGGCAAATAACTCCCAGAGTAAGTACATTTCACAGTTGGGCACTTGGATTTTTAAGAGAGACCCTGGGTGAAGAGGCACGTCTTCCCATAGATGAGAAAGATGCCCGGGATCTTTGCAGAAAGGCGGCAAGGGAATCAGGATTATCAAATACAAAAGCGCAAGGACTTTATGAGCGTATCTCAAAGTCCAAACAGCATTTTCCCCCTGTGATAAATGGAGATAAAGACCTGGAGGCCCTGTACCGGGCATATCATGGCCTCCTTAAAAAATACGGTCTCTGGGACTATGACGACCTTCTCATGGAGGCCCTGCGACTTCTGGAGTATACTGAAATCAGAGCAAAATTTCATAGGGATTTCCCGTTTGTCCTGGTGGACGAATTCCAGGACATAAGTCCTGCCCAGTATGCACTGATCAAGTCAATGGCAAGAAAAGACGGAAATATCACAGTAATAGGTGATCCCAACCAGGCCATTTACGGGTTCAGGGGCGCAAGCCCCGAGTTCATTGATCGTTTCAGCATGGATTTTGAGTACGTAAAAACCGTAGTCCTGGATACTGTCTACAGGTGCCCCCAGATATTTCTCGATGCTGCAACAAGCATCATAAAAAACAGATCGGATGTCCGTCTGAAATCTGTCAATGGCAGGACGCCGAAAATCAGGATCAAAGCCTTTGAAGATCCCGGAGCAGAGGCAAAGTGGGTGGCAAGGACCGTTGAGCAGATAGTGGGGGGGCTCAGCTTTGCTTCACTTGACAGCGGCACGGCCGGCGGTCACACACTGAGAAGTCTTTCAGACGTGGCAATACTATTCCGGGCCAAAGCATTGGGAAACCAGGTTATTGAGGCACTCTTGAACCAGGGGATACCCTTTCAGCGGGCAGACACCCCTGATCCGCTTGCCCAAAGAGAACTTCGCCTGATATGGCGGCTTTGGGAGGCCGTGAAGGGACGGGCTGTCAGGTATCATCTGGCAAAACTCCCAGGTGGTGAAAATCTGTGGAGCAGAAAATACTCGGACTTAAAACCGGGCCTCCAGGTCAAAGACGGGCCCGAACTCCTGAGTTACATAATCGATATTCTTGACCTTGAACCAGACAGGCCTCTTCTCAGGGCCTTGAAGAATGCCGTCAACAGGCATCCGCATGTGGACTCCCTTGCAGTCCTGCTTCGCAACGAGGCCGACATGCTGGATCTCAACACGGAAGCCGTGTCCCTGCTTTCGATCCATGCAGCCAAGGGCCTTGAATTCCCGGTAATATTCCTGGTCGGATGTGAGGCCGGTATACTTCCATGGAAAGAAGCGGATATGGAAGAAGAAAAGAGACTTTTTTACGTGGCCCTTACCAGGGCGTCCGAAGAAATATACATAAGCCATGCGAAATACAGAAGGCTCTTCGGGCAGATGATGCATGGAGGCCCAAGCCCCTTTCTAAATGACATTCCTGAAAGATTTCTGGCAAGAGAACAGACCAAAAAATCCAAGGCATTCCGAAGACCGAGGCAGAAAAAACTGTTTTAAGGCTGATGTGCTGACATAAAGAAAAGGCCCTGACCTGTTTAAGCCAGGGCCCTACAAGAGGAGAAGAAGGGCTTTGAGAAGCCATTCTAAGGAGGTATTTTATTTTTCGGCAAAACATTATACATACTTTAATCTTTTAACGGATTTTTTTGATTTTTTTTGCATGCCCTGTTTAATAATATCGCCAAATCCCGCCTGGTGCCGGAATCGGTAGTCCACTGCGGAAGTCGCCATCCGTGCCCTGCCGCAGGAGCGGTTTGCCTTTTGCAGGGTTTCGATCGCGGGCCGGATTGCACTGCCTCTCCGGTCCGCGATGAGTGAGCTTTGAAACCCGGAAAAAGGTAACCGCTTCAAGGCAGGATATAACGGGTTCACCGGATATTTACACAGACACTGCAGATATTCCTTACTTTTTTCTTGACCCGGAGTTTCCAATAATGCTATAGAAATCAGTGTGTGGTGCTTGGGAGTGCCTCTTCGGCCCAAATCGCAAAAAGCGATTCCTGTCAGCTCATCTGGGGGATCGTCTAATGGCAGGACTGCAGACTCTGGATCTGCCTATCTAGGTTCGAATCCTAGTCCCCCAGCCATTCTATATTCCGATTTTGCAGCCATTACATCTGGTCCAGGCCTTGATTCGAATTTGCCAAAGTATATTCCATCTCCAACATATGAGATAATTCCTCAAGGCGCTTTTCCAGTATTCCCAGTCCTGATTTTGCCTTTTTGCATTCCGGATTTATCTTAAGTGCCTCAAGAAAGGCCATCCGGGCTTCTGCGTACCAGCTGCCTTCCATGTAATTTTCCCCTGCCATGCAGTAGGCCTCGTCAAGGCCTTCAGGAAACATGGTATGGAGCATCTGATCCAGCCCGCCGCTTTTTTGCCAGAGCTTATCTATTTCTGACTTATTTTCGAGCATAAATCGTACCAGTAAGGAATTGTCTCGCTCTGTCAAGAGCAGTGATTTCAGGTGCTCGGCAGCATACATGAAAAGCTCTCCAAGCCTATTCATTCCCCGTTGTATGTCTTCCAGTGTCTCTTTAAAGAATTGCCGGCGGCTGTGAGCGCTGGTGGCGGTCGACACAACCTGAAAGGCGGGATGATAACGATCTGCCATGTAGATATTTTCCTTCAGCTTCATGGCCTCATGGAATATCGCCCCGACCATCCAGTCGAAGAAAAAAGGTTCTGGTTGACTGCCGGAGTCAATATCTTTCCAGAGGCGGTGGCAATTGTCCTTTAATATCCACAGCATCCCCCGGTCTGTCTGTGTGCCCACCCAATTGTCCAGACCTTCATAGGATATACCTTTTTCCTTGAATTTTTTTTCGATATTCAGGAAAAAAGCATATGAATTGATAAAGTCTCTCAATACATTCTTCACAAAAAGGTCTTTCCGTTCATCAAGCCAAGACTGTTTATCCGTGTTTTTCATTGTTAACCTGCCAGAATTATGAGCCCGACACCCAGCATCATCAGACTTGCTCCGGCTAAGCGTTGGGGGATCTCTTTCTCTTTGAATATAAGCTTTCCGTAAATGACGCTGAAGATCAGACTGGTCCTTTTTACGGCAATCATATATGCCGCTGTGATCAGATGAATTGCCCACATGTGGCTGAGCACCATTATGGTTTGGGCAAGGCCGACCGCCCACCAGGCGCCCCATGGATTCGGACCGGCCTTTTTTTGAAAAGGCCACAGAGGACGTGATTGCTTATTATTTGCAGAAAACCCATTGGTTATGCGGTATAGCGCCCAGATGCTCAACGGAGTGAGCATTCCCAATAATACAAAATAAAAACAGGCAAAGAATACCGGACTAGAGTGTTGAATCGCTTTTTTCCCTAATACGGAAGTAAGGCTGTATATCCCGGCGACTGCCAGCATAAGCCTTGAGCCCCGCTCTCTGGCAATGGCCCTTAACGGTTCAAGAAACCCCTTTCTGCTGGCTTTGATATGGAGTACATAGGCACCGGTTACAGTACACAGTATACCCATGAGTCCTGCCAAGGTGACCTTTTCATCCAGAATCAGCCAGCCGGTCAATACAATAAATACAGGGGTGAAGGCGAGGAAGGGTATGCTGAGTGACAGCGGAGAGACCCTGAGTGCCTGCATATACAGAAGCAAGGCAAGTATCTCAAAAGGGACCAGAAGGCCCACGGTCTGCCAGAAAACCGGGTCGGTCTCCGGCCAGGATATCACGAAAAGCAAGGGCAGCAAAAAGGGCATGGGGGCGGCGGATCTCACTATGGCCATACCACCTGGGGACAGATGAGCAAACCGGGCCTTCAGGATAGTATCCCCTGTGGCAGTGGCCAAAGCAGTCAAGAGGGCTGCGGGAAACCAGTTCACCCGCTGGTTTCCATATTCTTATGTCCCTTCCCGGCGTCCGGCCATGGAATAAAGCCTGCGTATACGTTCCTGGATGGGAGGGTGGGTGCTGAACAGCTTTGCAACCGATGCGGATGTGAGAGGATTGACTATATACATCTGCGCGGTTGCCGGGTTTACCTCCATAGGTACACGGTGATTCCATTCATCCAGTTTTTTGAGGGCACTGGCCAGGGACATCGGACGGTTACATATTTTTGCCCCCGTGGCATCGGCCTGAAACTCCCTGCTCCTGGATATGGCCATCTGAATGAGGCCGGCAGCTATGGGCGCTACGATCATCATGATCAGCCCCCCTGCCAGACCGATTCCGCCGCCATCATCGTCATCGGAACCGCCAAAGCCCCCGAACAACATGGCCCACTGGGCCATAGTGGCGATATAGCTTATGGCGCCCGCTATGACAGCGGCTACGGAGCTTATCAGTATATCCCTGTTGCGGATGTGGGCGAATTCGTGTGCCAGGACCCCTTCCAGTTCTTCGCGGTTGAGAAGTTGCAGGATACCCTCTGTGACCGCGACCGCAGCGTGATCCGGGTTCCGCCCGGTGGCAAAGGCATTAGGGGTCTGCTGGGCAATGAGGTAAACCCTCGGCTTAGGTATCCCGGCCCTCTGTGCAAGCCCTGCCACTATGGAATGGAGCTGCGGGATCTCCGCCTCAGAGACCTCTCTGGCCCCGCTCATTTTAAGTGCAAGCTTGTCACTGTACCAGTAGGCAAAGAAGTTCATCACGGCAGCCATCACCAGGGCCACGGTCATGCCTGAGCGGCCGCCCAGTGCCACTCCGACGAACAGGAAGAGAGCCGTAAGGGCGGCTAAAAAAATGAACGTCTTAAACATATTATACATGATGTTTAAAGATCCTCCGTAGAATTATTTTTTCAATATGGTCATTTTCTCATCTCAAGGCAAGGGGTTGATATTTTTTCAGGCGGCCTCTAAGCCTTGCCTTGCATGATGCTGGTAGCCTTTTCCACATCCATCTTGCTGCCGATAAAAACCGGCACCCTCTCATGGAGGGCTGAGGGCTTTATGTCCAGAATATTCTGTTCGCCATCTGTGGCAGCCCCGCCCGCCTGCTCCAATATAAAGGCCATGGGGGCAACCTCGCACAAAAGGCGCAGCTTGCCCCTCGGCTTTGCAGGGTCTTTCTTGTCGGCCGGGTACATGAATATACCGCCGTAGAGGAGGTTTCTGTGAAAGTCGGCCACAAAGGAACCTATATATCTGGCTGCGTAAGGCTTTCCCCTCTCATTTTCAGGGCTCTTGAAGTAATCCACCACCTTTTTCGTCCTCTCATCCCAGTAACAGGTATATGCCTCATTGACAGAATAGACTTTTCCACTTTCAGGGATCGTGATATTCTGGTGAGAGAGGAGGAATTCTCCTACTGACGGGTCAAGTGTAAAGCCATTTACGCCCTTGCCTGTCGTATAGACCAGCATTGTGCTGGGTCCGTAAACGAAGTAGCCTGCCGCCACCTGCTCCGACCCGCGGCGGAGGAAATCATCAAGGGTGACATAGGGCCTGTCACTTACCTTTCGATGGATTGAGAAGATCGTGCCGATGTTGACATTTACGTCTATGTTGGATGAGCCGTCCAGGGGATCGAAGATCAGGATGTAGTCTTCCTTGGGCATGTCTTCCGGGACCGGTATGATATCGGCGTTTTCTTCGGAGGCCATGGCACATATCACGCCGGCACGCTCCATCCTGTAAATAATTACGTGGTTTGAAAAATCGTCCAGCTTGCGTACCCGTTCCCCCTGTATATTGATATCACCTGTGAGACCCAGGATGTCCACAAGCCCTGCCTTGTTGACTTCTCGGGATATAATTTTTGCCGCGAAGATAAGCTCTTGCAGAAGTCTTGTCAGCCGGCCTGTGGCTGCAGGGGATTCTTTCTGGTGAATCAACAGATGTTCAGTAACAGTAATGCCTAGCCCTTTCATTCTTTACTCCTTTCCGGATAAGTTTATCCAAAAAAACCGTTTACTTGACGACCATTGGAAATATAGTTACCCAAGACGGATGAATCAAAGCAAAAAAGTCCTGATAAGTAGCTTCCGCACTTTTAAAATTTAAAAATTATAATATCATATAATCAATATCCTTGGCAAAGAGTTCAACCCGACTTACCAAGCTGTTCTTGCGATCTATACACTCAGGGCAAAAAACCGTGGGGCATACACCAAAGTTGAATATTTGCCGTATTACAGTAATGTGCCCTGGTAAATAAGTTCATGGAGGATCACAATATAATGTCTTTGGATGAAATTAAGATCAGCCGCGCTATATTGAGCCGTTTTACGGCCAAATTTTCTGACTGTCTTGAACTGGATGTCGCGATTGTCGGCGCGGGCCCATCGGGCCTGATGGCAGCCCTGTGTCTGGCCCGGAAGGGACATAAGGTGGCTGTATTTGAGAGGAAACTCAGTATTGGTGGAGGAATGTGGGGCGGCGGCATGATGTTCAACGAAATAGTAGTTCAAGAGCAAGGGGCTGTGATCCTCAGGGACCTCGGCATCTCCATAGAGGATGCAGGAGACGGATATTACACGGCCGACTCCGTAGAGTGCACTTCAACATTAACCAGTCTCGCCTGTAAGGCCGGTGCCAGGATTTTCAACCTGATGACCATGGAAGACGTAATGGTCAGGGAGAACAGGGTCACAGGACTCGTGATCAATTGGACTGCCGTGGATATGGCAGGATTCCACGTGGATCCCATAACTGTCAGGTCCGGATATATTATAGATAGCACCGGTCATGACACAGAGGTCCTAAGGGTCATACAGAATAAAACAAGCACCAGGCTTCTTACGGATACCGGGGAAATAATGGGGGAGCGCTCCATGTGGGCAGAGGTTGCCGAGAATACCACGCTGGAAAATACCAGGGAGGCCTATCCGGGCGTCTTTGTCGCCGGCATGGCAGCTAACGCCGCCTTTGGTTCGTTTCGTATGGGGCCGATTTTAGGGGGCATGCTATTGTCCGGTGAAAAGGTGGCTGAATTGATACATGAGAGGCTTAGCTCTTAAGGAAAAAACTTTGAAAAGGTCTTGTGCCATTTATGACAACATCTTCATCAAAAGCCAATAAATACAGGCGCAAAAAGAAGTTCTACAAAAAAAGATCCCCTGCGCCTGTACAGCCGGCCCAACGGTTACCTGCCGAGCAGGCCGATCTGTTCGGGAGTCCGGGACTCCATCCCAGGATAATTCCCCGCCCGGAACACTGCATCAGCAGGAAAGATATAGATAGGGAGGCATTGAAGGTCCTTTACTGCCTGAAGGATAATGGCTACATGGCCTATCTTGTCGGCGGGAGTGTAAGAGACTTGCTTCTTGGCAAGCGTCCGAAGGATTTTGATATCGGAACCAACGCCAGGCCGGAGGAATTGAAAAAGCTCTTCCGCCACAGCCGGATCATAGGCCGGCGTTTCAGACTGGTCCACGTATATTTTCGGGGCGGCAAAATACTTGAGGTGTCAACCTTCAGATGCCGGAGTGAACACGATGACCGGGAAGCCGCGGGCAACGGGATCGGGGGTGCCAATATCTTCGGATCTCCCAGAGAGGATGCCTTTCGCAGAGATCTCAGCATCAATGGGCTTTTCTACAATATAGCGGACTTCAGTATAATTGATTACGTAGGGGGCATGGCAGACCTAAAACAGGGAATCATCAGGGTCATAGGTGACGATCCGGAACACAGGTACCTGAAGGACCCCGTAAGGATGATGCGTGCTGTAAGGCACGCGGCCAGGACAGGTTTTACGATTGAGGCTAATACATGGGAGGGCCTGCTGAGGCACAGCGATAAAATTCGTCTCTGTGCAATTTCGAGGGTAAGGGAAGAGTGGCTGAAGGATTTACGTTCCGGATACAGCAGGCCATGGGCCGAGCTTATGATTAAGAGCGGACTGTTTGGCTCGGTCTTTCCCGGTTATGTTTCCGCCCTTGAGAGTGAGGATAAGGGCCTGGTTCGGAAGCTGCTTTTCGGGCTTTTGGGCCATCTTGATCGCATGGTAAATGACGGTGCCGAAGTCAGTGATGCCCTTATGCTGGCCCTTTTTGCATACCCCCGGCTATGTGTAACACCGGAGTGGCAGGCTTTAAAGGTCGGGCGTCTGAAGTGGCCTACTTACGAAGTGAGATCCATGTTGAGCGAGATTTTCCTTCCGTATGACTTCAGGAGGTCAGTAAGAGACGTGGCGGTTCAGATCCTGTCCAGTCAGTGGAATATCTCCATATGTCTTGCAAAGGGCAAGTGGTTTAAGCGTGTCTGGAACAAGGCCGCGTTCCGGGAATCTGTCATGCTTTATGATTTAGTACAGGAGGTCTTGGGGCAACCGGTCATTGGTCCTGACCCGCATCTCCGCCCGGGACCAAAGCCTTTAAAGAAATCCGGCAAAAGGAAGAGACGTTCTCAGCGTGTCAGGCGTTTAATTTCAGAATCTGAGGAGGTCCGCTTATGAAGTTGCGTCAAAATGCCAAAGAGCTGGTCTTGATAGAAGTAGATGGGCTTGGTGGGTTGATATTAGGCGAAATCAGATACAACCGCCAGACCGAGACCGTTCTCTTTGCCCTGGAAAAGGCGGCCTTTTTTGATCTCTACTTCCCGTGTGCCGTGTTATATGATCAGGAGCGCGGTCCTGTTGTCCGCCCCCATGTTCTCACAGCCATGACTGTATCCTCTATTCGGATACAACGGAGCCGGGTATCCTTTTTTGTCCTGGAGTCAGACATTAATCCCAAGCTGATTCAGCAGTATCATGATCTGCTGGAGTCCGTATTACTCAAGCGGGATGTTACCTCAGTCGGGAAAACCGCAAAAGACCAGGGACCGGACCGGCCTGAGCCCACTGGCGGATCAAGGGTCATTGCTCTAAGCGATCGCAAGGGGAGACAATAGGATCAATGCTTGCTTTTCCGGATATTGATCCGGTAATAATCCGTATTGGTCCCATAGGTATCCACTGGTATGGTCTTATGTACCTGCTCGGTTTCGGGGCCTCTTACCTGCTGGTGCGAAAGCAGATTATTGAGGAGTGTCGAAACACCCTCTCCGTATCCAGATATGAGGGGTCTTCCGCCGCATCTCAATTGAGTCAACTGGAGGGGATCCTATTTTCTCTGATTTTAGGGATCATCTTGGGAGCCAGATTGGGCTATGTACTATTCTACAACCTTTCCTACTATCTTGAGTATCCTTCGGAGATATTTGCCGTGTGGCACGGAGGCATGTCCTTTCATGGAGGAGTGGCAGGAGTTGTTTTTTCCGGATGGATATATTGCAAGAGACATGATCTGGATTTCTGGAAGTGGTCTGATCGCTTTGCGGTCACAGCGCCGGTGGGCCTCGGTCTGGGACGTATAGGGAATTTTATTAATGGAGAGCTGTTCGGCCGCCCTGCAGATGTGCCGTGGGCCATGGTCTTTCCGCGAGGAGGGCCGGTGCCACGGCACCCGTCTCAGCTTTACGAGGCCCTGCTGGAGGGGCTTTTGCTCTTTATTATCCTGTGGACCCTTCGCCATAGGGCCTGGCCATATGGGAGAAAGCTGGCACTTTTTCTGGTCCTCTATGCCGTATGCCGCATAGCAGTCGAATTCTTTCGGGAACCGGACCCACAGCTGGGCTATGTCTTTTTGAACTGGGTAACCATGGGGCAGTTGTTGAGCCTGGCACTCCTTGCGCTTGGAATAATCATCTGGCGGGCCAGGGGGGGGAATGTCAGGGTATAGGCCAGTCCTCACGGCGGCCTAAGGCCAGCTCCAGGTTATATGCAGCAGTGAGGAGCTTCGCCTCCTCAAAGTGTTCTGCTATTAATTGAATTCCTATGGGAAGCCCGCTGCTGCTCAAGCCGCAGGGCACAGAAATCCCGGGGATGCCTGCCAGGTTTACCGGGATTGTGAAGATGTCGGACAGGTACATCTGAAGCGGGTCGCCTGCTTTCTCTCCAAGCCTGAACGCCGGAGTCGGAGCAACAGGAGCGGCGATCACATCACACTGTTCAAATGCCTTTTTGAAGTCCTGTGTGATAAGGGTCCGTATCTGGGAGGCCTTTCTATAATATGCGTCGTAGTACCCGGCTGAAAGGGAATAGGTCCCGATCATTATTCTCCTCTTGACCTCCGGGCCGAAACCCTGGGATCTGGTCTTTTTATACATATCCATGAGGTTTTTATAGCCAGAAGCACGAAATCCGTATTTTACTCCGTCGTAACGTGAGAGATTGGAAGAGGCCTCGGCAGGAGCGATAATGTAGTATGCGGCAACAGCATACTCTGTGTGGGGAAGGCTTACCTCCACCAGTCTGGCCCCATGAGATTCCAGAGCGGAAACGGCATGTCTAACGGCCCTTTCCACCTCCGGGTCAAGACCTGAAATAAAATATTCCCTGGGAATTCCTAACGTATAATCCTTGAGACCCGGCATCAGGAAGCCGGTATAATCAGGTACCTCTCCGGGAACAGAAGTGGAATCCCTGGTATCATGGCCGGATATGGCGTTTAACAGCAGGGCGCAATCGGTAACGTCCCTTGAGATGGGTCCTATCTGGTCAAGTGAGGAGGCAAAGGCCACAAGGCCGAACCTTGATACCATGCCGTAGGTAGGTTTCATGCCTACAACACCGCAGTGTGAGGCCGGCTGACGTATCGATCCGCCTGTATCCGAGCCCAGCGAACCTGCACAGGTCCTGGCAGCAACAGATGCTGCCGAACCACCGCTTGATCCGCCGGGGATTCGTTCAAGGTCCCAGGGATTACGGGTAGGATGAAAGGCGGAGTTCTCAGTGGATGACCCCATGGCAAACTCATCCATGTTTAATTTGCCCAGCATTACCGCTCCATGGGCCTCGAGCCTCTCCATTACTGTTGCATTATAGGGTGGCACAAAGTTTTCAAGTATCTTTGAGGCACAGGTGGTCTTCACCCCTTTTGTGCAGATAACATCCTTAATGCCCAGAGGAATTCCTGTAAGAGGGGTAACATCACAGGCCTTTTTAAGGCGCTTGTCGGCTTCTTCCGCCTGCATCAGGGCCTGGTCGGCAGTTACTGTCAGATAGGCCCTGATTTTTGGATCAACTTCACCTATCCTGTCCAGATAGGCCCTTGTGACCTCGACTGCTGAAATCTCTCTCTTGCCGAGGAGACCGCAGAGTTCATGTATGCTGAGATCAATCAGATTCTGCATTTTGCACTTCCTCAATAAGCTCATCAGATGATTTTTGGCACCACAAACCCCCTCCTTTCCCGTTCCGGTGCATTAGAGAGCGTTTTTTCAACCGGCAATGAGGGTTTTACTTCGTCCCTTCTAAAGGCATTCGTGAACTCCAGGGCATGAGTAGCAGGTGCAACCCGGCTGGTATCCAGTTCTTCTAATTTGCCTATATATCCTAAAATGTCGTTCAGTTGTTTGCTGAAGTCCTCAATTTCAGACGGGTTAAAGCTGAGCCGTGCCAAGTGGGCCATATGTTCAATTTGAGAGACAGTTATCTTCACTAACGTATAATCTCCTTTTATTTTTCCATGTTTCGCGACGGTAAATATCCGGTGAACCCGTGGTCCACTGTGGAAGTTGCCATCCGTGCCCTGCCGCAGAAGCGGTTTGCCTTTTGCAGGGTTTCGATCGCGGGCCGGATTGCACTGCCTCTCCGGTCTGCGATGAGTGAGCTTTGAAACCCGGAAAAAGGTAACCGCTTCAAGGCAGGATATAACGGATTCACCGAATATTTACTCGCGACATTCAAAAGCCTGACGTAAATTGCTCCTGGTGCCTTATTTTGTATCTGTGAAAATCGGTGCTTATCCAAAGCCTATGGCCTTTCCCGCCTGATAGACACAAAAGGCCGTCACCCATGCTAATGAGGTATTGTATGTAATGCTGAAAAGAGTCCACCTAAGGGAGCCGGTTTCCTGGTTAATGGCTGCTATTGTTGCAATGCACGGCAGATATAAAAGCACAAAGATCATCATTGCCAGGGCACTGAGTGGCGTCATGCCGGATGATAAAAGCGCATTCTTAAGATTATCCGTTCCTTCTTCTTCAGATAAATAGAGTACACCCAAGGTGCTTACAACGATTTCTTTGGCAACAAAACCGGTAAGAAGGGCCACGCTGCCACGCCAGTCTATGCCTATGGGAGCAAATACGGGGGCAAGAGCCTTCCCGATGCGCCCCATGAAAGATTTTTCCACTTTTTCTGATCTTTGGGACATTAAAAGCTTTGCAACGGCAGCATCTCGTTCCTTCTCAAGCCGTTGCCCGGCAGATCCACTGGCAGATGCAGTTTTGGCCCTATAGAAAGCATCGACCTTATTGATTTCAGCATCATAATCGCAAGAATATTCTATGTTTCGGGGAAACGATGAAAGTGCCCACACTACAACGGAACCGACAAGTATCACGCCCCCCATTTTTTTGAGAAACATCTTGCCGCGGTCCCACATGTGAATTATCAGGCTTTTTATCGTTGGGGCCCTGTATGGAGGCAGTTCCATGACAAACGGGGCATCGGCTCCCCTCAGGAGGGTAGAACGAAATAGGCGGCCTGTTATAACGGAAAAGACAATACCGGCAAGGTAAACGGAAAAAATGACAGTTCCGGCTCTGGCATTAAAGAAAGTGCCTGCAAGTAAAATATAAATCGGCAGCTTGGCCGAGCAGGACATAAAGGGAGTAATAAGTATAGTAAGAATGCGGTCTTTTCTGCTTTCAAGAGTACGGGTAGTCATGATGGCAGGGACACTGCAGCCGAATCCCATGAGCATGGGTATAAAAGATTTACCATGGAGCCCGATAAGATGCATTATCCTATCCATAAGAAAAGCCGCCCTTGACATATATCCCGTGTCTTCAAAGAGCGCTATACAGAAGAAAAGTATCAGTATGTTCGGCAAAAAGACTATAACGCTTCCCACTCCTGCAATTATCCCGTCTAAAAGGAGGTCTTTGATGAGGCCGTCCGGGAGAAGACCGCCTAATGATGCTGAAAGCAAGTTGATACCGCTATCCAACCACTGCATTGGATAGTCTCCAACTGAAAAGGTTAACTGGAACATGAGCCAGATAAAGAAGATAAAAATCGGAAATCCTAAAAACCGGTTTGTCAGCACGAGATCTATGTTTCGGGATATGTCGACGCGCTGCCTTGCAGAGGTTGTAACCACTTCCTTTATGATTCCTGCTATAAAGCCGTACCGCTCATCCGTCATTACTATTTCCGGATCGTCGTTGAAGCGGCTCGCAAGATGCGTGCGTTGTGATTGGATTTCCTGAAGTAAATCTTGACTCTTATCCCCTGCCCTTTGGAGAATACGTTCCTTTACGATCTTGTCATTTTCAAGGAGCTTTATTGCCGTCCACCTCATATTGTAAGGCAGTGGTTTCTGTATTCGGCTATCGAGAAAACCGCGGAGCTTCGAGATGGATTCTTCAATATCCTTGTTATATCTTACTTTACGCTTTCCCCTTGTATCTACCTTTGATTCTGCAAGTTCTACGGCCTTTTTCAGAAGTGTATCTATGCCCTGGTTTCTGTTTCCGACCGTAAATACTACTGGCAGATCTAAGAGCTCAGAGAGTTTTTCCGCATTGATTTTGATCCCGCGCGAACTCGCAATATCGGCCATGTTGAGGGCGAATAAGACCTTGCAATCTATTTCCCTCAACTGGGTTGCAAGATAAAGGCTCCGTTCCAGGTTGGAGGAATCGATTATATCGATTACAACATCCGGGGATTTTTCAAGAACAAAATCCCGTGCAATGATCTCCTCCATGGAAAAAGGCGTTAAGCTGTAAGTTCCGGGAAGGTCGATGATCCTGAGCTCATATCCGTATCTGTTAATAATCCCCTCTTTCTTTTCAACTGTTACACCCGGCCAGTTCCCGACCTTTTGCCTGCTGCCTGTAATATTGTTGAATATTGTCGTCTTGCCTGAATTGGGATTGCCCGCAAGGGCGATCGTAAGGCTTTTTTGATGCATCAAGACGTTCCTATTTCACGTTATCGACTGTTATTTGCGCAGCTTCTTCAACCCTAAGTGACAGATGACAGCCTTTGACTATCATTTCAAGGGGATCTTTCAGGGGTGCATATTTTTCTATGTAAATCTCCGTACCCTTAAGAATACCCATCTCAAGTATCCTTTTGCGCAGGACACCGTTTCCACCTATTCGGGCAATTATTCCGGCCTGGCCTTCTTTCATTTCGCTTAACAGCATAGAAACTACCTCGATTCGTGATGATTCCCTCTGTCTGCTCCAACCCGGCGGGACTCGGGGGGTCCGCTACAAAACTTTTTATAATTAACATATTTATTCAACAAATTCGACAGCCTCGTTTATTTTTTTGTTTGCCTTTTTACGGGGTTTCGGGTAGCGGGCCGGATTGCACTGCCTCTCCGGTCCGCGATGAGTGAGCTTTGAAACCCGGAAAAAGGTGACCGCTCCAAGGCAGGATATAACTGGTTCACCGAATATTTACTTTCGATTTATATGAAGCCGGTGTGTGCCGGCTATTCAACAGCCGGTTGTTTTTCATTTGGTATAAGGCAGGTAGCCTTTTGCGGCTCTATTTTCAGCACCCCTCCAATTTGCTCTGCCCTGACCTTTGCCAGGTTGAGAGCCAGGATAAGAAAGAGATCGCCAGAGGACTTCTGTGTATACTCGTTTGCTTCCAGCGGATATCTGCTGAAATCTTGATCCCAGCCAGCCGGAAAGGCATTTCCCGTATGTTCGAATTCTAAAGACCATGTAGCCCCGTTTTTTTGGTATAATGTTAATTTCAGATAACGTTTCTCAGTTTCTCGCATCTGCTTTATGCAGGCGTCCAGCAAGCCGTCGATCAAGTCACGGAGGTATCCTTCATTGATTACGATCAGGGTTGGAGTACCGGGTAGAGACAAATGTTTCTCTATCTGATGCTTGAAAAAGAGGTCTGCATTCCAAAAATCCAGCTCCTCTTCAACCACTTGTCTGAGAATTACAGGTCTCTGCCTGTCTTCCCCATCTTGGCTTCTGTTAGTAATTATGTTGATCATGTTTTCCATATTGGTCAGCGATTTTTCCATCCGCGATAATCGTTTTAATCTCTCTTGAAGGTTGTCTGCGATATTCTTCAGCCGGCTGGCGGCAATGTCCGGCGGGCCGGAGTAATCAGTAAGTTCAATGGCCTTCAGATCCTTTTCGATATCCATTTTTAACATTTCAATGCTCATGGAGAATATCTGCATAAAGCCATTTAAATTGTGAACGATGCCCTTGGCAAGATGTCCGATCTTGCTGTTTTGAAAGCAGCTATAAAAAAGATGTTCCAGGAACCGGATATTGCCCATTGTTTTTCTATGTTCCTTTGAATGGGTCGGCTTGATTACTTAAATAAAAATTCCTCCGGACCATGATTTTCTGGTGCTCCGGCCTGATCCGCTTTGTCTTTTCAATTAAAATAAACCCCTGCTTGTGAGACTTGTCCGATATGATTATTGTCATTGTTGACTCCATAGTATGTTCTGCTGTTATATACTATTGCTTTATCGGTAAAAAGGAATAAAGACTTGATGGCTATTATTAAACCCCATTCAATTTTAACCCTGCCCCCGGCTGAAGCCGAGGCACTTATAAATGATCTGCCTCTTGCTGAACAGGCCTCTTTGGTCTTGATGGCCCCATGGGAGAGGCGTCAGGAAATAATAATACTGTCCCGGGAGAGCAGGGCCCTTGTGCAGGGATTGCCGGTTGAGGAATTATTCTGGACTGTTAAGGCGGTTGGACCTCAGGATGCTGTTCACATTTTGAATTTAGCAAATGCAGAACAGTTGCAGTTCATTTTCGATCTGGATTGGTGGCATAAGGCTGAACTCTTGCCTGAGAAAATAGCAACGTGGATATTGCTTCTCTTTGAAGCCGGTGAAGATGCGATGGCTTCCTGGCTACAGTGGCTGAAAAAAAAGGATGAGACACTTCTCCCCGCCATTTTGAGGCCGTTTATTCAGGTTTACAAGCGGCCTGATGACATGGACATACAGGAAGCCAAGGACATGCTTCCCCTGTTTACTTTGGATAATGTGTATTTCGTGTCTTTCCAGAAGGATGCATTGCAGCCGATCTGGGACCGTTTTCTCGTGAAGATCCTGGATGTGTCACCCGGTCTGTATAGAGATGTATTGGAGACCATTATCGGTGAGAGTGCTGCCGAAAACCTGGAAAATGCCTTTCGTCTTCGGCGTTCCCGTATAGGAGATTGGGGTCTTCCGGACTATTATGACGCCCTTGATATCTACGCCCCTCTGCGCGGTAATTATGTCAGACAAGTTGAAATTTCCTTCTCCGAAGAAGAAAAATGGCCTGACACCACGCTGCCGGCCTTTGTGCCTACTCTATACATGGGAAGCTATCCGGTCCTCCGAACTGCCATTGAAAAATTGTCAGGTACAAGGATCATGGAAAGAGTTGTCCATGAATGGGCAGGCGCTGCAAACAAGATCCTTATGGTAGATGAAGTTGACCTCGATGATCCTGAAGCTTTGCGTGACTCCCTTTTAAAGGCGGCAGCCCTTCTCAATTTGGGCCTGGAGGTTGCAGGGAGAACGGAAGGCAGGTCCCCGGAGGAGGTCCTGAAGTCAGGTGTGATAGAAGACATAATAAGGCTTGCCAATACCGCGATCAGAAGATTGGCTGCAAAGGCCCGCAGCCTGGTAAGCTCCGGCTTGGTATCCAGGGATTTCCTCCACCTGCCAGAGGCGTGGGCAGATACCTTAAAGGGGCTATTGTCTGAACGTCCCATGTTATGGGACCCGGCCCTGAGCAAATATAGACCATTTTGTGATATGACGGAACTCACCTCGGTGGAAAATCTTATAACCACCGTAGGTGAATGGGCGCTCCTAATGGCCTGTATATTACCTCGGCATGGAAATTGGACACGTGAGATACCCTGGAACTCAACCAACCTGGGGCATCCGAACGAACTTGTTTTGCCCCAGGCCCTTTTGACCGCCCTTGGCCAAAAGACATTGGGTGGAGAATTGAAGGTTTATCCCATTTCGGCTGAGAAACTCAACTACTTGAGAAGCATATGGTTCCCGGATAGCATGATTCCTTCATTCAGTGGGAAAAAGAAATCTTCAGGACCTGATGAACCACCACCAGAGACAATCAGGCGTTGTGTAGAGGCCTTACGACCTGTTGCAAAGCAGACGGGACTTGCGCGCAAAAAGCTCTATTCAATGGTAAAGGAATCCTTGACGCCGCTTTACAGAGAATGGAGAGATTTACCGGAAGACGTATCAATAGATGGCCGTTTTGTCTCTTCCGTTATTGTAAATCTGGAGGACAATCAGATATACGAATGACCTCTCATGGATCATAGTAAATATTCTTATGAACCCGTTATATCCCGCCTTGGAGCGGTTGCCTTTTTCCGGGTTTCAAGGCTC
>Ga0190316_1000071_pt1 | contig 25020 bp, 12 predicted proteins | sample 48701112_MG_FD_161663 | JGI IMG/M metagenome (GOLD analysis project Ga0190316, IMG submission 161663) | Hydrothermal vent sediment bacterial communities from Southern Trench, Guaymas Basin, Mexico - 4870-11-1-2_MG | ecosystem: Environmental > Aquatic > Marine > Hydrothermal vents > Sediment ... | reverse complement strand
GAATAATCATGAGCATACAACCTTTAGGTTCAGTTGGTAAAGTGCGAAACTTCCTCTCTTTTTAGGACGTTTTTTGTGTTCTGGCCTTTACTTGCACAAAACTTACGTTAGCAATCAAGCCCTGATACAAAAAGCAAAGATTTGGGCTTCAGGAAAATGAACCACAGATTTCACGGGTTACACAGATTAGGTAAAGAATGAGAGAAAATCAGTGAAAATCTATGCGTAGTGTGGGTAGGCAGTGCCCACTAATCTGTGGTTAGATTTTTGGTTCTGGCTCGGCCAGGTTAGGTTATTCTAGCGAAGGTATTTGATTGTTTCTGGCAATGGTAATTGGGAAAATAAACTAATCTTTAAGGAGGTTTTTTGATGGGAAATCCTATGCTGCGACGTATAGGTATAGTGGTAAGTATAGTTAGTGCCCTGGTATTGATCTTGAGTCTCTCTCTTGCTGGTGTCTTGGCAGATACTAAACTTGATTCGGGTGGCACGGATGGCAATCAGGCAGTGATTGCTGCCTCTACCGCCTCACTGCTGCACAATCCTACTTTTGATAATCATGATTGGTACGAGTTTAATGGGCGCTACGGTAACTACTTGGCTGGAACTTGGTTGCCCGATGATGATGGAAACGGGGATGACAATATCCCGCTCTCCAGCCGGCAAGATTGGCGGATCTGGTTCCAGGATGGCACAGATGTTTTGGAAGCTGATCCTGAAACGACTTATGCTCAATCCGTGCAGGGTGTGCAGGTGCGTACCTACGGCGACTCGTGGAATTCTGGTCATCATCTTGGAGGATTGTACCAGGTTATTTACAATACCACGCCTTGTTTGGAATACGAGTTTAAAATGAACGCTCAAGCTCGTTATGAACCACCCCATGACCAAATACCAGACCCTTTCCCCACGGATTGGGTTAATACCTTACGGGTAGGTATTGATCGGACGGGTTGGCATTTAGCTACCAATGACCCGGCGGTGCATGGTGATTTCCCTGCCACTACCAAGTGGGGTGAGTCTCAGAAACATTACTGGGAGTACGGCGAGCTTTCTGCTACGGCTGAAGCTTGGGCGGATGAGGTCGCTGTTTTCACTTATGCTGATGCCGATGGTGGTCGAGCCAGCCGTGTCCTGTGGGATACTGGTTCCTTCGCTGAAGTTACCCCTGCTCAGATTTATGATCCGGCTGACTATACTGTTCCAAATGGGATCTATAGTTTAAGTAGTTCGGTGGCTGGCAGCAGTGTCCTGATTACTTGGAACACTTCTAAGGATGCCATTTCGCAAGTGTATTATCATAGCCTTCCTACTGCTTCTCCTCCACCTACCACGACTTATACCAATACAGTTTACTTGCCATTAGTAGTTAGCAACGCGGCTTGGCAGAGCACCGATTTGAAGAAAGAGCCTACTTCCAGTCATTCCTTCACGCTCTCCGGGTTGGAGGCTGGCATGACTTACGAGTACATCGTAGTCTCCAAGGCTTATGTGAGTGGCGATGCCTGTTCAATTTGGGTAAAGAAGGATGAGTTTACCACTCCCTAATCTAGTTGCCAAATAACTATTACGCCCTACCTTAATCGGTGGGGCGTTTTTTGCGCTATGCGTCTATCCGGGATTTTGATTTTAACCAGACGCTATTCAATAGACATTATACCGATTAAGTGAAAAAAACGCGAAATGTGGTAGACTGTATCTGCATATCACAGGCTGGGAGGAGTTTAATGAGCGTTTACGAAACTTATGCTGACAAACCCACTGCATTTCTGGCTCTCACGGGCTATACGCATACAGAGTTTACTGCTTTATTGGCACACTTTGCCACAGTGTATCGCGCCTGGGTCAGTACACATTGCTGGAGTGGGAAACCCCGTGGTCAACGGCGCTATAGCGATTATCGTAATTGCCCTTTGCCCACGCTGGCCGACAAATTATTCTTCATTTTGAGTTATTTGAAAACGAATAACTTACAAACGGTGCAGGGAGCACTCTTTGGCATGAGTCAACCTAAAGCGAACCTCTGGATTCATCGGCTGCTGCCACTTGTCGAGCAGGCCTTAACCGCAGCCGGCGAAATGCCGGCCCGCCAGATGAGCGCCGTCGAGTTTGACACTGCCGCGTCCCTCTACTTCCATGACGGTGTGGAGCGTGCCATTCAACGCCCCCATGATCCGGAAAACCAACGTAAATTCTATAGTGGCAAAAAGAAGCAACATACCGTCAAAAATAACGTATTTAGCAACGCGGAATGCAAAATTCGCTTCCTCTCGCGCACGGTGGAAGGCAAAAAACACGATAAAAAGTTAGCTGACGAGTGTCAGTATCAACTGCCGGCGGGCAGTCGGCTCTTACAAGATACTGGCTTTCAAGGATTTACGGTACCCGAGGTGCGGATCTTGCAACCGCAAAAGAAACCCCGGGGGCGCGAGTTATCGGAGCTAGCTAAACACTGCAACCACTGGTTGTCCTCGCTCCGGATACGTGTGGAACACACCATTGGAGGCGTGAAACGCTATCGTATTGTCAAAGACCGCATTCGGAACTGGAAGAAGGGGATTAAAGATACCGTGTTCGCCATTTGTTGTGGGCTACATAATTTCCGCTTAAACTTTCGTCCCTGGCATTATCCCCCCCTCCAACTCCATCTGTTTGTCGAGTTTTAATCAGGGATGCTTCACAATAGGTTGATATTTTTTCTCGTGGACCGTCTGACTGACGATGCTGATCTGCTAGCGCGCTCGTTTCAAAACAGACCGTTTTTTGTGCCCCCACTGGGCTTTTTGTCCTCTAACCAATACGGATTGACCGAAAAAATATCTTACGCAAAATAGAAATGTAAACCTATTTCAGCCCATAATCGAACCATTCCTTTAATCAGTATAATGTCTAATAACTAACGGCAATGTTAGTGGGATATGATCCCCAATCTCCGTCCCATTTTCGCTCACCGGCCACCGGCTGAGATCATCTAACCAGTAGACGCCGGTGTTGGCTCTGTAAACGTCAGGTGAAGTTCCCGCCGGCAGCGTGATTTGATGTCGTTGGATGAAGACATCTCCCACGTGCCAGGCTGTGAACGGATAGCCTAACCCGTCGCCGACTCCCACTACCGCGCCATCTGGGGCAATCAAGTGCAACATGATGGAGAGCGGGCGGGGAGATACCTCTGCTTGGACTTGCCAGTAGGTATTGATTTCTAACATCTCTCCCGCTTGGAGCTTGCCGGGGAGAGTTACCTGGTAGCCTAGAAAGCGCAAAGGGCCGGCGTGTAGTGGTTTCTCCGGTGTAAAGCGTGGTGTGGCGGGTGGCGTGGTCAGTTGATAGAGTTGGAAGGGCGGGAGCGCGGCGGCCTGGTGTTGCTCGTAACTTAACTTCAATGGCGCTAGCCGTTTTTGGATAAAAGTGTCCTCTTTGGTTGTCTCACTCGGTAGCGCGTACCAACCTGGTCGTGTCCCTCCGCCAGGATAGACCCAGCTGCTGGTGCAATCGAAAGCCACTGTGCGCAGATCTGAACGGCCAAAGCCAGACACAATGGCGCCCGTGGTCAAGGGTGTGACGGGGATGGTGCATTGCGCGATCCAGCCCGGTGTGGCTTCAGGCGTGGGCACATCATAGACGAAGATCGCCTGGCCTGGCCGGCCCGCCGGTTTGCGGTGGCGGAACCAATCGTAGGTATCCGGCGCGCTGACCATCACACCCTGAAGGGTGGTGACGCTCAGTGCGTAGCGGCCCGGTGGTGGATCAAAGCACTGCGCAAGCACGGGCGGCGCATCGGGGGCCGGCGCGAGGGGCGTATAGGCGATTCCATAGAGTTCGGGGGCCGCAAAGGTGTAGTAGCTCAGATAGAGCGGTTCTGAGCTGGGATGTGCGGCTAACCAGCGGTGTAGGGCGATGAAACCTTGCCCCCAATCCAAGTTAGAATCTACTAAGTAACGGTGACTGGTTTGTGTATGCCGAGTCAGGTTGTTGAAGTAGGCCAGGTAGTGGGGGAAGGCGTTAAGGTTCTCGCCCAGCGACCAGAGTAGCATGCCGAGCACCGCCACCCGTTGCCAACGTTGTTTCAGCAGGGGGTACAATCCCCCCACCAGGATGTAGAGGAAAGGTAACATTATCAGCAGGTAGCGGTAGCCGATATCAATGGTGCTGGTGATGGCGGCCAAGCTATAGAGAAGCGGTGTTAGCCAGAGTGCCCGTCGTTGCCACCAGCCCCGGCGGGCGCTGGTGAGGTGAGTCACTAGCGCAGCCCCCAGCAGCAGGAGCGTGGGTAACGGTGTTTTTAGCAGAAAAGCGATGGGGTAATAGTACCACCAGCCGGTGTAGCTACGCTCGCCCATCAAGTAGGCGATGTGACCTTCTCGTAAGTGTGTCTGGAGCTCGCCCCAGATAATCCATTGGGTAGGGAAGGGCAGTGGGAATTGACCGCCGGGCAGCGGGTGGAACTCGAAGCGGTACAAAGCCCATAACACCGAGAGTGCCAGCAGCACGACGGCAGCCAGCCGTGCTCCCCAGCGCAGTAGTGCTGGGAATAGTTCGATTGGTTTTTGATAGTGCTGGGTCACGGTTTGCGTGAGGCAGAGCAGCCCTACTATCCCCAGCGGGAAAAAGCCGGAGGTCTTGGATCCCAGCGCCAGGCCCAGTGCGAGTCCCGTCAGCGCTCCCTGCCGCCAATTATGAGGCTGTTGCACCCACCGCGCGCCGGCATACACAGCGCTGAAACTCCAGACAGCGAGCAGTAGATCGGTGGTCGCCAAATTGGCATGGGCGGCGAAGTTGGGGTCCAGGGTGAGGAGGGCTAAGGCTAATAACGCGCCTCCTTGTCCAAACCACTTTCTCGCCCAGCGGAAGATAAGAGCGGCTCCCAAGATGGCTATCAGAGTGATGGGGAACCGCGCGGCGAAGGTAGCTGCGGGTAAGTCGTCACCGTACCACGCCACAAAATCACGCGAGAAGAGCGTCAGATCCGCCGTTTCCCAACCGGCTAACGACTCCGGCTGCGGGCCGGGTTGCAAGACCAAGAATATCCCTGCCAGAAGATCGGTCAGCGGCGGCTGCGCGACCGGCCGCTGGAAGCGAAAATCCCCCCGTGTCCAGTAGAGGTAGCCCTGCACTATATGGACTGGCTCGTCAGCGGTGAGGGAGAGTTGCGGGGCGGAGAGCACCAATTGCCCGAAGAAAAAGAGGAGCAAGATCAGAGTTAAGCGTCGAGTGGTCTTTTTGGTAAGCATGGTATCGCTCTGGGATATTGATGGCGATGGCAGGTAATTGAATTTGGTCATTGGAACAGTATTATACCTGTTGATTGTTAATTACTCAAATTCACAGGAATGAATATGGCGTCAGAATTTTCTGTTTCTGTTACACGCCAGCGCGGAAGATCTGCGTTATCTAACCAGTAAGCTCCTGTTCGCAACCATGCCTCATCTGGTAGTGCGGGAATAGGGAAATGGTGGTATTGAACAATGATATCGCCACGCAAGAGTGCAGTTGGCTCAATACCTAAGCCGTCATTTACGTCGAGAGTTTGTCCCTCCGCTGTGAGGAGATGCGCCATCAGAGAAAAGGGACGTGAGATAGGACTTGCGGTTACTTGCCACCAGGTTTCAGCCTCGAGCTGTTCTCCGCTAATGGAGAAACTGGCTCCCAGTAATTGTAATGGGCCATCTAGCTGAAGAGGTGTGTGTGTTGGCGGTCGATTTTGTAGCGTTTGTGGGGCCATGGCTGCTGGCGCTGGATAGCTCAGGAATTGTTGCGGTACCGGTACATGGTTTTCGTGGGGCCGCCATTCATATAATGCAAACGCTGGCGTCTCGTGATATTCCCAATAGCGGAAACTTTGTTTGACCTGGGCGATTTTCTGGGCGGCAAAAGAATTCTGGGGGATCGCATCACGCAAATAGAGATGTTGGCGGAGGTTCCCTGGCCGTAGAGCTTGCTCGTGGAAGGCATACCAGCCTGTGGTTTGTCCTCCGTAGGGGTAGAGCCACGTCTGGGTGCAATTAAAGGTGATCTCCCGGGGCGTGAAAGTCTGAAAGCCTTCTGAGATGGCTTTCTCATCCAACAAGGGAGCCGCCGGTACGGAACACTGTGCCAGCCAGCTGGGTTCAATGGGGTGCGGCACGTGATAGTAGTAGAGACTGTTGGCAATGACTGCATCGGGTTTGCGGTAGCGGAACCAGGCATAATTATCCAGATACATGCTCAGCGTATGTGCGCGGATAACATAATCCCCTGGTGTGGGATACAGGTACAAGGGTAGAATCAAGCGGTAATCATCGTGTGTTGAGATGAGCGGTTGGTAGTCAATACCATAATCTTCCGGGCCTAGATACTTATATTTGAAACCGAGGGCGTAAAAATCAATACCATATTTGGCTTGCCAGGCTTGCAACGCGCGCCATCCTTGGCGAAAATCGGTGTTGGAACTTGCTAGATATCGCCATCCATTCTGGGAACCACCAACCAACTGATTAAAATATCCAATTTCGTAAGGATAGGTCAGCGCCGCGCTAATTGCATAGCACAGCATTGCGGTAAACAACGCTGCACGCACCAGGTATTTCAAAACAGGAGAATACCAAAGCCGAATGGTTGTGCCGGTTAGTAGTAGATAGAGGAAGGGATGTAGGGGCAGGAGATGACGATAGCCGATATTCGGGCCTTGGCTAATGGCAATAATCAGGTAGAGAGTAGGGAATAGAATGAGATTGTGTAGTTGCTGGCGGTAAGTGGGTTTACTGAGGATAAAATAAATGCTAGCTAACGTACCCAGCAGGAGCGGAAGCGGGTTTTTAATCAAAAAGGCAACCGGGAAATACCACCACCAGTGACCTTCTTTGATTTGTCCTAGCGCAAAGACTCGGAATTCTGTGGATGCATTGGCGTGATAGAAGACCCCGTACCAATGAGTAGCTGCTGGCACAGGGAAAGGAAGATGTGGCAGTGGGCCAACCTCAAATCCATACATAGCCCACAATATCAAAAAAGCTAGGGTGCCTGTAGCTAGTGACTGTAGTAATTGATGGCTAGGTTTTGAGCGATTACGCCATACTTGCCAAAGCATAATTATTCCACCGGCGGCTAACCATAAAACGCCTGAACCTTTTGAGAGTAAGGCCAAGCCGCCCACAAAACCGGCTAGGAGAGCGGTTTTCCAATTTGGACGTCGTGCCCAACGCCAAATTAGAAAGAGAAATAGGGTTCCCATGGTTGTCATGCCTGCGTCATTGGTAGCTAGACGCCCATGGGCTAGCAGGATAGGATCAAAAGTGAGCCAGACCAAAGCAATTAAGCCACCCGACGGTTTTTCCCACATATCAGTGGCCCAGCGCCAAATCGTTGCAGCTAGTAAGATCGTCAATAGTGAGGCTTGGGCACGGCTGGCAACTTCAGAGCGGGCTAGCGGGCCCACCGCGTGAATGAAGGCCTCCACATAGCTCGTTTTGTGCTCGCCCCATCCGGGCAGTGTCTCGACGGGAATATGTGGGGCACCGATATAGAGCGGTAGCGCTTCCCATATATCGACCAGCAGAGGGTGCCCGCGCAGGGGGATGGTCCATAGACCTGCTTGACCTTGAGATAAATAAGCATATCCCGCCGCAAGGTGAGATGGCTCATCTGTGGTAAAAGATAGCTGGCGTGATCCTATTAACAAGAGCGCGAAGAGGAGCCATAATTGCAGGATGGACACTTCCCATTTCTTGGCCCAAGATTCAAAGTTCATAGGAGTCACTCCAACAAAACTGGAATAAAAATGGCATCTGCTTCCTTGATGTTATTTACGTTCCAACGTTTACCATCATCTAACCAATAAATGCCTATTCGTAGCCAGTCCTGTTCCTCGAATGTGGGGAATTGGTGCCGTTGTACGATAATATCACCTTTTTTTAGAGATAGTGGTGATATCCCAAATCCATCGGAGACTTTTCGAATTTCTCCTTGAGACGTTATGAGATGTGCCATAATGGAAAGAGGACGCTCTAGCGGGAAATCTTCCCCTGCTTGCCACCAGGTTTCTATTTCCAAGCTATCTTGCTCAATATAACGTTTTATTCCTAAAAATGCAAGTTTCTCCCCGATCTGAAAAGGAGGCAGCTGCGTGTCTTCACTTAGCGAGGTGGGGGCGGTTTCTGCTGGTGCTGGATAGCAAGCTGCTGAATCAGGCACTACATTCTCAGGGAGGTATAGTGTGCTAGTAGTTGATAAAGGAGGCGGTGAATCCCATTGGAATAAAGCGAAAGCTGGTACATGATGATATTCTCGTTGTCGAAAGCTCTGGGTGGTAGGTTCCAAATGTCGAAATATGAAGGGATCTGTAGGCTGCGAAAATTGCAAAAAGAGATCGGTCGATAATCCTTCAGGACGTAGGAGCTGATCATGGAGAGCGTACCAACCGGTTTGCTGGCCGCCGTTAGGGTAAACCCAAGTTTGTTTACAATCAAAGGCTAGAATTCGGGGAGACAGCGTGTCAAAACCTACTTGGATGGCTTCCTCATTAAGTGGCGGAGTTGGGATAGAGCATTGGGCCAACCAGGGATTGTTGAGGGGTTTAACATCATAAAAAAAGAGTGTATGCGCGATGATTGCTTGTGGCTGGCGGTAACGAAACCAAGCAGATTGGTTTTTTCTCAGGCGATTGACACTGATAATGTGTTTGCCGGGCAACGGGTAAAAATATAGCTGAGGATAGCGGAGTCGTTCTGGGGTAAGTGGGACTTCCGGTAGCGGGATAGACTGAATTCCGTAGTCATCAAGATCGGTGTAGCCTGTTTTATCAGGATAATAGAACAAAATGTCATGCTCTTCCTGCCAGGTTTTCAGAGCTTTCCAGCCTTGTCTCCAATCTGTGTTGGAGTTGTCTAGATATCGCCAGCCATTGTCCAACCCTCCAATACCTTCGTTAAAGAAGGCAATTTCATCTGGGTAAGCGTGTAAAGTTCCTCCAATGTACCAGCCGAAAAGCACCCCTAAAGACGCAAGAGAGAAAAAGTAACGGTTAGGACGAAATTTAGCTGCCGTTGGGAAAAATTTGAACAAGGCACCGGTTAATAAGAGGTATAGGGAAGGATGGAGTGGGAACAGGTGTCGATACCCTATATTGGGCCCTTGAACGATAGCTACTGTGGTATACAGCCCGGTAAAAATGCTCAAGCTATACAAGCGGCGGCGTAGCGAAGGATAACGTAGCCAGATGTAGCAGCTTAAGAGTATACCTATGAGAAACGGCAAGGGATTTTTGAGCAGAAATGCAATGGGGAAATACCACCACCAATTTCCTTGCGTGGTTCTGCCTAAAGCAAAAGCTGTTCGATTGCCAGTTTCAACTACTTGAAAGAATATGCTTTGCCAATGTGTAGGCGCCGGTACCGGGATTGCGGGGAGGGCAGGAAGGGTCCCTATCTCAAAACCATACATTGTCCAGACAATACATAAAGCAATCATGCCTGTCATTGTAACGTGCATCAGCAAAATGAATTTACCTGGTAAATATGATGCGTTCTGATGATTGGTTGAGTGACGGGATCTAGCAGGGGGCCAAAGAATTTGCCATAGCATCGCACCACATCCAGCCGCCGCCCATAAAACACCTGAACCTTTGGATAGCAACGTCAATCCTAAACTTACTCCGGCTAGCAGGACATATTCGTAATCAGGCTTGTTTGACCAGCGCCATGTCAGATAAAGGGATAAAGTGCCCAGAGCCGTTACTCCTACATCGTTGGTGGCCAATCGTCCATGGGCTAATAACGTAGGGTCAAAAGTAAGTATTAGCAGAGCCAGGGGGGCGGCCACTTTTCCCCACAGGTCCTTCGCCCAGCGGCAGATTATTGCGGCCAGCAACAGCGTTAGTAGCGCGGCCGGTATCCGTCCAGAAACCTCAATGTTTTCCATACCTCCTTTATTCAGCGTTTCCATCGCCTGGGTGAAAGCGCGAGCATAAACTCGGCGGTCTTGGCCCCAGCCGGATAATTTTTCTACTGGTAGGTTAGGGTAACCAATGTAGAGTGGTAGCGCTTCCCAGGCATTTATCAGTAGTGGATGACCGCGCAAAGGGATGAGCCACATACTTTTTGTACCTTGAGATAGATAAGTGTAGCCAGCTGCCAGATGTGCCGGTTCATCATAGGTGAAAGAGAGTTGCCGAGAACCGCATAGCAGCAGAGCAAAGAGTAACCACAACTGAACGACTAGCAGTATTTGGGGAATATTCTTTTTCATGATTAAGGCGGGCTTCTTTTAATCTGAAGCAGGAACGGTAATAGTTAATACTTGTGGATAGGATGTGGGTGTCTCTACTGTTGTGCCGAGCATGGAAAATGGCACGGCGGTCAGACGTACTTGTGTCTCGAAATCATACAACCCGATGTATAGTGTGTAATCACCGCTGGGTAAAGAGGGCATAGGGTGAGGTTCCACGATAATTGTACCCGGTTGTAAATCATATTCTGGCAAGCGCCCTTGTGTGCCAGGGAATGGGCCTGCTACCAGGGAGCCATCGTGCTGTGCGATAAATTCTTCTTCAGCGAACAGATGGACAAAGGAATGAATATCTTTCTGAGTAACTGTTAGCAAGCGCCAGTACAAGGTTAGTGTCCAGGGGGCGTTGACTGAGGGTACAGTGGGGGTTATCTTGTATCCAAATAATTGTATGGTGTTCGCATAGTGTAAGTCTAAGTTTTGGGGCGGCTCCAACACATGTTGATCAATAGAGAATAAGCAAGTGGCACAGGGATAGGCATCTGGCTTGAGCAATGACCAGCCGGGCGGGCCGGCTTCGTAGTTCAAGGCTAGCTTGCCATCCTCTACTACTTTCCAATAACGACTAAGTAATGATTTACGCCGAGTCCACGTTGAAAGATCTAGCACTGCGTACTGCACGTCATGTTCGGCTAGCCAGGTACTAAAAGAATACCAATCCTGACGAGTCTTTGGAATGCGTAGGTTGGGGCGATCATAGGCTATCCATTCGGTTTGCTGATGAGTTGGGCCGAGTAAGTAGTAAGCTCCAGGCTCTGTTTTCTTGATAATTTCTTCCATAAAGGGAATATGCTCAACACTTGCTTCTTGATCTCGTTTCCACATTGTAGAGATGTTAGGCAGCGCAAAATTATTGGATAACAAATATCCCCCAAGTATGATGGCGAGTATAGCATATCCGATTAAAGGTAGTTTTGTTAAACTGGCATCGTGGTTTTTTAATGCCGGTCGAAACTCCTGGAATAACCAAAGCGGCGCCACATAAAGTACAGCTACCCACGGGAAAACGAAACGGGCATCGTTGGATACCGGTTGATACCATCCAAATAAGAGCCAAAAGCTGCCGCTTGCCAATAGCGTGTAGAGAAACCAGCTGTGTCTGGATGTTCGGCGCCAGGATAAAGTCTGGGATGCTATCCCCAAAAATAGGAGTAATCCGAACAAAACAAAACTTAGCTGAGACCAACCTTGGTGAGCAGTCGCGAAGGTGGGCCACACGGCCTGGCCCCATTGATGCGGAGTGTTTAGGAGGCCAGCCCTAAGCCTGGATATTATGTCTGATACGTCGTGTTTGCTCAAGTAATCCAGTGCAGTGGGGAGGTTACTATCTGAGTATAGATAGCGTTGTGACCAATCATCAAGCCAAAGTATATGGGTGGTGTTAATATTGTAGAGAGGGTTACCATAGTGCTGCCAATTAAAGAGCCACAGAGGTACAGAGACGAGTGCAAAGCTACCGATAAAAAGCCAGAGAGTTTTATGCTTGAAGCAACGGGGGCCATTAAGCAAAAATAGGGTTATGATGAATGCTATCGTCAGCAGGCTCCCCGTGCCCTTAGTCAAGTAAACTAGCCCTACGACAAGCCCAGCTGTAAAAGCGAGTTTTAGCTGTGGGTGTGCAGAATTTTGAGTGATACTTTGAATTGTCTTGCCGGTGAGATACCAAGCAGCGAAAAAGAGTGGGGTTAGCAACACCTCCGCATCTACGAACCCGGCATAATAATGATAGTGTGGATTCGACGCTACTAACCCCGTGACGATCAATGCTCCCAGTGGGCCTACGATCTGCCAGGCAATGCCATAAATAACCAACAAACCTATTCCGCCGATGAGCAATGAGATTATCTTAGCCGTAGAGAAAAAAGCGATGTCCTGTTGCGCGAAAGGCGCTAACAGTAGGGGATACAGTGGATTCCGGTTACCATCTGTTAAAGATAGTCTATGTGCTATTTGCAAGGATAGTTTGAGGTAAGCAGCTTGATCCCATTCTGCGGAGTGGATATTTCGTAGGGCAATTTCCCCCGCGTGGTGGAAGAAAATTAGCTCGATACAAATTAATAATAGTCCTATTACTATAATTTTAGCAGTCTGTTTGGGTAGTCTGAGTCTTTTAACGAACACTGAGCTCTCCTATGAAAGCCCTCACCGCAGAGACGTAGAGGGCGCTGAGATTTTTATAAATGCCCGTGTCTATTTTGCCCTGAGCTTTCATGGGCGCGGGTGGCCGGTACGGGCATACTCACTCCTTAATTTTCTGTGATTACTGAAGTGGGATGAAAAGGGCATCAGCTTGAGACTTGAGTTTTACGCTCCAGCGGCTTCCAGTATCTACCCAGTATGCCCCCATGCGCAGCCATAATCCAGCTGTATTCTGTTTAGAAAATGTGTGACGCTGGATGAAGATGTCCTCGGTTTGTAATGCTATCGGGGAAATGCCCAGGCCATCGGCTATTTCCAGGATAGTCCCTTCTGGGGTAAGTAGGTGCGCCATAATCGAAAATGGGCGTGTGATAGGTTCGGTGTTTCTCATTTGCCACCAGCTGTGAATATCCACCTGGTTATTATTTTCATAAATGGTTATGCCTAGAAAGGTCAAAGGTTCATTAAAAGTTATCGTTGTTGTGATAGGTCTATGAGTCTCTAGCGCGGTCGGTGTGGTTGCAGCTAGTGCTGGGCGGCTCGGTGGAGGGTTGGGCAGCGGCACGGAACTGGGACTGCTATCTGGAGCAGGATAATGCCATTCATACAAGGCAAATGCTGGGACTCGGTGCGGGTCCCATTGACGAAAACTTTGCGAAGCTCCTGATAGACGCTGCGCTACAAAATCATCTTGAGGAACGTCCGCCTGCAGGTAAAGGCGTTGGGGGAGCTGGCTAGGCTTTAGCAGCTCAGAATGCAGTGCATACCAGCCCGTTGTTGTGCCACCTTGTGGATAGATCCAGGTGTGCGTGCAGTCGAAGGTAAACGTGCGCAGTTGGCGATTCCCAAAACCTTGTGCGATGGCACTTTCATCTAACGGCGCTACCGGGATTGAGCACTGGGCCAACCACGTTGGCTCAATGGGGGGCGTCACATGATAATAAAATAGGCTATTAGCGATGACGGCATCTGGCGTGTGATAGCGGAACCAAGCATAATCCTTATCATAGGGTACTGCATAAGTGCTTAAATCGTGAGCGCGGATAAGATAGTCGCCAGGTCGCGGGAAATAGGTTGGACGGATAAACTGTTCCCCATTTTCTGCCGGGGGTAATGCGTGGACCTGTACTCCGTAATCTTGCGGTGTCAGGCTGCTTCTAAACGTTGGTCCGTAAAACGATTGATTGTGTTCATCTTGCCAAGCGCGCAATGCCTTCCAACCCTGTCGCCAGTCTGTATTGGAGGCGGCCAGATAACGCCAGCCCTGGGACGCCCCCCCCACCAATTCATTGAAAAAGGTTAGCTCGTAAGGATAAACACGCAATGTGCCCAGCGGATACCACAATGCCAGCGCGAGCCAGATCCAGCGTCCTGGCCTGGAGAGAGTTTTTAGCAGTGGCGCGAGCATTGTGCCGAGCAGCAGGTATAAAAATGGATGTACCGGTAATAGATGGCGATAGCCGATATTGGGACCTTGTAGTATTGCAATGGTGGTGTAAATTACCGGAAAAATACTCAGAGTAACCCCATGTTTGTTGAAGCGAAATTTCTTTGCTAACATGATTATACTGGTCAGCAAGCCAAGCAAAAACGGTAAGGGATTTTTGAGCAGAAATGCTACCGGGAAATACCACCACCAGTGTCCGTGTTTGACTTGGCCTAGTGCAAACGCAATACTTCCGGTTGCTTGGTTACTATGGTAGAGAAGCCCGCGCCAATGTAATGGTGCGGGCATTGGAAAGGAAGTAAGACCAGGTATGGGGCCTACCTCAAATCCATACATCGCCCACATGATTGCAAAGGCAACTCCGCCCATCATCATTATCTGCAACCACAACGTGGTACGGGTTTGCGTACCAGATTTTCTCAGCATGAACGTTTGCCAGAGCATCGCTAAGCCGGCTGCCAGGGTCCACAATAGCCCTGAACCTTTTGCCAATACTGTGAGGCCGAGGAAAATACCGGATACTCCTGCAGTAGTCCAGTGTGAATGGCGACACCACCGCCACACCCAGTACAAAGCCACCGTACCTAAACAGGTTACACCAATATCGTTAGTGGCTAAACGTCCGTGTGCCAGCAGCGTAGGATCGAAGATGAGGATGCTTAGAGCAAGTAGCCCGGCCTTTTTCCCGCCTAAATCAGTGGCCCAACGATAAATGATGGCTCCCAGTAGAAGTGTTAACCATACGCTGGGGATGCGTGTCAGTACTTCGGTTCGTTCTAATGGCTCACTAGCTACTACCAGGGCGCGATCGTATGCTTGGCGGTTGGTTTGCCAGCCCTCAAGGTGCTCCACTTCGAGTGCCGGCCCGGTCAGATACAAGGGCCAGGCAATCCAAGCATCGATTAAAACCGGGTGTCCTCTGGTGGGAATGGTCCACATTCCGGCTGTCCCTTTGGCTAGATACGCATATCCCGCCGAAATATGGGATGGTTCGTCTACCGTGAACGAAAGTCGACGCACGCCACCGAGTAACAGCGCGAATAGCACCAGGAGGCAGACTATCAGGCTCCCCCATTTTCCTAGTGAATGAGAAATCATGGTGCGTTGATCTCGTGTTTCGGCTGTGTAAACGGCACGAATAGGGCATCCTTAGGCATAGGGCCTTGAATTGACCAACGTGCATTATTATCTAACCAGTAAATCCCAGTTCGCAACCAGATTTCTTGCTTCGATGGAATTGCTTCAAACTGATGGCGTTGCACGAAGATATCCTTAGCTTGTAGCATTAAAGGGGAAAAACCTAACCCATCGGCTACCTCCAGCACAGTCCCTTCTGGGGTAAGTAGGTGGGCCATAATTGAAAATGGGCGCGTGATGGGTTCGGTGCTTCTCATTTGCCACCAGGTTTCAACTTCAAGTCCCTGCTCAGAGTGCCAAGCTTGCATCCCCAAGAACGCTAACGTATTGTTGAAAATCCACGGGGCATTCTCCAGTCCCTCATCTGGGAGGGCTTGTGGGGCAGTCTCGGCAATAGCAGGATAGCCAGTTTGAATTTGAGGTTCAGGCCGAGCTTGTTTTCCTGGTTGCCATTCATAAAGTGCAAAAGCCGGTATGGTGCGGTAATTCCATTGCCGAATGCTCTGGGGAATAGAGTGCAGATGGTGGTCCGCAAACGGGTCGGCAGCCTGCGCTGACGCGAGATATAAGTGATTTAGCTTGCTCTCTGGCAGCAAGAGCTGGTCATGTAAAGCATACCAGCCAGTAGAGAGGCCCGCATTAGGATAAACCCAGGTTTGCGTGCAATCAAAGCTCAGCTGGCGCGGCGCGATATCTCCGAACCCCTCGGTAATCGCCTGGGGTTGTAGCGGTATTGCTGGCTGATTGCACTGTGCCAACCAGGTTGGCGCAAGCGGAGCGGGCACGCGATAATAGAAATGGCTGTTGGCAATCATGGCATCCGGTTGGTGATACCGGAACCAACTATAGTTTTCGATGTAAGGTACTCCCAACCCGCTCAAGGTATTTGCCCCGATGATATAATTTCCAGGTTTAGGATACAACCATGGTTTCAACAGTTTGCCGGGAGCACCCAGAGTCGGTGGTAATAACCAATAGTCGCTGACGCCATAATCTTTGGGAGCCAGATACCCCGTGGAGCCGGAAAAACCAAACGTAATCCCGGTTTTAGTTTGCCAATCCTCGAGCGTTTTCCATCCCTGGCACCAATCGGTGTTGGAGCTGGCAAGGTAACGCCAGCCGTTTTTTGACCCACCTATAAGTTCATTAAAGTAGGCGATTGTATGTGGATAAACGCGCAATGTGCCTGCTACGTACCAGCCTCCCATCAGCACTAGTATTAAGTGGGCTGCGTGGCGTGTCAGGTCAGGAGCCTTGTTTACCTGGTCGATAAGTTGTGTGATAGTGTGCGTTACTAAAAGATAGAGGAAAGGATGAATAGGGAGTAGATGTCGGTAGCCGATATTTGGCCCCGTGGTCACGGCAGCTAGTAGATACAGGGGGACAAAGACGCCCAAATGATGTAAGCGTCTCTCGCGGTGACGTAGTCTCATGCCTATCCCTAGCAACCCGCTCAACAACAGAGGTACCGGATTTTTGAGCAGAAAGGCAAGCGGAAAATACCACCACCAATTCCCTTGTTTCTGTTCTCCTAATGCAAATACCGTGTGGGTGTTTGCATCGGTAGTATGATAGAAAAGTCCGCGCCAGTGCATTGGCGCTGGTACGGACAGCGGGAACTTGCCGGGCAGTGGCCCCACGTCAAACCCGTACATGGCCCATATTAGCGTCAATACTAGTATTCCCATGGTGAAGCTTTGTAAGGTCAACTGAAGGCGTTGCTGTTTTGTGGGGGGTGTGACTAAAGCTCGCCACAGCATGACTTCTCCTACTACTATGAACCAGAGCAACCCGGAGCCTTTGGAGAGCGCCGTCAAGCCGGCGATGACACCTGTGGCAATTGCACGTAGCCACGAGGGACGCTCGGCCCAACGCCACACTAAATAGAGGGTTAATGTACCTAGGGCTGTCACGCCGATGTCGTTGGTGGCCAAACAACCATGGCCGAGCAATGTAGGATCAAAGACCAAGATACCCAACGCGAGTGCTCCAGCGCGTGCGCCCCATAAGTCGGTGGCCCAACGATAGACGTTCGCTCCTAGCAATAGTGTTAGTAATATAGCTGGCACACGAGCCGCCATAGCTGCATCTTCTACCGAACCCATAGCCTGAATAAAGCTCTGTGCGTAGGCGGGGCGATTTTCTCCCCATCCAGAGAGCGTCTCTACCGGCAAATCCGGTTTCCCAATGTAAAGCGGCAGAGTGACCCAGGTATCAATCAACAGCGGGTGTCCGCGCAGTGGCATGGTCCATAATCCTGCTTGCCCCCGAGATAAAAAGGCATAGCCAGCAGCTAGATGAGAAGGTTCATCGTTGGTGAACGAGGTTTGCTGTGCGCCATTCAGCAACAGTAAAAACAGTATGCCGAGCAAGCTGACTGCGGTGAAAGGCCAGAGTGGTGCTGATGGTTGCTTCATTGATGGTTTATCTCCTAGCGGTGCGGTAACAATAATTCTGTAAATACAATCAGATCGTCAAGCAGACGTACTCCTTGAGACCTGGCTGGTAGTCGTTGCATTGTTTCCCAATTGTACATCCCCACCACAATTTGGTAGGCGCCGTGGGGAATCTCATCCGGCAATGTTAGTGTAAGCGTATCTGCGAGCACTTGACCCGTCTGCCACTGCGAAGTTGGGTAGCGACCTCCGAAGGGTTGTGAATCTTGATTGGTCAAAAGTTTATTGTCTTCATTTAATACGTGTACAAACACTGTATAATCGGTCTCTATTGGACCCAACGCTAACCATATCATTTTTACTCGAAGAATATCTTGGGTTATCCAATAATCATAACCCAGCAATTCAATTGTCTCGCCAAGCATGACATGCAGTGGGTGGGAGAAAGTTCGCGGGTCAGTCCCGTTGGGTTGAACGTAAAATGGGCCTAGCGTCAACATATTGTCTGGATCAACCGGGTCACTCACTGCTAAGCGTTCCAGGGTTTGAGGGTTAAACAATCCCACTTGCAGTAGATAAGTACCAGCTGGTATTTCAGCTGCCAACGGAATCTCGTATTCTTGTAAGAAGCGACGTTCACGCCAGCGAGATAGTTGATCTGTAAAAACCGGCATATCAAAAATCCCCATTGTGTTCCCCCTGGGGTCAATCACATGCGCGAATAAATTGCAGTTCACCGGTTGCGGAGAGTGGTTTTGCCAATAAAGAGCTAAGTTTAGTATTTCGCCTGGTTGTGTGACCACTGGTGTGAGCCGGTATCCCGCTAAATGTAACGTCTTTTCCCACCTGTAATCCAGTTGTTGTACAGCAGTATAATCCTGGATGATTAGCTGTTGTACTGTGTCAAACCCTTCAATAGTTGTTATATCCACCAGCGGCAGCTCTGTTAAGGGATGCCGTAACGTGGTTGCGTTGCCTACTGTAGGTAGTCGTTCCAACTGCGCTGTCTCTGTTTTAGAAAGTACATACGCAATACCTTTACCTCCACGTCTGCGTGTGAGCCAGACGTAGGGGGTAGATTTAGGGACTTCCATGTTCTTCAAATAATAATCTTCCCGCAGGCGTACAAGTGTCGCAGTGGAGGAGGGCGATTGTTGGCTAGGTAGCATCATTGTCGGGTCAGCTGTTTCTTGAAAAGTATCGTACATTAAGAAACGAGTTGTCGGATATTCATATAGGTAAAATGGAATCAATAAATCCTCTTGTTCTGAGCGCGCTAGTAAATCTCGTACAAGTTGTACATGAGGGCCTTCAAAAGATGTATACACTTGGGGTTCTGCGCTCCACCGGCCAAAATATCTATGTGTGGTTTGCAGCCCATTGCAGATGATCGTTAATCCCACTAGCGCCGCTATCCACCGGCGTCTCATCTGGAGAACGCATACTAACCACGTCGCGGCGGAGATAATTCCAAGTGTAGCCAGGGCATAATAGGGCGGGAATATGGTCGCTAAACGCCACGCTTGCACATTTTGATCGGCGGTAATCCAAATAGGTATCCAGGCTACCAAAAAACTCACCAGCAAAAAACGATAGCTGTTTGCCCGCGCTTGCCACAGAGCCACACTAAGACCAATCCAAAATCCCACTAAATTGAGAGTTTCAAAACCAGAAGTGCCAACTAACCCATGGCGCCAGTTTTTATCCCACCCGCCGATGAACGCTCCTACGACGTTATGTAGATGTGTAGACAACGTGATATTGCCCGAGGTTAGCTGCCGGGTAATTAATACTTGGTTGGCGCGCTCAAGAAAAGATTCTGGATGTTGCCAGAAGAAGATACCTAAGGGCATAAATATGATCAGCGAGGTTAAGGCCATCCAGAATAACCCTTGCCATTGTTTCCAGTTTAACCAACCTCGCAGACCCTGTTTTTCTATTAGTGTCAGTAACCAAAAAAGGCCATAGATAAACGGCAAAAATCGTGCGTTGGGATAAGTATATTGGCTTAATCCTAGTGCTACTCCTGCCCCTATAAAATAGCTGTTGCGTTTTGTATGCCATCCGCGCCAAAAGAGATAGGCTGTTAACAAGGCCCCGGTGATAACTAGCGAGACCCGATACCCACTGCGACTCATCGTTAGATGCCAGAAGGAGAAACCTAAATTGGCCGCTCCTATCACACTGAGCCACTCGCGGGCCGCGTGGCGGAGAAATAACATGCGTAACCACTGATACATCAAGGGGATAGCGAGCAGACTTAACAGGGCTATCGGAAGTCGTAACGCAAAAGTTGTATGGCCTACTAATGCTATCGAAAGAGCCATAAAGTAATGGGCCATGGCCTCACGTCCCGTGCCCCGGATGAAAAACGGCTGCGGCGCGCGAGAATGTAGCATCCAGGTGGCGTCCATTCCATTGTAAGCTTCGTCGTACCATAACCCGGGCGGCACGGTAGGTAAATTCCAAAGGTGGAGCCAGGTAGTTAACAACAGCAATCCCAGCATCAATCTGCGCGAGATAGCACGCGATGGTTGCTCAAACATACGTTTTATTCTCCCAACGCTTGCAAGGGGATAAAAATAGCATCTGCGTTTGCGTGTTCTCCAGACCACCGGACACCAGTCTCGAAATTATAGACGCCAGTCCGTAACCAGGTCCCCTTTAACGGCAGGTCAAAGTGGTGACGTTGCACGATAATATCTCCTGGTCGCCAGGCTTCAGGTGTGAAGCCCAATCCATCGGCCACAGACACCGTTTCGCCTTCTGGAGAAATCAGATGTCCCATTACCGAGAGTGTGCGTGTCAGCGGCACTCTCTCTACCTGCCACCATGTTTCCACATCTAGAGATCCGTTGTTAGAATAGAGTGAAGTGCCGAGAAATGCTAAATTCCCTTCCAAACTACTGGGTGTGGAGAGTGGTTCTTGCGCCATCAGCGTACGTGGCGGTGTTCCGGCGGGCGCGGAATAGTGCGTGGATAGGTGTGGATGCGGTATTGAGCTTATCGGTTGCGTGTACATCGCAAAAGCTGGTAATGTATGGTAATTCTGTTGGCGATAGTTGAGTTGTAATCCACTCAAATGTGTTTGTATAAACGTGTCTTGCGCGCACGGTGGGCGATTGTATTGTAAGCGTGTTGTCCAACTGGGAGAGCTCAGCAGCTTATCGTGAAGTACGTACCAGCCTGGTTGTGACCCTCCCGTTGGATAGACCCAACTTTGAGTGCAATCAAACGTCACCGCACGCGGCGGTATCTCTCCAAAACCGACTTTGATGGTTTCTTCATCTAAGGGAATAGCCGGTTGTGTGCATTGAGCCAACCACGTGGCGGATGATGGCTGGGGGACGTGGTAGTATAAAAGTGTCTGTCCAATAAAAGCATCCGGTTTCTGGTAACGGAACCAGGCATAATTATCAGTATCAATAAAACCTAATCCATTTAGCGCGTGGGGACTGATAACGTATTCGCCTGGGGGTGGTGCATAAGCTGGTTGAAAGAGCGGTTCTGGGTTGTAAAATGTCGAGGGCAGTGGATCGTAATCCAAGTTATAATCGGCTAAGCCTGTGTAACCTTCCGGTCCGGCATAGTGGAATCGAATACCGGTTTTTTCTTGCCACGCACGCAAGGCTTTAAGCGCTTGCATCCAGTCGGTGTTGGAGTCAGAAAGATAATACCACCCGTGCTGGGGACCGCCAACCAGGACGTTAAAAAACGAAAGCTCGAAAGGTGTGATCCAGATTGTAGTTGCTAAATATACTATTCCTAATGTTATCAGAATTATCTTGTAGCTGCTGCGTCGTTTTTGCCACAGAGTGGGTACTGTACCCGCTACTAGTAAATACAGTGTGGGGTGAAGAGGAGTCAGATGCCGGTACCCGATATTGGGGCCCTGTGCTATGGCAATCCCTAAGTAGAGCGTGGTGAATAACGGTAGCGGATGCAGCCTTCGCCATTGTGACATGGGTGTAATGAATAGAGCCGTTAGTGCCGCGATTATCAATGGTAATGGATTTTTAATTGCAAAGGCCAGCGGGAAATACCACCAACGTTGTCCTTGACCAAGCATGCCCAGTACATAGAGTGGGCGCGTGTCCACTCCTGCCGTCTGGAAAACTACACTTTCCCAGTGCAGTGGCGCGGGCACTATAATTCTTGGTATCGCTGTCAGTGGCCCCAGGGTAAAACCGTACATCCCCCAGACTATCAGTAATGCTATCAAACTCATTGCTGTTAATTGTAGTGCCGGGCGCAGTCGCTCCTTAGTATGTAGTACGTTCACTAGCCCGGTTATTCCTACCGCACCCGCCCACAATACCCCAGAACTTTTAGCTAGGATCGTTATTCCCAGTACGCCGCCGATAGTACATGCCTGCAACCATGTATGATGACGTGTCCAACGTGCGGTTATGAAAAGTGCTAGCGTACCCAGCGCTAGTACTCCTATGTCGTTTGTCGCTAGACGACCATGTGCCAATAGCGTGGGATCGAAGGTGAGCACCATCAGCGCCACCAGTCCCCCGGTTATGCCAGACACATCCGTTGCCCAGCGGAACACTACCGCTGCTAACATCATCGTCAGCAGTGCCATCGGATAGCGTCCGGCAAATTCACTGACTGGTAATGGGCCGATGGCGTGGATGAAAGCGCGTGCATACGCGCGCCGGTCATGCCCCCATCCGTCCAATGTTTCAACCTCTAGATTGGGATTACCGAGATACAAGGGTAGTGCGGCCCAGGCGTTCGCTAATAGCGGATGGCCGCGTTGCGGGATTGTCCACATCCCCTCGCGCCCTCGTGCCAGATAACCATAGCCGGCTGCCAAGTGAGAAGGTTCATCGTATGTCAATGAAAGACGTGGAATGCCATTCACTAATAGGGCGAAAAATAATAGCAGTAGAGGCAACGCTCCCCACCGCTGTAACTTAGATTTACTCATCTGTAACCTTCACTTTGGCTACTATTATTGCAGAAGTTGAATCTTCTACGATTGACCACCGTTCCATTGAATCTAGCCAGTACGCGCCGGTGCGTAGCGTATAATCTCCGGGCGCGGTATCCGGCGGGATGGGTAGCAGATGGCGTTGCACGAGTACGTCGTCGGGCTGCCACTGGTCACGGGGCACGCCCAGCCCGTCGCCGTTTGCTATGGGGACGCCGTCTGCGCCGCTCAGATGCGCCATCAGCGAGAGTGGACGGTCCGGCGCGCGCTTGACCTTCCACCAGGTGTGTAGTTCCAACTGCGCGCCGGGCGTGATCTCTGCCGCGCTCAACTCGTAGCCTAAGAAATCCAGCGGGCCGCTGGTGGTGTGCGGGAGAGGATGTGACGGCTCTGGCGCGTGCGTTAGTTGATAGTAGATGTAACTCGGCTCGCCACCGGCTTGGAGCGCGGTCAACGTCTCCTGCGCGGTGGCGGGCGGTGAGACGTCGGGCGGCAACACGTAGCCGCCGGGTCCCTGGCTGCTGAATATCTGGCTCTGCGTGCAATCAAAGGTGATGACGCGCAGTTCCGGCGCGGCGAGTTTCGCTTGTACTAGTTCCGCTGGCAGGAGGGGCGCGGGATTAGTGCAGAGCGCGAGCCACTGCGGGCGTTCGTACTCCGGCACGTCATAGATGCAGAGCGCGTTTCCCAGCCGGGCTGCCGGCTCGCGCGCGCGGAACCAGGCGTAGGTGTTGCGGTCGGGCGCGTAAGGGCCTTGCAGCACCGTCGCGCCGATGGCGTAGAGGCCGGGTTCCGGGTGCCACGGGGTGAAGGCGACGGCTCGCGGATCCGGCGGCAGGAAATCCGTGTGGATGCCGTAGGCTGCCGGACGCGCCGGGCTGTAATGCGCATAGCGAACGTGCTCATAACCGTTATCAGCCATCCATTGCTTCAGATCCCAGAGATTTTGCCCCCAATCCAGGTTGGAATCCACCAGAGAGCGATAGCCGTTCTCCGGGCCGCCGGCCAGTTCATTGAAGAAGGTCAGGTAGTGGGGCGCGATACGAAGCGTGCCGAGCATGAGCCAAATAAGTAAAGCGTAAAACGTGAAACGTGATGCGTAAAACGTAAAACGTGAAACGTGAGGTGTAATGTCTAAGAGTTTTTTCGACGGGGCGTCTGCTATTTGCCACTTGCTACTTGCAATCCCAATGTACAGAAACGGCAGGATAGGCAATAGGTGTCGATACCCAATGTTCACGGTGCTGAACAGACTGGTGGCAGCATAGAGGATGGGGAATACGAAAAACGTGAAACGTGAAACGTCAAACGTGAAATGTGAACGAATTACGCAATACGAACCACGCAATACGGCGTACATCCCCAATAGCAAGACAGGCAACGGCGTCTTGAGCGCGAAGGCGACGGGGAAGTACCACCACCAACCGTGGTTGCTCAGGCGCCCCAACAAAAAAGTAGGATGACCTAGAGCGTAGTGTTCACGTAACGCTAGGAAAATCTTGATATGTGTAGCGCCGGGTATGGGAAAGGGCAAGCCGGGGACAGTCCCGACTTCAAACCCATACCCGGCCCACATTACCAAGATTGCCGGAACGAAGACGTAAAGCGCGCGTTGTAGCAACTGCGTGGAGCTCTTCCTCCAACTTGTAACCTGTAACTTGTAACTTTCAACACTGAGTAGCAACCCGACCACCGGTACCAACAAGAGCACTGAGACCTTCGTCAGTTGCGCCAATCCCAAGAGCACCCCCGCCGCCAGCAGCCAGAGATTCTCCCTCCTCGTCTTTTCGCTCTTGCGCTCCCTTGTCTTTTCACTCTCTCGCTCTCTCGCCTTTTCGCTTTCTCGCTTTCTCACCGCATAGAGCACCGCCACGCTGAAGAAGACAGCCGCCATATCCGTGGTGATGAGTGTGCCATGCGCGATGAGGTTGGGATCGAAGGCGCAGAGCGCCAGGGCCAGTAGCCCGGCGCGGCTGCCGCCCAAATCCGCGCTCCAGCGATAGCTGAGCGCGCCCAAGAGCACGCTCAACAGGAGGATGGGCAATCTTCCCGCTACCGCCAGCCGCCGGGGATGGGAATACTGCCAGACGATTTCGTCGGTGATGGCTGAGAGGCTACTGACTTCCCAGCCGTCTATCTCGCGGGGATTGGGCAGATCGGGTTGCAGCAGCAAGGGCGCGGCAGCCAGCACGTTCGCCAACGGCGGGTGGACGTGGACGGGTTGCAAACGGAAATCGCCCGTGCGGAGCGTGGCGTAGCCAATGGCTAAGTGCGGCCCTTCATCAAAGGTGATGGAGGCAGCTGTTACCTGCGCCAGTCCCTGAGCGAAGTAGGCCAGCAGCAACGCCAGTAGTAGGAACCGTGTCCTAACTAGATTAGAGTTGTCTGGTTTTCCGCTCATGGAACTTCCTCCGGTACGGTGATGAGATATTCGGCGGCGGGCAAGCTTTTTCCGGCGCGGATGGCCGCTAGCCGCACCCCGTCAGCTGGATTATACCAGCCGACGCCGAGGCGCAACGGGCGCGCCGCGTCCGCCGGCAGCGCGAGCGTGTACTTATCCTGCACGCGGTCGCCGGGTTGCCAGAGCGAGGTGGGGAAACCGCCGTGTAACGGTGGCCGGTCAGCGGTCGCCAGCAACTCTCCGTCCGCAGCATAGAGGTGGACAAAGGTGGTGAGGTCCTGCGCGAGCGGAACCGTGCCCT
>Ga0190316_1000070_pt1 | contig 25243 bp, 16 predicted proteins | sample 48701112_MG_FD_161663 | JGI IMG/M metagenome (GOLD analysis project Ga0190316, IMG submission 161663) | Hydrothermal vent sediment bacterial communities from Southern Trench, Guaymas Basin, Mexico - 4870-11-1-2_MG | ecosystem: Environmental > Aquatic > Marine > Hydrothermal vents > Sediment ... | reverse complement strand
AAGCAGAAATTCCAACATCAACAGTGATAATTAAAGTTATCCCTTTAGCTTTAAAATAAGGTAAAAATTTAGCATGAAAACCATATCCTTCTTTATCTTTACTTGGGATTAACCATTCAACAAAAGGAGTAAAATTTTTTAAAAAATCATAAAGAACAAAAGTTCCTATAATTCCATCTGCATCAGAATCTCCATAAATACATATTTTTTCTTTTGAATTTATAGCTTTAGCAATTCGTGCAACTGCAAGTTTCATATCTGGAATAATAAAAGGATCTGAAAAATCAGAAAGTTGAGGGTAAAGAAAAGAGTAAGCAGATTTTATATCTGAGAATCCTTTATTTATAAGAATTTTTGCTAAAATAGGAGGGAAAAATCCATGAGTAACAAATTCATAAAAAAGGTCTTGGTTGGGAATCTTATTTATCCAAAGTTTTGTTGATGTCATATAGATTTTATTGTATCATATCAAGCCTAAAAGTAAAATACTAAAAAATACTTACTAAAGAAGCTGAGTGTATAGATTTTCATGTGTTAGTTTTAAAATGTGGTTATATTATACTTTAATAAAAAAAATGATTAAAATTAAGAGAATTTTTTCACAAACTATCAAGATAAAAAATTAATTACATTATATTCAAGTAAAAATTTTTAGAAAAATTTTTGAAATAAAAAGAGAATTTTTTCACAAATTATTAAAATAAAATTTTATTATTTAATTATATTAGGTAAAAAATGAAGATAGCTTTCTGTGGGAAAGGTGGTGTAGGGAAAAGTTTAATTGCGGTTTTATTGTCCTTGGCGTTTTTAGAAGATAATTATCAAGTTTTAGCTATAGATGCAGATCCAAGTCCTCATCTAGCACGACTTTTTGGAATAGAAAAAGAAGTTGTGCCTATTGCAGAAATGAGGGATTTACTTACAGAAAGAGCACAGAAAAATGGTCCATTTTATACTTTAAATCCTAAAATTGAAGATCTTCCAGAAAAATTTTTAATTCAAAAAGGAAAATTAAAACTTATGGTATTAGGAGCAATAAGAGAAGTAGGAAAAGGGTGTGCTTGTCCAGAACAAACAGTACTAAGAAGACTTTTAACTTATCTTATATTAAAAGCTAATGAAGTAGTTATTGTAGATATGGAAGCAGGGGTAGAACATTTTGGGAGAGCCAGTATAGTTCCTATGGATACAATTCTTACAATTACTATGTCTTATAAAGGAAGTATAAGCACTACTAACCGTATTTTAAACTTTGCTGAACAGTTAAAGATGAAAAATGTATGGATTATAGGAAATGCAGTAAAAAAAGAAAAAGAGATAGAAATTATAAAGAAGGAATTTGATCAAAAGCTTTTAGGAATTTTACCTTATGATGAAGAGTTAGAAAAAATAGAAATAGAAGGAGAAAGTTTATGGAATTATAAAGGAATAGTTTATCAGGAGATTAAAAAATTAAAAGATAAACTTTTGAAGAACTTAAATTAGTTAAAAAATATATAAAAAATTAAAAAAAAGGAGGAACAAAAATGGAATTAGATCCTACAAAGATGAAGGATTGGGAAATAGCTTATGAAGCTGAAAAGAATATGAAAACAGTTTATCAATTGGGGGAAGAGTTAGGTTTAACAAAAGAAGAACTTTTACCTTATGGTCATTATGTAGCTAAGGTTGATTATAAGAAAGTCCTTGAACGATTAAAAGATCGTCCTCATGGTAAGTATATAGATGTTACTGCTATAACTCCTACACCTCTTGGAGAGGGCAAAACCACAACTTTAGTTGGTTTAGTTGAAGGTTTGGGGAAAAGAGGGAAAAGTGTTATTGGAACCATAAGACAGCCTTCAGGTGGTCCGACTTTTAATATAAAAGGTAGTGCTGCAGGAGGAGGATTAGCCCAAGTAATACCCTTGGATAAGTTTTCTCTTGGACTCACAGGAGATATAAATGCAGTAACAAATGCTCATAACCTTGCTATGGTAGCTCTTACTGCAAGAATGCAACATGAAGCCAATTATGATGATGAAATTCTTGCAAAAAAAGGTTTAAGGAGGCTTAACATAGATCCAAAAAGGGTTGAAATGGGTTGGGTAATGGATTTTTGTGCTCAGGCATTAAGACATATTATTATAGGACTTGGTGGCAAAATGGATGGATATCCCATGGAAAGTAAATTTTATATTTCTGTTGCTTCAGAAGTGATGGCTATTTTAGCTGTAGCAAGAGACCTTAAAGATTTACGTGAACGTATAGGGAAAATTGTAGTAGCTTTTGATAAATTTGGTAAACCTATAACTACAGAGGATTTAGAGGTAGCTGGAGCTATGACAGCTTGGATGGTAGATGCCATTAATCCTAATCTTATGCAAACTATTGAAGGTCAACCTATTTTTGTTCATGCAGGTCCTTTTGCTAATATTGCTGTTGGACAATCATCTATTATTGCTGATTATGTTGCTTTAAAACTTGGAGATTATGTAGTAACAGAATCTGGATTTGCTGCTGATATTGGTTTTGAGAAATTCTGGAATATTAAATGTAGGATCTCAGGACTTACTCCTAATGTTGTTGTAATAGTAGCTACTATAAAAGCTCTTAAATGTCACGGTGGAGCACCTATTCCTAAACCAGGAGCACCAATTCCTAAAGAATATTTAGAAGAAAATTTAGAATGGGTAGAAAAGGGATGTAAAAATTTACTTCATTGTGTAAATATTGTCAAAAAGAGCGGAGCTATACCTGTGGTTTGTATTAATAAATTTTATACAGATACTGATAATGAAGTAAAATTAGTAAAGAGGATTTGTGAAGAAGCTGGAATAAGAGTTGCTTATTCTGATCACTGGTTAAAAGGTGGAGAAGGAGCTTTAGAACTTGCAGATGCAGTTATAGATGCATGTGAAGAACCTTCAGACTTTAAATTTCTTTATGAACTTGATGAACCTATAAAAGATAGAATTGAAAAAATAGCAAAAGAAGTTTATGGTGCAGATGGAGTAATATATTTACCTGCTGCTGAAGAAAAAATCAAAATAATTGAATCTGACGAAGAATTAAAGAAATTGCCAATTTGCATGGTTAAAACTCATCTTTCTCTTTCGGATGATCCTAATAAAAAAGGAGTTCCCAAGGGATGGAATTTAAGAGTAAGAGATGTTCTTATATTTAGAGGATCTGGTTTTATTGTTCCTGTTGCTGGAGATATTAAACTTATGCCAGGAACTGGTTCAGATCCAGCTTTTAGAAGAATTGATGTAGATGTAGAAACAGGAAGGGTTAAGGGGTTGTTTTAATTTTTTTAAATAAGGGAGGCTAAAATGTCACCTAAAATTATAGATGGAAAAGCAATTGCTAAAGAAATAAGAGAAGAAATAAAAAAAGAGGTTCAAGAATTAAAAGAAAAACATAATATTACTCCAGGATTAGTTACTATTTTAGTAGGGGAAGATCCAGCTTCTATTTCTTATGTTAAAGGTAAACAAAAGACTGCACAGAATCTTGGTTTTTATTCTATAGAAGAAAGATTACCTGAAAATGTCTCAGAAGATGAATTATTGAAATTAATAGATAAATACAATAATGATTCAAAAATTCATGGGATATTGGTTCAACTTCCCTTACCTAAGCATATTAATGAAAAAAAGGTTCTTTATGCAATAAATCCCAAAAAAGATGTAGATGGGTTTCATCCTGTTAATATGGGAAAAATGATTATAGGAGAACCTTGTTTTTTGCCATGCACTCCTCATGGAATTCTTATTCTTTTAGAAAAAAGCGGAGCTCAAGTAGATGGAGCAGATGTGGTAGTGGTAGGAAGAAGTAATATAGTAGGGAAACCTGTTGCTAACCTGCTTATGCAAAAAAGAAAACCAATAGGTAATGCCACTGTTACAGTATGTCATACAGGAACAAAGGATTTAGCTTCTCATACTAAAAGAGCAGATATTTTAATTGTAGCAGTAGGAAGACCAAAATTTATTACAGCTGATATGGTAAAAGAAGGAGCAGTTGTAATTGATGTAGGAGTAAACAGAATTGGAACTACCCCTGAAGGAAAAGCTATTCTTTGTGGAGATGTAGATTTTGATGCAGTGAAAGAAAAAGCAAGTGCTATTACACCTGTTCCAGGTGGTGTTGGACCAATGACTATTACAATGTTGATGAAAAATACTTTGGAATCTGCCAAAATGTGGGCTGGTCTTCCAAGTGAAATAGGATAAGTGCTAATTTTCACAATTAGTTAATTTTTTTGCATTTATATTTAAATTTTTATTTTTTTTATTTTAATATTGATATTTTTTATAAATACAAATTGGGGGTAAGAATGACAGATAATAAAATTTCTATAGAAAGACTTGCTAAAGTTCTTGTAGATTTAAAAACAGGTATAAAGATTCTTCATTCAGGTGTTAAGGCTTTAGAAAGTGGTTTGGAAAAATTAGAAAAAAATTATCTTGGTAAAGATGTAGTTGAAAAACTTCACATGATAATATCAGGTCAACTTAAAGAGGAATTAGAGAAAATTGAAACAAAATTAACACGTCCAGAATTAAAAGTTATTGAAAAGGAAGCAGAAAAACTTGAAGTTAAAGAAGAAAAACCAGAAATTGTTGAAAAGAAACTAGAATTTAAGGTAGAGAAAATAGAGATAAAACCAGAAAAAGAAGAAGAGATAGAAGAGACAGAAATTGTAGAAGAAAGACCAGGAGCTGTTCCCGAGATAGATGAAAGGGCAAGATTTGGGAAAATAAAAATTGAATTCCAAAATCCTACAGCTGAAAAACTTTATAGCAAATTATTAGAAGAAGCTCCAGATCTTTATATTGCTCCAAAAAGAGTAGAAAGAAGAGGTATTTTACCTTGTGGTTTTGGTAAAGGAGGAACATGTTGTAGAAATTGCAATATGGGTCCTTGCCAAATAATTGAAGGAGTAGAGGAATTAAAAGGAATTTGCGGAGCAGATGCAAGTGTAGTTTCTGCAAGAAATTTTGCAAGATTAGTTGCAGGAGGAGCTTCTGCACATTCTGACCATGGAAGAATAATAGCAAGAGCTTTTTATGAAGCTGTTCATGGGAAAGCACCTTTAGAAATTAGAGACAAAAGAAAACTTAAAATAGTTGCTAATGCTTTAGGAGTTGATACAAACTTATCTGAACAAGAGATATTAAAACAAATAGCAAATAAAGCTTTTCAAGCATTTTCTCAACAAGAAGGTGAATTGATTTTAGCTCATAGAGCTCCTCGTCCCCTTGTTGAAAAATGGAGAAAATATAAAGTTCTTCCAAGAGGTATTGATAGAGAAGTTGTGGAATTGATTCATAGAACTCATATGGGAGTTGATCAGTATTATAAAAATATTTTACTTGGGGCTGCAAGATGTGCTCTTGCAGATGGATGGGGCGGTTCAATGATAGCTACTGAACTTCAGGACTTACTTCTTGGTACCCCTAAACCTATTAAAGCAAGAGTAAATATTGGGAAAAATGTTATCCGTAAAGACATGGTAAATGTTGCAGTCCATGGGCATGATCCCCTTGTTGCAGATGCATTGATTGAGGCATCTCGAGATCCAGAAATTATTGAAATGGCTAAAAAAGTAGGAGCTAAGGGTGTTAATCTTGTTGGTGTTTGTTGCACAGGAAATGAAGTTTTAATGAGAAGGGGTCTTCCTATTGCTGGTTCCTCAATTCAACAAGAAGTAGTTATTGCAACAGGAGCTTTGGAAGCCATGATAGTAGATGTACAGTGCATAATGCCTAATATAACACAAATAGCTAATAAATATCATACTGCTATAATAACAACTAATCCTATTTCTATGATGGAGGGAGCTATACATATATCCTTTAATGAAAGACATCCTCTTGAAATTGCTAAAGAAATTTTAAAAATTGCTATTTCAAGATTCCCAAAAAGAGATCCTTCTAAAGTTTATATTCCTAATGATACAGTAGAAATAGTAGCAGGTTTTAGTCATGAAACAATTATGTATATTATGGGAGGTAGGTTTAGGGCAAGTTATAAGCCATTAAATGAAAATATTATAAATGGAAAAATTTTAGGAGTAGCAGCAATAGTAGGATGTGACCAATTTAGAGTTAAAGAAAATATTCAAGTAGAACTTGCAAAAGAGCTGATAGCAAATAACGTATTAGTTTTAACAACCGGATGTTCAGCTATTAAACTTGGTATGGCAGGTCTTTTAGCACCAGAAGCAGCAGAACTTGCTGGTCTAGGATTAAGAGAAGTTCTTGAAGCAATAGGATGTCCACCAGTGCTTCATGTAGGGTCTTGTGTAGATAATTCACGGATTCTTATTGCAGCCACGGAAATGGTTCATACGGGTGGATTGGGAAATGATATATACGAACTTCCTGCAGTTGGATGTGCTCCTCAATGGATGAGCGAAAAGGCTGTATCTATTGGAATGTATTTTGTAACAAGTGGTATTCAAGTTGTATTTGGACCAAATTTTCCTACAATAAAAAGTAAAAAAACCACACATTTTTTATTTTATGAAATAGAAAAATATTTTGGTGGTTCCTGGAGAGTTGCAAGCACTGCAAATGAATTTGCTAATATTATGATAGATAGAATTAATCAAAAAAGAAAAGCACTCGGTATTGATAAACCTAAACCCAGAATACTTTTTGATATGGCTATGAGAAGAGCTCTTGATGAAGCAAGATATATTCCGTCATTTCACAAACTTGATTATTTTGGTAGTGTAGAAATGAAACAGGCAGTATCACAATAAGCAAAAATAAGGGGTTAAAAGGTGCAAAAGGCTAAAGGAAAAGTTTTAGTAGTAGGTGGAGGAGTTGCTGGAATTCAAGCCTCACTTGATTTAGCAGATCTGGGATATTATGTGTATCTTGTAGAAAAGAGGGCAAGTATTGGTGGAGTAATGGCTAAACTTGACAAAACTTTTCCTACAAATGATTGTAGTCTTTGTATATTGGCTCCTAAAATGGCAGAAGCAGGTAGATCCCCAAATATTGAAATATTGACCTTAACAGAAGTAATAAATGTAGAAGGTGAACCAGGGAATTTTAAAGTTAAACTTAAAATAAATCCAAGGTATGTGGATTTAGAAAAATGTACAGCCTGTGGAGATTGTAGATCAGTATGCCCCCGACTTTCCATAGATAAATATAATGCTAATTTAACTTTTACAAGAGCAATTCGAATAGATTTTCCTCAAGCAGTTCCAACTGCATATTATATTGATAAAGAAACATGCTTAAATCTTAATTATGAAGCTTGCACCCTTTGTATAAATATATGTGGACCAAAGGCTATAGATTTTTCTCAACAACCAGAAATAAAAGAGATCGAAGTAGGAACAATTTTATTAGCCCCTGGTTTTGGTCCAGTTCCCCAATCAGCTCTTAAAAAATATGGATATGGAAAATATGAAGATGTGATGACAAGTATTGAAATGGAAAGATTAATGTGTGTATCTGGGCCAACCCAGGGGCATATAATAAGACCTTCAGATTTTAAACCCCCCAAAAGAATAGCATACATCCAATGCGTAGGATCTCGTGATATAACATGTAATAGACTTTATTGCTCTTGTGTATGTTGTATGTATGCAGTAAAACAGGCTTCAGTTATTAAGGAACATGAACCAGATGCTGAATTTACATTTTTTTACATAGACATAAGAACACAAAATAAAGGTTTTGATGCAGCCTTTAAAAATATAGTAGATAAATATGGGTTTAGAATTATTAAGGCAAAGCCTGGTGAAGTAAAAAAAATGGGAGATAAATTAGCTCTTAGTTATATAGATGAATCAGGAGAGATAAAAAGAGAACTTTTTGATATGATAGTTCTTTCTGTAGGTCTTTCCCCACCTGAGGACGCAGAAAATATTTCCAAAGTTTTTGGAATAAAATTGAATGAGTTCGGATTTGCTAAGACGTCTTATTTTAATCCTATTGAAACAAGCAAACCAGGGATTTATGTAATAGGAGCTTTTCAAGGACCAAAAGATATTCCAGAAAGTGTTATGCAAGCTTCTGCTGGAGCTGCTTCTGCTTCGGAGATCCTTAAAGAAGGAAGATTTAGTAGTTATGTTGTAAAAGAATATCCACCAGAAAATGAAGAACTTATGTCTGGTGAACCAAGAATAGGTGTTTTTGTATGCCACTGCGGGATTAATATAGCAGGTGTAATAAATGTAAAAGAGGTGGTAGAATACGCTGGTACTTTACCTAAGGTAGTTCATGCTGAAGATATAGTTTATACCTGTTCTCAAGATTCTTTAGAACATATTAAGAAAAAAATAAAAGAATTAAAATTAAATCGTGTAATAGTTGCTGCTTGTACCCCACGAACACACGAACCACTTTTTCAATCAACCCTTAGAGAAGCAGGTTTGAACCCAGCTCTGTTTGAAATGGCAAATATTAGAGATCACTGTTCTTGGGTTCATTATGATAATCCTAAAAAAGCTACTGAAAAAGCTAAAGATTTAGTAAGAATGGCAGTGTTTAAGTCTCAAAAACTTATTCCACTTGAATCTCAACAAGTTAAAGTGATACCTTCTGCTCTTGTAATAGGGGGAGGAGTGGGTGGTTTAACAGCAGCGCTTTCTGTTGCTGAGCAGGGATATCAAGTTTACTTAGTAGAAAAAGAAAAAGAACTTGGTGGAAATTTGAGAAAAATTAAATTTCTTATCACAGGTGAGAATCCAAAAGAATTTTTGAATGAATTGATTAATAAGGTTGAAAAACATGAAAAAATTAAAATTTATAAAGAAGCTCAAATTGAAGAAATAACAGGATTTATAGGTAATTTTACTACTACAATCAAAACACAAAATGGAATTTTAGAAAAAGTAGAACATGGAGTAATTATAATAGCTACAGGAGGAAAGGAATACAGACCATCCAAATATCCCCTTGACGGAGAGAAGGTTATTACTCAACTTGAGTTTGAAGAAAAACTTTTTAAAGGACTTGATAAAGAAGTTAAAAGAATTGTAATGATTCAATGTGCTGGTTCAAGAGGAGAAGAATTAACTTATTGTAGTAAAATCTGCTGTATAGAAGCTTTAAAAAATGCATTAAAGATTAAAGAAATTAACCCTTCAATAGATGTATATATCCTTTATCAAGATTTAAGAGCTTATGGATTTTATGAAAAATATTATCTTACAGCAAGAGAAAAGGGAGTTAAATTTATAAGATTTCCAAGTGATAAGAGACCAAAAGTAATAAAAAATGAAAATGAAGTAAGTGTAAGAACCTATGATACTATTTTGAAAGAAGAAATTGAAATTCCTTGTGACCTTGTAGTCCTTTCTGTAGGTATAGTTTCTACTCAGGAAAAAGAAATATTTAATATGTTAAAACTTACTCAAGATGCAGATGGATTTATAATGGAAGCTCATGTAAAATTAAGACCTGTTGATACTTATACAGATGGTGTGTATATTTGTGGTTTAGCTCACGGTCCCAAGCCTTTAAATGAAGTGATAGCACAAGCGAAAGCTGCTGCTGGAAGGGCTTGCATACCTCTTGCAAAAGGTTCTGCAGAAATTCCACCTATCGCTGCAAGTGTGGATGAAAAGAAATGTATTGGATGTGGTATATGTGTAAGTCTTTGTCCTTTTGGTGCTATTGAATTAATAAAAGTAGATAAAAGAAGAAAAGCCCAAGTTATAAAAGCAGCCTGTAAGGGTTGTGGAGCATGTGCTGCTCGCTGTCCTGTATTTGCTATTGATACAGGTGGCTTCTCCTCCCCTGCTATATTAGAACAAATAGAGGGATTTAAAAAAATAGAAGAGAAAATAGAAGAAAAAAAAGAAAAAACAGCCAAATAAGGAGTTGAATAATGGGGTTCGAGCCAAGAGTATTAGCTTTTATGTGTAACTGGTGTTGTTATGCTGCAGCAGATGGAGCAGGTGTTGGAAGGCAAAATTATCCCCCTTATCATAGAGTAATAAGAGTTATGTGTAGCACAAGAGTAGATCCTTTATTTGTTTTTAAAGGTTATTTAAATGGAGCAGATGCTGTTTTAGTAGGAGGATGTCATTTAGGAGACTGTAAATATGTGATAGGAAATTATTATACTGTAGTGCTAAAATATGTAATAAAAGCTATTATGAATATTATAGGGATGAAAAAAGAAAGATTTATAATTGAATGGGCTTCAGCTGCTGAAGGAAGTAAATTAGCTGAGGATCTTACTAATTATTTTAATAAATTAAAAGAACTTGGGCCTTTAGGAGAAAAAGAAGGATGGAGCGAAAAAGATAAAAAACTTTATCTTTCATCATGTATAAAGTTGGCAGAAGATAGACAATTTAGAACAATTTATGGAAATATTTGCAAAGAATTAAGAAAATTAGGAGATTTTTCAGAAAAAAACATAATTGAAAGGGTAAATGAAAAACTTTCAAAAGTAATTAAATCTAAACTTTATGAATTTGAAGTAAAAGAATTACTTAAAGACGGACCAAAAAGTATAGATTTTCTTTGTAAAAAAACAAAGGCTGATCCAGATGAACTTAAGAAAATACTTTCTAAGGTAGTTAAAACATAAAAAGGAATAAGAGGTTAATAAATGACAGAAGCAAGAGTAATCAATTTAGTAGAAGAAAGCGAACCTAATTTTTCAAATGAATTAAAAGAAATGGGAATAGATATTAAGAAATTAAAAGCATGTATTAAATGTAATGCTTGTGCCAGTGTATGTCAAATGGCTTTAGCTGGGTTAGAATTTTATTCAAATAAAATAGTTCATGCAGCAATATTAGGTCTTAGAGAGATGTTTCTTGATGATCCCTCTTCTTCAGTATGGGGATGTCAAAGTTGTAATAGATGTGTAGAAATATGTCCAATGGATGTAAAACCTTTTGAAATAGTAATGGCAATAAGGCGAATATGTATGAAGGAATATGCATTTCCTCCCAATATAATAGATGGATTGCGAAATTATTATACTATGGGACATGCTGTGATAGTAAAAGGATATGAAAAAAGAAGAGAAAAAGTAGGACTATCTCATATTCCTCCTACACTTATAGGAAATGAAAAAATGAGAAAGAAATTTCAAGAGGTATTAAAAAATACAGTGTTTGCAGAAATAGCACCATTTCCACTTGATTAAAAATTGGGAGCAAAAATGAAAATAGGACTATTTTTAGGTTGTAATATCCCTTTAAGAAGACCAGATATTGAATATTCAATTAGATACATGTTAGAAAAGTTAGATGTAGAAGTGGTAGATTTAGATGGTACAGGTTGTTGTCCAGCTTTTGGAACTATGCCATCTATAGATTTAGTAGGATGGTGTGTAGGTGGAGCATGGAATTTATCTATTGCTGAAGAAAAAGGTGTAGATATAATAACAGGATGTGGTAGTTGTTATGGTTCTTTAAATGAATCAAGATATTATATGGAAAAACATCCAGAAATAAAAGAAAAAGTAAATAAAATATTGGGAAAAGTTGGAATGAAATATGAAGGTAAAGTAAAAATTTGGAATGTATACAATTATGTATATGAAATAATAGGATTAAAGAAATTAAAAAATAAAATCAAATATAATTTAAAAGGAATGAAATGTGGAGTACATGTAGGTTGTCATAATTTATGGCCAAGCAGAGCGTATACTTCTAATGATGAAGATGTATTTTTCCCTACAAGGTTAAGAGAAATATGTGAAGCAATAGGAGGAGAAGCACCGGTGTATGGTTCGATATTGGATTGTTGTGGAATGGGGGCTTTATCTTCATTGGCAAGAGATAAATCTTTAGAGATATTTAAAAATAAAGTAAGATTAATGATTGAGGAAATTAATCCAGATTTATGTGTGACTGGATGTAGTTCATGTCTTATAAGATTTGATAATGATTGGGCTCAAATATACAAACAAGGTGATATAAATGAAATAAAACCCTCTTTTCATGTAGCACAATTGTTAGCATTGGTATTAGGAGCAGAACCTGAAAAAGCAATAGGACTTGCTGAAAGTCCGGTGAATAAAATAATAGAAAAAATAAGAGAATAAACTTTTTGAAAAATTTCACAAATACTTTAAAAAATTTATTTATGTATAAAGTGTTATATTGAATAGTTAAATGTAACATTCTCAAAAATTGTATAAATGAGTAAGTGAAAAAAATATCTAATTTAAAAAGTAAAAATGATAGTAGCTGAAAGGAAATCATTAGAAGAAATTTTAGAAAGTATTAAAAAGTATAATAAGATTCTTATACTCGGGTGTCGTGGATGTGTAAATGTTTGTTCTGTAGGAGGAGAAAAGGAAGTTAGTAAACTTGCTGAAGAAATAAAACTAGCAAGAGAAGAGGAAGGAAGACCAATTGAAATTTTAGAAAAAACTCTTATTAGGCAGTGTGAAGTTAAATACCTTGAGCCCTTAGAGGAATTTAAAGATAAAGTAGAAGCAGTAATAAGTTTAGGATGTGGTGTAGGAATAAATTTAATAGCAGACCTTTATCCAGAAATCCGAATATATCCAGGGGTTAATACTACATTTTATGGAGCCAAAGTAGAAAAAGGACATTGGATTGAAAAATGTAAAGGATGTGGAGATTGTATAATAGATAAAACAGCCGGGCTTTGTCCTATTACCAGATGTGCTAAAAATTTGCTTAATGGTCCATGTGGTGGTTCACAAAATGGAAAATGTGAAATAAGAGAAGATCTGCCTTGTGTATGGCATCAAATTATAGAGAGACTTAAAAAAAGAGGAGAACTTGAAAAATTGGCAGAAATTTGGGAGCCTAGAGACTGGAGACTTGCTGGAGGAGAAGGAGTAAGAGAAAAGATAAAAAAATAAAGGAGTCAAAAATTGGAAGAAAAAAGCCATCTTCAAAAAGTATTAGAAAATGGCTATTTTGCAGTTACTGCTGAGATAAGTCCTCCAAGAAGTGCTGATTCAGAGGCAGTAAGAGAAAAAGCAAAATTGCTGAAAGGTTATGTAGATGCTGTTAATATTACTGATTGCCAAACTGCAATTGTAAAAATGTCAAGTCTTGCTTCAGCAGTTATTGTAATGCAAGAAGGACTTGAACCTGTAATGCAAATGACTTGTAGAGATAGAAATAGAATAGGTATCCAATCTGATTTACTTGGTGCTTCAGCTTTGGGAATAAAAAATTTATTATGCTTAACAGGAGACCATCCAAAATTTGGAAATCATCCTCAAGCAAAACCTGTATTTGATTTAGATTCTATTCAGCTCTTAAGTTTGGTAAAAGGACTTTGTGAAGGAAAATTTCTTAATGGAGAAGAAATAAAAGGAAAGAAACCTTGGTTTTTTAGAGGTGCAGTAGAGAATCCTTTTGCTGATCCATTAGAATTTAGGCCTATAAGATTGGCAAAAAAAATAAAAGCAGGGGCACAATTTATTCAAACTCAAATAGTTTATAATATAGAAAGGTTTAAAAAATTTATGGAAATGTGTGAAGAGCAGGAACTTTTAGATAAAGTTTATATCTTAGCTGGTGTTACACCACCTAAATCCTTAGGAATGCTTAAGTATATAAAATATAATGTGCCAGGTCTTGATGTTCCAAATGAATTAATAAAAAGAATGAAATCTGCAAAAGATAAAAAAGAAGAAGGGATAAATATTGCAGTAGAAGTGATAGAAAAAGTTAAAAAAATCTCAGGAGTTCGTGGTGTACATATTATGGCAATTGGCTGGGAATCAATTGTTCCAGAAATTGTAAAAAGAGCTAAACTTTATCCCAGACCAGAAATTTCATAATTTATTCTTTTAAAAAAATTTTAAAAAATTTTAAGAACATTAAAAATGGGGGATAAAATGCCGGATGAGAAGATGTTAATAGAAACACTTATTGATATTCTTTCAGATCTTAGAGCAAGTTTAAAAAATATTTGTTCAGGAATTGAATCCTTAGAAAATGGGATAAAAAGACTTGAAATGGAGTGTTTTGGAGAAGTTATTCCTGAAAGAGAAAAAGTGGTTCCAGAGAAAAAAGAAGAAATAAAACCTGAAAAAGTAGAAAAACCAGTAGAAATAGAGAAAAAAGAAGAAATTCTTCCAAAGCCTAAAGAAGTAAAAAAAGAAATAAAAGTTGAAGAGAGACCCAAAGTTGAGGAAGTAAAACCTAAGCCTGAAGTAATAGTAGAGGCTAAAAAAGTAGTTGAAAGAATAGGAGGTTTTAAAGGAATTTATAGACCTCTTTCAGAAAGAGCAAAAAGTGTTTCTGAAGATTTATATAAAGATGTTGCAACAGGGGAAATTATAGAAGTTCTGATAGGAAAAGGAGATAAAGCTATTAAGGTAGGAGGGACAAACATTTTACCATTTTATCTTTTTGAAGGAGAAATGAAAAATAATATTAAAATTGCTATGGAAATTTTGGATATCGAACCTAAGGATTGGCCAGAAAGTTTAGCTAAGTATTTTTCAGATGTATTTCATGATCCTGGACTTTGGGCAAAGAAATGTGTTGAAACTTATGGAGCAGAAGCAATCTGTGTTTATTTGCAAGGCACAGATCCCAATTTTTTAAATCTTGATGCTAAACATGCTAAGGAAGTAGTAGAAAAAGTAGCTAATGCAGTGGATGTACCTTTAATTATATGGGGTTCTGGAAATGCAGAAAAAGATGTAGAGATTTTGAAAGAAGTAGCAGACATAATAAAAGATAAAGGAGCTGCAATAGGACCTGTAATTGAAGCAAATCATAGAACTTTATCAGCTATTGCTATGGGATATAGTCTACCGGTTATTGCTTCAAGCCCAATAGATGTAAATTTAGCAAAACAACTAAATATTCTTCTTGAAAATATGGGGTTATCTTTGGATAAAATACTAATGGATCCTTCAATTGGTGCACTTGGATACGGAATAGAATATGCGTATTCTGTGATGGAAAGAATAAGACTTGCAGCGCTTTATTCGCAAGATACTAAATTACAAGTTCCATTTATTTGTACTATCGGAAAAGAAGTGTGGAAAACTAAAGAAACCTATCTTCCTACAGATGAAGTTTTTGGTGATATGGAAATAAGAGGAGTTTTAATGGAAGCCATAACAGGAGTTGTATTAACTTTAGCTGGTGGCGATTTATTAATAATGAGACATCCAAAATCTATAGAACTTTGTAAAACACTTTTTAGTGTTTTAAGTATGAGTTAATTAAAAGGGGGCAAGTAAAAATGTCAAAAATAATTGCAAGCGCTGCAATCAGAGGAGCTCATAAAATTGTTGAGAAAGCTTGGGAAAAATATGAAGAGGCAGTTAAAAAATTTGGGAAATCTGTAGAAATAGGTTTTCCAAATACCGCGTATTATCTTCCTATTATTTATGCTATTTTAGGTTATCCTGTTAAAAAACTTGGAGATTGTGAAGAAGTTTTACAGGAAGCAAAAAAACTTCTGCCTGAAATTCCTTCAGATAAAAATTGGTTACCATATTTAGGACCTGCTCTTGATGCAGGAATGGCAACATTTTTTGCAGAGGAAATTATTGAGGCTATAAAATATTTAGAAAATCCAAATGTATATACAAAATCAGAAGAACCTACAAAAGATAATATATGGCTTGGGGCAGCTGATGATGTTATTTTTAGAAAAAGAGGAGTAGAGTTTGTTGATGGGACAGCACCGGGTTTTGCAGCATTGCTTGGTTCCCCATCTGATAAAGAAACTGCTCAAAAAATTGCTCAGGAACTTCTTGAAAAAACACTTTATGTATTTATGCATGACCAGACCAATGGAATTTATATGCCATATCTTCTTAAAGAGGCAGGGATTCAACTTGGTTGGCCTGTTAGACTTATTCCTTTTGGTCCAGATTATACAAGTGTAGTTTTTGCTATTGGTTTTGCTTGTAGAGTTGCTATGTCCTTTGGAGGTGTAAAACCAGGAGATTATATAAATAATTTACTTTATAATAAAGACAGAACATATGCATTTGTGATAACCTTTGGTCCTGTATCTGATGAATGGTATGCAAATGCTGCAGGAGCTATTAACTGGGGATTCCCAACAATTTCTGATTGGGAAATACCAGAAATTAAACCTTATGGAGTATGCACTTACGAACATGTTGTTTCAAGAATCCCGCAGGAAGAAATTGTTGAAAAGGCAGTAATTGTAAGAGGACTAAAAGTTACCGCTACAAAAATTGATATACCTGTAGCTTTTGCACCTGCTTTTGAAGGAGAAAGAGTTAGAAAAGATAATCTTTATTTAGAATGTGGGGGAGGAAGAACCCCAGCAGTTGAACTTTTAATTTCAGTTCCTTATGAAGAAGTAAAAGATGGAGAAATCAAAGTAATAGGACCTGAGATTCCAGATTTACCTAAGCTTGGTATTAAAGGACCACCATATAGATTACCCCTTGCTGTAATAGTAAAGGTTGCTGGTGTTAATATGCAAGAAGATTTTGAACCTATTATCGAAAGACAATTCCATTATTTAATTAATTATGCTCAAGGTATTATGCATATAGGACAGAGAAATATCGTATGGATTAGAATTAGTAAACAGGCAGTGGAAAAAGGATTTCGTTTTGAACATATTGGTAAAATTTTATATGCTAAAATAAAGCAAGATTTTAGTGTGCTTGTGGATAAATGTGAAGTTAATATTTATACAGAAGAAGAAAAAGTAAGAGAAATGTTAGAACATGCTAAAAAAATATACGAAAAAAGAGATGCAAGACTTACTGGTTTAACAGATGAAAATGTAGATATTTATTATTCATGCACTCTTTGTCAAAGTTTTGCACCTACTCATGTTTGTGTGATTACTCCAGAAAGAGGTGGACCTTGTGGGGCTTACAGTTGGCTTGATGGTAAAGCAGGCTATCAACTTAATCCTACAGGACCTAACCAACCTATTCCTAAAGGAGAGGTTATTGATTTAAGATTAGGACAATTTAAGGAAGTAAATGAGTTTGTTAAAAAGGCTTCAAGAGGTAAAGTAGAAAGAGTAAGTTTATACAGTATTATAACTGATCCTATGACAGTATGCGGTTGTATGGAGTGTATTGCAGCAGTATCTGCAGCAGTTAATGGAATAATTGTAGTTAATAGAGAATTTATGAAAGAAACACCCATAGGAATGAAATTTTCTACTCTTGCAGGAATGATAGGTGGAGGGCAAGTTACTCCTGGTTTTTTAGGTATCTCTAAATATTATATTACTTCAAAAAAATTTATTTCTGCTGAAGATGGATTTTTAAGATTGGTATGGATGCCTAAGATGTTAAAAGAAGAATTAAGAGAAAAACTTCAAAAAAGAGCTGAAGAATTGGGAGAATCAGACTTTCTTGAAAAAATAGCAGATGAAACAATTGCAAATACTGAAGAAGAATTGGCTAAATGGATTAAAAAAGTCAATCATCCGATTTTAAAATTACCTCCTATTATGTAAAAAATCAATCAGGGGGAAATTGATGGGATTAACAGGGATACAAATATTAAAAAAATTACCTAAAAAAAATTGTGAAGAATGCGGATATCCTACATGTATGGCATTTGCTATGAAAGTAGCTGCAGGACAGGCAGATATAAATGCCTGTCCATACGTAGATCCTGCGGTAAAAGAAGAGATTGCAGAAGCATCAGCTCCACCTGTTAGAATAATAAAACTTGGAGGAGGTGAATATACATATTCCTTAGGTGGAGAAACAGTCCTTTTTAGACATGAAAAACGTTTTGAAAATCCACCTCTTATAGGAACTTTTATTTCTACAGAAATGCAAGAAGAAGAAATTACAAGAAGAATAAAACTTTATAAACAACTTCAATGGGAAAGAGTAGGAATTAAACTTAAACCAGAAGTATTGTGTCTTCAAGATAAAGGAAATGGAAATAAATTACAAGAAATTACACAAAGAATAAGAAATGAACTTCCCTGGGTTGCCTTAATTTTATCATCTTTGAATAGTGATACTTTACGAAAAGCTATTGAAATATGTGGAGACTTTAAGCCTTTAATTTATGGTGCCAATTCTCAAAATTTCGAAGAATTTGTTCAACTTGCTCTTGAAACTAAAGTTCCACTTACGATAATAGGGAATTCTTTAGATGAGGTTTCTCAGCTTTCAGAAAAGGCACTTCAAAAAGGTTTAAAAGAGTTAGTTCTTGATCCCGGTTCTCAAGGAGTAAAAGAATTATTTGAAGATTTAATAATTATAAGACGTTCAGCTATTAAAAAGAGATTTAAACCTTTTGGATTTCCTATAATAACTTTTCCCTATCGATATACAGATTTTTATTTATTAGAAATTTTAATTGCAAGTGTAGCTGTTTGTAAGTATGCAAGTCTTATTCTTCTTTCGGATTTAAAAGCAGAAGCCTTATATAATCTTATGGTAGAAAAAATGAATATTTATACAGATCCTCAGAAACCACTTGTTGTAGAAGAAGGTATTTATCCAGTAAATGGTCCTGATGAATATTCACCAGTGGTAATTACTTGTAATTTTGCTCTTACTTATTTTATTGTAAATGGTGAAATTGAAAGTAGTAGAATTCCGACTTGGCTTCTTATTAAAAATACAGATGGTCTTTCAGTTCTTACTGCATGGGCTGCTGGTAAATTCGGAGCAGATAGTATTGCAGAATTTGTTAAAAAATGTGGTATAGAAGAAAAAATAAAACACAGAAAATTAGAAATTCCTGGTTATCTTGCAGGAATAAAAGGAGAACTTGAAGATGAATTACCTGGCTGGGAAATCATTGTAGGACCAAGAGAAGCAAGTGGGTTACCAAGTGCATTAAAAAAGTTATACCAGGAAATAAAAGAATCAGCAGGTGTTAAAAAAGATAAAAAGGTTGAAAAAGAAACTGTTAAAGAAATAAAAGAAAAAAAAGAAACAGAGGAAAAGCCGGAAGAGAAGAAAGTAGAAGAAATTAAACCTAAAGAATCTGAAGTTAAAAAAGAAGAAAAGATATCAGTTGTATCTATAGTTTCATCCGAAGAAAAGAAAGAAGAAAAGGTTGAGAAGATAAAACCTCGTGAGAAAAAAGGAGTTATATGTATTGCAGAAAGTATAAATATTATGTCTAAAAAAATAGGTGGTGCTATGAAAGCAAGAGATCCTAAACCTATTCAAGATATGGCTAAAGAAGAAACTGAACTTGGTGCGGATTATTTAGATCTAAATATTGGACCAGCTAAAAAGAATGGTACAGAATTTGCCAGCTGGATTGTAAAAGTAGTAGAAGAAGTGGTAGATACTCCAATTTCTCTTGATACAACTAATCCAGAAGCTATGATTGCAGGAATTAAGGCATCAAAGAAACCTGATAAATGTTTAATAAATTCTATCACAATTCAACCTGAAAGACTGGAAAAACTTGGACCCTTTGCTGCAGAAATTGGATGTGATGTTGTAGCTCTTTTGTGGGGAGCCGAGGGATTGCCAAGAGATGCCAATGAAAGAGCAGCATTAGCAGTGGAATTAATTACAAAACTTAATGAATATGGTATCCCAAATGAAAAAATCTGGATAGATCCTATAATTACTCCTATTACCTTAGGAGCTGAACAACTTAAGGAATCTTTTATTTTTCTTTCAATGCTTTCAGAAATTGCTCCAGGAGCTAAAACCACTGTAGGATTATCTAATGTATCAAATGGAGTTGCATTTCGTTTGCGTCCTTATTTAAATAGAGTTCTTCTTATGATGCTTATGAAATATAATATTTACAGTGCTATAGTTGATGTATACGATAAGGAGTTAGTAGAAATTGCAAAAGGTAAACATCCTGATTGGGTAGCATTAGTTCATAAAATGATGGATGGAGACGAAGTGGATTCAAAAACATTGTCACCTAAGGAATTAGAAATATATAAAACTGTTAAAGTTTTAACAGGCGAGACTATTTTTTCTGAATCTTGGTTAGAAATTTAAAGAGTGTTTAAAGAATGATAAAAGTTGTGATTAATGGAAAAGAAATTATAGCTGAAAAAGGAACTAATCTTCTTGAGTTAGCAAAACATCACAATATTTACATTCCCTCTCTTTGTTATCTTAAAAATTATCCACCTCCTTCAGAACCTTGTGATCTTTGTGTAGTGGAAGTGGAAGGTGAGGGAATAGTTAGATCTTGTGAATATAAAGTTGAAAAAGATATAAGAGTCAAAACCGAAACTCCTCAAATTAAGTCTATTAGAAAAAAAATTTTAGAAAGTCTAATAGCTAATCATTACGGAGATTGTAAAGCTCCTTGTCATGTCTCATGCCCTGGTAGTTTAAATATTCAGGGATTTATTGGATTTATTGCTAAGGGTGATTTTAAAGCAGCTTTATCACTTATTAAAGAAAGACTTCCTTTTCCAGCAGTTGTTGGAAGAGTATGTCCAAGATTTTGTGAGGCTATATGTAGAAGATCACTAATAGATGAACCAGTAGCTATAAATAATCTAAAAAGATTTGTTGCAGATTATGGACTTAAATATGGAGAAATTCAACCAGAGGTAAAACCTTTTAATGGAAAAAAAGTAGCAATAATAGGAGCTGGGCCAGCTGGTCTTAGTTGTGCTTATTTTCTAAGACTTGATGGATTTGAAGTAACTATTTTTGATAAAGAAAAAGAACCAGGTGGTCTTCTTCGTTATGGTATACCTAATTTTAAACTTCCAAGAGATATATTAAAAAAAGAAATAGAAAATATTTTAAAATTAGGAATAGAATTTAAAGGTGAAAAGGTTTGGGGGAAGGATTTTAGTTTAAAAGATTTATTTGATGAAGGATTTTCAGCGATATTTTTGGCTACAGGAGTAAGAAAAGAAAAATTATGGGGATTTTCAGGAGAAAAATTAGCTTTAAGTGGAATAGAATTTTTATATCAGTTTAATAAAGAAAAAATCTCATTAGAAAAGTTTCAAAAAAAGAAAGTAATTATTTTGGGATGCAGTTATACAGCTTTAGAGATAGCCAGAATTTTAAGAAGACTTGAGTCTGAGGTTTGGATTGTTTTTCCTAAATCAAGAATAGAAATTTCTATCCCTCCTTATAGAGAAATAAATTATGCAGAGAAAGAAGGAGTTAAATTTCTTTTTGTTACAGCACCGTTGGATTTAAAAAAAGAAGGAGAAGTTTATAAGATTAGATTAACAAAAACAATGCTTTCAGAAAAAAGAGAAATAATTCCGATTCCAGGGACTGAATTTACTTTAGAAGTTGATTATGTTATAAGAGCGTGGGGAGAAACCACAGATGATAATTTCAAAAATTTTGGGAAATTAGAGGAGTGCTTAGAAATTAAAAAAAATGGTTTTATTAAAGTTGGAGCTGACCTTCAGACCTCAGTTCCTGGTGTATTTGCAGGTGGAGACCTTGTTCATGGTTCAAAAACAGTAATTCATGCAGTTTCTTCAGGAAGAAGAGCAGCAGGAAGTATTAAATATTATTTAGAAGAAAAGAAAAAACCTAAGCATTTTATTACTATAAAATTTGATTTTTCCAGAGGAAAAAGACCAGAAGATATAGATTCTAAGTTTTTAGAACTATTTCCTGTGGCAGAAAGAAGTAGATTATAAGAAAGATCACCTGAAGAAAGAATAAAAGATTTCGATGAGATTACTATAGGGCTTACTGAAGAAGAGGCTATAGCTGAAGCAAAAAGATGTTTAAATTGTGGATGTTTAGGGATCCACAAGTGTGAATTTAGAGAAATTCTTATTCGAGAAAATATACCAGTTACTGAAACAATTAGACGAATGAAATATCCCATTAATAGAGAACATCCTTTTATTGAGGTGGATCTTAATAAATGTATAGCTTGTCAAAAATGTGTTAGAATATGTCCTTATTCTGCTATAGATTTTAAAATTATTAATAAAGGCACACCCTATGAATATATCAGTTTTTCTTTCAAAGATCATTGCACCAATTGTGGAAATTGTGTAGATATTTGTCCTACAGGTGCTTTAGTAAAAAAGGATTTAAAAGTTCCATATTTACGCACTGAGGCAAAATCAGTTAAATCTGTATGTGGATATTGTGGAACAGGTTGTAATTTAACTATCTGGGTTAAGAATGGAAGAATTTTGGAAATTACTGGAGCTGATTTGCCACCAAATTATGGTTCTCTTTGTGTAAAAGGTCGATTCGGTTTTGAATATTATAAACATAAAGACCGATTAAAGAAACCACTCCTAAGAAAAAATCTTAAAGAAGATTTTAAAGAAGTAGATTGGGATACAGCTTTGGATTATATAGCAGAGAAGTTATTAGAGTTTAGAGATAAATATGGACCAGAGAGTATAGGTTTTCTAACATCTTCTCAGATTAGTAATGAAGAGAATTATTTATTGCAAAAAATAGCGAGAGTTATTTTTAAGAGTAATAATGTAGATTGTTCAGTACGAGTTTGTCATGCGCCATCAGTTGCAGGTCTTGCAGCTACAGTAGGAACTGGAGCTGCTTGTGCAGCTTTCGATGAAATATTTAATACAGAAACATTATTTTTAATAGGTAGTGATCCATTAGCTTCTCATCCAATAATTGCAGAGAAAATTTTAAAAGCTTTGGATCAAGGTTTAAAATTAATAGTAGCTGATCCCATTAAAATAGAGTTAGCGGATAAAGCACATTTATGGTTAAATTTGAAACCTGGAACTAATGTACCACTTTTAAATGGGATAGCTTATATAATTTTAAAAGAAAAACTTTATAATAAGGAATTTGTGAATAAATTTACAGAAAATTTTGATAAATATATGCATTATATTCTTAGTGAATGGGAACCAACCATAGTAGAAAGAATAACAGGAGTAAAAAAAGTTTTTATTGAACAGGCAGCTTATATTTTTGCTACATCTAAAAGAGGCTTAATACTTTGGGGATTGGGATTAACAGAACATAGAAGCGGAAGTTATGGGGTAATGGCTGCTGCTAATTTAGCTACTCTTTGTGGTTTTTGGGGGAAACCTGGTTGTGGAGCTATGCCTTTACGTGGACATTGTAATGTTCAAGGAGCCTGTGACATGGGAGGTCTTCCTTATGTGCTTCCTGGTTATCAAAGTTATTCTGATTCTTTTGTAAAATTAAAATTTCAGGAAGTTTGGGGTTCTTCTCTTCCTGAAAAAGAGGGTTTAACACTTAATAAAATGCTTGAAAAAGCTAAAGCTGGGGAAATGAAAGTTCTTTATATTATAGGTTATGATATTGCAATGTGTCATTCAAATCTTAAAGAAGTGTGGAAAGCTTTGGAGAATTTAGATTTATTAGTAATTCAAGACATATTTATGCCTTTTACAGGTAACTGGGCTCATATAGTTTTACCAGCAGCTTGTGTCTTTGAAAAAGAAGGAACATTTACTAATGGAGAAAGAAGAGTTCAATTTTTTGAAAAAGCAGTTGATCCTCCAGGTGAAGCTTTACCAGATTGGGAAATTTTAACAAAACTGGCTAAAAGGCTTGGTTATAACTGGAATTATTCAAGTCCTTCTGATATAGCAGAAGAAATAGGAAAAATTTGGGATGCTTGGAGAGGATTGAAATATTACCGTCTTAAAGAAATTGGAATTCAGTGGCCCTGTTTAGATGAAACCCATCCCGGGACTTCTTTACTCTTTACTTCTGGTTTCCCAAAAGAAAAAATTCGATTAGCTCGTCCTCAATACATACCACCTTTGGAAGAACCTACTAAAGAATATCCATTTGTTTTAATTACAGGAAAAAGATTAATACATTTTAGATGTGGAGGAAAGACTAGAAGAATAGAGAGGTTTAAAAAATTAAGTCCTTATCCTGTAGTAGAGATAAATCCCCAAGATGCAGAAAGATGTAAAATTTCTTCTGGAGAATGGGTGAAATTAAAAAATTCTCGTGGAGAAATTAAAGTTAAAGTAAATATTAATAAAAAAATTCCTCCTGGATATCTTTTTACTGACTATCATTTTGATAATGCATTAATAAATGTTTTAGTAGGACCTGGAGAAGATGAATTTACTCAAACTCCGGAATATAAAGTAGTTCCTGTAAAGATTGAAAAATTTTAAGATTTTTTAAAGAAAATTACTTCAAAATTAGAATAAAGTTTGGTTTTTAAATCTTCAACAAATTTTTCATTTTTTGAAGAAAATTTAATTATAACAGGTCTTTTGCAGTGTTCGTTTAAACAATCTTCTTCTTTCCAGCATATAAAATTATGCAACGAAGATATAGGAATTTTTGATTCATTAAAAATACTCAACAATTTGTTAAAATCTTCAAGAGAATGAATTAATAACATCACTTTATAACTTTCAAGAAAAGCACCACTTATACTTACAAAAGCTTTTAAAATATCAGTTTGTGTAATAATTCCAATTAATTTTTCATTTTCATCCACTACTGGAAGACCTGAAATTTTATTTTCTAACATTAAAATTGTAGCTTTTTCTATATCATCGTCAGGATGCACATAGATTGGATTAGCAGTCATTATATCTTTTACTTTTAGGTTAGAAATAATATAGTAAAATTCATACATATCCATAGAAAAAGCCTTAGGAGAAGTTATTGATTTTATATCTCTATCAGTTACAATTCCAACAAGTTTCCCATTTTTTACTATAGGAATTCGTCTTATTTGATGTTCTTTAAAAAGTTGCATCAGTTTAATTGCACTATCATTTTCACTAAGTGTAATAATATTTTCAGTCATCCAATCTCTTACTCTCATCTTTTTTTATTCTCACCTAAATTTTCTTATTTCTAAATTTTGTGATATTTTAAATAATAGAATATTAATATGATTTTGTCAACTCAATTCTTTATATTAATTTTATAGAATTGAAGTTTAAAATTGAAGTAGTATAATGCAATAAAATTAAAAAATAGTTTGAAAGACTTAGCATTTAAGAGAATGGAAGAAAAAAATATAAAAAAAGGAAATAAGAATTCTGAAGAAGAATTGCTCTGGTGTGAACAATTTAAAGAATATATAAGTATAAAAAAAGGTTGTCAACATCCTAAAGGATATTGTCCTTACAGAAAACAGTGTATTCTTTATCTTTCCTTAAAATTAAAAGATTTTTAATTCTTAATACATTTTCATATCTTATCATCTACCACCTCCGAAGTAGTAAAATAAAATAGTTGACTCTATATAAAATTATTATATTAAATAAATTAATAGAAGATGTTTAGTAATAGGAAATAAAATAATAGGAGGATTTTATGGAAAAAGTAAAAATTACAGTAATTGGAGCAGGACCAGCAGGTATTGCAACAGCTATAGAAGCAAAAGCAAATAATATAGAACCAGTAGTGGTTTTAGAAA
>Ga0190316_1000069_pt1 | contig 25308 bp, 24 predicted proteins | sample 48701112_MG_FD_161663 | JGI IMG/M metagenome (GOLD analysis project Ga0190316, IMG submission 161663) | Hydrothermal vent sediment bacterial communities from Southern Trench, Guaymas Basin, Mexico - 4870-11-1-2_MG | ecosystem: Environmental > Aquatic > Marine > Hydrothermal vents > Sediment ... | reverse complement strand
AAAATTTTCAACCACAAACTTACTAAATCGGCTGGACAACGGTGGATTGCAAAATGAAAATTGCAAAGTGCAAATTGCAAAATTGTTGGAAGGTGATTTTGCATTCTGCATTCTGCATTCTGCATTGAGCCATTCCGCCCAACCGTGGGTTAGCTCACAAGCCAGCAAGCTCGAACAGAAATCTCGATGGTTTCATCTTACGAGTATAACGTAACCTGGGATACGACAGGTACACATGTTCGGTTGCACGCGTAAGTGCCACGTAGAAGAGACGACGCTCCTCGTCGAGCTCATCGGGATCGAGTGTCGCACGCATAAGCGGGAATATATCATCGGTGAGTGACACAAGGAATACAACCTTGAACTCTAACCCCTTTGCTTGGTGCGCGGTGAGCAGCTTCACGGTATCCTTACCCCACTGTGCAACCTGCAGCTCTTCGAGTAACGCGATATGGTTTAGGAACTCACGTATTTCACCCCTACCGAAACTACGTGCAGCGTTGATCAGCTCCTCCAGATTATATGCGCGGTTGATATCGCTTATCTCTTGGGCTACCTTCAACTTAGGTACGAAGCCTGAATCTATCAGCGCGATCTCGAGTATCTCTGATACACCGAACTGCGAAGGTTCCCTCAGTATGGTGTTGAACCGCTCAAGGTACGAGGTTAACCTCTCTTTATCCAATGTATTGGGTAGTTCACCCTTAAGTACAATCTGTTTATTCTTTATGCCGAAACATTTCTTGTAGGTTTTGGGTAGCATCAACACCCACATGATGAAATCCACCATACCTTGATAGTTGCCAGTGGTTAGACGTTCAAGGAACTTGATGCACCTTTTGATTTCACGTCTTGCGTAGAAGGTTTCACCTTCCACCAACATGTATGGTATGTTGAAACTCGATAGCGTGTTTTCAAACACCGAAGATATTGCATTTATCCTATAGATTATTGCGATATCCGAGAACTTAAATCCATGCTTCTTGACGAGCTCCTCAATCTGTGCACCTACCTGCCAAGCTTCTTCGGACTCGTTCTCGTAAGATTGTAGCTCTATCTTGCCTTCGGTTTCACGTAAGCTGATACTGGGGTGTGTCTCACCCTCTATTTTGCTAACCAATGTCTGTGCTGCATTCAGTATCTTTTTAGGTATACGGAAGTTATTTGTCAACAGGTATACCTTTACCTGTGGGAAGTCACGTTCTACACGCTCCCTGAACCTATGCATACCGCCACGCCAGCTGTAGATGGATTGATTCTCATCACCTGTGAAGAAGATGTTTCCACCCGCAAGCAGCTTTATCAACTCATACTGTGCAGGCGTCAGATCCTGTAGCTCATCTGCGAACACCCACTTAAATATCTCACGATAGTGTGTACCGATGTCGGGTTCACGTAACACCTGTACACTGTAGTAGATGAGATCGGATAGATCCATCATCTGCTTATCCTTAAGTGCACGCTGATATTTATCGTATATCTCAGCACACTCGTGATCCCATTCACTGCGTGCAAGTTGTTTGGCACGTTCGGGTGATATGAGGTTTGCTTTGTAGAGTTCGATACGTTCGAGCATCGCCTCTATCCTGGATAGCTCTTCACCTTTGGCGATACTACGTAATACATGCCAGGCATTGATTATGGAGAAATCCTCCTTAAACCCCAATCTTTTACCATCGTGCTTCAATATCCTATACGCTAAGGTATGTACGGTATCGATGACGAGGTTACGTAACTCTTTACCTATGATGTGCTCCAACCGTGTTCGCATATCGTCGACAGCACGCCTGGTGAACCCCACTATCAGAAAAGAACCGGGGGGTTCACCTTCACGTAACAGCTTAGCTACCCTATAGATAAGGGTAACGGTTTTACCGGTACCGGGGCCACCCAACACCAGTATTTGAGGTGCGTCGGAGTTGATGATCTCCTCCTGCTGTGGTGTGAGGGTTATCTCCTCTTCGAATACCTCAGTAGGTGATTTGACAACTTCAACCGCTACACCACTTTTGCGACCCGGCGACAGTATTGCGGATTTGAACTCATCTGCTGTGCTGAAACGTGCCTCTGGATCTTTATCAATCGCCTTCCTTATAACCTTATCGATATGTGCAGGTACTTTGGGGTTGAATACCGTAACTTTGGGTGGATAGCTATTGAAAATCTTCTCACGAATATCGTCAAGACTGTCACCGAGGAAGGCTGGCTTACCGGTGAGCATCTCGTAGAATATAACACCTGCTGAGTAAATGTCAGATTGTTGGTAAAACTTACCACGCCATGCCTCAGGTGCCATGTATATGGGTGTACCTGCTATGCTGGCAGATAGGCTACCCTCGCGTAGGAATTTACCTAACCCAAAATCCGTAATCTTAACCGTATCGTCACTTGTTATCAATATATTTTCGGGTTTGAGGTCACGATGTATCACACCACGTGTATGTGCGTAATGGATGGCGTCCAACATCTGTACCATGTAATTGATGGCCTTATCACACGGTAGCTTACCTTTGGTAAGCATATCACGAAGCGATTTACCCTTAATGTATTCCATGACCAGCACGAGTTTACCTTCGATTATGTCGATATTGAAGAACCGTACGATGTTGGGGTGGTTCAGCGAAGCTAACAGCTTGGCCTCATCCTTTAGCATGACGATATCCTGTTCACGCATACGGGCAACCTTTATGGCGAATTCACGTTCGAGTATGGTATCCCACACTAAATATACGTCACCGAACTGGCCACCCCCTAACCACGCATTTATCTTGTACTTACCCAGTTGGGTGAGTATCATCGAGCCGCGGCAAACAGGTGGATTGGGTTACCCTCCCCATGTAATGTCATACGTGCAGCTACTTTATCGTTGAGCTTACGTGCTTCATGTGCGATACCTACACCGGGGTAGGTCTCCCAACCATCTTCCCAGATGGTGTTGAAAAACTCACGTAGGGTGTCGATATCTGCACTCGTAGGTGCAGCAAATGCTATGCTTTCGAGTGCATAGCTTTCAAGCAGCTGTGGTAGGTATTTATCGAATAGGGTTGGGGATGCAAATATATCGGCAAAACATTTATTACCCATCTTCACTATCATACCCACGTAATGGGGGTGGGATTCAAACTCCTTGCAGTATTCTTCCAGCAGATCGCGCAGGCTGGTGAACGCATCATGTAGCGATTGTGTACGTGAACGTACCTTAAGTGATTCCAACGTATGGGCTACCGAATCCCATATGCGGGATTGGTTGGTATCGAACCTACGTGTGGCACGAAGTGATTGTGTCACATCTTCGAGCAACATCGCACGTAACGATGGATACGATGTGGTATTACCAGCGGCAAACGTTAGCTCACCTGACCAACGTGATTGCTCGACACAACTTACGGGTACATCAACCTCACTGTGTTCAGCTATGAGTGCAGCTGTATTGAGTATGCGGTTCTGGTAGCCACCGACGATCTCCTCGCCATCGATAAGATAGAGTGGATTAGGGCCATCATATGCGATATGTATGGTAGGTACCGTAGGTGAGCTTGCTTCTGAGATACGTACCCAGTTATTGGCCTGTGCCTCACGTAATGTGACAATATCTGTGCCGTTACCATTGCGGCCAATCACCGGGACAATAAACAGGTTACGTATGAACCGCGGCTCACCTAACTTAAGGTTTTCGTGCCACATCTCAATAAATTTAACCCAAAAATCTTACCGTCAAATGTCGACTTGCTTTAATAGCTATTGACATATGGGGTTATCCAATATTTTGAATATCCACATGCGTAAAAAGATAATCGCTGGTAACTGGAAGATGCACAAAACCGTAGGTGATGCGATCGCTCTGGCCTCGGGTATAGTTGATAGCTACAAACCGGAGCGGGTTGAGGTTGTCATCGCACCACCATTCACTGCATTGTACAAGGTAGCTGAGGTCATACGTGGTACACATGTGAGGTTGGCTGCACAGAACATGTTCCACGAACCCGAAGGTGCGTATACAGGTGAAATATCACCCATCATGCTCAAGGATATAGGTGTCGAATATGTTATTATTGGGCATTCCGAACGTCGCAAGTATTTTGGTGAAACCGACACGACCGTGAACCTAAAGGTTAAATCTGCACTCAAACATAACCTTATACCGATAGTATGTGTGGGTGAGACGCTCGACGAACGTGAACATGGTATCACCATGGACGTAGTGAGACGACAGATCTTGGGTGCATTCACCGATATAACAGCGGATGCTTTCGAGCACATTGTCATAGCTTATGAACCCGTGTGGGCGATAGGTACGGGTAAGGTAGCCACCCCCGAACAGGCGGTTGAGGTACATCGATTCATAAGAGAAGTATTGCGAAACGAACTCAACGTAGAAGCCGAAAACGTGTCCATACTCTATGGTGGTAGCATCAAACCCAACAACATCGAATCTTTGATAAAGGAACCCGATATCGATGGCGGGCTCGTCGGTGGTGCCAGCTTGAGGGTTGACCAATTCGTTGAGATTGTTAAAATTTCGGATAGAATTGTAGGAGGTAACTGATGGGTGTGCTGATTGGGTTGCACGTGTTTATCGCGTTGGTCCTTATCTTGGTGATCCTCATGCAACCCTCACGTGCGGGTGGGCTTGGTGCTATAGGGGGTGGTACAACTTACTTTGGCCCACGTGGATATGTGCCGTTTCTTACCAAAATCACAGTAGGGGCAGCCGCTATATTTTTTATCACCTCGCTTAGCCTTGCACTCATGATTTCACGTGCACGTACGAAAAGTGCTATCGAAAAGGCTATCGAGAAGGGGCCAACACCTACCGAAGAGAGGGTACCCACAGAAAGATGAAGGAAGCAGTCGTCGAGATAAAAGGTGCCCAGTATAGGGTAAGGGAGAACGATGTTGTGAAGGTACCCAAACTCGATGCTAACGTCGGTGATACGGTTAAGTTTACAACAGTATTGTTGGCCATAAAAGATGGTAAAACCATAGTTGGTACCCCTTACGTGGAAGGTGCTGAGTGTGTTGCAAAGGTGTTGGAGACCAAAAAAGATAAAAAGATCATCGTCTATAAGTACAAGCCCAAAAAACGTTACTACAGGATGAAAGGGCACCGTCAATGGTACACGAAGATAAAGATTGAGCAGCTCAACCTTTAAGGAGGAAATATGGCACACAAGAAGGGAGCAGGTGCTTCACGAAACGGTCGTGATTCCAAACCCAAATACCTGGGGGTGAAGCGATACGATGGACAGCTTGTAAATACGGGTGAGATACTCGTACGGCAACGAGGTACACGATTTCTACCCGGTATAAATGTGGGTAGAGGTGGTGACGATACGTTGTTTGCACTCGCAACAGGTAGGGTTAAATTCACCACTCGCAGAGGTAAGAAGATAGTGCACGTGCTCCCTGTGGATGGAACTGGCTGAACTTGAGGATTGGTTACGACTTGCCATCGCACCCGGTGTGGGGGAGGCCAAACTTGTCAAGTTGATAACCCAGTACGGTGATCCCAGATCCATATTCCATGTGGATAAAGAGACATTAAAACATCAAGTAGGTGAAGAAGCCGCTAATGGCATAGATAATATCAAAGGCTACGATGTGAAACGTTTCGTAGAGATTATGGATAAACTCAATATACAGTTGATACCAATGACAGATGCGAAATATCCAAAGGTGTTGCTTCAACTATCTGTACCACCACCTATGCTGTTTGTAAGGGGTGAGCTACGTGACGAAGATACCCGTGGTGTAGCAATCGTAGGTGCCCGTAAAGCTACCAACTACGGTAGGAATGTTGCACACCACTTAGCTTATGAATTGGCACGTACGGGGGTGACCATCATATCGGGTATGGCAAGAGGTATAGATACTGAAGCACATAAGGGGGCACTCGAAGCCAACGGTAGAACCGTAGCGGTGTGGGGTTCGGGACTCGATTGGGTCTATCCAGCTGAAAACCGCTACCTTGCCACCCGCATAATTAACAATGGTGCATGTGTGTCGGAATTCCCACCCCGTACCAGGCCAGAAGCGGGTAACTTTCCACGCCGTAACCGCATAATAAGTGCACTATCGAAGGCTGTTATAGTGGTTGAGGCTGCCATCACGTCAGGTGTTATGCATACCGTACGGTGGGCGTTAGAGCTTGGTCGTGATGTACTTGCAGTACCTGGTAACATAACCAGCCGTATGAGTGAAGGTACAAATATGCTTATAGCACAGGGGGCACATGTCATCACCAAGGTGGAGGATGTGTTTGAGCTACTCAATATCGACTATAAGGTGAAGAAGGTTGAGGTTGAATTAACCGATGAAGAACAATCTGTATTGGAGGTGTTGACAGACGAACCTCAACATGTCGACGATATAGCTGAACGGCTGAACATGCCAGTACAGAGGTTGACCGCCATACTTCTGACATTAGAGTTAAAACGTCAGGTTAAGCAATTACCTGGACGAAACTTCATACGTCTACCTTGACAAAATTGTGACAACCTTAAGATGTAAGTTAGAAAAGGAGGTAAGATGCGAGTGACCATAGACGAGGACGCATGCATCGGTTGTGGTGTGTGTGAAGCTATGTGTCCAGAAGTTTTCAAGGTGGAGGGTGACAAGGCGAAGGTCATCAATCCCGAAGGCTGTAACGGGTGCAACTGCCAGGAAGTGGCTGAGTCCTGTCCCACACAAGCTATAATAATCGAAGCGTGATGACGGGTAGCTTTTCAGGCTGGTATAGGTTTGTCGGTTACGGGAAAGGTGCTCGCATTTTAAGGAAGGGGGCCACAGATTGCGAAGTCAACATACACTCTAATATTGCTGGGGGTACTTGTGTGGCCCCCTTCCCATAACCATGGAGATATAGATACATATGAAACATACTCATACAGTGTTGCTGTTCATTATAATATTTATGGGATGCGTACATTTTAAATCCTACTTCAACCTTTTCTACAATGCGAAACGAGACTACGAGGAAGCGATCAAAACCGAACCACCGTCCACACAGAAACTGGATAAGGTGATAGAAAGGTGTGGCAAGATAATAAAGTACTACCCTACATCACGTTGGGTACCTGATGCCGTATTACTTATGGGTAAGGCGTTCCTTGCAAAGGGTGAGTACAGTCAAGCTGAGGAGAAGTTTCGTGAATTCATCAAGTTTTTCCCCGAACACAAAGCCTGCGACGAAGCACGCTATATGCTGGCAGAGACCTACATCAAACAAGGTGACCTCATAAAGGCACGTGAGCTGTTGGAACCCCTCATATCCACAAACAAAGGGCAGTTCTGTGAAAGAGCTTATTATCTGTTGATACAATCATACTTCGAAGAGCATGCCTATTATGAAGCCATAGATAAGGGTGAACAGTTCCTGAAGCGATTCCCAAAGAGTTCATACAAAGGTGATGTGTTGTTGACATTAGGTGCAGCATATGATTCGCTTCACGAATACGAACATGCAGCCACCATGTACCAGCAAGCGCTACAGTTTGCGACACGCAAAAACCCCATACTCATAAAGCTGGCACGTGCTGAAATATTGATGGGCAACGTAGAGGAGGGGCTAAATAGGCTCGAGGAGCTACGTAAGAGGGTGACCGATCCCACCGAAGAGGAGGCTATCGCGTTGGAGATGGCAAGAGGTTACATAGAGCTGGGTGACACAAATAGGGCTATCGACCTGCTACAGAAATATACGAATTCGGTCAATGCATTGGTATTACTTGCGGAGATACATGAATGGCTATGTAACTACAAAGAAGCAGCCCAGTATTACGATGAGATCGCAAAGAAGGGTGATCCACTCCTACGTGCACGGGCAAGCTTACGTAAAGAAGCTATCGATAAGCTTCTCAAGTATGAAGCAGATACAAGTATGACGGATACCAGTATATTTAGGTTGGCAGAATTGTATCTGTTTGAGTTCGATCAACTCGATAAGGCACGCCAATATTATCTCAAGGTGTGGCAGGATTATCCCCAAAGCCGGTACGCACCCAAGGCGGGGTTGGCCCTGGCATGGATCGCACGTCATAAGGATGATAACCCTGAATTGGCTTGCAAATATTATGAGGCAGTAATCAAACGTTACCCCAACACCTACTATGCACGTAAAGCAAGTGAGCTGTTGAATGCAGTACGTGAAGGTCAAGGTAATAAAGAACAGTAAAGTAGCAGCTCAGATATTTGAGCTACAGGTGGAGGTTGAACTCGGTCCAGTGAAGCCAGGTCAGTTTGTGCTCCTGTACCCGAAGGGATGCTTTTTACCGCGTCCATTTAGTATCGGGGATTATGTCGATAATGTGCTTACCATCTTCTACAAGGTTGTAGGTAAAGGTACACGTGAGCTCACCAAGCTGCAACCCACGACCAGCATCTACTTGTTGGGTCCATTAGGGAATGGGTTTGATATCCCCACCCATCATATAAACGTGATCGCTGGTGGGATAGGGATTGCACCCTTCTTCTTACTTAAACGGGTTGCAGACGATGTAACCCTTGTGTGGGGTGTCAAAACCAAAGATGAGTTCTTTGGGTTGGAGAGGTTCAAAGGTTGGGATATACACCTCTATACTGAGGATGGTTCCCATGGGATGCAGGGTATAGCTACGGATTGCCTCAATACAATAAGTAAGGATACAATATTGGCATGTGGACCGATTGGGATGCTTAACCAGCTCATAGATTTCGCCATAAGCAATAACCGATATGTGCAGGTATTAGTTGAACAGCGTATGGGTTGCGGTATAGGTGCATGTCGTGGCTGTGCCATACGTAGGCGAGCTGGCGGATATTTCCATTTGTGTGAGGATGGACCCGTCTTTGATGCACGCACGATAGTGCTATGAAGCGACTTGAGGTGAAAGCTTTTGGTGTAACGTTTAGAAATCCGATATTGTTGGCTTCAGGTACGTGGTCACCGAGGTTGAACGAACTCTATCCGTTGTCGATGTTGGGTGGCTTGGTGACCAAAACCATAACAGTTGAACCGTGTGAAGGTAACCCACCACCCAGGATCTGGGAAACCGAACATGGGGTGCTCAACTCAATAGGTCTGGAGAACCCCGGTATCGATAGATTCATAGATGAGGTGTTGCCTGAATTGGAACAACTCAACCCCATCATCATAGTGAGTATAGCGGGTAGTAAGCCAGAAGAGTTCTATACATTGGTGGAACGGCTCAACCCCACCAATGTAACCGCATACGAGATAAACGTATCATGTCCAAACGTTACACGTGGAGGTATCGAACTGGGTAAAGATACCGCCAGTTTATTGGATATAGCACGTAACCTACGTGAGTTGAGCCATAAACCGCTAATCTACAAGTTATCGATAGTACATGATATCGACCAGATAGTGCCACTACTTACACCGTATGCGGATGGGTTCACCCTCATAAACAGTGTACCAGCAATGGCTATCGATTTACAAACACGTAGACCGCAGCTCGGTAATGTAACAGGTGGGCTATCGGGGCCCAGCATCAAACCTATCGCCCTGTATGCTGTACATAAAGCGAAAAAGCTTACCCACTTACCGATCATCGGCTGTGGTGGTGTGTCGAAGCTCGAAGATGTGCTCGAATTCATCACCGTAGGTGCATCACTTGTACAGGTGGGTAGCGCTAACTTTAACCACCCACTCATCGGTAAGGAATTAGTAGAGGGGTTAATGGAAAACTTAATCTAAAGAACAGCTCTCCGATATTGACACAATATCCCCCTATTTAATATTATCATCAGATGTATCATAAATCCATAGCAGTGGTGGACGACGAACCTGATATTATTGAACTTGTAATGCATCATCTCAAAAAAGAAGGGTTCCAGGTTGAAACATTCTCTGAAGCACGTGGTTTGTTAGAATATCTCAGGAACCACTTAGTAGACTTAATAATTCTTGATTTGATGTTACCCGATATCGATGGGTTAGACGTTTGTCGTATACTCAAGAAGAACGAACGTACGGCTCTTATCCCCATAATTATATTAACTGCAAAGGGTGACGAACCCGACCGCGTGGTGGGATTAGAACTTGGTGCCGATGACTATGTAGTTAAACCATTCTCACCGCGTGAGCTGGTTGCACGTGTCAAGGCAGTATTACGTAGAAGCGATACCATCGTAAAACCACGTCACGCTATCAAAATAGGTAAGGAGTTAATAATAGATCTCAAGCGTTACGAAGTATATGTTAACGGTGAAAAAGTCGACCTCACACCCACTGAATTCAACCTATTACGTATACTTGCAGAAAGGAAAGGCTGGGTATTCACAAGAACTCAGCTACTCGATAGATTATGGGGGAAAGACAAATCAGTACTTGATAGAACCATAGACGTACATATCCGACACTTGCGGAGTAAGCTCAAGGATGCGGGTAGATTTATAAAAAGTGTCAGAGGTATGGGGTATAAACTAGATATCGATTAACCATGTGATAGTTAATGTTCCGCAAGCTATTAGTGGAACACTTCGTCATCATTACAATTACTGTGACACTAATACTATTTGTAAGTTTTACTGAAATACGACATCACTATATCGATACATTGACCTCAACACTTACCGAGAAAGCAAATATTCTCGCACCCACAGTCACATCAATGTTACATGAACATGATATAGATAGGATAGACTCGTTCGTCGATAGCATGGGAGAGCTCGCAAACATCAGGATAACGGTTGTGGATACAGCAGGCGTTGTATTAGGGGATTCGAAAAAAGATCCGCACATGATGGAAAATCATCGTAATCGCCCTGAAATTATGGCTGCATATGCTGGTAGGATAGGTACTAGCATACGGTATAGTACGACACTTAAACAACATATGCTTTATGTAGCTATACCAATAGTGAAAGATGGACACTTACTGGGAGTGTTACGTACCAGCATGTCATTACATAGAATAGACTATCTGCTGGGTAGGTTGAGATCCAAAATTTTACGATATTCGATCATTATGCTACTAATCATGGTAATTATCACCACATACTTCACAAAGAGGATATCCGCACCTATCAGAGAAATGTTAAACGTTGTGCATGAAATGTCGAGTGGCAACCTGAGTGCACGTATTCACAGCACCTCAAGGGATGAAATAGGTAGACTCGCAAATGCATTCAACCATATGGCAACCGAGATGGAGAGGATGTTTCACGAGATAACGGTTGAGCGCGAAAAACTCCACACTATAATAGCCAATCTGCATGAAGGATTGTTAGTGATGAGACAAACCGGTACGATTATCTTAGTGAATAACAGTTTAAAAAATATCGTAGGAAATACTGCTGTCGGTAAATTCTATTGGCAGGTGTTGAGGTACCCCGATTTTATGAAGTTAATAGAACAACTGTTACAAAGCAGACAGCCAACACATTCAGAAGTTGTGATCGATGATAAAACCTACCTATGTAGTGCCACCATGACGCCAACCCATGATATTATAGTGGTTTTCCACGATATCACCGAGATGAAACAGTTAGAACGCATGAAGCGCGACTTTGTGGTCAACGTATCACATGAATTACGTACACCATTGACCGCAATAAAGGGGTTTGTTGAAACAATCGAGGAGATGACAAACGATACTCAGATACAACATTATTTACAAATCATCAAGCGTCATACAGATAGGATGATAAATATAGTGGCGGACTTGTTGACATTGGCTAAGTTGGAAGATAAAACCATACAACTCGATAAACAGAAGATCTACCTACCCGATATTGCAAGTGATGTGATTAAAATATTCACCCCCAATGCACAGCGTAAGGGATTGACCATAGAGATGAAACTCCATGAACCGATACCTGAGATAGAAGCTGATCCATCCCTGTTGGAACAGCTTATCATCAATCTGATAGACAATGCCATTAAATACACCGATGAAGGTAAAGTTGTATTGGAAATATCCCACAATGATAATTTCGTCAAACTAACTGTTAAGGATACCGGTATCGGTATACCAGCTGAACATATCAATCGCATATTTGAGCGTTTCTATGTAGTTGATAAGTCACGCTCAAAGCGTCATGGTGGTACGGGGTTAGGTCTATCTATCGTAAAACATATCGTGCTATTACATAATGGTAAGATAGATGTGAAGAGTACACCAGGTAAAGGTAGTACATTCACCGTCTACCTACCCACATCTTAACCTATCCTTAACATAACCTTTATACAAGTTTAACCTACCACGGTATTTTGGTAACATGAACAACCTTAACCACAAGGAGGTAGGATGAAACAGCTTGTTACAGTGTTGTGTGGCACATGTTTATTAACATCTTTCGCATACGGTGAGTCGACCAAGCTTAGTCTACATGTATGGAATCGCCACACACTCACGATGATAGGTGATAGCATAAAAGAGAATGCATCCGCTATTAAGCGTGGCTATCTATCGATTAAGCATAAATTCACAGATAAGATAAAGGTGAGGTTCACACTCGACTTCTTCTCATCTGATGATTACAAATACGGTGCTGGCATTAAGCTCAAATACGGATACGTAGATATTGAGCGTCCCATAGCGATACCATCTGCCAAGCTAACATTTGGGTTGATAAAAACCTACTTCGGTAAAACATACGATTGGATATACCCAACGATAACAAAGGTATTAGAGGAAAAAGAGAAACTTGTTGCCTCCGCAGATTATGGGGTGGCAATATTTGGCTATCTACCTCGTGGCTATGGTGAATATGCACTCTCAATACTCAATGGTGAGGGTTACAAAAAAACTGGTGACAAGGTGAACATTTATCCCGCATACGTTGCTAATGTACGTGTTATACCCATACCTGGTATAACTATAGGCGGATCGTTGTTTTACGAAAAGGCTAGTATCGGCAAGTACGAGAACCGTCTACTATACGCGGGTATGGTACAGCTGATACGTAGGCCGTTCAACCTATGGGTTGAATATCTACGCAAATCTGGTGGTTCCACAAGCGAAGGCTATATGGTTGTATCTATCTTCAACTTACGTGAAACCATAGGTAGGATGGTTGAACTTGTTGCACGATACGATAAGTGGGATGAAGATATTCACCAATCCAATGATGCACATTCGCGCATCATTGTGGGATCCAATTGGCATATGTTGCCACCTCATAAAGGTAAACCTACACTTATGTTGCAGGTTAATTGGGAACATACAGAATTTGAGAATGCAAATAAACCAGAAGATAGGGTTATGTTGCAACTAAGATGGATAATTAGTACAAAAATTTAGCAGATAGGAGGTAAGATGTTACACATAAGAACCTATTTGACTGCCATTAGTTTGTTTGTTGGTGTCTCACTACTTGCAGTGGAGGAGAAGACACTCACATTGGCGGGTTCAACCACGGTGTTACCAATCGCACAACGTGTAGCAGAAGAATTTATGGAGCTACATCCCGATGTTAACATATCCGTACGTGGTGGTGGCTCAGGTGTCGGTATTGCTGCACTCATAGACGGTGTAGTCGACATAGCGAATGCATCACGTCCTATGAAAGATGAAGAGTTAAAGCTTGCACGTGAACGCGGTGTCAATCCTGTACCAACGATTATCGCCAATGACGGTATAGCCATAATAGTACATCCGGAGAATCCCATCGATGAGATATCACTCGACCAGCTGAAAGCCATCTATACAGGTGGAATATCACGATGGAGTGAACTCGGTGGTACGAACAGACCAATAGTTGTGATATCACGTGATGTAGCATCCGGTACGTTTGAAGTCTTCAAAAAGCTTGTACTTAAGGGTGAAAATGTGCGTCCAGACGCTATAAGGTTGGCATCCAACAAAGCAGTTGCAGTAACCGTAGCTAAAACACCTGATGCAATCGGTTATGTGGGGTTGGGCTTCTTATCACCTGAGGTGAAACCACTTAAGGTGGATGGTGTTTCACCCACACCAGAGAATGTGATATCAGGTAAATATAAAATAGTGCGTCCACTCTACATGTATACGAACGGCGAACCGAAAGGGTTAGCAAAAGAGTTCATACAGTTTATCCTCAGTGATGAGGGGCAAAACCTTATTAAGGAACTCGGTTTCGTACCTGTAAGGTTACCAAAGTAAAGCGATTACGGTTGGATACCTATGCCTCACTAAACGTATACTTAATGGGATGAAAGAACGGCTCATCAAATATCTGCTGTTGATAGCTGCATCGCTGTCGATTGTTTTCATATTCGGTATATGTTTCATGTTATTCAACGAGGGTCTGCCAATATTTAGACATGTTGGGGTTATAAAATTTATCATCGGTAAATATTGGTATCCAACCTCTGAGCCGCCAGAATTCGGTATACTGCCACTCATATTGGGGTCGATATGTGTCACAGTTGTTGCACTACTGTTAGCCGTCCCAATCAGTATAGGTACAGCGATATACATCGCAGAGCTTGCACCACCAGGGATCAAGGAGCTACTTAAACCAATCATTGAGCTACTTGCAGCTATACCATCTGTAATCTATGGATTCTTTGGTATGGTGTTCTTAGCCCCCCTTATACAACGTGTATTCGATATACCAGTTGGATTGAATTGCTTCACAGCATCTATAATGCTGAGCATTATGGCAATCCCTACAATAGCGACGATTGCAGAAGATGCGATAACCGCTGTACCGCATGAACTACGTATGGCATCGTATGCATTAGGTGCATTGAAATGGGACACCATCCGCAGTATTGTTTTGCCAGCTGCCGCTCGAGGTATAGTAGCAGCTGTAATACTCGGGTTCGGCCGTATAATAGGGGAGACGATGACTGTGTTAATGGTAGCAGGTGGTGCACCAGTAATACCGCGGTCAATATTCCAGCCAGTACGTACTATGACAGCCACTATAGCAGCTGAAATGGGTGAAACCACTTTCGGTAGCCTACATTATCATGCATTGTTTGGCATCGGTGTGGTGTTGTTTGTGATCACATTAGCTGCTAATCTCGTGGTAGATTGGTGGGTACATCGTCACTCATGAAGCTGTTACGACAGAAGGTGTGGTTCATAATATTTCATATAGCTGTGCTGGTAGGTATTGTATTCCTATTTACTATCATTGTAGTGATAATGCTTAACGGAATGAAGGTACTATCCATAGAATTTATCACAGGGTTTCCACGTAAGGGTATGACCGAGGGCGGCATATTCCCCGCTATTATAGGGACACTTCTATTAGCTATGATAGCCATATGCTTTGCATTACCGTTGGGTGTATTTGCAGCCATCTATCTATGTGAATACGCAGAAAATAGGCTACTGCTACGTATCATACGTGGAGCAAATAATGCACTGGCTGGTACACCGTCGGTGGTGTTTGGACTTTTCGGTCTATCAGTATTTGTGAAATTGTTTGGGTTCGGTGTATCCTTACTGTCAGGTGGGCTCACACTCGGTATATTGATATTACCAGTGATTATAAGGGCTACAGAGGAGGCAATCCGTGCAGTACCTCATGAGTTCAGATACGCTTCCTATGCGTTAGGGGCTACAAAGTGGCAAACTATACGTGGGACGGTTTTGCCGGTTGCAATACCTGGAATACTTACGAGTGCTATACTGGGGATTGGACGTGCTGCAGGTGAGACTGCACCTATACTATTTACAGCTGCCACGTTTTATACGAGAAGGTTACCACGATCCTTATTTGACGAAGTTATGGCGTTACCAGTTCACATATATGGACTGATGACCGAAGGCATGTACCCTCAATACCATGTACCTATTGCATACGGTACGGCATTTGTGTTATTGATGTTAGTATTGGCTATCAACTTGATCGCTATAATCATACGTTACCATATGCGTAGGGCTAAAAGATGGTGAGATCAAAAATTGTGATAGAACATCTGAACTTGTGGTTTGATGACAATCACGTGTTGAAAAACATAAACCTGCACATACCTGAGCAAGCAGTCACTGCAATAATGGGGCCATCAGGTTGTGGTAAGTCAACCTTACTTAGATGTATCAACCGTATGAATGACTTCATACCGGGCACAAGGATAGAGGGGCATATTCTGATCGACGGTAAAGATATTTACCATGATACCATAAACGTCTATGAATTACGTAAACGTGTAGGTATGGTGTTTCAGAAGCCAAATCCATTCCCTAAATCGATCTTCGAAAATGTAGCGTACGGATTAAAGATACATGGGATAAGAGATAGGAAGCTGTTACACGAGAAGGTGCGTAAAGCATTGATAGATGCAAACCTATGGGATGAAATAAAGGATAGATTACATGAACCTGCACTGGAATTATCAGGTGGTCAACAGCAACGTCTTTGTATAGCAAGAGCGTTAGCGGTTGAACCTGAAATCATCTTATTAGATGAACCAGCGTCTGCACTCGACCCAATATCAACAGCTAAACTGGAGGAGTTGATACGTAAATTACGTGAAAAATATACCATAGTGATCGTAACACATAACTTACAACAAGCAGCAAGAGTTTCTGACTATACAGCCTTTATGTTAATGGGTGAAATTGTTGAGTTCGATGTAACCACAAAGATATTTACCAACCCAAAAGATAGGCGTACGGAGAATTATCTAATGGGTAAATTTGGATAGGAGAGCTATGATTACAGAAAAGATACATGAGTTAAGTAAGAAGGTCATCAAACAAGCAGGTATGGTTGAAAAGATGATCAAGGATAGTATCGATTCACTTATAAACAGGGATAGAGAGAAAGCTATAAAGGTGATCGAAATATATGAACCACGTGTTAATTATACGGAGATAGAGATTGACGAGATGGTCACCAACCTCATAGCACTCTATCAACCAGAAGCCAAACATCTACGCACCATATTGATGATACTTAAGATGAACAACGACCTTGAACGTATCGGTGATCTCGCCGTAAATATAGCAGAAAGTAGCCTGTTTCTTATGGAAAAACCACCCGTTAAACCATTGATTGACCTACCCAGGATGGCAGAAGAAGTCATGCTCATGCTGCGTAATAGTATATTGGCATTTATTAACGAGGACACAGAATTGGCGATAGAAGTATGCAAACATGATGACATGGTAGATGCATTACGTGACCAAATTTATAGAGAACTTATAACTTACATGATGAGCGACCCGAGTACCATTGAACGTGCATTACACCTAATGCGTATATCGCGTAACCTTGAACGTATAGCCGACCTTGCTACCAATATCTGTGAAGACGCAATATATACAGCAGAGGGTAAAGTTATCAAACACCACAGGTTGGGTTAGCCTACCAATATTGCAATTTGTTTCTTTTAGCTTATTTTTATCATGATAGATGCGTAACGTGTGGCTGTTGGGTATGACGAGCCTGCTCACCGATGTATCAAGCGAAATGATACTACCTATACTACCGTTCTTTATAGAAGCACTCGGTGGTAAGGGGTTAGCTATTGGGTTGGCGGCAGGTTTGGGTGAAGCGGCAGCTTCGTTCTTCAAGTTATTTTCGGGCTGGTTAGCTGAACGTACACGTAAGAAAGGGTTGGTATTCACCGGATATGGGCTATCCTCTGTCGCTAAGCTATTCATGGGGATGGCATCCACCTGGAGTGCAGTGGTTGCGTTCAGGACCATCGACCGTATCGGTAAAGGTATACGTACATCGCCAAGAGATGCATTGATTGCCGAAAGTGTAACCGCACGTGGACGCGGGTTCGGTCTTCATCGTGCACTTGACACAGCGGGTGCAATTATTGGATCAATCATCGTACTAACATACCTTTACTGCACTGTGCCACAGCTTGCAAACTATAAGGTTGTCATCTTTGTAGCTGCAATAATAGGGTTTACGGCTTTGATACCACTTATATGGGTGAAGGAGAAACATATCACCCACGAACCTATAAGCTTCAAGCGACTACCGTGGTCACCTGAGTTCAAGGCATTCCTGACAATCACAACATTGTTTGCATTCGGTAACGTAAATTATATGTTCTTCTTGTTGAAGCTTGCGAAGGGGTTAGAACTTACGGTAACCGCCGAACGTGCCATCCTCATAACGCTCGCGTTCTATATATTGTTTAATATCATCTACACTGCGTTCGCATACCCTATCGGTAAGTGGAGCGACCGTATCGGTAAACACCCAGTAGTTATTACCGCATTCGGCTTATATTTCCTAATAGCTATGGGGTTTGCGACACTTGATGGATACTGGTTATTGGTACCGTTCATGTTCTATGGGTTATTTTTTGCATTACTCGAGGGTACACAACGTGCATGGGGTGCCGATATTATGAAACGCCATTATGGGATGCAATTTGGTATATTTCACTTCCTCACAGGGATAGCCACCCTCATAGGGGGGCTTGTTGCTGGTGTGTTGTGGGATATCAATCCAGACTATACGTTTTATTTTGGTGCATCGATCAGCTTACTAACACTTGTAGTGGTGGCATTTATACGTCACTCGTTAACTAAAAGTTCAACATGAATCACATGTGAACAAACTTTTTGTCCAACCCTTACGTCTAATATAAAAGATGAATCAGAAGGAGGTAACAATGCGTAAATGGATGCCGGTTCTCGTTATGGGGATATTTTTAGCCACTATCTGGGGGTGTCGTGAAGCACAACCTACGATGAGTGATGAGGAGGCGATCAGGGCATTGGTCTCAAAGCTACCGTACTTTGGGGTTGATGTCGAATATACTAAACCGGATACTGTTGAAGGGCCGACCAAAGAACCTATACAGCCGATCTTCTGGTGGCGTGAAGGTACACATCTCGGTATCGATCTTGATATAGATATTGTTGGCGATTCAGCATTCGTGACGATATCCCGTGATTGCGAAGGTATACTACACATCATCACCGGCGGCGATACCATAGATACAGTGGATAAGTCGTTACATGATACGTTCCTACGATATGCGATATTTAAGCGTGACACCGTACCAGGTTATTACCGTGGATGGCGTATATGGATGGTATCGGGTGCAGAGGCCACATCCGTCCCCAACACGGTAGCTATCGATAGTATCAGGATACAGTCTACAAGTTACCCCGATACGGTATTGACAGATCCGCTTACAATCGTACATAGGGACGATATACTCACGTTTGGACCTAACGAACAGGTTATCGTGACAGTTTACACAAATGTTGACTCCGCATGTGTGTTCATGCATTCCTTCCGACGTGGTCCCGCCGGTATACGACGTCACCATAGGTGGAGGTTCACACGTGTAGGTAACGGTATTTATCAAGGTGTATGGTATACACCATTCGCATATGGTGTACATCGTGCTGCTGTCGATGTACTACACTGGAACACGCTACACGATAGCGAGTACGTGTATGATGCGAATGCATGGCTGTTCCCGTATCGGGTGAAATAGTACACCTGTATGATAGGTATTAAAGGTCGGGTGAGCCATTCACCCGACCTTTTTATTATACCTACATTGGGTTACAATTGACACCTGTGGTAATATCCAACACTTGCATTCCACACGTTATACACTATTTTTAAAACATGGATAGAAACTCTATCATCGCGTTGGTGTTGATAATTTTGGTATTACTCATATGGAGTATATTTTTCACACCTAAAAGGTCACCCGTTACACCAAAGGAAGAAGCTACAGCTAAACCCGAATCCGTGGAGGTTGAACAACCACCCACACCGTCACCAGCAATACCTGTGGTGGATAGTTTCGATACACCAACATATCGGATAGTATTCACACAGAAGGGTGGTGGTATCAGCAAGATATACCTAAAGCATCACCTATTACCCAAGAGTGGTGGTTGGGTACAACTTGTACCCCATGGCAAGGTAGCGTTTACCGAAAAGGTCAACTTAGATGGCGAAATAGTTAACCTTGGCGATAGCCTTTACAGGCTTATAGATAGAACGGATAGTTCGGTTACGTTTGAATTTGTAATCAGGGGTGATACGATTCGCAAAACATTTTGCATGGATACCATCGACTATGCGATCAGGCTACATTATGAGCTACCGCACCCCACAAAGGAGTATGAAGTTATCGTACCTGGTATCGAGGCAACTGAAGAATGGGCTATGGAATACACATACTTTTCTGGTGTAATACGTACGCTTGAGGGTGCAAGCACACACCCAATACGTGAGCTTGCACGTGGTGGCCATTCCATTGAAGGCAAGATACTGTGGGGGGTGACCAAAAACAAATTCTTCTTGATAGGGTTGATACCTCAATCCCCGTCTATCGGTTATAGCATGTGGGTAACCGATCTCGCTCGTACAGCTGGTGGTTGTGGTGGGTTCGGCTGCATGGGGGGAGGATACAAGGGTTACATAGCGTTTAGTTTGACGTTGGAGCCACACACCACCGATATGCTCATATATGCAGGGCCGATGCAATATAAAGTGTTGACAGATCTGGGGTTACGTGATGCGTACTACCTGGGGTGGCGCTGGATACGTCCCATATCAAGGGCATTGCTTGCAATCTTTTACGTAATACATAGGGTGGTACCTAACTACGGGTTGGTCATCGTTATCGTATCTGCACTCATAGCGTTTGCGTTTTACCCGCTCAACCGTCACAACCAACGTGCAATGGTAGCATTACAGAGGTTACAACCCAAAATACAGGAATTACAGAAAAAGTATAAAGATAACCCACAGAAATTGAACCAAGCAATAATGGAACTCTACCGTGAGCATAGAGTTAACCCATTCAGCGGATGTTTACCTCTACTCATACAGATGCCGGTATTCTTCGCATTATATGCAGTATTTACGACGACACCTGAACTTAGGGGTGCACGCTTCCTGTGGGTGAAGAACCTCGTACAACCTGATCCATACTTCATACTACCTATACTTATGGGTGTCACACTATTCATACAGCAGAGGTTCCAACCACAAACCATAGAACAGCAACATGGTATGACCAACATAATATTTCCTATACTTATAACCTTCCTGTTTATGAACTTTCCCGCCGGTATGGCGTTGTATCTGTTCACGTACAATATTGTTTCCCTCATACAGACCATTTTGATACGTCGTGAAGAGCTACGTAAAGCCCAAAAGTGATGATAGTGCTTGGGGTTGATACATCATGTGATGATACCTCATGTGGTATAGTCGATAGTGATGGCAAGCTACTCGCAAACGTAGTTACATCACAAGAGATACACGGTAAGTTTGGCGGTGTGGTACCTGAAATAGCGTCACGTGAACATACACGTAACATAATTCCAGTAGTAGAGAAGGCGCTGACGGAGGCTAACCTTAGTTTGAACGAAATCGATGGATTTGGTGTCACCTACGCACCTGGGTTAGTGGGTGCATTATTTGTCGGCTTATCGTTTATCAAAGCCATAAGCTACGCTACAGGTAAACCGTTCGTGGGGGTGAACCACCTCGAAAGTCACATATTTTCGATATTACTCGAACATCGTGTGGAGTTTCCAACCCTTGTGTTGATAGTATCAGGTGGGCACACCGAACTCGTACTCGTACGTGCACCCGGTAGTTATAAATTGCTTGGCAGCACATTAGATGATGCAGCTGGTGAAGCACTCGACAAGGTTGCACGTGTGTTGGGGCTTAAGTACCCAGGTGGGCCAAAGCTTGAGAAACTTGCAACCGATGGCAACCCACAAGCTGTTAAGTTGCCACGTCCGGAAATTTCAGGCTATAATTTTAGCTTCAGTGGGCTCAAAACCCATGCAATACAGTATTTCAAACATCATCCTGACGTAAGGCGTGAAGATTTCGCTGCCAGCTTCCAGCATGCGGTCATGGATGCATTGGTGACCAAATTACGTAAGGCAGTACGTGAGCTCAAAATACCACGTGTAGGTGTCGTAGGTGGTGTAGCAGCTAACGAATATCTACGTAACTTGATACGTGAGAGGTTACCAAATGTGGAGCTTTATTTTCCATCACGTAAACTATGTACGGATAATGGTGCGATGGTGGCAGCTGTGGCACAGTTTCGGCTCAACCGTGGCGAACGTAGCTCATTATCATTACGTCCATATTCCAGGTTACCTAAGGGTGGATTAGAGTGATGGATCTGGCTATCGAGATACGTACACGAGATAACACCGAAGGTGACCGCATAAAGCACGAAATAGAGGAGCTGGGCTATGAGGTTGATAAGGTTGAGTTTAGCAAAATATACTTGTTGTTAGGTGTAGAGACTAAGGAGATAGCCATCCACATAGCGGAGGAGATACTCGTCGATAATGTGTGGGAAACATATGAGATTAGAGAATATCCATTTAAACCACAAGCTAACGAACTGATAATCGCATACAATCCTGGGGTCATGGATCCCGTTGCCAACACCGCACGTACAGTTATACACGAATGTGGTTATAAGGTAGAAGAAGTAAAGGTCATGCGTAAGTATAGGATACACGGTATAGAGCGTGAAGCTATCACCCGCATAGCGGAAAAGCTGTTGTATAATAAGTTGATCGAACACATCAGTACGGATGAACATATGCTGTCGGTACCTACCTACAAGTTGGAAATTGTGACTGTACCGTTACGTGAGGCGACACCTGATGAGCTGCTGTCGATATCACGTAACAGGGCGATGTTCCTCGATCTCAATGAAATGCAATCCATACAACAATACTACCGCAAATTGGGACGTGACCCTACGGATGTGGAGTTAGACACCATCGCAATACTGTGGTCAGAACATTGTTCACACAAGACGTTTCGTGGTAGGATAGAACTCGACACACCAGTTGACGGTAAGAAGGTGATCGATAACCTGCTCAAAACCTACATCATGCGTGCAACCGAAGAGATAGCACATCCAAGGGTGTTATCAGCATTTAAGGATAACGCGGGCATCTTTGCGCTCGACGATAGGTACGGGGTAGCGGTAAAAGTAGAAACACATAACCATCCATCAGCACTCGAACCGTACGGTGGTGCAGCCACCGGTATAGGTGGTGTGATACGTGATATCCTGGGTGCGGGGTTAGGTGCCAAACCTATCGCCAACATCGATGTATTCCTGTTTGGGCCACTGGAATTACAACATGAGGAGCTACCACCGGGTGTGTTGCATCCACGTCGTATAGCGAAAGGTGTGGTTAGCGGTGTACGTGATTATGGTAACAAGATGGGTATACCGACAGTTAATGGTACGGTGATATTCCATCCAGGTTACGTGACAAACCCTGTCGTCTATTGTGGCTGTGTAGGTGTAATACCAAGGGATAAAATTCACAAGCAGGTACAACCTGGTGACGTAATCGTATTAGTGGGAGGTCGTACCGGACGTGATGGTATACATGGGGCGACATTCTCATCAGGTGAGATGGACACATCAACTGAGGCAAAGTTCATGACCGCAGTGCAGTTGGGTGACCCCATCACTGAGAAGAAGCTACAGGATGCGTTGCTGGTGGCACGTGATAGGGGGTTGTATCGGGCGATCACCGATTGTGGTGCTGGTGGTATCGCCACCGCAGTGGTGGAGCTCGGTAAATACACAGGTGCAGAGGTTGAGCTCAACCGCGTACCACTGAAATACGAGGGGTTAACCTATCGCGAGATATGGATAGCGGAATCACAGGAACGTATGGTATTAGCGGTACCTCCGGATAAGGTGGATGAACTGGTAAAAGTATTCCAATCATATAACAGTGAAGCCACCCCCATTGGTAAATTCAGGTCCGATGGTAAGATTATATTGAAATACGATGGTAAGGTGGTGGGTGAACTTCACACCAAATTTATATTTGAACAACAACCATTGGGCTGCAAAAAGGCGATATTACCTAAATGTGTCGAATCGCCACACCGTACACATCAATATAATAGCAACACTATACGTGGATTGTTGTTAAAAATGTTGGCATCACCATTTGTTGCATCAAAAGACTGGGTCGTACGCCAATATGATCATGAAGTACAGGGTGGTAGTGTAATCAAACCACTCTATGGTGATGCCGCAGTTATCACACCATGGCCCGGCACCACATATGGTATAGCTATTGGGTGTGGGATCAATCCACTCTATTCCATACATCCATACAAGATGGCACAGGCAGCGGTTGACGAAGCCGTACGTCAGATAGTTGCAGTAGGTGGTAACCCTAACGACATAGTATTGCTGGATAATTTCTCATGGGGTAACCCTGAGGATCACGAAAAATTAGGTGCACTCGTGTTGACAGCTAAGGGGTTGTACGATGCTGCCAAGCAGTTAGGTACGCCGTTCATATCGGGTAAGGATAGCCTGCACAACGAGTTCAGGTTGGGTGACAAAAGTATATCGATACCACACACGTTGTTGGTTACAGCTATCGGTATCGTGGAGGATATCAATTACACGGTTACGATGGGGTTGAAACACATAGGGAATAGTATCGGTATCGTTGGCCTCACACGTGGCGAGTTGGGTGGCTCATTGTGGGCATATGTTGAGAACGAGCCATACGGTATTGTGCCAACATTTGATGGTGAGCTTGCCAAAAGAGTATACAAAGCGGTACATGAACTCATACAACAAGGTATAATCGTAGCAGCACATGATGCATCAGAAGGCGGTATAGGGGTGACAGTTGTCGAGATGGCACAAACCGGTCAGAAGGGGGCTACCATCGATATCGACAAAATACCACACGATGGTGAGCTACAAGGATGGGAGTTACTGTTCTCGGAATCCAACTCACGTGTGGTGGTTGAGATAGCAAAAGGTAAAGAAGCTACATTCTTAGGTATACTGGCGAAAAATGGTGTACCAGGTGACATAATCGGTGAAGTTATACCCGATAGCGAAGTGAAGTTTATCCATAATGGTGAGCTGCTGTTCTCGGTACCACCTGTGATACCACGGTATCCGGATTTCGTGTAGAGACAGCCACACGTAGGTTTACGTTAACTCTATGACGATTTAAAACTACTTCACCAACACCAGCTTCTTTATGTCACTGAATCCACCAACCTTGAGTTTACAGAAGTACACACCCGCAGACAGCTTACGGCCACGTTCGTCGGTACCATCCCATACGACCGTATATGTGCCAGCTGGTTTATTGTCATCCACCAATGTACGTACTAACCTACCTGTTATATCGTATAGCTTGAGGCTCACACGTAGCTTCTTACCATATGCAGCTGCCACCTGGTACTTGATCATGGTAACTCCATTGAATGGATTGGGGAAATTCTGATACAATCGATTCACACCCACGTGTGGAAGCTCTTCCATACCCACGATTATCGAATCTGCGAGCACGTATATTTTGGGTTCATACCCTCTAAAGTATACACCGAAGTTGGCCAACCCCGCACCCGTCGTGTCCACATATTCGTTAT
>Ga0190316_1000068_pt1 | contig 25564 bp, 18 predicted proteins | sample 48701112_MG_FD_161663 | JGI IMG/M metagenome (GOLD analysis project Ga0190316, IMG submission 161663) | Hydrothermal vent sediment bacterial communities from Southern Trench, Guaymas Basin, Mexico - 4870-11-1-2_MG | ecosystem: Environmental > Aquatic > Marine > Hydrothermal vents > Sediment ... | reverse complement strand
AACGCCTCGCAATCTCAAAATCCCTCTCGGATTCAAACTCAAATCTGCGCAAATGCGGATTCCTACCCATCAGAACAACATCAATAGCAGTGAAATCAAATGAAATGTGCGTATCTTGAGGCACACATGCGAATATTTTTGCAAATTCCTTCTCGCTGAAATCCCATATATCTCGCTTATTTATCATAACAATACCCATTTTTGGCTTTAAAATGCGTAATATTGTCCTTAATAATGTTGTCTTTCCCGAGCCGTTTGGTCCTATTATGCCCAGAAACTCCCCCCTCTCCGCCTTGAAATCCACACTTTCAAGCACTTTCTTAACACCGTAAGATACGGAAACGCTCCTTACTTCAAGCGACATTCACTCTGCACCCTGCTGTTCTCTTTCTTCCGCCTCCGCTTTTGCCTCTGCCCAGCCTCTGCCCTGTCTCTGCTTTTCTCCTTTTCTGCTTCTTTCTCTCGCTTTCGCCGCTCTTTTTAAATTTAAATTCGCACATAGTTTTCATGCTCGTGTTAAAGATTGAGCGGATTAGCCAGTTTGTTGCGAAGGACGGCTCTAAGATAAGGGAGATATGCAAAATGGCGTGTGCGAGCCTTGCGGAAGCGGTCGTGGGCGTCGGCGAGAGGACGAAAAAGCACAGGCACATGCGTTCTGACGAGATTTATTTCATTTTGGAGGGGCGAGGGCGAATGGAAGTGGGGGAAGAGCGTGAAGAGGTCTCGGCGGGAGAAGCCATTCTCATCCGCAAGGGAGAGGCGCACTGCATTGAAAACATCGGCACCGCACCTCTGCGTTTCCTTTGCATTTGCTCACCTCCTTACAGCGACGAGGACACTTTGCTTTTAGAAGTTTAGAAGTGCAAAAAAGTGAAGAAAGTGTGCAAACTGAGAGACTCTGACGGCTTCGGCATTTGCAAAATTATTCCACTTTCACTTTCTCTCTTTTCTCCTCTCCCTCGCCCAAGCGACGCTCAAGCCTCTCAATTCTACGCTCAATTATTTCTTTAACTGCCTTAAGCGTGCTTATTTCTGCGGAAATCAAGTCTGAAGCGATTTTTTCCGACGCTGGAATGGACGCTTCAACCGCATTTGCGATGCCCGCAGCGACAGTCGCACCGACACGCAACGGGAAAACCGTCAAACTGATGAGCGCCTCTAACGCCTCAAAGTCATCGTAATCCCTACTTCCTCCCGCCATCATTTTCCCTCACGAAGAAAATATGCAGTTCGCCATTTAAAAGTTTCGCTCGCTCCAAACGCATGAGCCACGCAGCCGACGGAAGCGGAATGAAATTCCTCACTTCTCCGATTTCCGTGCTCACGACAACGGACAATTCGCTACCTATCCGCTCAACCTCGCAAAATTCACTGCGAGCAAAAGGCAGAGGAACGACAATTTCCAAGCCTCGCTCTGTCTCGCTCACGCTCAACGCCTTGCCTTTGAAGAAAATTTTTGCGGGGTCTTCATCGCCGAAGAGCTCATCTGCGACTTCTGCGAGCAGTTTCAAGCCCTTCACTTCCTCTCTGTAAAGACGGACTCGCCTCACTGGCAACGGGTAGAAAGCCCTCTCCGCCTCTTCTAAATATTTCCTCTGCTCCTCCTTCCAAACATCAAAATAAGGGTCTTTCACATCCTCAGGAATCACTTTATTCATTATTGCAAGGTCTACATTTATGTTGTAGAGGCTCGCAAGCATGTAAGTCCGCTTCAAATTCTGCAAACTAAACGCTTCAGGATTCGCAACAAGCCTCAAACTCGTCACATCTCTGTCTAATAAGATGTCTTTCAGCCTGCGCAAAGCCTCAATAAGCCTCAAATTCTCAGTAATCACTTCCCTGTTCGGTGCAGGCACATCCACGATTGGCTCCGCTAATTTCGCAACGCTCGTGAAAGGAGCGACCAAACGAAGCAATTTCGGTGCGATTGAGCCGATAATTGTGGGTAAATATATATTTTTAAGCATTTCACCTGAGGGAACTGTGTCTAAAACGACGACATCATACGCATCTACATAATCAACTATCTTTAACATCGCTGCAAATTCCGTCATATTTGGAAGGGATGCGATTTCGTAAGCGAGAACTTCGTCCAATCCACGAGCTTTAAAAACAGATACAACATATTCCTGAATGACACCGTATTTCTCACGAACCTCTCGCAGCGCATCCACCTGAATTGCGTGCAGATGCTCAACGATTTTCGTGGGTGTGCTTCCTACGGGACGCTCAAAGGCGTCTGAAATCGTGTGCGCAGGGTCTGAAGACATGACGAGCGTGTCGTAGCCTTGCGTGGCGAGACGCAAAGCAGTTGCACAAGAAAGCACTGACTTGCCAGAACCGCCCTTACCCGTGTAGAAAATCACTCGCATGTCTCCCTATTCTACCCCTGTTTAATTAAATTCACTTCACAAGTGGGATGCGTGTGGATGCCCTGCGAGCCGCCCAGCATTGAAAATTCACAGCAACAGGCAGAGAAGTGATGTGGCATGCAGCGACCTCAATATGCACATCCAATGCAGTTGTGCGACCGCCGAGACCCATCGGACCGATGCCAGTGCGATTCACTGCCTCAAGTATTTCTTCTTCTGCCCTCGCAACTTCCTCCTCTTCGCTTCTTTCGCCTACGGGTCGCAAGAGTGCGATTTTTGCGAGATGCATCGCCAAATCTGCGGAGCCGCCAACGCCAACCCCAATAATCGTGGGCGGGCAAGGCTTCCCCCCCGCTTCCAACACCGCTTCGAGCACAAAATCCTTTAACGCCTCGTATGCTTTCTCCGCCCTTAGCGGTGGTAGCGTTGCGAACACGCTCACATTTTCAGAACCGCCTCCTTTAGGAAGCACCGTGATTTCAATGCCCTCAAATTCTTCTGAAATGCTGAAATGGATGTGAGGTATTCGCTTCCCCACATTGCTCTCTTTCTTCACGCCCGCTCTCATGAAAGGATGCACGACATTACCTCGGAGAGGAATCTTCTCTGTTGCCTCTTCCACGCCTTCTCTGATTGCAGCCTCAATCTCACGAAGGACGCTTAACGGCACTGAAGAAGCAGCGCCACAACCACTCCCAACAACACCGCTAAGGACGCCGAGCCTCACGAAAAAGAGCGGAATTCCCGTGTCTTGGCAGATTGGTCGCTGTAATTTCGCAGCAAGCTCAACATTCTCAAGCATCGCTTTCAACTGCATCCTCGCCGTCTCGCTTGTCTCCGCCTCGTAAGCACGCTCAAGCGCTTCTCTCACATCTGAAGGCAGCTCAGTCTCCGCCTTACGCAGAACTTCCACCGTCGCCTCCCTCACTCTCTCTTTCAGCATTTCCTGCTCTTGCACTTTCACTTGCGATTAATGCTTCTATTCTACTCTTGAATTCCTTTCTCACTCGCTCAGCCTCTCTTATTCTACCACTCTTGCGAAGTTCCACCATGCGCAAGTAAATTTTCTCCGCCTCTGCATTCAATTTCTCATCCCAAAAGAATGGAATTTTGTATAAAAGCCGCTTTGGAATCGTTGTTGTTCCGACACCACGAGCCAATCGCCTTATTTCTTTTTGAATGATGTCAGTTTGCATGTAGAATGCTATATAATATGGCGATATTTGCTCGTTTTTCACTCGCATAATATAAATCCAGTCGTCAGCAATACCTTTCTCCGCCTCGTTTGTCACAACTGCGACCCTTCCTATGCATCCAACACCCACTCTGACGAACAGAACATCGCCGATATTCACCCTTGCAGATTCCTTGTCCATTATTGAATTCGGCTTAATGAACTTCCGCTCCCTGCTGAAATCTATTCCGAGAGGTGTAATGACCTTCGCAGATATGAAAGGAATGCCTTCCTTCACAAAAAATCTCGCATCTCCGTATTCTGTTGCTCCACTTCTTATTGTTACGACATCTTCCAGCCTCCTTTCCGCTCTAATTTCTATCCTGTCAAGGTAATATTCGGGATAAAGAATATTATTTTCCACATCTACAAACTTCCCTCTTCGTTCTAAATGCTCAAGTTCTCGCAATTTTCCGACCTTTGCGAAAAGAATCGGACCGCTATGCCCCTCATTGTTTTTCATCGCCAGCAGAATGCATGTTTTCGCCGTTGTCTTCGGAAAAATGCCTCTCGGTAACGAAATAACTGCCAGAATTTTCAAATTTTTGAACATAAATCTTCGGATATAGGCGAGTTGTGTGTTTGCAAAGATGCCAAAAGGCAGAATAATTCCAATAATTCCGCCTTCTTTTGCGAGCTGAACAAATTTTTCTAAGAATAAAACTTCTATTGCTTGCGATGACTTTCGGCGTCCGAGCGAGAATTTATTTAATAATTTCCTGTCAGTGATTCTTCCATATTTCGCTGAAAACGGAGGATTTCCGACAACTGCATCGCACTTCTCTTCGTAGCCTGTGATTTCCAAGCCATTCGCCACAACGATTTTGTCTTTCAGCGCAGATTTCGTGTGTTTTATGATGGTAGAATCGATATCAATACCTATAACTTCCTTGAATCCTGCCGAAATTCCCACCTCTAAAAATACGCCATCACCACAAGCAGGGTCAATTAGAAGATTTCTCTCATGAACTAACTTCGCACAAGACTTAACTATGAAATTTGCGAGTGCCTTAGGCGTGTAAAACTGACCTAATATTTTCTCCTTTCGCTTGAAATGCTTCTCCTCCTGCGAAGATGCGGAATTCAGCATTTCTCAAGCACCTGTTCAACAATCTCTGAGATGTCCTGATTATGCTTTCTTGAAGCGATTGCGAATGCTTTGACAACCTCCTTTATAATATTTCCATCAATTATTTTAAATTTCACATGTTCTCTACTCCTTGCTGGTCTTCCTATTGGCGGATTACCTTCCGAATTTTCCATATTTTTCAGCCAAATGCAAAGATAAACCATTGATTGGAATCCAACTGCCTTCTGTTTATGCCTCAAGACTATTTCTATGAAATATTTATCCGCTTCTTTCACGAATACTGGCACTTTCTCCTCAAATCTCACGAAACCGCCTGACACCTCTTCGCCTACTCTTATCCTCACAATCTCCTCTTTCTCCTCAATTGTTTTATCTCTCACACTTTTAGCAAATTCCTTCATCTCTTTGAAATCTCTTTCTCTTAAAATCCCAAGTCTTTTCGCCTCGCACAATATTTTCGCCAACTCAAATCCTATTCTGCCGTCAGAAAGTCTGATACTCTCCACTGCAGTCTCAGATGCTTCTTCTGTTGCATAAGAAATTTGCCACTCTACATAATCTTTCTCCAAAAGTGCCTCCCTTCTCGTCGCAACAGGGACACCAAAGTTCTTTGTTCGCCTTTTAACTCTAACTTTACCTGTGGGTTTGGTAAGAGGCAGTTCCAAAACTATTCCCCCGCTCTCCTCGTAAATTTTCACATGCATTTTTTTGTTTGAGCCGAGTTAAAAATATGAGGTGAGTGTCCCAAAGAGAATAGCAATCGTCGGTGGCGGTGTCGCAGGTCTCGCATCTGCTTACTGGCTCTCTAAACACGGCTTCAAAGTCAAACTCTACGAGAGGCATCGTGAAATCGGCTTCAATCCTGATGGCTTCAGGTGTGGAGAGGCTCATTTTGTGCGAGCAGAAGAGGGTATTACCCCTCCAAAGAATACAATAAGTAAGGTAGTGAGTGGTGTTCTGCTACGAACATGCGACAAAAAATATATTGTTTTGCCGAAGAAAGAGTTGAATGGCTCAATGGTTGTCCTCCACAAGCCGAAATTTTTACGCTTCCTCGCAGAGATTGCGGAGAGAGAGGGCGCTGAAATCATCACAGGCAGAAGAATAAGAAGGAAGCAAGATTTGGGCGATGCGGATTTCATTTTGGACGCTTCAGGATGTCCTCCGCTGTTTAAACCTTTAAACAGAAAAAGGCTCGGCATCACATATCAAGAAACGATTGAAAACTGCAATATTTACCCGAAAGATTTCCTTGAACAGCACTGGCTTCAGCATGAAATGGGCTATCTATGGATTTTTCCGAAGGATGACCGCACTCGCACTGTCAATCTTGGCGTCGGTTGGCTCCTTAACACAAAAAAGAGGGGAAGAAATGCACCGAAAATGACCCCAAAGAAGTTTTTAGAGAGGTGGAAGCGTGAAAAGGGGGTTGAAGGCGAAATTGTGCGTTCTACGGCGGGTCTTGTGCCTCTCGGCTACCAGCGACCGCTACTTGCGGAAAATATCGTTTTCGTGGGAGACGCTGGCATCGGCGCTGACGAACTCACTGGCGGTGGCATCTTGCGAGCGTTGCACAACGCAAAGGTATTGCCAGCCTTCCTCTCGCTTGAAAAACGGACGGAGCATGCTTATTTCAGAATGCTCGCAACAGAACCTGCTATGAAGCCTTTCCGCCTCTTCTCACTCGCTCACATCTTTAGATTCATACCTGTGCCAAGAAATTTGACCTATGCTGTCATTTTCAGGGCAACCGCAAGAAGACTTTACTCTGAAATCAGTCGAATTGAATGAATTATTATATCTTTTCAATCTCACCGCCCTCTTTTACCTTATATATCTCCAATTTCAAATGCAATTTTGAGCATTTTTCCTTCAATTCCACCACATCCTCACGCTTAACACGAGCAGATGGGACACCTACCATTAACTTGAATTTCCCCGCTCTCAGAAACTTCAATATCGGGTCCTTCCCAGCATTCACGGCACTTTCACCTACGACGCCAGCACCCGCAAAACCGTGCTTCCTCAAATTCTCCAAAGCGTTCTCCAAAGACTTCAATTTTCTCTTCAAGCCTTTCAAACTCCTCTCCGCCTCAATTATTACGAGCTCTTCATCTGTGAGTGCAATCACATCAGGGCGGTATCCGTATCTGCTTATGATGCTTCTCTTGCCTTCAACGAAGTAAGAGCGGACATTTTTCAGCGAATTGAAAAGCACATTCTTCGTAATGAAGTGCTCTATGCTCTCTCCGCACTTCCTTCTCAGCTTGAATTCCGCATTTCGCTCAAGAATCAGCATCCTTAACTCACGAATCGCCCTCAAAACTGTCTCACTCCTCCACTTTTCATATAATTTCTCCAATTGCTCTATCAATTCTTCAATAAACGCTTGCCGATTTTCAAAGTCAGGCTTGACACGCACACTCAAAGCACTTCTTTTTGCGACTTCGCAAGTTGCGACTTCGCTCCCCTCCCCGTTTCTCTTCCCCGTCTCCACCACATCCTTCCCCCTCTCCTCTGCTTCCTCCGCTTCCTTCGCTCTCTGCTCAAGCTCTTTCAACTTTTTCTCTGCCTCCTTAATGATGACTTCGGGCATGTTCAGCATCTCCGCTACCTTTATGCCGTAGCTTTTTGTTGCACGACCACGCTTCAATTTCCTGACGAACTTCAATGCACCGCTTCCTTCACCCTCGCCGTCGCTTCCGCCTTCAACCGCATCAAAATGGTAATTTACGACGCCCTCAACCTCCCGCTCAAGCTCCGTGAGCTCGTGAAAATGCGTGGCGAAAAGCACTTTGCAGCCCACGCCGCACATGTATTTTGAGAATGCCCATGCGATGCTTATCCCATCATAAGTGCTCGTTCCCTTCCCAACCTCATCTAAAAGGACTAAACTTCGCTCTGTTGCGTTCCTTATTATCTTCAGCATCTCCATTATCTCAACCATGAAAGAGCTTATACCACTTGAAATCTCGTCAACAGAGCCTATTCTCGTCAGAATCCTATCAAAAACGCATATTTTCGCCGCTTTTGCGGGAACAAAGCATCCTATTTGTGCCATTATCGCAATCAAAGCGACCATCCTCACATAAGTTGATTTTCCTGATGCATTCGGTCCTGTAATTATCAAAAATCTCTCTCTACTGCTTATCTTCACATCATTAGGCACAAAATCAACAGAAAGTTCAACAACTGGATGCCGTCCTTCCTCTATTTCAACATCTTCTCCCTCATAAACTTTGGGTTTAACATACCCATTTATCGCTGAAACCTCTGCAAAAGATACTAAAACATCCAATTCCGCTATTGCATTCGCCGTCCTTTGAATTCTTCTCGTGTATTTTGCGACTTCTTCACGAACACGACAGAAAATATCGTATTCCAGCGCTTTTATCCTTTCTTCTGCACTCAATATGCGTTCAGAGCGCCGCTCAAGTTCCTCTACTGTGAAGCGCTCCACATTCTTCAGCGTCTGCTTCCTCCTGTATTCCGCAGGAACATGCCTTAAATTCGGCTTCGTAACCTCAATGTAATATCCAATAATCTCATTATAGCCGACTTTGAGCGAATTTATACCCGTTCTTTCTCTTTCCCCCTGCTCAAATTCCCTTATCCACGCCTCTTCTTCTCGCTTTGCATTTCGCAGAGCGTCCAATTCGGCATCAAATCCATCCTTTATGATGCCTCCTTCCTTCAAAAGTGCGGGCGGGTCTTCCACTATTGCTCTCTTTATAATTTCTTTTGCTTCGCTCACATCGTCCAATTCTTTTGAAATCTCTCGCAGTTTTCCTCTTTTACAGGAATTCAGCAGCTCTTTCACCTCAGAGACCGCCTCCAAACTCTGACGCAGTGCAATCAAATCACGAGCATTCGCAAGCGCAAGTTCAATCCTTGAAGCGAGACGCTCAATGTCGTAGAAGCGTTGCAGTCGCTCCATCAATTCATGCCTCAAGAATGTGTTTGCGAAGAGCTCCTCAACAGCATCAAGCCGCCCATTTATCTGCGAGACATCCTTAAGGGGTTTCCTTAACCACTCCCTCAACTTCCTTCGCCCCATAGGCGTCGCTGTCCTGTCAAGGACGCTCAAAAGTGTTCCTTCCTCTCCTCTCATGCGCAAACTCTCAAAAATCTCAAGATTTTTGAAAGAAGTTGCGTCAATCATCATAAACTCCTGCGGTTCATATCTCTTAACTCGGACATGTGAGATGTCTCTTCTGCAAATCTTCCTCAGATATTTGAGTGTTGCCCCTACTACTCGCTTGCTTAATGCTGAATTAATATCTATGTGCAACTTTCTTAATTCTAAATCCGCCTCAACTTCATCAAAAAACTCCTCTTCAACCTCGTTTATGAAGCAATAAATCCCTATCTCCTTCTTCAATTCCCCATCAAACCCTCTTGGCATCAAACACTCCACAGGCGAAAACTTCAATATCTCCGAGAGCAGATTCTCTCTGTCTGTCTCAGTGATGAACATTTCGCCTGTTGAAATGTCTATGAATGTGACGCCGTATTTTTCACTTTTCTTTGTGCTTTCATCACTTTTTTCGCCGAAAACTCCCATGAAAAAGTTGTTCGTAACATCCAAAAGTTCGTCCTCAAGCACCGTTCCGGGCGTTATTGTCCTCGTTATTTCTCTTCGCACCACTTTCTTCTTCGGCGAAGGCTTCTCTACTTGCTCACAAATCGCCACTTTGTATCCACGATTTATGAGCCTTTTTATGTAATTCATCGCTGAATGGCACGGAAATCCCGCCATCGGTATCTTCTCTTCTCCACGAGAACGAGCAGTCAGCACAATCCCTAACTCACGAGATACAAGCTTCGCATCCTCCCCGAATGTCTCAAAAAAATCTCCGACTTGAAAAAGCAGAATGGCGTCCCCACTCTCCTCCTTCTTCTTGAAATACTGCCTCATTAAAGGCGTCAGGTCTTCCCTTTCCTCTCCTACCCTACCCTGCTCTCCCTTAGGCGACGCCATCCACTTAATATTACTCTTCTCCTCTAATTCATCTTCGGTGAGCGGAAACGAAAAGCATAGGAAAGTAAGAAAGAGAAAACAAAGAAGGAGAAGATGGAGTTGAGCAATTTACTTGGTGTCAGCGGGGATTTGAGGCTTGCGGAGGAGAGTTTTGAGGATTTGAGGTGGATTCCGAGGACGCTTCAGCGTATGCAGCATCTCAGGGATGCGGTGAAAATTTACAGCGAAGAGAAGGAACTCTTAGGCATTCTGCTCCACGAAAATCAGCATTGGCTACTACTCACCGACATATTTGCGGAAGAATTCCCACGAAGGCAGTTTGAAATGCTCGCAGCGAAACAAGCGAAGCCAGCGAAGCAAGCGAAACAAGCGAAACAAGCGAAACAAGTGGGGCAAGCGAAGCCAGCGAAGCAAGCGAGGCAAGCCAGACATGAGGAGGGGAAGGCGGAGGCGGAACTCACCGTAGACAGGGAGAAATTCGTTGAAGGCATCATTGAATATTTCTCGCTCGGTCTCGTTGAGGGCTTCCTCTGCGAATGCTCGTTCAAGGAGCGGGCTTTCTACTCTGCGGAGCGAGTTTCTGCGTTGAAGGGCGTTCTCTCTGATTTCCTGCGCAGCGAAGGAATAAGTGAGCGGAGCAAAACGGTTGAAATCTGCTGTGGAGACGGCGCCGCAACGATTGCGTTGCATGAGCTCGGCATTTTTCCCCTTGTTGCTGACATCAACAAATGTGAGATTTGCAGGGGTCTCAGAGAGGGCGTGCTTTCGCCGAAAAGGAGCGTTGTTCTGAATTGTGCATATCTCTCCGCATTCTTCCCGAAGGCATTTGACTGCATCTTCGGTTTCATGCTCGGAAAAATCACGCCTTTCAACCTTTTTGAGTGGAAGCCTGTGCTGCTTGACATTCCGAAGGCGTTGAACCCTGCAGAGAGCGGTTGCATCTTTCTGACATTCTCAAGCGAGTGGGAGGCAAAGACAGCAAAAGACACCCTTCAAGATTTTCACTGCGAAATTATGAAAAATGAGCATAGTGATGGCTATTTTGACCATTGGATTCTCATAGGCAGGCTGAAAAAGGAGAAATAGTTGCTTCACTTTTTCCGCAGTTTCCTTAATATGCGTTCCCTTCGCATTCTACGCTGCTCTTCAAGCGATTCTATCCACTGCTTGTGCTTTTCATATATGAATTTGCGTGCCATCTCTATCACTTCTCTTGAATCTCCTCGCAACACAATCTTTGGAACATCCTCATCTCTGATTTCTTGGTCAATATCTAAGCCAAACTTCTCCGCAGCCTCAAAAACGATGCCCGTCGCAATCCCCCTCGGAATCACTAATTCAAAAATCCCCTCCTCCTGCGGAATCTCTTCTTGCTGAACCCTTTCTTCTTCCCTTTCTTGATGCTGACGGCTCTCCTCTCCCATTTCTTCCACCTCTTTCTTCCTCTCACTAAATTCGCACTGAGATTAAAAGTCTTCCACGCATCCCACTGCACCGTCCCACTGCACCGCTCACAAGCGAAGTGAGAACGCTTTCCACTTTTTCAATGCTGGAAACTTAAGCGTTCCTGCGGACTCGTCAACGGCGAGAACCTCCATTTCATCAATCTGCACGAAATCGCTCCTCAAAATCGGCGAAAGGAATTCGCTCTTCGCTGCGACATTCACGGCGGTTCCGCCTGCGAGCGGAGAGAAAGCGGGAAGCACGCAAATGCGGAATCTTCCGAAGCTACCTCTGAGGAAGCAAGGCACTCTCACCCTCGCACCGACCCTGTCGCCTAAAATCAAGAATGGATGCTCATGTGCAATCACAAATTCCGCAATACCACGAGCCTTCGCCCACTCAAAAATATGAATGAAGTCCTTGTTATGTCCATGAATGAGCAAAACATCTCCAATTTCAAGCGAATTCACAACTTCAACTTCTTTAAATCGCCTCAACGGACCTAAGAAAGTGTCATGATTCCCCCTAACGAGTATAATTTCACGCACAAAACTCAACACAAAGTCCAAAAACATGGGGACTTCCGCCCATTCTTGCCTGCTCGCCTCCGAGAAAACATGCTTCAAGTCGCCGTTTATGATGAGTTTAGATGCTCCTCCGCAATTTTTTAACGCAAGCTCAAACTTCCGCTCAACCTCTTGAAGTTGCCTGCTCGGCAGTGAGATGCCTGCAAGCGAGGATTCGTAGCCGAGATGCAAATCTGCAATGCAAATCGCATCCTCCTCGCAGAAGAAAATTGCAGGAAGCCCCTCAACAATCTCAAATCGCCTTTGCACACTCTTACCGCTCACTTCCTGCATCTTTCCCCTTCTTTCCTCTGCTCCCTTCTTGAGGCAGCACTAAACATCCAGAACGACCCTCGCCTTCCAGAGCGAGTCCTCACGCTTGACTTCCATCATATTGTAAGTGACTGCTTTTACGATGATACCTGAAGAATGTTTCGCAGGGTCAAATTTCCCGCCTATGCACTTCCCCTCAAGAGAAAAATCCTTATCATTCACTCGTATGTCAAATTTTTTGAATACAAGCGACTCAGATTCAAAGTAAAAAAGCATCTCGTCAAGCCAATCAAACATTAAACTGCATAAATCTTCCGCTTTCAACCGCACTTCCCGCTCCTCTTCCTCCTCTATCTCATCAATATTCGTCATGAAACTGAAAGTTGCGATTGCTGCGTTTGCGAAGATTTCCTCAAGCGTCTCGCCGAAGACCTCAAAGCCGACATCCGAAGGATGCTCTATGTATTTTATTCTCGCTCCTTGCATTATTTCTTCTTGCATGCCCTTTTCTTCGCTCTCCTCCGCCGTTTCGCCCTCCTCTGCCATCCCGCATTCACCTCTCAATTCTTTTCGCCCCTTTCAATTAAGGTCTGCTCGCTCGGCAGAAATTTTTTATTTCCCCCTGCCTCTCTTTAGGAAGGTGAGCGTGGAGCATGAGGGGAAGTGTGAGAATGTTGTTTTCGCTGTTGTTTCTCTCTTCACTGTTCTTCGCTGCTCTGGTGGCAGGCGTTTCTGCTGCGAAGGGAGAGCAACTGACACCGCCACTGCCGTCTTTTGGAAACGGATGCATTGACAAGCGTGCGGAGGATATTTACAAGATGCTCACTGAAGAACCTTCGCAAATAATTTTGTTAGATGTCAGAACTGAGGCGGAATACGAGGCTGAACACATTCAAATAGAGGGTGTAGAAACGAAAAACATTCCTCTTTCAGAGATAGAAGAGCGACTCAACGAGCTGAACAAGTCAAAAGTACTGATTGTTTACTGCAGAAGTGGTGCGAGAAGCAGGCAGGCATGCGAGATTCTTGCGCAACACAACTTCACTGTCTTCAACTTGGGGGGAGGAATAACTGCGTGGAAGTCTGCGGGTTACCCTACAACTGCATTCAATCCATCTCCGACACCTGTCCCGACACCGACACAAACGCCGACGCAAATGCCAGAAGCGACGCCTGAGACACCTGCACCTACCGTGAGTGAGCAGCCTGCGCAGACACCGCAAACGAGTCCTGTGGGCGTGCCGGGTGTTCCGGGCTTTGAGACAATCTTTGCGGTTGCTGCAGTCTTGCTTGCGGTCTCGCTTCTGCGTGGGAGGAAGTGGAGGAATCAGAAGTGTGAAAGAAAGCGGTGAAGGACGTGAAGGCAGGAATTGAAAAAATTTTCCTTCTTTTATTTTTGCCAGATATTACCTGCGGAAGTTGTGCAATCAATCCGTCTATTTCTCGTGCCTTCAATACAAGAGCTACTTATCTTCACAGCTACTCATGCCTGAAATCCTAATTTTAGCTCCCGCGAAATCATAATTTCAGCTCCCATACATGGCATAGGGAAAAGACATGCAAGCGTGTGCGAGTTTTACTTATGATGTCGCCCGCCTGCTTTTTACATATGTTTATTGCACATGCATTTATTTCATAAGGTTATTTATGACTTTCGATTCTATTTATAGTATGATGTAAGAACAATAAAAATAAGCGGGCGCATGGGGATGAAGTGCGAGAAATGAGAGGGAAGAGAGGAGGAAGAGGCATGAGGAGCGTCAAAGTTAGTAGGGGCAGAAGGGGTGAAGGAGGTTGTAGCTGTAATGAACTTATACTTGACAGTTATAATGTGAGCACCAGCAACATATTTGGATTTGAATCTTGGGATACCGCTCAGTTTTATGCAACGGTGTATATCGTGAATGATACAGAAGAGAGCGGAATATTTAACTTCAATGTTGCATTGCACATGTCATCGCTGTTTTCTTTTACTCACGTTGGATACCGCTCTGAGCACTTGCACATCGGTGTAGTGACAATAGTGATTAGGAAGAGCACCAGTGGAAGTCGTGTTTACTGTCGGATGAGATACCTGATGGGACAGAAAGTAAAAAGTGAGGGGGAAGAGTTCGTCGAAAAAATGATGAGCGAAGTGCTTATCGGACCTGTCTTGAATATTCCGACACGCATATTCAAAGCGTGGACAGTTTGTTTGAATGCCAATGACATGCCGCAGGCAGAGAGCATGAAAATGCACTACTTGTGGAGAATTGGAAGTTCACAGCCGGTTTTTCCCCTTTTCATATGGGGGATGATAGAGATGATGAAGAAAAAGACGAGAATGTATGAATGCCTCCTGCGTGGTGCGATTCCACGAGGAGGGGGCGATGTGAATGGGAGGGAGACCCAGAAGGTGAGAAGGTGAAAAAAAGAAAGAAATAAGAATGAAAGGGAGGTGAGAAAGAAGATAGATGAGGATAAATATAGCGTGGATCGTGTTTGTATCAATGATTGCAGTGACTATTGCAGCTATTACGATGCCATCAGCGGCATATTACAACTGGTATGGATATCCTATGCAAGGTGAAGCATCGGAGAATGCGCAGTTTGCCTACAACGGAACTGTTTCGAATGGGACTGTTGTTGGAGGTGTGTATGTGGGATGTGGTCATGGTCTTGATTATACACCGTATACGCAATCTTTCAATGTGCCTGACGGGACAGTAAAATTTGCTCATCTGTATGTTCATGTCTGGCATGGGACTGAAGATTATCAAGGGAAGCTGAAAGTGTATTATACGAATGCCACGGGCACATACATACTTTTCGCTAACGGCACTGATGCTGAAGGCAATTTAACACTCGGAGGGGACGAAGACAACAACGACAATGTCTGGACATCAACACATGGAGTATCATGGGTATGGTATGATGTGAAGGATTATGTGACGCCAGGAGAAAATAGTGCCACTGCATACACTTACAAAATCAGTTCGGGATTTGATGGCAGGGTAGGTGCGATAGAACTTGTCGTGGTGTATGAGAATGCGAGTATGAACGAAACACGATACTGGGTTGTCCAAGGACATGACGCTTTAGCATATGAAACAAGTGGATATCCAGCAAAAGACTACGGTTATGCGTATTTCAATGGCACCATAGATCCGGATGAATGGGATACTGGTATGTTATACACAACTTGGATCGCTGGAGACCAAGGTGATAATGATTCACTGTGGTTCAACGGACATTTATTGTGTGAGGGGTGCACGAATTATGGGCAAGGTTCTTATTTAGATACTAGATGGTTCGTTGTGAAGAACGATACGATAAACTATCTGAACCCAACTGATAACTATGCAAAGTATTGGAGAGACGGTGACGCTTATGTTCACTGGATGAATGCGATATTGGTCCTCACGAAGACTTCTCCGGCGCCAGACCTTGTCGTTTCGGAGATAGAAAGTCCCATACTTGTCGGTCATGAATACACATTGGGCGTTGTTGCGAATCATACATATAAAGTTAATGCCACAATAAAGAATCAAGGCGCTGATATCGCAAGTGCATCGCATGCCACTCTGAGTGTGAATGGAAATGTGGTAGATACACAACCCGTTCCAAGTCTCGCTCCTGGCAACTGTTCTGAGGTGTCATTCACATGGACACCATCTGCACCGGGGACTTACACACTGAGAGTGACTGCGGATGCTCTTGGCGAGGTTAATGAATCGAATGAGGCGAACAACGCAAGCACGAAGGAGGTAGAAGTCCTTCCAGAAGGGCAGCCAGACCTGGAGATGGCACCTGATTATTTGAACTTCAAGCCTTCATATGCGTGGCATGCTGCGAACAATAAGACAAGGATAGAGGTAAAAGTTATGAACAATGGAACGGGAGATGCATCTAATTTCGATGTCAGACTCTTCGTGGACGGTGCGCAAAAGAGCAATGTGGTGATGTCGGTGGATGCAAAGGCTGGAAAATCCACATATTTTGAATATGATGCGCCGAAAGGAGGGCCTTATCAGGTGAAGATCGTTTTGGATGCCGATGGTGAAGTGTCCGAATCAGATGAGAGCAATAATGAGACAACGAAGCCGTTAAAGGTGATAGAAATAAAGATATGGAACTCGCATCATTACGGTAACACTTCCACATACAACGGTAAAGAATCGAATTATCAAGATGTGGAGATGTTCAAAGTGGTAAAGTTAGTGCCTGAGAACACGACTGCATGGGATGCACTGAACAGCGTTGCGGATGTCACGCCGCACTTTGCTCACCCTGAGCAGACTTATGTGTTCGGGATTGACGGTTTGCTTGAAGACCCGAAGGGACCGATATACTGGTATCTTTATCACAATGGCAGATATGTTCCGAACAATGTCTATTGCGGTGATATAAGATTGCGAGATGGGGAGACCTTGCATTGGGACTTCCAGAAGCATATCTACGGTGCAACAGAGAGCTTCACACCTCCTTGCACGGTGCAGAGTTATGTTGCAGGTGACGACCTCTTCCCAGAGCCTTTCACACACGGATTCCCTATGAATTTACCTGAAGATGGATACTCCCGAACTGTCTGGAACACGAGCATTGTCTACCCCGCTGAATCGCCTGAATATGCGAGTATTGCAGAGAAAATCAGAGACAAGCTTATAGCTGGTGGTGTGCCTTCCGATAGAATAAGCATCGTGAGCGACTCAAACATAACAAATGAGCAGAAAAAGAACAATAACCTGATTCTCATAGGAAATTACACTGCTAATGACATTATTGTAGAAATTAATCAATACCATGAATACTTCGGTATGCCTGTCTTCTTCAACTATACAAACTGCACAATCATTGATGACTATACCAATGAGCATTACGACCACGGTGAAGTGGTGGAAATGTTTGACAATCCTTACGACAACGGCCCTTTAGGCTCTAACTACTCATGGAACGATCCAGGTCCAGTGATATTGATGGCTTCTGGGTTGAATGATGGTGATGCAAAGGATGCCGCAAGCCTATTAATCAATTATACAATCAATAATGAGAACGAACTCAACAAGTCCTTCTGGAGAATAAGACTGATAATGTGCGGTGATGTGGATTGTGACGGCAAGGTGCTCGTTAATACAGATGCAATGAAAGTTTTCAGACACGCAATACATAACGAGCCAGTTTGCAGCGAATGGGCAGCGGACGTTGATTGTGACGGCAAGGTGCTCGTTAATACAGATGCAATGAAAGTTTTCAGACACGCAATACATAACGAGCCATTGGACTGTTGCACAGGCTGTATGTGATTATGAAGCAATGATAGACAGGAATTGCACAAAAGGGTTGAAAATTTTGCCCCTTTTCTTTTTCAGGGGCAATAAAAAGAGAAAGAAGCAGAAGGAATGGAATGAAGAGGAAGTTGAAGAAGTAAGAGGAAAAGTTAGGAGGTGAAAAGGAAGTATGAATAGAAGGATGGTAGTGGTGATAGGAGCAGTATTAGCGGTATTAGCAGTGCTTACGGCATCTGCAGCAGCCGATAATGTATTTTATTTAGTTCCACGGAACAGCAGTGCAGCTCCTGGGGAGAATGTAACAGTTCTGGTGATGCTGAATGCAAGTGATGTAACAGATGCGTTTGATGCAACGATTTACTTTGACCCTGCGGTGGTCAACATAACAGCCTGGGAAAATCCTGAGCCCGGATTTTGGGTATGGTGGGATGTCGGTCATCATGGCAACTATATTCACGCAGGTGGAATGAACTTCGCGGACGGGAAAAGCGGATTGATAGGTCTTGCTAATCTCACACTCACAGGCATCAATCCGGGTGTAAGTGCCTTACATTTTGATCCAGAATATTCTGGATGTGGCTACCATGGCAACCCTCTCCCCGCAACTTTCATAGACGGTTCATTCACATGCCTGGCACCGCAGGAGACATTCAGCAAGGAGCTCGTTGAGGGCTGGAACCTGATTTCACTGCCTCTGTATAATGCAACAGACATGACAGTAGCGAACATAATAGACAAGTCGTTGAGCGGAAAATATGATGCACTATACAGATATGATGCGGTGAATAAGAGCTGGGTTGCGATGGATTCTTCTGATGTAATGGAGAACGGCGTCGGTTACTTCATTCACATGACATCCGCTGGAACATGGACATATCAAGGAAGCGCATATCTTTCAATGAGCATTCCGCTTGAGCAGGGATTGAACATGATAGGCTGGCTGAACTGCTCAAAGGACATAAGCGATGCGTTGTCTTCGATTGAAGGCGACTACTGGTATGTCGCAAGGTGGAACGCCACTGCACAGAAATTTGAGGTCTACAACCCTGTTGCGCCGCCGGAGTTCAATGACTTCACGACGATGGAGCGGGGAGAAGGATACTTCATTAGCATGAAGAGCGCTGGAACGCTTGCGGATAGCTGCTGACGCTGAAGTAGAGAGAGGAGAAAAAGGAACGAAAAATGGGTTGCAAGGTTTTTTATTTTTTCCCTTTTTTCTTTCTAAAATTAAGGAGTAGATGGTTTTCTGCTCTCATTTGAAGGCACAAGAATCTTACCACCACCTTTCGTTTCGTATATTCTCGCCCACTCCCCTACAATTTCAGCCTGCACAGTCTGGTTAGTCATGTTTAATCGCTCTATCTTCTTCCCATGTTTCACGATTATTTCCATGTTTTTCTGTCCTGGATTCTTCACGATTGTCACATCTTGCGGCTTTAAAAGCTCCTGCAAGTTGTAATACATCAGAAGCATTACCATTAAGCCGAGAGCGAAAACCATCGCAACATCAAATAAGTTGGCAACACCCGTCAGTGGCTCGTCCGCATCCCTCCTCCTAACACTTCCTGCATTACCCCTACTATTTCTATTCCTTCCGCTACCCCTCCTGTCTCGCATATACCTCATTAATTCGTCACCTCCTTCCCATTTTCTTTCCTTCCTTTCCTTCCTCCTTCCCCCTCTTTCCTTTCTCTCTTTCCTATTTTTCCTCTTTTTGCTTATTCTTCCCCAAACAGCACTTCGCAAATATATGCAATATCACTCAAATCCCTGTCATACCAGCGGTTTCGCACCTCTGTCATCATGTAAGCGATGCCACCGATGAGCAATCCGAGAACTGTCGTGCCGAAAGCAACGATTAAATTGTTCGCAAGCGTCACCACATCTCCTTGAGAGAGTGCGAGAAGCGCAGGTCCCATCGGAATAAGTGTTCCCATTAGTCCGAGCATCGGTCCCACCCTGACAAGAATCCTCGTTATTTCCGTTCGCCTCGCCACTTCCTCCTCGTAGTCCTGAATTGTTTTCTCTACTTGCACCTTCAGGATGCGTTCGTCTTTAATCTTCGCACTTAACCGCTCCAAATCGTTTATGAAATCGTGGACGAGTTTGCTTGAACCCTTTGAGCGAATGATTTTCAGCGCCTCTCGGAGCCGCTCACCACTCTTACGTTCCGCTTCTGTTGCATTTTCACGGTCAAAAATCCACGCTATTTCCTCTATTCTGCTCGGATGTTTCCTTCGCTGAATGAGCTCATACACGAATCTGCCGAGTTCAAAGAGAGAGAATGCCACACCACCGACAAGCAATGCCATTACCGGGATAAGTAGTGCATTTGAAATGAGATATATTATGTTTTGCAGTGCGGTTATTGTGCCTTTCAGCGCCTCAAACCATACCATACCGCTTCACCTCTCGCTTTCACCTCTACTCTTTCGTTCTTTTCTCACATGCTTCGCTGCATTGTGCCTCCTTCTCTCAAATAAATAGCCGAGAACGAGGAAAGCAATACCAATGATGAAAGCGAAAACTTTAATGAGATATTCCCACAGTGAGAATCCTGAAGAGCCTCCAGCTTTTTCCTCACCAGGCATGACGATGTTGTTCATGAGATATCCCCAAAGCGTCTTCTTCGCCTCCTCCGTCCTCACGCTCTCATTCCCCGCCTTCTTCTCTCCTTTTGATGCTCCTTCTCTCCCTGCTCCTGCAGACATCCCACCGAAGGCGCCGCCCTGAGTTCCCGCTTCGCTGCCCGTTCCGATGCCCTTTCCACTACCTCCTCCTCTTCCTCCTGTTGGAGGTCCTATTTCAGGCTCACGCACTACTACCATTACCGTTCCGTTCCAGATGTTATTCCGCTCTATCAACTCATTCACTCTGTTCTCAGGGTCAACCGAGACATTAACTTCTAATGTGACAATACCTTCCACAGCTGGTGCCTTCTCCGGGATGTTTATTGTCATATTAGCGCCTTCTTCCAACTCATTTATGGTCTCGTTTTTAACTTCCGTGCCATCAATGGTTACAATCACAGTGAAATTCTTCGCTTTGCTCCTGCCCCAGTTGTGTATCGTTATTGGTATGTTATAAGACGCACCGGCATTCGCATTTAACCGCGTCGACACCTCAGGCTCGAGGTCCGGAGGGTACGTCAATATTAAAAATGCATTTGCAGAAATCATGAAATCTCCTCTGTCCTGTATCCCAAATAGGTTATTACATCCTAATCCTCCCAAATTTTTCACCTCCTTTTCGTTAATACCAACGGAATCGCGAGATGGGTCGCACTTCCAAGCACCGTCTTCTATCTCTTCATCAAAATCATTAAACTTTCCATCTCTGTTAGAATCAAAATACAGCCCGTTTTTCTTTTTATTTCCCCACTTTCCACCCCATAAATATTTAAAGTCGTTAGCAACATTTCCATCGTTACCAAACGGAACTACAGTAACCAGCGTTGCATTTCCCAGTTTATAAGGATCCACGCATCCATTGAATGGCACTTTCGTAGTGGTTTCATTCGGGGAAAGAGGAGTATAATAATCTCGGGAGGTTGCTCCACTTAAAAGCACGTCCGCACCTTCATCAATCCAGTATTTTGTCAGGGTTTCATTACCGCCTTCGTAAACAATCAAAAGACCCATGCCTGCTATCCAGGTCTCATTAACCCCAGAAATTGTGAACTCCGCATAATTATTACCGCCATTATTTACATGCACATCATAGCAATACGTTCCATACGCATAATTCCCTCCATAGGATTCCTTTTCATCAACGGGATAGTCCAAATATTCTTTTGAAAGTGGAACTTTGACTCCGTTGAATTTCATATCAATCTTTGGGGGCATCGGAATAACACTTCCATTAATGTCCTTAGCCCAACTTCCACCCCAATATAAATACAGGCGTGATACATTAATTTTTTTCAGATTCGGAATTGTAATGTTCCATCTTGCTATGTAAGAGGAACCACTACCATAGACAAAGCTGTTATTGTCGCCGCGGTAAACATCATACCAGTGTTTGGGATCACGGTTTTTGGCAATTCTATCTCCTATCTTGAAATATATACCTCCCCTTACTTCACCTGACGTGTAAGGTTTAAGTTCGTCTCCCTCGTAGCCCAGGTGCGCAAAAGCTTTTACAGGGGAGGATGTCCTCCTTTCATTATTGCCCTTGTTCAGTTCTTCCACATTCTTAGCGTCAGCCCTCACAGTAAAGTTATACCAATCTTCTTTCGGAGGTTTCCATTCAAATATTAAAATTTGCGATCTGCCGGGGGGGAGGCAATCAATATGGAGAGTTTCATTTCTAAGTGCACTCACATTTGCTCCTTTTGGATATAAGGTCACATCAAATTCTTTTGCTCCCACAGTCCCGATGTTCCTGATGCCAACTTCGATATTAGAAGGATGTTCAACGAGCAAATATCGCGGGGGTTTTATATACCACACATCAATATCTGGTCCTATCTCAATTTCAGAGACATTATTCCCTTCATTCAACTCCTCCACTGTATTCTCAGAGTCTGCAATCACCGTCACATTGTATACTTTGTTTGGTTCCAAAATCACCGTCACATTGTATACTTTGTTTGGTTCCAAAATCTCGACAGGAACTTCGCGCTCCCCCTCACCAGAAATATTTAATTTGACGAAAAAATTGGTCGCATTTAAAATTCCCTTATTCTCAATAGTCGCAATAATAGTGGAATTACAATCATCACTTGGCGAGACTTTTATGTTACTAACAACTAAATCAGGACCCACTCTTGCTTCCATGCTGTTATTTGTTTCGTTTCCTTCTGTTATTTTATTTTCAGGGTCAACAGTCACATTTAAAAGATATGTTATGTTTGCTTCGTTAAAACCATTAGTTTCCACAAATGGAGCATATACTTCTGTTGATGCTCCTTCACTCAAATTCTCCACATACAAGTCCATTCCATATCGGAACTTATCTATTTTGAATTCCACTTTATCCCATCTTAAGACGATGGAATCACCTTCTGCACAGCTCCAACCGCTTTCAGAGAGCTTCTTACCGCCAACAATGAGATAGCCATTATTCCAGTTTTTCACAGAAACATGTGCGCAAATCATATTCGCTCCCGGTTGTGGCGAGAATGTATAGATATTTGAGCCTCCACCAAACTCTATATCTGTTTTTACATCTCTCATGAAACGAACCGTGATATTATCTGCGGGTTCATAACCCATATTCCTAATAACTGCTTTTGGATTTCCATTTTCACCACATATTTCCGATACGGTGAGTTCTGGCGCTTTAACAGAGAGATTCTTAATCATTTCATTGTTCGTCTCATCCTTCTCGCATAACACATTGTCCCTATCCACAACCGCATATATGGTATAATTCAAAGAGCCATTTCCAAATCTCGCTACTGGCAACACTCCTGTCACATTCGTGCTCTCGCCAGGAGCAAGCGTTATTTCAGTATGATTAAGAATTATACGATACGACAGCTTATCAATTTTATAACCCCATACAATACCATTTCCCCCGTCATACTCCGGCTCATATCTAAGTATTTGTGCTATAATTTTATTACCTCTGACCCATTCCCATATATTTTCATCGCAAAAACCTCTGTAATATGACACTTTATTCCCTAAATCATCTTTAATAAGCATACGCCTGCTCTCCTCTCCATTTCGCAGGGAAATCTTGCAAAAATGAACGCCTGTCCAATCCGCTTCTGCATAAGTAGGTATTTCCGCAACAACATCCCCTCCTCCCTTCAATTCTTCATAATGTGGTGATTCATAAGAGAAGTCCTCTGTTTTCTCAGCCCAGAGATCAACAGTGAAATTCACAGTTTCGTTCCCATTATTTACAACTTTGGCAGTTATATTGACAGCACTGTTTTTTGGCACTGGTGAAGGGGGATCAAAAGTTATATCTTCAACGGCAATATCTTCTTTAATCTTCACATATACAGATCTAATCGACTCATTATTCGTTTCATTCATCTCCCATGTTTTATTTTTCATGTCAGCAATCACTCGTATATCATACCGTCCCGCATACGCAGGAATCCATTCCACCGTTATATTTCTCATCTCATTTGCTTGTAAATCCTCAATCTTTGATAAGTTTATTTCCTGTCTCCATTGATATTTATCAATGATGATATTGGATTTTGCAAGATCTGTGCATTTAGCAGGCGCATAAACATAAACGACACTTCCATTTATCCATTTAGAGATGCTTTCACCCTCGTAATCCCACCATTCCTGCTCAATATACCCGCTTTCATTCCTTATCAAGACCTGCCCTCCTATCTCTTTAGAATCCTCTGTCACATTCAAATGTTTAAAATGAATCCTTATGGCATCTGCACCGGGATGCCTTATCACATACCCATATCCATAGGGAGTAAGTTCAAATCGTGGTGAAAGGTTCACCCAATCATGCTCAGCATAAACCGCCATGTTTGCAGAGCCACTCACCACTCCTTTGTTCGCTATACTTATATTTATATGCATTTTCTCTCCCTTTTCCACCTCATTTACTTCAGTTCCATTTACAGTGATGGAAATATTTGAAATTGTGATGTCCGGAAGCACCATTACTTCTCTCGCTTCTATGTTATTTTCCTCATCATGCTCTGGCACATTACCCCTCTCAACACGGGAGGGAGAATAGTCCACACATACGAAAGCTGTGTAGATTCCTCTGTTGACTTCTTGCGAGGGCAAAAAGAGGGAGAATGATTCTCCAACTCCCAAAGAGGAATTTGTTTCATTAGCGACACCTGCATAGAAGAGCATTTTTACACCCTGGTTATCACCATGCCAAACACTCACATTTACCGTGTTCCCCTTTACCAAAATCAAGCATGGTTTTGTCGGCTCTGCAATCAATTTACCATATCCATCAAATATTCTGATATCCCCTTTCCTAACATTTTCCACCTTTCTTCCACTTTCGTAATGCCAAGTATCAACAATATGCACGCAAATGGCACTTACATTCAATTTAGTGCCGGTCAATTCGGTGTCGGCGCTCACATTCGCCCATTCCTGCCGCCTCCCCCCGTCACTCGCAAAGACAGACTGATTCAATTTCCTTCCAAAGAATACGAAGGAGGAAAAATTATCAGCTGGCAATATTCCTCCATTTTTAATCGTGGCATTTACCGAGACAACAGCATTATTCCGTTTAGGAGATATATTAACAGTTAAATTCCCCACAAATAAGTCCGCACCACGCACTATTGCATATATTCTCCTTGTATTGTTCTTCTCATTTGTCTCATTAATGCTCTTTTCTGAGTCCGCTTCCACCTCAATCGTGTGATTTCCTATCGTTGTGTTCCAGGAGGCGTTCACTAATGTTGATGCATTCTTATCCAAAAAGGTGAGCGTTCTCTCCGCAATTTTTTCCATATCTACATAAATACTCACATTAAACGAATTATTCACAGGCAGTACACCGATATTTGAGATATTCGCAGTTATGTTAATCATTTTTCCCTCAGTCAAATTTGTCGCATTCAACACTTTTATATCTGAAACAATAAGGTCTGGTCCCTGCACTATTACCGCCTCGGACTTTATATTATTTGTCTCGTTTATCTCTGAAATAGCATCTTCCGGCTCAATTACCGCAACTATCTCATGTTCTCCCGCAGGATATGCTGTCCAATTTATTTTATATGTCTCGTTTTCATAATGTAAAGTCCTAAACATATCTTCACGCAATAAACAAATATATTTGTCAACTCTAAATTCACCATCACTTTTCGCTTTTTCGATCTCAATTTCCGTGCAATTGCCAAATATCCAAGGAGACCACCCACAGATGCTCTTATTATAGGATGCTACAAGTCGTCCCTTGTAGTCATATATACGAAAACCGCCTTCACTCTTAGATATATGAATGCGCATTGCAACGCAATCCTTATCACTCAAAATCTTCATTTCCTTTTTCCTGCCACTACTTATATTCATTGACTTCTGTATTATCGTCGGTTCTCTGCGAATATCGTAAAGTGAAATATTTACAGCCTTATGCATTATTGTAGCTGAAATGTTTGTTATATTTATTGCAATTGAAATGTTTGTTATATTACCTTCTACGGGATTTTCCTGTTCTATTTCAAGATTCTCGATGGCGAAATCTGGTGATTTTATATATATTTTGCCAAAAGTTCTATTGTTATTTTCATTTGTTTCCCATATTTCACCGTAAGGATCTACTTCTGCAATTATTGTGCAGTTCCCTCCAGTGTCAGCAGTCCAATTTATGGATATATTTTTGAACCAAGCAGATAAATTAGCGTTTTTATCAAAACCGAAAAACCAATCTTTTTTAT